>ERZ1106978.1717-NODE-1717-length-11702-cov-4.186228_pt1 | contig 11702 bp, 10 predicted proteins | sample MGYA00403689_ERZ1106978 | MGnify/ENA primary metagenome ERZ1106978 (study PRJEB35170, sample SAMEA104062434) | human gut metagenome | biome: human gut; feature: human-associated habitat; material: faeces | place: Denmark | collected 2012-08-02 ...
CAAAAGCATTTCTTTACACGATCTGAGAAAAATGAATGACAGCGAGGGACTTGTCCTGCAAGGGTGCGGCGGCGATCTGCAGGAATGGGTCGACGGCATAAACGATATGCTGACGGAAAGCGGAATATTGCAGAATGACAATAGGTTTGAAAAGGCATATAGCTTTAAAAACGGAGGCCTTACCTGTCTGCTGTTTCCCTTTGAAGATGTTCAGCTTGATGTAGGTAAGCTTGCAATATGGCGGCTCCGGACGAGGGAGGATTTCGGAAGCACATGGCTGTCGGATTACATTGTGAACAATCTTGAAGAATGCGTTTCGGAACAGGACGAAGATTTAGAAATGGAGATGGGTTAATGCATACAAACAAAATCAAAGCTAAAGTGGACTTCAAGTTCTGTATTGGAAGTATTCCTGCAATGCTGAGAGCGACAAAACCCGTACTTTCGGAGCGGCAGTACAAGGAGCTGTGCAATGAGGTAAACAAAGCCGACGGCTACCTTGAACAGAAGCGAATAATTTTTTCATACGTTGACCCGATAATCAAGGGCTGAAAACAGCGTAAAATCTAATATTTATTAAGGTCGTTTTGCCAACAGCAGATCAAAAATCTGGTGCTTGCAAAGCGACTTTTCTGCTGTTGGTATAAACGGCAGAAAGGAAAAACATGAACAGTTTTATGTCATGGGTAGGAGGAAAAAAGGCTCTCAGAGACGCCGTACTTGCGAGGTTTCCACCCTACTATGAGCGGTATATAGAGGTTTTCGGAGGCGCAGGCTGGGTTCTGTTCCATAAGCCGCCCGGTATGGATTTTGAGGTATATAACGATTTTAACAGCAATCTTTCTAATCTGTACCGCTGTGTCAGAGATAAGCCAAATAAGCTGAAATACAAGCTGCGGTACGTCCTCAATTCCCGTGAGGATTTTGATTGGATAGCAGGGCTTCATAAACGCAATCTTTTCCCGAAATTTCGGGACATTGATCGTGCGGCAAAATTTTATCAGCTTATTCGTTACAGCTATGCAAGCGGACTTGACAGCTTTGCAAGTCAGCCGCATTCCATTTGGTCGGACTTCCCGATGATAGACTTGGCGGCGAGGCGATTGCAGAAAGTCATAGTTGAGAACAAGGATTTTGAAAAGCTGATACGGCAGTATGACCGCCCTGTCAGCTTTTTCTACTGCGATCCGCCGTACTTTGCTACCGAAAACTATTACAAGGACGTCGGGTTTAAAACCAAGGATCATATCAGACTGCGTGACACTCTTCTGGATATCAAGGGCAAGTTTCTTGTTTCTTACAACGACTGTCCCGAAATTCGTGAGATATGGGACAAGCCGAATATCCGCATCGAGGAGATCAGCAGAATTAACAACTTGGCACAGCGGTACGACGGCGGCTGTCAGTATGCGGAACTCCTCATATCCAATTACGATACGAGCGAGAGAGCAAGGTCTGTACGCCAGCTCTCGCTGTTTGACGATGAAACAGACAATTTTGGAGGTATAATTTTATGAAAAAGATAATTTTTGCACAGGTACTCACAACAAATGGAAAGACCGAATTTTCGGGACTTTACGATGAAAACGGGAATCCCGTAAGAGTAGAAACAGAGTGCGACGGCGGCGGTGTTTCTCTCACGATATGGCGTAATGCTCCCGAAAGAGAACGCCGTGATTGTGGTATCTCGGATGAAGAGATCGAACGGACTTGCTCCATGCATGATGATTGTGGTAATTGTCCATTGTATGCTTACTGCGGCGAGGAAACGGAGGAATGCAGTGATGAATAAAATTGTACGGGTGTTAGGAAAGAAAAGCAGAATTACGATACCCTATGAAATACGGCTTGCCCTTAATATACGGTCAGGGAATATTCTTAGCTTTGACGCCAAGGGAAATACGATAACTGTTACAAAGGAGAAGCTGTGTGACGACTGCAAATCGGAAAGTGAACCGCTTGATTCCTTTGTAGAGTCACTTGTGCTGGAGGAAAGAGAAAGGCTTTTAAAAACTCTTATGAGACTTAAAAGAAAAGGAGCTGTGAAAAACGTATGAGTTATCTGTACAGACAATCTTTTGAAAACGCAAAACTCACCGGAGAAATTGAGGCATACCGTGAAAGCCGGACGGAAAATATCCGCTGTAAAAAAGCGATAGAATCGGCTATTTCAGATAGTTTCGACGGTTTCACTCTGAATAAAAATGGGGCTAAAAAGGTCATAGCCGATTTCGGTTATGACCGTACAATGTGGGTGCTTGCCGCAAGCATTCTTAATAAGAAAGATGACGGTCGTTTCTCCCGTGAGAACAAGGAGTGGGCAAGGTCTGTTATCCCCTCATATCTTCCCCAAAAAGAAATGCGCGAATACTGTGTTGATTCTCATCCCGCCGTGCTTAACGGCTTTATCGATCAGGTAAAGAAAAGATATGACAGGCTCGGACTTGTGGGCGAAAAACAGTGCGTTCAATCCGATAAGCCGCAGGATTACGAAAGAAAGCTGTTGATCCTCAAGCCCGAAATCCTTAACGAACAGTTCAAGGACCCAATAAATCAGTATTTCTACGCAGCAGGCGGCTTTGGCTGCGATCCCGAAAAATCGGGCAGAAAGGTATTCGGGCAGTTCCTTGCGGACGACGAAAAAGCACAATTCTACCGTGAGGATTTCTTCGGAGTTGCCGACTATGAGCAGCTTCCGAAATGGGCGGTTGAACGGCTTGAACAGATCGAGGCTCCGCAGATGAAGATCAGGATTTTTCAGATCGACCATGAAAAGGACCGTAATAAGCTCGCTTTTATGAATTACGACTACACACAATCACATGGCGGCATAAAAGCTGAGAATTACCGTCAGATTTACGGCGGTACTGTGACCTGTGACAGCCTTGAAAGTGTTTTCGCCCTTTGCAATTCGGACAAAACACCTCCCGGATATCTCGGAGAGTCGATGTCAGTCAGCAATGTCATTGAAATCTGCGACGGCAAGGATAAAGGCTTTTACTTCTGCGACAGCGTTGGATTCAAGCCGATAGACTTCGATATCGATAAAACAAATCATTCGGATATAATGAAAATTCTTATCGTGGAAAACGGAAAAGCTCCATATGAAGCTGAAATTCGCAATGATATCCATGCCATGCAAGAAGTTGTGGGCGGCAGCATCGAGCCTATATATTTCGAACCCCAAAACAACGCTCTTTGCTGGTGCAATGATGAATTTCTGCTGAACGGCTCTGCTCCAAACAGAATAGTGGGAGAAACTCTTGTCCACGGTACATTCTACATTTCAGGCAACTACCGGAACGAATACGGCGAGTGGGACAGCTGTTCACTTACCGACGAGCAGATTGAAAAGTACAAGGAGCAGTTTAATCATGTGGTAGTAAATCTGCCGGGCATAGGGCTTATCGCAGTGAGGGAAACCAAGCCGGAAATAATCGAACCGGACGAAGAATTTGAAGAAGAACATGAAATCGAACAGACCATGTAAAGGAGAATGAAATTATGAAAATACACGCATCTATCAACAGAATGGTAAACAAAGAGGATTCGGCAATCAAGGCATATGCCAGCGTAACAATGGACGGTATGTTCGCCGTTCACGGACTGAGGGTCATCGAGACCGAAAAGGGCAGGTTTGTCAATATGCCTTCCACCTCATACACTAATAAAGACGGCAACAAGCAGTACAGCGACACCTTCCATGCCATAACCAAGTCGGCGAGAACTGCCGTAAATCAGGCTGTACTCAATGCTTACGATCTCAAGCTTCAGCAGGTTCAGCAGACGGATATCGAGGTTGAGAACACCCCTGATGAGGAAATGTCCGAGCCTGAAGATGAACCTGAGCCGGTTATGAGTATGTAGTTTGCTAAAGCTTTTGCTGTGTAAATTGTCACAAAGGTAGAACTTTTGAAAAGAGGCTGGATTTACAAGAAAAGGTGTGATATATTGCTTGTCGAAAGGAGTTGATCATATGAAAAGAGCAACGGTCATATCAATACTTTGCACGGTAATGCTGACCGCCTGCGGAAATGTATCGGAGTCCGTAGAAAGTGTGGAAACTTCGGCAGTGAGCCAAACTACGACCACGGTCACAGGCTCCGCAGTAACATCTGGAAAGGAAGAAAAGGATACAAGTGAAACCACAACTACTACGAGAAAGAGTTCGCAGACGGTATCCGAGACTTCAAAACCGACAGATATCACAGTAACTACGACCAAGAAATCTGGTTCTTCAAATGCGAACGGAAATTCTAATCAGGGTCAGAATAATAACGGTCAGGAAAATAACTACCAGCCTGCACAGAATAATCCGCAGCCCGATAATTCGCCGTCAAATGATCCTCAGAGTAATAACGGAGCGGAACAGAATAATACCCCCTCTCCTCCGTTAACAACGGCAAAGCCTTCGGTAACGAATCCGCCGACTACTACAACAACTAAGCCGCAGACTACAGTACCGCAGACTGAACCGCCTGAAGTTGTAATTGAAGATACAACAAACCTGCAAAGTGTTCTGAATTATGTAAATTCGCTCGGAAGAACGACCGATGAATATTACAACATCGGTGCAGGATTGAGTCACGATGGTTCTGATTATGGAAAAGCCGAAGCCGTGTATAATTGGATTCAGAATAATGTCAGCGGAAATTGTCAAGTGTTCTCAGTGGCAACAATGTATGCCTGCAAGGGGATTGGGCTTGAATGTCGGTATGCGTTTTTCTCCCCCGATGACTGGTATGGACACATGGCAAATCTGGTAAATGTGGACGGAGCATGGTATGTGTTCGACACACAAGGCGGCAGATTTTTAAAATCAGATAAATACGGTGATATTACCCGGATATTTGATGAAAGTGATATTACAATTGATATTTCGGTAAGCGAATCTGCTTACTAATTAAGTAAACAACAAATATGCAATAAAGAGAGTCGGATTTCTCCGACTCTCTTTATTTGCGCAAAATCAAAGGAGAAATGCAATATATGTTTAAAATTAAATCAAAGATATTAAAGAAACTCAGCGCAGGGTTCATGGCAGGACTTTGCGTTTTTTCTATGCTGGGCTCATCTATGAGCGGAGTTATCACAGCGAATGCGGCAAGTACGTCAACGGAAAATTCAGCTTTTCCATCAGCGGATACGGTTGTAGCAAAAGCTGCAACTCTTCTCGGCTCGCCGTATACCTTTGGCAATAAGGGCTATTGGTACGCATACAATCAGGGACAGTACACTCCGCTGTCGGTGCAGACGATCAACAACCTTGGTATCGACTGTTCGGGACTTGTGTACTACACGCTCACACAGCTCGGCTATTCTACAAGCGGTTTTTCGTGGAATAACCCTGTGCCCGTTGATACTGCTCACTGGCTGACTGTCAGCGACAGCTGTACGATCACCTACAATGGCGTAACCTCTAAGGTTGGCGTGGAAAAGGCAAATATCAAGACTACCGACCGCCCGTATTGGGAATGCTCCGACGGTTCGACGATCACTCCCGGTTCGGTTGTTGTGGCGGAGAATCCCGGCGGTATCGACCACGCATGGATATATATGGGCGAATTTGACAGCCGTTCCGACGTTGTTTCTTATCTGAAATCTATCGGAGTTTCCGAATCGCTCATAACAAGCTCCACAGTCGGCGACGGCACAGGCGCAGGAGGTACTCATTGGAGGATCGAGTCCAACGGATCTCATGGTGTTGTCATTAACAACAATACCGACGGTAAAACTGCGACTGCGATGAATATGTACGCTTTCAGGATCACAAAAACTGATGTTACCTTTGAGATCGATAAGTACAATACGGACGGTAATCTTGTAGGAAAATCAAGTGTTGACAATTCCACAGCGGTATACGGAATCTACAGTGACAAGTCCTGCACAAAAAAGGTTGGCGAAATCGCCATAGGCGCTGACGGCACAGGTAAAATTCAACTTCCCGACAGCACTTATTACGCAAAGGAATTAAAAGCTCCTACAGGTTATTCTATTGATCCTACTGTTTATACAATCAAAGCAGGAAAAAACAAGGTGACAGAGGATTTCAAAACAGGAACAATTAAAATTAACAAAACCGCAGAGGACGGAATCATCAGCGGCAGGGAGTTTAAAATCACCTATTCATACAATGGAAAATCGCTCTCTGAAACTGCCAAAACCAATGCAAACGGAATTGCAACCTTTGACGATCTAAGAGTTTATGATATGTCCACAGGTAAAGCAATTGTCTACACCGTATCCGAAATCAACGTAGATACGAGATATGAAACTCCGAAAGCGCAGAACGTTACGCTGACGAGCGGAAATGTTGATCTGACTGTCAATGTCAATTTCAACAATGAACTTAAAACAGGTTCAATCAAGATCAATAAACAGTCGGAGGATGGAGAGAACGGCGGCAGAGAATTTACTGTAACAGGTAACGGCAAGACTTACAGCATAAAAACAGGTTCTGACGGTATCGCAATTCTTTCCGATATTCCCGTTTACAACAGCAATAATGAGAAGATCGTGTACACCATTTCCGAGAAAAATGTTCCCATTAGATATGTAGTTCCTGCGGATCAGACTGCAACCCTTACGTCAGACGCAACAACAACCAAGACATTCAAAAATATCCTCAAGAAATTTACTCTAGAGGTGACAAAACAGGACGCAGAGATGGTCACAGCACAGGGCAACGGAACACTTGCGGGAGCAGTTTACGGACTGTACAAGGACGGCGAGCTTGTCGATATCTATACTACCGATGAAAACGGATATTTCAAGACAAAAGAGTATGTCTGCGGAAACTACACTGTTCAGGAAATTTCACCAAGCGAGGGATATCTGCTTGATGAAACTGTGTACCCGGTTGGTGCAGAAGCTGAGAATTATTCTATTGAGCATAACCCCATTTCCATGACAGTGACCGAGGACGTTCTCAAGGGAAAAATCAGCATAATCAAGCATTCCGATGACGGCTCAACGCAGATCGAAACTCCCGAAGTCGGTGCAGAGTTTGAGGTTTATCTCAAGTCATCAGGCTCTTATGAAGCTGCAAATGACAGCGAAAAAGACTACCTCGTATGCGATGAAAACGGCTATGCACAGACTAAAATGCTCCCTTACGGAATCTATGTCGTTCATCAAATTAAGGGTTTGGAAAATACCGAACAGATGGAGGACTTTGAAGTCAATATCAGCGAAAACGAAAAAGAATATTTCTATTTGCTCAATGATGCAGTAAAAAAATCCTTTGTTAAAATCGTGAAAAAGGACGCTGAAACAGGCAATATAATTCCCGTTTCGGGCATCGGCTTCAAGGTTTGGGACTGTGCAAATTCCGAATATGTTTCGCAGGAAATCAACTATCCCTCAGAAATGATTCTCAACACATTTTACACCGATGAAAGCGGTTCTCTTATGCTCCCGAACGAGCTTGTTTACGGCGATTACGAGCTTCACGAAGTGCAGTCGGCGGAGGGTTATGTCCTTGATAAAAATCCTGTTCCATTTACAATTGACGGCTCAGTAGAGACCGTAGTTGTGGAGAAAACAAATACCGCACAGAAGGGCAAAATTTCTGTTCAGAAAACAGGCAATGTTTTTGCAAGCGTAACTGCTCTTGGCAGCGCAATATATATCGATGAAAACGGCGAGGTTCACGAAAGTGGGCAGACCGCCTATACTCCCGTTTTTGCAAAAGAAAATCTCAGTGGCGCAGTATTTCAGGTAATTGCAAGCGAGGATATCATAACTGCCGACGGCACGATCAGAGCCAACGCAGGCGATGTTGTGGCAGAGCTTGTAACAGACGAAAACGGGTATGCAGAAACTGATTTACTGTATCTTGGCAAGTATGAAGTCAAGGAAATTACTGCTCCTGACGGCTATGTTCTGAACGCAGAATCTCAGTTTGTTGAGCTTACCTACGCAGGGCAGGAAATCGCAGTTCGTGATACCGTTGGCACAGCTTTTGAAAATGACTATCAGGGCATTGAAATTTCTCTTTCTAAGGTTATGGAAAATGATGAAAAGTTCGGAATTTCAGCGGAAGAAAGTTACAAAAATGTTCGTTTCGGATTGTTTGCCGCAGAGGATATTACTGCCGCTGACGGCTCGGTAATTCCTGCCGACGGTCTGATTGCGGAGGTTTCGCTGAACGAGGATATGACGGCTGTAATTGCAGAAAAAATTCCGTTCGGCAAGTATTATGTTCAGGAAATTGCAACCGATGAGCATTATGTTTTGAACGGTAAAAAGTACCTTGTAAACTTCGAGTATATGGGACAGGAAGTAACTACTGTTTCAATCGACTGCGGGCAGTTCGTAAATGAACTGAAACGTGGTAAAATCGAGGGAATCAAGGTAAATGAGAGCAACGAACCTCTTGAAAATGCTCTGTTCGGACTGTTTGCTGTTGATACCGCTGAGTTTACTGCCGACAACGCATATATGACCGCTGTTTCCGATGAAAACGGACACTTTGAATTTGACAAGATCCCATATGGTGAGTATATCGTCAGGGAAATCGAAGCTCCCACAGGCTACATTTTAAGCGATGAAAGCTACCCCGTGACTATTTCTGAGGACGGAGAAATTATCGAAATTACAGCAGTAAATAAGCCTATAACCATTGAAATTTCAAAACAGGATATTTACGGAAATGAACTGGTTGGTGCAAAAATGCAGCTTGATAATTCTGATGGCAAAGTCGTTGAAAAATGGACTTCTGATGGTACAAATCATGTTGTTACCGAGCTTCCTGCCGGAGATTACACGCTTAAGGAAATCGCCGCTCCTGACGGTTATGTTATCGCAACTGACATCAGATTTACAGTTGATGTTTATGGCAAGATTACTGTAGAAAATGTGGACGCAACTGCTGTTTCTGAGAACGGCAATCCTCTCATCGTAATGGTAGACGATACCACAAAGGTGAAAATCAGCAAGCGTGATATCACTACGGACAAGGAGCTTGCAGGCGCAACGCTTCAGATTATTGACGAGGACGGAAATGTTGCCACGGAGTGGGTATCAACAGACGAGGCTCACTTTATCGAGGGCAAGCTGATCGCAGGCAAGGAATACACGCTCCGTGAAACGATCGCTCCAGACGGTTATGAGATTGCAAGCGAGATAAAGTTTACTGTGAATACTGACGGAAGTGTAACCGAGGTCGTTATGTACGATGAGCATACGCCTGAGCTTGAAATTCCTCCTACAGTCACAATAGATACTCCTAATACAGGTGTATCCGCAGACAATAGTGCTGAGTTTTATCTCGTAGCCGCAGCGGTTGTTGTGGCTTTCGGTATGGTCATATGCAAGAGAAACGATAAGGAAAAGAGAAAGGATGATGTGAAATGAGATCTAAAAAGAAATTGATCGCAGCAGCAAGTTCGGTGTGCTTTGCTGCGATGATGTCGCTAACTGCTTACGCATCGGGCGATGTTGCGGGAGCGGTTACAAGCACTTGGACCACTGCAAGATCGCAGGTGGTGTCGGTTGTAAACAACGTTGTATTCCCCGTGATCGACGTAATATTGGCGGTTTTGCTGTTTGTTAAGATAACGCTGGCATACTTGGATTACCGCAAACATGGTCAGTTGGAGTGGACGCCGATCGCTATAATTTTCGGCTGTCTGATCTTTTCTCTGACCTGTCCGCTGTACATCTGGAGTATTATTTGATAAGGAGTAGGAACGGATATGAAAACAAAAGTAATAACCGCATTTTTAGCAGTGTTTATGCTGGCAATGACCGCCTGCGGAACGATCAGTCCGCCAATACAGACGGTGGAAACTACAACAATTCCGATAACAGCCGAGTCATTGGATTCGGCTGTCTCTTCGGAGGTCGAAAGTACCGTCAACAATGAACAGGTAAAGTCCGATACCTTTATCGCTGAGTTTTTTGACTCAAATATCAGCTTTGAAGATACAAGCGAATTGGTTACTGAGTCGACGAAAGGCTGTGCCTTTGAGAACGAAACCGATAATTTCAATGGAGTGAATAAGGTTACTTTGAAAGGCAAAAACGGCGGCGGAATAATTAATGTTCTCTGCGTTGATCTGTCACAGTCACAGCTTGATTACGATATGAAATATATCCTCGAAAACTTCGGGGATTACTATTTCGGTCAGACCTCCGCACAGATGAACGGTGTCACTGAGGACGATTTTGTGTCAAATTATCGTATGACAACAAATGTATATTCAAATGGTAAATATCAGCGTTACAGTTCCGTTCAGAAAACCGATGGTATGGCGACGCAGTTTGGGTACACGGAAACCTATGCTGTGCTTTCTGAGAACAAGCTGACAGTAGTATCAGGAGCATATCTTGGTACGGATATGATGGAAAGGCAGAGCTTTTCGCAGCTTATGGGTAAGCTTGCGGAAAATGTCAAGTATTAAAGGTTGGTGTAGTTATGCCATATATCCCATTTACAGAAGAACAAAAAGTAATGGCAAACTCCGTAGATTTAGCGGAGTTTTTGCGTATGCGGGGCGAAAAACTGGAACGTGTCGGCAGAGAGCATAAACTCATTTACTACGACGGTTCGGGCAAGCATGATAGCATCACAATGTCGGGTTCAAGGTGGTTTGACCACAAAAATCAGGTTGGCGGCGGAGCAATAAAATTTATGCAGGAATTCTATGATATGGACTTTCAGACAGCTGTGCAGGAACTGTTGGGACAGACGGTAACTTCCCTCTCTCACGCTCCTCCAAAAGCAGTTGTGCATGAAGAAAAAACGAAAGAATTCAAGCTTCCCAAATCCAATGAAAATATGCACAGGGTGTTTGCATATCTCATAAAACAGCGGTTCATTAATCCCGAAATTATCAGTTTTTTTGCGAGAAATCACACGCTTTATGAGGATAAGGAACATCACAATGCAGTGTTTGTAGGGCTTGATGAAAACGGAGTTCCAAGACAGGCAAGCAAGCGTTCAACCAATTCTTTCGGGAAAACTTTCCGCATTACCTGCGAGGGTTCAGATACCCGTTACAGCTTTTCCCACTTTGGCAAGTCGGAAAAGCTGTTCGTGTTTGAGGCTCCCATTGATATGATGAGTTTTCTTACACTCTATCCGCAGGAATGGCAGAAAAACAGCTACATTGCAATGAACGGTGTGTATGAAAATGCCGTTTTAACAGCGTTAAAGAACCATTCTAACCTGTCAGAAGTCATTCTCTGCGTTGATAACGATGAGGGCGGAATCGAGGCTGTTGACAGACTTCGGGATATTTTGAGAGAAAACGGCTATGAAAATGTACGGCGATTTGCTCCCAAATTTAAAGATTGGAATGAAGATTTAAAGGCAAAAAACGGAGCGAAATTTTTGCCTGCTGTTCCTCATAAGCGAAAGGAAGAATATCTGAAAGAAGTTAGCGAACTTGTGTATCTGAAATGCCGTCCTGATAAGCTGACCTCGCAGATCTATGCAACGTTTAAAAACAGACAATACAAATATTTGGCTGAGTATGCACTTGCAAGCTCTGCTTTTTTTATTGCACCAAAGGACGAAAATCTGATGTTTGAAAAGTTAAAATTCAAGCTGAAAGATGAGTACAAGCCTTACACCGACAAGGGCAAAAAGGCACAGAAACAAAGGAATTTGCAGGAGTGTGTTCAGACAGTGCTAAAGGACTTGCGACAGACCGCCCGTACCCGTGAGCAGTCGATAAATACGGCAAAGCTGCTGT
>ERZ1106978.1721-NODE-1721-length-11691-cov-2.589464_pt1 | contig 11691 bp, 20 predicted proteins | sample MGYA00403689_ERZ1106978 | MGnify/ENA primary metagenome ERZ1106978 (study PRJEB35170, sample SAMEA104062434) | human gut metagenome | biome: human gut; feature: human-associated habitat; material: faeces | place: Denmark | collected 2012-08-02 ...
ACAAAACAGACCGGGCGGCTGTAAGTGTGCATGGGCACAAGAGGGCTGCATGGAAAGGCCGTGCGAAAACCGCGACGCCTATGAGTGGTGGCGCTACATGACCTCGTTTCGCAAACTGTGGGATAGCACACTACCGGCGGCCAGCGTTCGGACGCTGGGCTGGAAAGCAAACCCGGATGTGTGGGTGATCGAGTTTGAAAGAACCGAACGCCCGGCAGACATGGAACCCGAAACAGAATAGGCATTGCAGGCCGGGCGTGGAGCGGGGTTGCGCCCCGCCCGGCTGCTTGATTTTTTAGCCTTGCCGCGCTGCGGCGGGCTAAAAAAATACCGCCTTGGGCGGTTTGGGGCTGGTATACCAGTAGTAAGTTAAGCACCACGGCAGAAATGCCGGGGAAAGGGGTCAAGGGGGAAACGAGGGCGGCGGGCACCGCCTGACCAACAGCAGGACGGAAAGAGAGCCGCCCGGTGTTTCCCCTTGCCTGCGGAGCAGAGTGTGGTATTCCAGCAAGAAGAAAATAATACAGGGGTGCGGGGGTGTAGCCCCCGCATGGGAAGAAACCACCTTGGGAGAGGGGCAAAAGCTGTGAAGTCGATCTATTACAGAGAGCAAAAGCACATCTGCGGCAAGAGTTATGCCACCGCCCCCTACATGGAGGTTGATCTATACCCTGTGACACCCAAGCAGCACAAAGCAAGCCGCCGCGCCAAGCGCAAGGAGGCCAGCACCCTTGCGCAGCAGACCTACAACGACAACAGGGCCAAGCGCTACCATGTGCAGCTTGTCAACGCCAACTTCGGCAAAGGGGATTTTTCGTGGACGGGCACCTATGACGACGACCACCACCCGGAGCCGGGCGACACGGCCAAGGCTGACCGCGATTTGACGAACTACATAAAGCGCTTGTACCGTTGGTGCGATAAGAACGGCGTACAGCGCCCCAAGTGGGTTGCCGCCACCGAATATTGCACCGTGCAGGAGGATGGCACAGCCTGCGGGCGGCACCACCACCACGCGATCATACAGCACACCGACGGCCTGACCCGTGATGTGCTGGAACAGCTATGGGCAGACAAGGCCGGGCAGATCGGCTTTACCCGCTGTGAATACTTGGATGTTGACCACGGCAGCGTCGAAAGTCTTGTGCGGTATATCAGCAAGAACAAGCGGTGCGCCCGGAGCTGGCGGCAGAGCCGTGGACTTGAAAAGCCGAAAACACCACCGCCAAACGATACCAAGTGGAGCCGCAAGAAGTTGGACGAGGCAAGCACCCTGTACATCGACGATGTGGTGTACTGGGAGCGGAAATACCCCGGCTACACCCTGAACCGGGTGGAAACGCGGGTAAGCAATGCAGGATGGAGGCACACCACCGTGATTATGCGCCGGGCGGAGTGCTGGCATGGCACACCGGGGCACAAGGTCACGCCGAGAATGAACAGGTAAGAAAGGGGGCACGGGTCTATGCTGTGCGTGAAAAAAGTTATCGTGATTTGCCGGGAGGTCAACAGTCAGACCGGGCAAATTGCCGTGTATGTGGTTCCGATGGAAATTGACGAACACACGGTTGTGCGTTTGAGCCTGCGGTCAATGTTCAACCCGGAATTACGCTATTTCTTCGCGTATGAAGATGTTTATCAAGAACAGAAACAGGAAATCACCGCCATGCTGAAACGCCGGAATATTACCAAGCAGGAAGTTGACAGCGTGTACGGGATTGCAGAAGTTGGGAGGCAATGACTATGGACAACAAGGAACGCTTTATTGAGATTTTCACCTCGCAGATTCACAGGCCGGGCGCGGCGGAACTGCTGGAATGGCTGGAAAGCACGGACTTTTTCGAGGCACCGGCCAGCACCCACTACCACGGCAGCTACACCGGCGGGCTGGTGGAACATAGCCTGAATGTGTACTATGAGCTGATCGGTGCGGGGCGGGTGCCGGGTGTGCCTACGGCGGAAACCTATGCCGTTGTGGCGCTGCTGCACGACATTTGCAAGGCGGATTTCTATGCCCAAAGCACCAAAAATCAGAAGAACAGCGACGGCAAGTGGGAAACTGTGCCCTGCTATACCGTGCGCGAAAAATTCCCGTTCGGCCACGGGGAGAAGTCTGCCTTTTTGGTGCAGCGCTTTATGCCGCTGACCGACGCCGAGGCGCTGGCTATCCGCTGGCACATGGGCGCGTATGACGACGCGGCCAAGGGTGGCAGTAAGGTTTTGTCCGCCGCTATGGCCGCAACGCCGCTTGTCTATGCACTCCATGCCGCCGATATGCGGGCCGAGCAGAAAGAGAACGCGCAGCAATGAACATGGAGTTGGACGACCTGCCCCCGCGCTACCGTGCGCAGGCAGAACAGCAGCTTGCCGCCCGGAAACGCCGTGCCGCTGACCCGCTGGCCGAGGCGGTGAAGCAGGCCAAGGCGGTAGGCCGGGATTTTGACAGCCGGGGCGAGTATGAATTTTACACGGGAACCGTGCTGCCAAAGATAGCGCGGGGCGAGATCGTGGCGTGTGAGCAGCACCCCGCGTTCCCGCTGTTCCCGGCGGGTGAATACGACACCATGAAGCTGCGCCCAATACGCTACACGGCGGACTTTAGGCTGACCTATGCCGACGGCACCGTTGAGATCGTGGAGATCAAGAGCAAGTTTGTCCGCCGTATGCAGCGTGATTACCCTGTGCGGCGGCGGGTGTTCTTGGAGCAGATCGCCCGCCCGGCGGGGTGGAAATTTACCGAGATCATCACCGCAGAGGACAAAGACGACCTGAAACGCTGGCGAGAGCTGGCAAAGGAGGGCTGAACCCATGAAAAACCAAGAAAAGCGCCCGTGCCCGCTGTGTGAGCGGCACCAGCGCATGGAAACCACAAGCGGTATGTTGTTTTGGGTGGAGTGGGGCGAGGACGGCAACCCGCGCCTTTGCACTGACACCCTGCACGACGGCGGCGGGCTGAATGTGCTGTGTATTGACTTTTGCCCGCTTTGTGGCCGGGAAGTGGAGAAACAGGAGGCTTTGGGATGAAAAGACGGCATACTACACCGAGTTATTACGCCCGGAACGCGGCCATGCAGGCACAGCGGCGCTTTTTGCGTACCGGCAAGACAGAGGCCGAACGGCTGGACGATCACCGGGAGGCAACGGAAAATGTGCTGGTGCTGTGCATTTTGGCGGCGATCTACGACAAATACGGAATTGGTGAAATGCGCTTGCAGCGCGTCGTGGACTGTGCCAACGAGATTTCGGCCAAGTATGCGTTGGAAAAGCAGGTGCGCGGCGAGGAACGAGCCAAAGCAACGCTGGTAGCTGCGGTGTGGTGGTTCATGCCGCCGTTTCTGCTGCCTGCGCTGTCTGCCCCCAAGACGGAGCGGGAGGCCGTGCAGTTGGCCGCCCGGCGCGAGGCGGCGGCCACGGTTATGAAAATCTATGTGCAGGCCATGCACAAGGCGCTGGGCTTTGGCGCTGACCGCGTGGCCGTGGTGGCAGCCGAAACCGAGGGCAATTTCCGCCAGTTTGGCGAGTGTACCAAGGACGGCGAGTATTACGGGTACGCCGTGCTGGCGCGGAAAATCGGGCAGATCATTCACGACACGGTGGAGGTGGACACCAGCGGAGCAACGGAGCCGGTTTTCGGCAAGACGCTGTTCTGACTTACAGGCAATGGAGGTGCTGGGTATGCGGAGCGAAACGGTAAAGCATATCGTCAAATATTACGGGGGAATCCCGGAGGCTATCAAGCTGCTTAAACGGGAGCGTGACGCGCTGGAAGATGAATACAACGGCTTGGGCGGCCTTGCTATGGACGGTATGCCGCATAGTTCGGCACCCGGCAACCCCACCGAGGCGCTGGCCGTGCGCGTGATCGAAAACGGCGTGAAAAACCGCTTGCAGGAAATCGGCGTACAGGTAGCGGTCTTAGAGGGCGACGCGGCCAACATCCGGGGCGCACTGGACGCGGTGAACGGTAAGTACAAGTCGGTCATAATCATGCGGCTGATTCGTGGGTACAGTTGGACAAAAATTTCCGGCAAGCTGGGTGTGCCGGACAGCACGGCGCGGAACTGGCACGGCAGGGCCGTGGAACGGCTGGGCGAGGTGCTGGAAGAAGTGCCGATGGTGGACGAGTTGGCCGAGCGGGCCACGCGCGCGCGTACATAATATGCGCCGGGGAAAATCCCGTAAAAAACGCCCATGCCCCGGCGGGATTTTTTGCGTGTAAAAACCTCTCTTTTGGAGCGGGAAACACGGCGGGAAAACTGGCCGAAAAAGTGTTTTGGTCAAAAGATTTCACCCGGCGGGCGGAACCTTTTCCGCTGATCGGGAAAAGCTGCTGGAAAAACAATTTGCGAATAGGAGGAATGAGGCGTGAAAGCGGAGCGGGATTTTAAGCTGGTTTGCACCGGCGGGCCGTATGGTGACTGCTGCTGTTCGTATGCTGTGGAGCTGCGCAGAGAATGGACGGTGCAGGAGTTTGTAAAAGCCGTTTTGGAAAGAAACCCGTGCGAATGGGGCTTTTTCTACATCCAAAGGGCCGGACAAAAGTGGTACGAGGCGCAGGTGAAGATTGAGTATCAATATGGAAACCTGAAAAGCACTGTGCCGGAGAAAATCGCCCGTAAGAAAATCAAGCGTGTACACAGCAACGGTGGGTGGTCGTTGATGGACTACTGGATAGAAACATAAAGACCCGGCGGCGAACCGGGCAAAGGAGGCGCGTTTTTGTGAAAAGGCTTGTAAGCCGGGTACTTGCCCGGCGTGTTGTGGCAGAAGTTGAACAGATATGCGGCTTGAAAATGCCGTTGGAGAGTACAAGGCAGCTTGTGGAGCAACAGAACTGGCGAAAAATCGCGTATATTACGGCAGACTGTTTTGTGGTGCGCCCGCTGCGGCGCTGGCTGAAACGGAGGCATGAAAAGTGAAATTGTGTGACAGGTGCAGGGTGCCCGGCTGCCTGCTGGACTATGGCGGCAAGGCTTGCCAAGAGGCACGAAAGAAGCATTGCCCGGATGTGGTTTTTACCCATGCGGACAAGATCAGGGAAATGGACGACGAGGCGCTGGCGGTTGCGATCATGTGCCCGCACGACGACGATAAATGCCCCGGCCCCGGTGACGCGAAAACCTGCATAAAGTGCTGCTTGGACTGGCTGCGGGAATCGGCGGAGGGGTAAGCATGGCGCAGATCGTGACGGCGCAGTTTGTGGGGCAGACCTCTTGCGGGTTTGTCAGCAAGAAATACTATGAAATCGAGATCAGCGCCGGGCGGAGCGGGTGTTTGTGTGTGCGGGATGTGCAGGGGCAAGGCTTTTGCCCGTATTCCACGCTGGCCGCCCTGCGGAGAAACTGGAAGATCATCGACAACGAAAAAACGCCCGGCGGTGAACCGGGCAGAAATGAGGCAGGATATGAACGAGGATATTTTGACCCACAGTGAAACCATGAGCGAGGAGCAGCTTTTGGAGGGGCTGCGTAAAACCCCCGAACTGAAACGGCGCTTGGTCATGCGCGTGGCGGCGGATTTGCTGGAAAGCGAGGCGTTTTTGGAGGCGTACCCGCATTTGGAAACCGAGGAACAAATAAAAACGGCGCTTACCCGGCTTTTGCACAAGAACAAGGTAAACACCATTGATGGGCGGCGTATGGCCGCAGAACTGGCGGAAAGTTACGAGGAAATGTATTCCCATTCGGACAGATCGGAGGGGCCAGCGTCGGGGCATGAATCCCATTCGTCACAGCCTGTTACATGACAAAAAACATTGTCGGCTTCTGCCTGCGGCGTGTCGCAAGCCTCCCAAACTGTTTCGTTATGGCACAGGCCGAAAGTACCGTCAGGCTGGCGCACGATCTTCAAAATGCCAACTGGTGAGCGATAAATCCACATAATAGCTAAACCTCCAAAATTGTTTTGTGCAATGCCTATAATACAGCGATTTCAGGCAAAAAACAACAGGAAAACACCCCCGGCGGGCCGTGTGGCCTTGGCTGGGGGTGTTGCTGTTTGCGCAGGTTTTGTGATCGTGGCGGGCAGTTTTGTGTCCGGGACGGGGTTATTTGTGATCGTCGGGGCCTGTTTCGTGATTGGCGGGCGGGTTGCCGGTCAAGGACGGCGGCAGGCCGTTTTCATCCAGCGGGCCGGTGTATTCTGTGAGGTCAATCAAGGTCACTTCCGGCGGTGGGGGTATGAGCTTATAATATTTGCCGTTTTCGTAGTGCAGATCGGTCACGCCGTCATACCATGCAATATCCCCGTGTTGGGCTTGGGCGGCCTCCATGCTTTGCTGTGCCTGCGCTTCGGTCAGACCGTCGAACAGCAGGCGGGCACCGTCGGCAAACTGGGCAACAAGACGGTAAGGCGGATAAACGGCCATGTTTTCGTTATTCATGCGTTGCACCCTTTCGTTTTGTGTTTTGTGATGGGTCTATTATACCACGCAATGCCCCGGCGGTGAACCGGGGCGGCGCGGTGTTTTTGGTTTGGGGTTGTTATCCGGGGCACAATTTACAGGCCAAGCACCCGGCGGGCGGCGTATTCGGCATTTTGTGTTAGCTGGCGCTGCCATGCTTTGTTGCAGGGCGACCAGCGGAAACCGTTGGATTTGAGAGCGTCGCGGGTGTCTGCGTCGGGGATTTCGTCGAACAGGATTTGCAGGCGGTTTTCTTCGGCATTGCGCACGATCTCGCCGCCGTCAAATTTCGTGGTGCTGTCGGGCTGCTGGGCTGCGGCTTGCAGTTTGTCCAGATCGGCAAGGCGGGCTTGTACGCGCTTGATCTTGCCGCGCAGGCTGGACAGTTCAAAATCCCCGTAGGGCTTGCCGTACAGTTTGATGGAAAAGGCTTCGGGGTCGGTGATCGCGTCGGCCTGTTCGTCGGTCAGGCTGGCATAGCCGCGCAGGGTTTTGTGCTTGCGGTAGTAGGCATTGGCGGCCTTGCAATAATCAAGGGCGTTTTGTTCCTGTTGCAAGCGGTCTTGGAGCAGTTCGCGGGCGTGGGGGTCTGTCAGATCTACCGCGCCGGTGCCCACGCTGCGGATTTTGTCAAGGATAGCGTCAATCTCCTTGTACTCCTGCCAAAGAGATTCGCGGCGGGCGTTCTGCTTTTGCTTTTTGCGTACCGGGAAGTTGCTGCCGCCGCAAACGAGGATGGAGGGGCAGGCCGATTCGTTGCGGTAATAGGCGTTGTAGTAGTCGGCAAGGCGGCGGGCGTAGCGGTCAAGCAGGGCGTCCAGTTTGTCGTGATAGTAGGGGCTGATCTTGGCTTTTCGTGCCTGTACCAGCGCGGCGGCCTTGTCCACGGCGGCGCGGTATTCTTCCGTAGCGCTGCCGGGGCGGTAGTCGCTCATAGAATTAACATCGTTCGCACGGCGGGCGGTTTGTTCGTTGATTTCGTAGTATTGCATTTTGTGTACCTCCTGTTTTGTGTTTTGGGTAATGGGGACGGGCCGCTTTACAACTGGCCCGGCGTGGCGTTGTGCCGCTGGGGGCTGCCGTGTGGTCTTATGCCCGGCGGCGGTGCCCATTGCGCAGGGCGGGCGGGGCCTGTTTTTGTGGTGATAAGCTGCCCGTAAACCGTGCCGGGTTCGCCCGGCGGCGGGTACAATCTGTTTTGTGGGGAGGTGTACCGGCTCCCGTTGGACTTATGCCAGCACCCCGGCGGGCTGGCGGCCATTGTTGGCGATGGGTGCGCGTTGTAAGTTCGTGCCGGGCTTGTGATCGTGTTTGTTACCCATGAGCGCCCACCCCTTGCAGGGTGGCCGGGCTTGCACCGGCGGCGCGTTATGCGTCGGCCTTGCGGGTCAATCAAGGCAAGTTTCGCGCTTGATTTTGTACTGCGCCTTGATTTTGTCATAGGCGCGGAGCGTGACCATGTAGGTGCCCTGTTCTGCGTCGTAGGTAATGCCGCGCCCGTGGAGCGGGGGCAGGCCGTCACGCAGGGGGCGCAGAAAGTAGTGCTTGCCATAGTAGGCAAGATCGGCGGCGTAGTCGCAGCCCGTGGGGGCCTGCTGCATTTCGTAGCAGTAGGAATACTCGCCGGGGGCGGTGGCCTGCACGGCGGGGGCCTTGGCGGCCTCCAATGCGTCATAATCGGGGGCGTAGCCGTAAACCTCGCCGGTGCTGGGGTCGTAGCGGGAAACGGAAAAATCCGGGATGAAAAGCGCCGTGTTTGCGCCGATCTGCTGGGAGTAGCCACCGGGAACCGGGGCAAAGGTGCCGGGGATTTTGCGTTCTGTTGCTGCCATTGTGAAAGCCTCCTGTTTTGTGCTGTGTTTTGTGTGGGCGGTTTTGTGTACCCATGAGCGCCCGCCCCATGTGGGGCGGCTGGGCTTGCACCAGCGGCGGCGGGTGCCGTCGGCCTTGCGGGTTGCGTGGGTTAGAACATGGAAATTTGCTCACATTCTGCGGCGGGCTGTGCAGGGGTGGGAGCTGCGGCGGCCTGCTGCGCTGCCTTGCGGGCCTTGCGTTCGTCGGCCAGCTTTTTGTTATAGGCGGAGATCTCCTCCGGGGTCTTGGCCTTGGGGGCGTCGTCCTGCCCGGCGGGCTTGACCTGATCGCGGGTGAACAAGTGCGCCTTGGCCATGTAGTAATGCGGGTCGGGGGCGTCGGCGTCGGGGCCGTTCTGCCCGGCCTTGGCGGCCTCTGCGCGGGCGGCCTTGGCGGCCTTGCTGGGGCGCTCGGTGTACTTCCACAGATCGCAGGTAATGGCGGCGTGTTCGCCGCGCTTGACGGAGTAGCCCGCCTTTTTCCACTCTGCAAAGGTGTGAATGGGCAAGCAGCCCTTGGCGGCCACGATGGCCTGCGCCTCTGCCTTGGTGTAAATGCCGTGTGCGATTGCCTGATTGATGATGATCTCGTTGTTAGTCATGGTGAAAACCTCCAAAATATTTTTTATTAGATCGGCCCGGCGGGCTTGCAGCGGGCCGGATGTTTTGATAAAATGGGGGTAGCCGCTGACAGGAGCGGCCACCCTTGCGAGGGGTGAAAAGGGTTCAGCGCTTTTGCCGGGGCTGAACCCCTTTTTTATTTCCCTGCGCTTGCGGTGGGCGGTGTCGTGCCTGCAATGTATTTCAGGCAGTCAAGCACCTGCGCCGGTGTCATGCCTTGCGCCCGGAGCCAATCGGCCAGCCGGTCAAGCTCTTTTGCTGTCGTGTCGTTTGCAACCCTGTTGCGTGTCGCTTGCTGTGCCTGAATGGTAGCACGCAACAGGGTTGCTTGTCAAGCCCTGTTGCGTGCTTTCTGCGTTTTGCACAAAATCCTGTTGCGTGCTTTGTGCAAGTTGCACTGTTGCGTGTTTTTGATTTATAATATATAATAAAACTATCCCCAAAATAGGAGGCTAACAGATGGCAGTATCAGAGAATAAGCGAAAAAATAACGATAATTACAACAAGAAATGCGATTACATCAGCATTAGGCCGCTGAAAGAACGCGGCGAACAGATCAGGCAGGCGGCCAAGCTGGCCGGGCAAAGTCTGCAAGGGTACATCTTGCAGGCCTGCGCCGAACGCATGGAGCGCGACGGCCTGCCCATCGACCAGCCCGCCGCCGATGAAGAAAAATAAAACAGATCAGCACAAAAGCCCCTGCAAGCTCACCGCCTGCAAGGGCTTTTCTTTTTCCCACTATTCACACCACCCCACCAGCCAGCAGGCCGCCCACCACCAGCAACACCGGGCAGCAGCTCACCAGCCAGCACCACACCACCGCCACACCAGCACCAGCACCAGCCCCAACACCGACAGCCAGCACACCGCACACACCCAAACACACAACACCCGGCGGAACACCAGCGGCCAGCACCGCCGCCCGGCATGCCGCCGCGCCGACGATCACCAGCGGAACGCCCGCCCGCGCCGCCTGCGCAGTTACTAAACGCCCGCGCACTATACCGCCCGCGCGGTAATTACTAAACGCGCCTGTACGCACCCGCGCCCGCCCGTGCGCGGTAGGTACTGCGCGCGCGTACATTTAGCTTTGCGGGTTCGAGAGCGCAAAAGTTGGGTAGGTATGAGGGCGTTTTTTCACTTCCCCTTGGGCCGGGCGGAAAAAGTAGAGGGGGGTCAAAAAATAAAGTTGGGCAGAAATGAGGGCCAGGGCGCGGGCTTGGTGGCAGGCACGGGAGAGCCGGAGGCGGCGCAGGAACGGGAAAGCCGGGGCGGTGCTGCCCGGCGCGGCGTGGTGGAGGGCAAAAAAATAAAGGCAAGCACATTTTTGTGCAAGCCTTTTTCAATCCTGCATATCGCCGGTGAGCCATTCAATGGTCACGCCGAGAACGCGGGAAAATATGACAAGTTCATAATCGGTTACAAAGCGCAGACCGGTTTCTATGCGGCTGACGGCCTCGCGCCCGATGGACAGACCGGCAAGCTGTAACTTGGCGGCCAGTGCGTCTTGCGACAACCTTTGCGCGGTGCGGGCTTGGTGGATTCTATCGCCGGAGATATTGGCCTTGCCCTCGTATGTGTAAATCTTCAGACCTTTTCACCTCGCTTTACTTGACAATAGCATTTTTTACGCTTAATCTTGTAATAAAGATTTACAAAACATAAAAAAGCATAGAAAAAAGTAAAAATGATTTACAGATGAAGCGGAGGCCGGGCAATATGAGAAAGCAGCAGGAACGGAGAAGCGGGCGGCAATGGCTGGTTGCGGTGCTGGCGGTGGCGCTGGGGCTGACGGTGGCCGGGTGCAGTGCGAGTGTAGCCAGCAACCACGAACACGAATGGGAGGCGGCGACCTGTGAAACGCCGCGCGTGTGCAAGACCTGCGGTGAAACGGACGGCGAACCGCTGGGCCATACTTGGCAGGAGGCCACCTGCCTTGCCCCAAAGACCTGCACGGTTTGCGGTAAAACGGAGGGCAAGAAATCAGAAGATCATGTGTGGAGTGAGGCTACCTGCACGGAGCGGGAAAAGTGTGTGCTTTGTGGAAGAGTGAATTTCCACACGGAACCGCTGGGGCATGACTGGATTGCACCGACATTGGAGGCACCCTATACCTGCGCCCGGTGCGGAGAACAGCAGGGAGAGCCGCTGAAACTAAGCGCGTTTAACCGTGGGCACAACGGCAAGTGGGAGGCGCACCCGACAAAGGAACAGTATGTTGGCATGAGTGGCTATGTTGCAGTTACACACTCCTATGCGTACTCGACGAAAGACAGCCCTTATGAAAACAACTGGCTTGCAGCACCGTGGTATGCAACTACCTACGAAAAAGACAAGCAGTTTTTTAACCCGGTTGGAACGGTGGAACATAAAACGCCGGTCACTGTGATCGGGCAGGAGTTGACGGACTGGCAAAGCGGGGTTTGTTGCTATCATGGATTTCTTTTGGTGGAGCGGGTGGACAATGGAGAACAATTTTATATTTCCGTGACGGACTTTGTAACGGAACCGTATTGGGAGGTTACAAACGCAAACGATGTAGGGGCTGGAAACCCGTGCCTTGCCGTGTACCACCAGCGCAGCGACTACTACCCGGTAGACCGCGACGGGAAAAAATACAATGCGGCGGACGGTGAAGTGGTAATGATATTCGGCGCTACAAACTGGGGTGGCATAGACAGAGAAACAAACCAAGTAGATGTTCTTGGGGCAAATGGCCGGGGGTTCTTCAACGCGGAGGATTTGACGGTGATCTACTAAGCACCGGGCACAGAAAAAATATTTTTTGAAAGTTAGCAACTTTGACAGGTTTTC
>ERZ1106978.1732-NODE-1732-length-11635-cov-3.033074_pt1 | contig 11635 bp, 10 predicted proteins | sample MGYA00403689_ERZ1106978 | MGnify/ENA primary metagenome ERZ1106978 (study PRJEB35170, sample SAMEA104062434) | human gut metagenome | biome: human gut; feature: human-associated habitat; material: faeces | place: Denmark | collected 2012-08-02 ...
AGACGGGACTCACCTTCCGCAACTGGCGCCTGCAGCACGTGCTCCTCGTCTCCCTCGGACAGCTCGCGCGCGAGACGAGCGTTGAGGAGGCGGCGCTCACGGCGGGCTACCAGAACACCTCGGCCTTCATCTCGGCCTTCAGACAGGTCTTCGGGATGACGCCCGGCGAATACAGGCGCACGCTCCAGGGCGCCTGAAGCGAAGCCGATGCATGAATGACAACGAGCCCCTGCAGGCGGACTGCAGGGGCTCGTTGTCTTGATGAAGCGGATCGGTGCGGGATCAGCGCATCGTCACGAGGACGCGGCCCGTCATTTCGGGCGGGATCGGCTGGCCCATGAGCGTGAGCACGGTCGGGGCGACGTCGGCGAGGACGCCGTTTTCAACACGCTCGACGCGGTCGGAGACGACGAGGATGGGGACCGGGTTGAGCGAGTGGGCCGTGTTGGGCGAGCCGTCGGCGTTGACGGCGTTGTCGGCGTTGCCGTGGTCGGCGATCATCACCACCTCGTAGCCGTTGGCCCTGGCGGCCTCGACGACCTCGGAAACACACTTGTCGACAGCCTTCACGGCCTTCTCGATGGCCTCGTAGACGCCCGTGTGGCCCACCATGTCGCCGTTGGCGAAGTTCAGGCAGATGAAGTCGAATTTCTTCTCGCCCAGCGCAACGACCAGTTTTTCAGCCACCTCCGGGGCCGACATCTCGGGCTGGAGGTCGTAGGTCGCCACCTTGGGCGAAGCGACGAGGATGCGCTCCTCGCCGTCGAATTTCTCCTCGCGGCCTCCGTTCAGGAAGAACGTCACGTGGGCGTATTTCTCGGTCTCGGCGATGCGCAGCTGCCGGAGGCCCTGCTTCGAAACGTACTCGCCGATGGTGTTGGGCACGTTCTCCTTGTCGAAAAGGATGTGCAGACCTGTGAACTTGGCGTCGTAGGGGGTCATGCAGCAGTAGTAGAGCGGCATGGTGTGCATCCCCTCGGCGGGCATCTCCTCCTGCGTCAGCACGACGGTAAGTTCCTTGGCGCGGTCGTTGCGGTAGTTGAAGAAGATCACCAGGTCGTTCGGACGGATCAGGCCGACAGGCTGTCCGTTCCCGTCGATACGCACGACGGGCTTGATGAACTCGTCCGTAACGCCCTCGTCATACGATTTCTGAACGGCTTCGACCATGTCCGATGCCTTCTCGCCGACACCGTTCACCAGCGCGTCGTAAGCGATTTTCACACGCTCCCAGCGTTTGTCGCGGTCCATGGCGTAATAACGGCCGATGACCGTGGCCACCTTGCCCGTCGATGCGGCCATGTGCTTTTCGAGGTCGGCGACGAATCCCTTGCCGCTGCGCGGGTCGGTGTCGCGGCCGTCCATGAAGCAGTGCACGAACGTATTTTCGATCTTATACTCGGCGGCGATGTCGCAGAGTTTGAAGAGGTGCTCCAGCGACGAGTGCACGCCGCCGTCCGACACGAGACCCATGAAATGCACGTTCACACCGTTCTTCACGGCATATTCGAACGCGGCTTTCACCTCCGGGTTCTGCAGGATCGAGTTGTCGCGGCAGGCGCGGTTGATCTTCACGAGGTCCTGATACACGACGCGGCCAGCACCGATATTGAGGTGGCCCACCTCCGAGTTGCCCATCTGTCCGTCGGGCAGACCGACGTTCTCACCGTCGGTGCGCAGTTCGGCATGGGGGTATTTCGCAGTCATGGCCGAAATGTATTCGGGATGCACGGTCGAAATAACGTCCGCCTTGTCGTGACGGCCGTTTCCCCAGCCGTCGAGAATCATGAGAAGAACTTTTTGTGTGCTCATATATGCTTCATTTTTAATTATTAATTCATTTTCCATACCTTTTGGTGGCAAAAGGTACCCAAAACCATCCGCATGTCGCTTTCGCGGGAACAACCTCCGGCCCGCGTTGAGCGGGCGCAGCAAGAACAAGACTATGCAGCCTCCCGCTCCGGGCACGCGGGCTGTCGGTTGTTCTTGTTCCGCTGCAAGCGAGAATGCGGACTTTTCTCGCCGCGTTTCGCGGCGAACGACTCGCCAGTCGAAGACTGCGATCAGTACTTTTTGCGGAAAAAAGGTACAAAGAAGTCTTGCGGGCGAAGACCGCGGTTGTCCTCGTTCCGCTGCAAGCGATAATGCGGCGGTTTAAAACCGCTTCCAGGGGCGATGCCGGGATTCTGCACGAACACGCGAACATACGAACATGCGAACAAGGGCGAACACCCCTTGTTCGCATGTTCGCGTGTTCGTGACGAGAGCAAGCCGAAGCCGCCAGCCGCAACCTAAATCCCGCGTCTCAAGCGGGTCAGCCAGATGTTGCGGAACTCCACGGGACCGCCCTCGCTCTGAAGCGCGATATACCCGCTGCGGACCGATCCGGTGCACTCGTTCTGCAAAACGCCGTTGACACAGACCGCGATATGATCGCCCACGCAGACGATCTCGGCACAGTTCCATTCGCCTGCGGGCCGCTCGCACTCCCCGCCGCTGCGCGGCTTGATGAAGACCCTTCCGTTGCTCTCCGCCCCGGCGATCTTCGCGCCGCCCAGCCCCAGCAGGTCGCCCGCGCGCCCCGCCTGCAACTGACACTCGACAGCCTCGGGCCAAAGCCGGTCGCCGGCCTGCACGCGCTGGAAAATGCCGCTGTTCGTCGCCTCGCCGATCCAACGCCACTCGACGTGAAGCCGGTAATCGTCGTAGGTCTCCTCCGTGCGCATGTACCCGAACGGACTGCCCGCTATGCGGATATTCCCGTTCTGCACGGAGAAGGCATCCCGGGCGTCGCCGACGCCCTCCGGGTCGGTGACGCACACCCATCCGGTGAGGTCCCGGCCGTTGAAAAGTTCGGTCCGCGGTTCGCGGCTGCACGAACCCGCTGCCAGCGCAAGGGTCAGCGCCGCAAAAAGAAATCGCATTCTCATCGTCATCGTATCGTTTTCGGAGGTTGAAGGTTCATTCCGGCAGCCCGTGCTCTTCGACATGACGCAGAATCTCCTCGCGCAGGCTCCGGGGCGTGACGCTGCGCCGCACGACCAGCAGGTAGGAGTTGCGTATCTGCTCGCGGATGAAGGCGTCGGGCAGGTCGCCCGCAGTGCGGATGCCGTTCCAGTGCGTCTTGTTGAAATGGTAGGCCGGGCCGATCTCCTCGTACCGCTCGCGCAGCCGGACCGCCTCGTCGGGGTCGCACTTCACGGCCACCTGCCCGAAATCGTTCATATCCGCGCAGGCGTACATCTTCCCGCCGATCTTGTAGACCAGCGTCGTCTCGTCGAACGGCGTCGATTCCTCCGTGAGGGGCAGCGACAGGCAGTAGTCGCGGAAACTCAAAACATCCATAACGGGTTCTTTTCCCCAAAGATATGATTTTTTTGGCACATCTATTGCGTTCCGAAATGAAGTAAAACCAAAATCAGGGTAAAAAATGAAAAAAATTCTCCTCTGTGTACCTCTGCTGGCAATCTTCGCGGCAGGATTTTTCGGCTGCTCGCAGCAGCGGCAATGGAACCACGAACAGCGCAAGGCGATGCGCGAAGCGCTGCGCAGCTACCGCCAGATGGTGTACCTCGACGACCTGAACGACGCCGAGTTCGTGCTCTTCTCCGACGAAGTGGCCGGGCAGCTCGAAAACAGTTATCCCGTCTACATGGAGTTCGTCCAGATGCAGGGCGTCGACGACACGGTGGACATGGTGGTCGTCTCGACGATCGTCGACGAACTGAACGCCGACGCCCGCAACATGCGGCACATCTACCCCTACAACTACCTCGTAGCGCAGGGCGTGCTGCCCGCAGGGCTTGACCACGAGCAGCAGAAAGCCTTTTACAACTGCTTCGCGGCGAAGGTCAATGCGACGTACGCCACGATGGACCAGTTCTTCAACGCCATTCTGGCCGACACGAGCGACATGTCGCAGATCCGCCGGCTGGAGAGCCAGTGTGCGAACGACCTTTTCAGCTGGGTGGTGACCGAGGTGGACGTGATCGAGACCGTTCCGGCGACCCCGGCGGCCACGGCGCAGACCCCGGCGGCCCCGAAAACCGCTGCCGGACAGCAGACCCCGGCGGCCCCGGCCAAAAAATAGCTCCGGAACCCGTTCTGACACAATCGGTGCGCCCCTCACGAGGCGCACCGATTCGTCATGTGCAAGACTGCCCTATTTATCGGCAAACAGCGACCGGGCGATGCCCAGCTCCAGTCCCCGCAGTTCGGCCAGCCCGCGCAGGCGGCCCAGACACGAATATCCCGGATTGGTCTTCTTCTTCAGGTCGTCGATCATCTGGTGGCCGTGGTCCGGACGCATCGGGATCGAGATGCGTCGGCGCTGCTGAATCTCCAGCAGGGCTTTCATCACGTCGTACATCGGCACGTCGCCCTCCAAATGGTTGGCCTCGTAGAAGTTGCCCTCGGCATCGCGCTGCGTCGAGCGCAGGTGGACGAAATTCACCCGGTCGCCCTGCCGCAGCATCATTCCCGGCAGGTCGTTCGCGGCCGACACTCCGAACGAACCCGTGCAGAGGCACAGCCCGTTCGAAGGGTTGGGGACCGCCTCGACCAATTTCTGAAAGTCGGATTCGGTGGAGAGAATGCGGGGCAGACCGAGGATCGGGAACGGAGGATCGTCGGGATGGATCGCCAGCACCGCACCCGCCTCGTCGGCCACGGGAGCCACCTCGCGCAGGAACGCCACGAGGTTCGCGCGCAGCGTCTCGGCCGTGACATCCTTGTAACGGTCCAGCTCCCGCTGGAACTGCTCCAGCGTGAAACTCTCCTCCGAGCCGGGCAGGCCCGCGATCATGTTGCGGGTGATCAGCTCTTTTTCCGCGGCGTCCATCCGCCCGAAGCGGGCCTCGGCAGCGGCGCGCTCGGCCTCGGAATAGTCCTTCTCCGCGCCGGGACGCTTCAGGATGAAGAGATCGAAGGCCACGAACGCCGCACGCTCGAAGCGCAGGGCGCGCGACCCGTCGGGCAACTCGTAGGCGAGGTTCGTGCGCGTCCAGTCCAGCACGGGCATAAAGTTGTAGGTAATTACTTTAACGCCGCATTCGGCCAGATTGCGGACCGACTGTTTGTAATTCTCGATATAGCGCTCGAAATCGCCCGTGCGGGTCTTGATATGCTCGTGGACGGGGACGCTCTCCACGACCGACCAGCGAAGGCCCGCGTCGGCGACCGTCTTTCGGCGTTTTTCGATCTCCCCGACGGTCCACACCTCGCCGTTGGGAATGTGATGGAGGGCGGTCACGATGTCGGTGGCCCCGGCCTGACGGATGTCCTGAAGGCTTACGGGGTCGTTCGGACCGTACCAGCGCCAGGATTGTTTGCAAAGATACATGGATGTATTGTTTTTAGGTTTTCAAATTTTTCACATACGGTGCTTTCTCCGCTGCAAGCGAGAATGCGGCGGTTTAAAACCGCTTCCAGGGGCGATGCCGGGATTCTCCGCGAACAAGAGAACAAGAGATGTTCGCCCCTGTTCGCATGTTCGCGTGTTCGCTTCTTTTCCCGGCCGAAAAGACGGAATTGCCGCGAACGATCCCGGCCCGATGCCGGAGCCGTGAAACGAAGTCCCGGCTAAAAGTGGCAAGAAACGGGGCCGGTTTGCTTGCAAACCCGCAAATAGGCGCCCGTTTCGAACGTTAGACGGGACGAAGTAGGCAAAGGCATCTGCCGGGGAGTTTTTGGTACTTTTTGCGGTCAAAATGTACAAAGTACCCCGCGGGCGAAGACCGCGGTTAACAGCCGACCAAAAGCGGCAAACAACACCAGTCGCAGACTGCGATCGGTACTTTTTGCGGCCAAAAAGTACATCACCTTCCGCGGCAAAGACCGCGGTTATCCTTGTTCCGCCACAAGCGAGAATGCGGAGGTTGCGCCTCCTGCACGTTGCCACTGGCCGCGAACGACTCCGGCCCGATGCCGGAGCCGTGAAACGAAGGCCCGGCTAAAAGTGGCAAGAACCGGGCGTCACAGCAGCTCCAGCAACTCGCCGGGCCGGTCGACCAGATGCCGCGCCCCGGCGGCGATCAGCTCCGCACGGTCGCGGAAACCCCACGTCACACCCGCCGAGCGCACCCCGGCAGCCGCCGCGGTCTCGATGTCCACCCCCGAATCGCCGACATACAACACCTCCTCACGCGCCGTGCCCGTCCGTGCGAGAATCTCCTCGACGACTGCCGGCGAAGGTTTCAGCGGCACGCCGGGACGCTGGCCCAGCACCGCGGCGAACGTCACCCCGGGGAAGAACAGCCCGACGAGCTTCTCGGTCCCGGCCTGGAACTTGTTCGACGCCACGGCCAGCGCGACGCCCCGCCGCGCCAGCTCGGCGATCAGCTCCGGAATTCCGTCGTAGGGCCGCGTATGGGCGTCGATGTGTTCGGTGTAGTATTTCACGAAGTCGGCGCGCACCGCGGCGACGGTTTCGGGCGTGCGCAGCGGCTCGGGCAGGGCGCGTTCCACGAGCCGCAGGATGCCGTTGCCGACGAAATGACAGTATTCCTCATAGGTGTGTTGCGGCAGTCCCCGCACACCCAGCACGGCGTTGCACGCCACGGCCAGATCGCCGATCGTGTCGAGCAGCGTGCCGTCAAGGTCGAAGATGACGAGCGAAGTTTTCATTTTTTCCGTTTTATGTTCCAGCCGACAGCCGCCACGAGCAGCGACATCAGCGGCGAGACGATGTTGAAGATGCAGTAGGGCGCGTAGACGAAGGTCGAGACGCCGAGCACCGTGGCCTGCGTCATGCCGCACGAGTTCCACGGGATCAGGACCGAGCAGACCGTGGCGGAATCCTCCACCGAGCGGCTCAACAGCCTCGGCTCCAGCCCCCGGTCGGCATAGAGGTCGCGGAAAAGCCGCCCCGAGAGGATGATCGAGATATACTGGTCGGCGGTGCAGAGGTTGAAGAAGAGGCCCGCGCCCACGGTCGAGGCCACGGCCGAAAAGGCGCGGCGCACCCAGCGCAGGAAGATCGACGTCAGCGACCGCAGCATGCCGCTGCCGGTCATCACCCCGCCGAAGCACATGGCGCAGATGATCAGCCACACGGTGTTCAGCATCCCGGCCATGCCGCGCGTGGCGACCAGTTCGTCGAGCTGCGGCGCGCCCGTGGGGATGGCCGTCGGGCCGAAGCAGGTCATCAGCACCCCCTTGAACCCCGACATGAAGTCCAGCTCCCCGACGCCCGCCACCCGGGCCACCAGTTCGGGCTGCGCCAGGAGCATCGCCGCACAGGCGAAGACCACGGACGAGAACAGCGTCACGATGGCCGGGAGTTTCCGTGCGATGAGCATTCCCGTGGCCAGCGGCACCGCGAGGAGCCACGGCGTGATGCGGAACGTCACGGCGAGCGTCGCGGCATACATTTCGGCATGGGTCGAAACTCCGTGGTCGAGCGCCAGGCCCGCGACGGTGAAGACCCCGAGGGCGATGAGCATCGACGGAACGGTGGTGTAGAGCATGTAGCGGATGTGGGTGAAGACCTCGACGCCGGCCGTCGACGAGGCCAGCACCGTGGTGTCGGAGAGCAGCGAGAGCTTGTCGCCGAAATAGGCTCCCGAGATGATGGCTCCGGCGACCCATCCTTCCGAAAAGCCCATCGCCTGGCCGATGCCCATGAGCGCCACGCCGATGGTGGCGATGGTGGTCCACGACGATCCGGTCATCAGCGACACCACGGCGCAGATCGCGCACGAAGCCACGAGGAAGAACGACGGGTGGAGGATTTGCAGTCCGTAATAAATCATCGTCGGGACCACGCCCGAGATCATCCACGTGCCGGCGATGGCGCCGATCAGCAGCAGGATGACGATGGCCGACGCCGAGGCGCGGATGTTGTCGATGATGGCCTCTTCGAGCACGGCCCAGCGGCAGCGGTAGATGCCAATCGAGAGCATCACGCAGACCGACGTGGCCGACAGCAGGGCGATCTGGCTTCCGCCGTTGATGGCCTCGCCGCCGAAGGCGCGGATCACGACATAGAGGAGTCCCGTCAGCACCGCCAGCGGAATGGCCGACACCCAGGGCGACGGCAGTTTTTCAGCATTCGTCTTCATATTCTCTTCTTACGAGAGGCAAAAGTACGAAGAATTTTCGTACTTGCGCCATCGGGACGCCCGACCTGCGGTCTTCGCCCTGAAGAAACCGCGACGGGCGAACACGCGAACATGCGAACAGGAGGTGTTCGCCCATGTTCGCATGTTCGCGGAGAACCGGGCGCAGAACCGGACGGAGAGCGGGCCGAAGCCGCCAGCCCCCTGAAACCGGCGTCTTACGCGGGGGGGGGTAAGCATTTCCGGCCTTATCGTACACCGGCCGTGTTTTTTCGGGGCCGGAATTTTTTTATTTCCTTTTTTCTGCCTAACTTTGGTAGAACATCCAACACGCAACGAAATGGAGACACTCCGCAAAGTGATCCGGTTTTACGTCGAGGGATTCCGCGAAATGACCGTGGGACGCACCCTGTGGGCCATCATCCTCATCAAACTCTTCATCCTGTTCGCCGTGCTGAAAGTCTTCTTCTTCCCCGACCTGCTCGCGGGCAAAAGCCCCTCGGAAAAGGCCGGCTGCGTGCTGGAAAACCTGACACCCGAAATTCCGCAACCATGAATGCACCCGTCATCATGCAGTTCCGGCCGCCGCTCGCGGCGTCAATCCCCCTCCGGGGCAGGGTCGCCGGCGCGGTGCGGGCCCGCAAACGCGGCCGAAAGCCGCAAACAAGAAGGCTCCGGCGTCCCGGAGCGACGCAGACAACCAACCAGTAACCCAATACGCTATGCTTTCCGACTACCTATCCACCGTCGACTGGTCGCGCGCGCAGTTCGCCATGACGGCCATCTACCACTGGCTGTTCGTCCCGCTGACGCTCGGGCTGGGCTTCCTCATCGCCATCATGGAGACCCTTTACGTCCGCACGAAGGACCCGTTCTGGCTCCGCACGACCAAATTCTGGATGCGCCTGTTCGGCATCAACTTCGCCATCGGCGTGGCCACGGGCCTGATCCTCGAATTCGAATTCGGGACCAACTGGTCCAACTACTCCCACTTCGTGGGCGACATTTTCGGCGCGCCGCTGGCCATCGAGGGCATTCTGGCGTTCTTCCTCGAATCGACCTTCATCGCCGTGATGTTCTTCGGCTGGCGCAAGGTCAGCCGGGGTTTCCACCTCACGGCCACGTGGCTCACGGCCTTCGGCGCCAACCTCTCGGCGTGGTGGATTCTGGTCGCCAACTCGTGGATGCAATACCCCGTGGGGTGCGACTTCAACCTCGAAACCGTGCGCAACGAGATGACCTCGTTCTCGGCCGTGGCGCTGTCGCCCGTGGCGGTCAACAAGTTCTTCCACACCGTCACCTCGTCGTTCGTCCTCGCCGCGCTGTTCGTCGTGGGGGTCAGCGCGTGGTATCTGCTGCGCCGGCGCGAACAGCTGATGGCCCGCCGGAGCATCGCCATCGCCTCGGCCTTCGGGTTCGTCTTCGCGCTCGTCACGGCCTTCACGGGCGACCGTTCGGGCGCCATCGTGGCCCGCGTGCAGCCCATGAAGCTGGCGGCCATGGAGGCGCTCTACGACGGGCAGCAGGGCGCGCCGCTCACGGCCGTCGGCATCCTGCGTCCCGAGGCGCAGCGGACCGGCGGCGACGCCTTCTACTTCAGGATCGACATTCCGAAGATGCTCTCGCTGATGAGTTTCCGCTCGGCCGACGCGTTCGTTCCGGGCATCAACGACCTGGTCTACGGCAACGAGGAGTACGGCGTGATGCCGGCCTCGGAGAAGATCGAACGGGGGCGCGTGGCCGTCGAGGAGCTGGGCCGCTACTGCACGGCGCGCGAGAAGGGCGACACGGCGGCCATCACCGAGATCGAGGCCAAGTTCGACCGCTCGACGCCCCAGGGCGCGGAGTTCCTGCGCGAACATTTCGCCTACTTCGGCTACGGTTACCTCTCGTCGCCGGAGCAGATCGTGCCCGACGTGCCGCTGCTGTTTTACTCGTTCCGCGTGATGGTCGGCGCGGGCTGCTTCTTCATCCTGCTGCTAGGCCTCGTCTGGTGGCTCAACCGCCGCGACCGCCTCGCCTCGAAACGCTGGCTGCTGCGGACGGCCGTGTGGAGCGTCCCGCTGGCCTACCTCGCCTCGCAGGCCGGCTGGGTCGTCGCCGAGGTCGGACGCCAGCCGTGGGCCATCCAGGACCTGATGCCCGTGGGCGTCGCGGCGTCGAAAATCCCCAGCGGATCGGTCTCGGTGACCTTCTTCCTCTTTCTGGCGCTGTTCACGGCGCTGCTCGCCGCCGAGTTGAGCATTATGTTCCGGCAGATCAAAACAGGACCTAAAGACGACTGACATCCCGACTACCGCAAATTTACCGGCAGGGTGGCTTCCGCGCAAGCGGACACAAGTCCCCGCCAGGGCGGGGATTTAGGGGTGGGGCAAATCTATAAACACGGCGGTACGCCGTGAATCGCCGACGGACAAGAGCGGCAAAACAACGACAACAACGACAACAACGACAACAACGACAACAACGACAACTATGGATACTATCACCCTACTTCAACACTATTGGTGGCTGGTCATTTCGCTTTTGGGGGCCTTGCTGGTCTTCCTGATGTTCGTGCAGGGCGGTCAGGCGCTGCTCTACACGATCGGCCGCACCGAAGAGGAGCGCAACATGCTGGTCAACTCGCTGGGCCGCAAGTGGGAGTTCACCTTCACGACGCTCGTGACGTTCGGCGGGGCGTTCTTCGCCTCGTTCCCGTTGTTCTACTCCACGTCGTTCGGCGGGGCGTTCTACGTCTGGATGGCCATTCTGCTGTGCTTCGTCATTCAGGCCGTGGCCTACGAATACCGCCGCAAACCGGGCAACGTCTTCGGCGAACGGACCTTCAACGCCTTCCTGCTCGTCAACGGCGTGTTAGGCCCGCTGCTCATCGGCACGGCCGTGGGAACCTTCTTCACGGGGGCGGAATTCACCGTCGACCGCCTCAACCTGGCCAACCAGGGCGGCGCGGCGGTGATCTCGCAGTGGGCGACGCCGTGGCACGGGCTGGAGGCCGTCGCCGAGTGGCGCAACGTGCTGCTGGGCCTGTCGGTGACGCTGCTGGCCATGACGCTGGCCTGCCAGTACTTTATGAACAACATCGACGACGAGGCGATCTTCCGCCGCGCCGCACGCCGCATGCGCACGTTCGCCGCGCTGTTCGTCGCCTGCTTCGTGGCATGGCTCCTGGCCCTCGTCCTCGCCGACGGATGGGCCGTCGACGCCGCGGGCACGGTCTCCATCGAACCCTATAAATACCTGCACAACCTCGTGGAAATGCCCTACGTGGCCGCCGCGCTGCTGATCGGCGTGGTTTCGGTGCTGTGGAGCGTCTGGCTGGGGTGGTGCGGCAGCCGCCGTGCGGTGTGGTTCGGGGGCGTCGGCACGGTGCTCACGGTGCTGTCGCTGCTGCTGCTCGCGGGGTGGAACGACACGGCCTACTACCCTTCGCTCGCGGACATGCAGTCGTCGCTGACGATCCGCAACTCCTCGTCGAGCCTCTTCACGCTCCGCACGATGGCGTGGGTGTCGCTGTTCGTGCCGTTCATCTGGCAGCCATAAGTCTCAATAAATAGTTTCTTCATTGTTCTAGATGA
>ERZ1106978.1739-NODE-1739-length-11587-cov-3.432189_pt1 | contig 11587 bp, 9 predicted proteins | sample MGYA00403689_ERZ1106978 | MGnify/ENA primary metagenome ERZ1106978 (study PRJEB35170, sample SAMEA104062434) | human gut metagenome | biome: human gut; feature: human-associated habitat; material: faeces | place: Denmark | collected 2012-08-02 ...
TCGGTTGCCGCAAGATTGATCTCTGAGCTGCGGTGATATTCCACTGCATTTAAAAGCACATTGTGTCCATTACAGTATCCGATCTGAATCGGCAGTTCTCCGTAAAAGACTTTCTCAATCTCCTTTGCCACCGGCAATGCCTCTAATTCTGCGATCGACGGCTCGTAAACTACATCGGATGGAACCGGCGTCTTTTTCATTGCCTCCGTCAATGCTGAAAAATCAATATTCCGGATTACTTTTCCATATTTGCGAAAACGTGCATCCGTAACTTCGTAAATCTGCATGTCCTATTCCCTCTTTTCTTATCTTCTATCTCATTTGCCCTGCAGGTTTTCTTTCCTGCATAAGCAAATTTTTTCTGATATCCGGCTGTTACTATTCAAAACAGTCAGGAACAATACCCTTTCCTGTCCGTCAGATGATCTTGTCAAACAGATCTTTGCATGCCGGATAAATATTTTTAAACTGCTGGTAGCGTGCCTCATATTTTGCAGCAAGTTCAGGATCCGGCTCCACCGTATCGACCACTTTTACGATTGCGGCTGCTGCAGATTCCACATCTTTGTACTCACCACATGCAACGGCTGCAAGCATTGCGCCTCCTAAAGATGGTCCCTCTTCTGTCTCAAGCACATCTACTTTGATATTTAATACATTTGCAATGATCTTTTTCCAGAGAGGACTCTTTGCCCCACCTCCGCAGATCTTAGTGCGCTCGATTGGAATACCAAGTGTTTTTGCAACTTCAAAGGAATCACGCAGTGCAAATGCAACACCTTCTAACACTGCCTGGGTCATATCCGCTCTTGTCGTATCCATCGTCATGCCAATAAAAGTGGCCCTCGCATTCGGGTTATTGTACGGGGAACGCTCCCCCATCAGATACGGCAGATAGTATACATGGTTTTCGCCAAGTTTTGTGATCGCTTCCTGCTCTTTTTTGTAATCTTTGGTTCCGATGATCTCATCCATCCACCATTTATTGCAGGATGCAGCACTTAGCATGCATCCCATCAAATGATAATGACCGTCTGCATGTGCAAAGGAATGCAGAGCATTGTTCTTATCTACGCCGAAGTTTGCACTGGAAATAAAGATGGTTCCGGATGTTCCAAGGGAAATGTTACATCTTCCGTCACCAACTGTTCCTGTTCCGACAGCTGCCGCTGCATTATCACCTGCTCCTGCAATAATTTTTACATTTTCAGAAAGTCCGAGTTCTGCTGCTACTTCCGGCTTCAGACTTCCTACGACTTCGTAACTTTCATAAAGCTTCGGAAGCTGTTCTTCTGTTACGCCGCAGATGTCCATCATTTCTTTGGACCAGCATTTGTGTTCTACATCCATCAGAAGCATGCCGGATGCATCCGAATAATCAGAGCAGAAGCTTCCTGACAGGCAGTATGCCAGATAATCTTTTGGAAGCATGATCTTTGTGATCTTTGCAAAATTCTCCGGCTCATTTTTCTTTACCCACAGGATCTTCGGTGCGGTAAATCCAGTAAATGCAATGTTTGCTGTGTATTTAGAAAGCGTTTCTTTTCCGATCTCGTTATTCAGATAATCCGTCTCTTCTGTGGTACGTCCATCGTTCCAGAGAATTGCCGGGCGGATGACCTGGTCGTCTTTATCCAGAATGACCAGTCCGTGCATCTGTCCACCAAAGCTGATTCCTGCAACCTGGCTCTTATCACACTCAGAAGTCAGTTCTTTGATGCCTTCTACGGACTGGGTAAACCAGTCTTCCGGATGCTGTTCTGACCAGCCCGGATGTGGGAAGTATAATGGGTATTCTTTTGAAACAATTTTTTTGATGTCGCCTTTTTCATCCATTAACAGAAGTTTTACTGCGGATGTTCCAAGGTCTACGCCTATATAGAGCATGATGTACCTCCTTGTTAGGGTTTTTGTATCAACCTGACGGATTCGAGGGATTGTGACCAGATTATAGAAAATAAATATTGCATCTTCCAATCGGCAAAGCATTCCGATGAGCCTCTTAGGGCGGAAATTGTGTCAGCAACGGCTTCCACAATTTCTGAGTCTCATCTTCATTGCCTCAAATGGAATCTGCCATATTTATTTTCTATAATCTGGTCCTCAAGACATTGAACCGCCTGCTTGAAACATAAATCCTGTTTTTAATTCGTGTTTCTTTGTACTATAAAGGGGCGGGTTCATTCAGCCGCCCCTTATATGATTGTGTATAGTTTTAATTAGCCCCAAGGATTTTCTGTTGGGTAACGTACACCTTTTGGCTGGTTGTAGCCGATTTCGTCTACCGGTACTCCGATGTATTTGAATACTTCGTAAAGTGCTTTTCCGTAATGTCCGAATGCTACGGCTCCGTGATGCGGGAAGTTCTTTTCGATCAGTACATGACGATAGAATCTGCCCATTTCCGGAATTGCGAAGATTCCGATTGCTCCGAAGGAACGTGTTGCTACCGGAAGGACTTCACCGTGTGCAATGTAAGCTCTCAGTATATTATCTGATGTGCTCTGCAGACGGAAGAACGTGATATCTCCAGGTTTGATATCTCCTTCAAGTGTTCCCTGTGTTACTTCGACTGGAAGAGATCTTGCCATGATCATCTGGTATTTCATTTCGCAGAATGAAAGTTTGGATGATGCAGTATTTCCACAGTGGAATCCCATGAATGTATCTTTCAGTGTGTAATCGAATTTGCCCTTAATGTCTTCTTCATAAAGGTCAGCCGGTACAGAGTTGTTAATATCAAGGAGTGTTACAGTGTCTTCACTTACAACTGTTCCGATGAATTCGCTGAGTGCTCCATAGATATCTACTTCGCAGGATACCGGAATTCCCTGTGCTGTCAGACGGCTGTTGACATAGCATGGTACAAATCCGAACTGTGTCTGGAATGCAGGCCAGCATTTTCCGGCGATTGCAACATATTTGCGGTATCCTCTGTGTTCTTCTACCCAGTCTTTAAGTGTCAGTTCATACTGAGCAAGTTTTGAAAGGATTTCCGGTTTCTTGTTACCGGCTCCAAGTTCTTCTTCCATCTCTTTTACAATTGCCGGAATTCTTTCATCTCCGGCATGTTTGTTAAATGCTTCAAACAGGTCAAGTTCTGAGTTTTCTTCAATCTCTACGCCGATATTGTAAAGTTGTTTGATCGGTGCATTACATGCAAGGAAATTCAGCGGTCTTGGTCCAAAGCTGATAATCTTCAAATTGTTAAGTCCGATGATTGCTCTTGCGATCGGTTCAAATTCATGGATCATATCTGCGCATTCTTCTGCTGTTCCAACCGGATATTCCGGAATATATGCTTTAATATTACGAAGCTTTAAGTTGTAGCTTGCATTTAACATACCGCAATATGCATCTCCACGTCCCTGGATCAGGTTGTTGCCGCTTTCTTCTGCTGCTGCAACGAACATCTTTGGTCCATCAAAGTGTTTTGCAAGCAGAGTCTCTGAGATTTCCGGTCCGAAGTTTCCAAGATATACAACCAGTGCATTACATCCGGCTTTCTTGATATCTTCCAGAGCCTGTACCATATGGATTTCACTTTCTACGATACAGATCGGACATTCGTAAATATGTTCTTCTCCGTATTTTTCTTTGTAAGCTTTCATAAGTGCTTCTCTTCTTGATACAGAAAGGCTTTCCGGGAAGCAGTCACGGCTTACTGCAACAACTCCGATTTTCAGTTCTGGCATGTTATTCATTGTTTTTTCCTCCTAAAATATGAATCTGTCTGTTCTATTTTGCGATGTCGATATTCTCACCTTTAAGTCCGCACACAGCGCCTTCGATTCCTGCTTCTTCATGTGCAATCAGCCATTTGTTCTTTGCGGTAAGAAGCTTGTCATCAAATGATTTGGTATGGCAAGTCATCAGATCTGTATTGGTTCCCTTTGGAAGAACTACTACTGCCTTAAATCCATTTCCATCAACTCCGCAAGGTGCATAGTGAAGGGTTGTTCCGTACACTTCGATTCCAATTCCTGCTGGGACAAGGAATGCTTCTACTTTTGATGTGTCATATGTAAAATCCGGTTCGATATCCTGCTCTGCCCCCAGAAGCAGAATGATATCTGTCACTGCGACATTCACTTCTGAACTTCTGTGATATTCCAGTGCGTTCAGTTTGCTGTTATGTCCGTTGCAGTATCCGATCTGGATCGGAAGTTCTCCGTAAACTCTCATCTTCAGATCGATTGCAACATCCGTTGTTTCCAGTTCTTCAATAGATGGTTCGTAGATGACATCCTCCGGAAGAGGGGTGTGTTCCATTGCCTTGATCAGCTTTGAAAAATCATATCCATCGATCACACGTCCGTATCTGCTGAATTCTGGATCTGTTACTTTTTTGATTTTCATTTCTTCCACCTTCTTTCTGTCTTATATTCTAACAGGCTAAGTCGGTATCCGCTACCGAAAACTTAGCCTGTTAACTGCACTTTCTTGTCCTTATGCTATTTTTTATTATTTAGAACGTTTCTTAGATTCTACATCAAAGATAACGGCTGCAAGAAGAACAATACCTTTTACAACTTTCTGCCAGTTGGCATCTACACCCATGATAGACATACCGAGGTTGATAACACCCATCAGAGTTGCACCTATGATAACTCCAGGGATTGTACCACTTCCACCGTAAGCGGAAGCGCCACCGATGAAGCAGGATCCAATGGCATCCATTTCGTATCCATCACCGGCTGTCGGGTTTGCTGAGTTCAGACGGGCGATAACTGCCATTGCTGCAACTGCTGCAAGAAGTCCCATGTTTGCATAAGCGATAAAGTACACTTTATTAGTATTGATACCAGAAAGCTGTGCTGCTTTCTCATTTCCACCGATTGCGTATAAATGACGTCCTACGGTTGTCTTTGATGTCAGATATCCGTAGATCAGAACGATCAATGCTACCCAGATTAAGATCATCGGAATACCTTTGTACTGTGCTAGTCTCCACATAAATGCGATGATTACAATACTGATCACTGCGCATTTAACAATATCATTAACCGCTGGTCCGACTTTATATCCTTTTTTGATCTTTGACATTCTTCCTTTGAAAGTCATAAGTACAAAAACTGCTGCAATGATGATTCCTGCAAGGATACAGGTAATATTGATTCCGTTTCCGTGGAACACATCTACAATGTAATTGTTAAACAGTGCCAGGTATGCATCCGGCATTGGAGCAATCGTAAAACCATTCAGAATGATATTAGAAAGACCACGGAAGATCAGCATACCAGCCAGTGTTACGATAAATGGTGGGATACGTCTGTAAGCGATCCAGAATCCCTGCCATGCACCGATTGCAAGACCGGTAACAAGCATGATAAGAATAGATACCCCAACACTCATGCCTTTATTAACCATAAATGTTGCACCTACAGCGCCGGCGAAACATACAACTGAACCAACACTCAGGTCGATATTACCACCAGTTAAGATACACAGTAACATACCTGTTGCCAGGATAAATACGTAAGAGTTCTGTGAAATCAGGTTATTTACATTCTGTGGGAGAAGCATTCTTCCACCTGTTTTCCATGTGAAAAACAGTGTTACAATGACCAGTACAATGACCATTGTATATTTCTTTAAAAAAGCAGATACATTTTCTTTACTCATAACTATTCTCCTTTGCTTGAACTCAAAATTCGTCCCATGATGACTTCCTGGGATGCCTCTGCTGCATCCAGTTCTCCGACGATACGTCCCTCATTCATAACGTAAATCCTGTCAGACATTCCAAGTACCTCAGGTAACTCGGAAGAAATCATGATAACCGATTTTCCTGCTGCCACCAGATCATTGATAATACAGTAAATTTCATATTTTGCACCAACATCGATACCTCTGGTTGGCTCATCCAGAATCAGGACATCCGGTCCGGCGAACATCCATTTTGCAAGGAGAACCTTCTGCTGGTTACCACCACTTAAGTTTCCTACATTCTGTTCTACAGACGGACACTTTGTACGCATCTTCTGTCTATATTCCTCTGCAACCGCAATCTCTTTGTCACGGTCGATCACGCCATGGGCACTGACTCCGTCAAGGTTTGCCAGAGTTGTATTTACACGGATTGGATTGCTCAGTATTAATCCGTTTCCTTTTCTGTCTTCTGTCACATATGCAATTTTGTGTTCAATTGCTTCTTTAACGGTATGAAGTTTCACCTCTTTACCATTAATATATAATTCACCAGAAATATTTTTTCCATAGCTGCGTCCGAAAATACTCATTGCAAGCTCTGTACGTCCGGCTCCCATAAGTCCTGAAATACCAAGTACTTCTCCTTTACGGACATACATAGACACGTTATCTACCACTTTGCGGTCAGAATATACCTGATGATGAACGGTCCAGTTCTTAACCTCCAGTGCTTTATCGCCAATTTTTACATTTTTCCTCTTCGGGAAACGGTCCGTAAGTTCACGACCAACCATTCCTTTGATAATTCTGTCTTCCGTAATTTCATCTGTTCTCTTATCCATCGTCTCGATGGTACTTCCATCACGGATAACTGTGATTTTGTCGGCTACATAAGCAACCTCATTCAGTTTATGTGTGATGATGATCATCGTCATTCCCTGTTTTTTGAACTCAAGCATCAGATCCAGCAGGGCCTTTGAATCCGATTCATTCAGTGATGAGGTCGGCTCATCAAGAATCAGTAATTTTGCATGTTTTGCAAGTGCTTTTGCAATTTCAACAAGCTGCTGCTTGCCGACACCGATATCTTTGATCAGTGTACGTGATGACTCATGAAGTCCTACTTTCGCAAGATATTCATCTGCTTCTCCATAAGTTTTACTCCAGTCAATTGAGAATTTCTTTCCCTGTTCATTACCGAGATACATATTCTCGCCAATCGTCATTTCCGGAACCAGTGCCAGTTCCTGGTGAATAATTACGATACCTTTTTCTTCACTGTCTTTAATTTTATTAAATTTACAGACCTCGCCATCGTAAATAATATCTCCCTCATAAGTACCATATGTATATACACCACTGAGTACATTCATAAGTGTTGACTTTCCCGCTCCGTTTTCACCTACAAGGGCGTGAATCTCACCTTCTTCAACTTTAAGGTTTACATTGTCCAGCGCTTTAACGCCCGGGAAAGTTTTGGTAATATTTTTCATTTCCAATAAAACCTTACCCAACCTGAATCCCTCCTTCTCTTTTAGCGGCACAAGCGGGATTAAAATCCCGCCTGTACTCATTTAAATATGTATCGTATTACTTAATATCTGCTTCTGTATAATATCCAGAATCAAGAAGCATTTCTTCGTAATTGTCAATTGTAACAACTGTTGGTTCGCAAAGGTAAGAAGGAATGATGCCTGTTCCGTTATCATATGACTCATTATCATTTGTCTCAGCTTCTTTGCCATCCATGATCGCATCTACCATCTTAACTGTCTGTTCAGCAAGTTTACGTGTATCTTTGAATACTGACATAGACTGTTTTCCATTTACGATGTTCTTAACATTTGGTTTGTCACAATCCTGACCTGTGATGACCGGCCATTTTCCTGTGTAGTTTGCTTCCAGAGCATTTTCAACACCAAGTGCTGTAGAGTCATTTGAGCAAAGAACTACGTCAAGGTCTTTTCCGTTATAGTTGGATGCAAGAATTGCTTCCATTCTTGACTGGGCTTTTTCTGTAGACCAGTCTGCTGTAGCAACTTCTTCTTTCTTAACCTGTCCTGACTGGACAACCAGTTTTCCTGAATCAATGTATGGCTGAAGAACTTCCATTGCTCCACCGTAGAAGAAGTTTACATTGTTGTCTCCTGGATCACCTGTGAAGATTTCCAGATTGTAAGGACCATCTGTATTATCAAGGTCTAATGCATCCACAATGTATTCGCCCTGTTTCTGACCTACCAAGTAGTTATCAAATGTTGCGTAATATGTAACTGCAGATGAGTTCATGATCAGACGGTCATAAGAGATAACCGGGATTCCCTGTTCTTCTGCCTGTTTTAACGGAGTTCCAAGTGATTCACCATCAATGGATCCGATTACGATTGCGTCACATCCTCCAGATACCATGTTCTCAACCTGTGAAACCTGTGTAGCAACATCATTGCTTGCAAACTGAAGGTCAACTTCGTATCCGGCATCCTCCAGCTGTTTCTTCATGTTCTCGCCGTCCTGATTCCATCTCTGTAAGTCTTTTGTCGGCATTGCAACACCAATCTTACCTGTTCCGGCTTTTGTCTCTTTCTTATCTGATGAGCCAGATGATGATGAAGTATCATTTCCGCTTGTACATGCTGCCATGGATAATGTCATAGCTGCAATGACGCCCACTGTAAGAAGCTTTCTTGTTCTGTTTCCCATAATTCGTTTCCTCCTTTAAGAAAATTTGTTTTTCTTGATGCTTATACTATAGCAGTTCACAAACTGGACAAGATTGTAAAAAACCGTACATATTTATGATATTATTGTGTAAAAAAAGAAAGGTAGCACAAATTTGTACTGCCTTTCTGTCAAAAATGTCCTAGTCCCGGCTCTCTTCCGAAACATTCAGATATACTTCATCATGTAAATGGAATCCAAGATCAATGATCACTGAATCCATATTTTCTTTTGTCACTGCAATCGGCGGAAGCCCCCAATAAGGAACATCTTTCCCATCATCCGTTGTTTTTACACTGTTTTCTCCAATATCTTTTCCGACAATCTGTTCTCCGTTTGCCAGTTTTACCGCACACTTTGCCGCCACTTTTGCAAGCCGTTCAATCGGTTTATACACAGTCATCGCTTGTGTACCTTCCACGATTCTCTGACAGGCTTCCAGATCGGCATCCTGCCCGGTCACAACCACTTTCCCGGCCATCTGCTTTTCACTGAGTGCTTTGATCACATACCCGGCGATCGCATCATTGCCGCACATAACACCATCTACTTCCTCCAGCTCAGCCAGTGCCTCATTGACTGCCTGAAAACCGGTCTCCGGTTTCCACGAACTAACGCTTGTCTTCTTCACAACATTCAGATTACTGTCCTTGATCATCTTTTCAAATCCTTTTGCCACATCCTGTGAATTGGCATCCGATTCTGGTCCGCAGATCATAACAATATTGCCTCCATCCGGGAGTTTCTCCAGCATGGTCTTTCCCATCTCTTCCCCAACACTCTCATTATCAACTGTGATATAGAGATCTGTTTTTGTTCCCTGGATCAGACGGTCATAGGAAATTACCCGGATTCCCTCTGATTTTGCTTTATCCACCTCTTCCGTCAGTCCATAAGAATCCACTGCAACGATCACGATTACGTCCATCTTCTGTGCAATAAAATCCTCAATCTGCTTTTTTTGCTTTTCCAGATTATTATTCGCATTCTGCACATCTACCTGCGCTCCCAGTTCCTGTGCTACTGCGGTAAATACATCCCGGTCTCTGGTCCACCTTTCCAGAACCAGAGTATCGATCGTAAATCCAATCTTCAGTTGCTTTTTATCACTTCTATCGGTCTTTACGCCCTGCGATTTTGCTGAACATCCCACAAGTAGCTGTCCTGCAAAAGCAATACACACCAAAAATACCATCCATCGTCTTATAGGTTTATTCATATCGTCCCTCCTCACGGTATTCCGTCGGTGTCACACCTGTCCATTTTTTAAAAATACGACTGAAATAATTGGGATCTCCGTACCCGGATTCCATACAGATCTCTTTGATACTCTTCTCCGTTTCCATAAGCTGCTTTTTCGCATATTCGATCCGCAGATTGTTCACATAATCTATGTAATTGACATTCTCTGATTCTTTAAACAGCTTACTTAAATAGTAGGAACTGATTCCAAGTTCTTTTGCCGTCTCTTCCAGAGAAATTTCCCCTGAAAAATGCTCTGCTATATAAACTTTTGCTTTTTCTACTACATTAACCGTCTTCTCCTGTTGTTTCATTGAGATGTGTCCTGCTGCTTCTGTCATTTTATGCACAAACCATCGTTCCAGCCCTTCATATGTCTGAAAGCTCATCAACTGATCCAGATAATTTGCCCTTACATCAAAATGATAAGTCATTGCCCCCTGCTCGTAGACAGATTTTTCAGCAAGCAGGACAAATTCCATTACTTTCAGGCGTACATTGTTCGTAACCTCCGGAAACTGCTTCTCCATCCACATCACAAACTCTGTACTTCTTTTTTCTGTCAGTTCTGCATCCCCTGCGTGAACTGCATCAAAAAGACCGGATTCCATATCATACGGATATCCCTCTTCATATACACAGCTGACTGGAAGATCCTTTGCATGGTTCACCTTTCCTACTCCCTGCCTTGCCGTATCGAGTGCTTCTCTGTAGGACTTGGAAACTTCCTCCCAGGATACGACAGACCCGATGCCCGCTTTGAATTTCATTTCCATCTGCTGCTCCATTTTACGAAGCATACTGCGGATATTTTCAATCTTTACTTCCCGCTCATTATAAGATTCTTCCTTTTCCCTGCACGGGACAAGGACGATTACTTTGTTTCCCATCAGAGATCCTACAATTCCATTCATCGTCTCCTTAAGCATTTCACGGAAAATCATGCTGTGCTTTTGCAGCCGGATTCCTGCACCTACTGTGTTGGTCAGTTCTCCTTTTCGCAATTCTTCTCCGCATTCGATCACTATTGCATAGACATACTCCGTATTGATTCCAAGCAGCTCACGGTATGTAAGATTGGAGGTATCATTGCTCTCTCCAAGAAGAACGCTGTACACAAAACCACTTTCGATCATCGGAACCACAACCTCAAGTTTTTCTTTCACCTTCAGATCCTTACTTACTTTTTCCCTTCTGTCATTTACAAGCTTCATCGCCTTTCGCAGAGTATCCGTCAGCACGTCCTTATTGATCGGCTTTGTCAGATAAGACATAACGCCGATATCAATAGCCTTCTGTGAATATTCAAATTTATCATAGGCCGTAAGAACAATGAAAATGATATTTTTATGTTCTCTTTTAATCTCTTCCATTGCTTCGATTCCGTTGATCCCCGGCATCTGGATATCCATGACTGCAATGTCCGGTCGGAAGCTCTCCGCCAGTTCGATGACACTCCTTCCGGTTTTGGCATACTGCACTTCACAGATATCCTTAAATTCTTTCTCAATAATGAACTTCAGGGAATCGATCACGATTCCTTCATCATCTGCCAACATGATCTTATACATCTGCTTTTTCTCTCTCCTTTACCGGAAGATACAGGATCACTTCCGTGCCCTGGTTCCTGCCATCACTGCGGATCGTCATGACATCTTCGTTCTGGGTGAACAGCTTCAGTCTTGCTATGACATTTCCCATGGCGATACCGTTGGAACCGGAGCTCTGCCGCTTTTCATGGTAGGTTCCGTTCTTCAGCTTCTCTATGATCTCCGCATCCATACCGATGCCGTTGTCCCGGATACTGATGACCAGCGTATCTTCTTCCCCGTGATACACCTTCAGCCAGATCCGTCCTTCTCCACTCATCTCCCGGATACCGTGATTTACACAATTTTCCACAATGGGCTGCAGGATCATGTTTTCCATACAAATGCCTCCTTACAGATGTGCTTTACAGATGTGCTTTGATGAA
>ERZ1106978.1743-NODE-1743-length-11568-cov-2.869539_pt1 | contig 11568 bp, 10 predicted proteins | sample MGYA00403689_ERZ1106978 | MGnify/ENA primary metagenome ERZ1106978 (study PRJEB35170, sample SAMEA104062434) | human gut metagenome | biome: human gut; feature: human-associated habitat; material: faeces | place: Denmark | collected 2012-08-02 ...
GCGGAACGGCCCCCGAAGTCGCCGCTGGCATAGGAGCGCGGGTCGTACAGGTAGGAATAGAACACCCCAGCGCCGGCACTGCCCCAGCCGCCACCGCGAACCAGGCACCGTTCTGCCTCGGCGTTGTTGATGTAGAAATAGTCACCGCCGTAGGTGGCGTCAATGCCGTCACCCGTCAGCGCTGCGTCGGGCAGCATGGCAAGCGCCTGAAGCAGCAGCTTTGCCGCAGTGTCAATGCTGTTGTCGCAGGCAACATCCTTAAAGCTGCAACCGTTCGCGCCGGTGGTGTGGGCAATGGTGGTGCTGTAAGTCCATTTGCCGCTGATAAAGTCCAACTTCACGGTGCCCTGCGTGGTACCGTTGCCGTCCGGGGCCACCAGCTCGCCGGTGGCGGCGGAAATAGCTTTCCACGCAGCGCTGCTGGCGCTCATGTCACAGGTTGGCGCGGCGGCGTTGTTGTCGGCAATCACCTGTACCTCACCTTTCACAAGGCGCAGTCCGGCGCACCACTCCCACACATTGCCGTTCAAATCCCAAATACCCTCCAAGGTGCCGTCATGGCTCCAAGTAACAGGGCCGGTGCCGGTGGCAACGCGCCCGGTCTTGTCGTTGTCCTTGCTGGTGGGGATTGCGCGGTACAGGCTTTCGCGGGTGTCCTTGCCGTAGTTGTTGTTGCCGTAGGGTTCCTTGCCCGCCTTGTGGCACCACAGGGCAATGGCTGCCCACTCCGCGCAGGTGATCTCATGGAACTTGCCGCCCTTGGCGCGGTTGTAGCTCACAAAGGTATCAAGGCCCGCCGTGTTGGCCGGGTTCTCGCCGGGCAGGCTGTACGCTCTGCCGTTGTAGTGGCTGGTCTGATACTTGCCCACCCAAAATCCGTCGATCTCCACGCCGTTCACCCTGAACGCGGGGTGTACGCTGGTGTCGGCGGTAGAAAGCACATCACACAGGCGGAATTTCGGAATGAACACCATAACGCTCGTCATTTCCTTGTCGTCGTACTTCATGGCGTTGTTGGGGCAAACGCTTTTCAGGGCCAGTTCAGCCATATCAAAATTAGCCATAGGTTCGTCCTCCTTTATCAGTGAATCATAATGCCATCAATGGCAAACAGGTACAGGGTCACATCCTCGGTGTCCAGCGGCTCCGGGGTGCGGGTCACGGTTTCACGGCTCATGCCCTCGGTGTTCTCACCGCCCTCGGCCTGCGCGTCGGTTTCCTGTGCCGTGGTCACGGTTTCGGTGTACTTCCGCGCGGGGATTTCCACCTGTGCCGCGTAGTACAGGCCGCGCCCGGTGGTCAAATAGCCCTCGCTGTCCACCATAATGTCGCGGGTCACGGGGTCGTCCTGCTGGTAGCGGGCAAGGTCAAGGGTCAGCGCACCGTCCGCAAAGTCCAGCTTTGTGCCGGTCAGGTTGTAGTTGATCTTCTTGCCCTCGTTTTTCTCAATGATTTTCATGCTCTTATCCTCCTGTTACTCGGTAGGTGCCGGGTCGGTCATGCCGCCCGTCACTCTGATCTGCACTTTCACGGTGGTGGCGCTGCCGTCATGCACCAGCTTAAAGCCGTTGCGGGCACGGTCAGTCACCCGGATATTGCCCAGCCTGCCGCCGCTGTACGCCAGCACTGTTACCTCCACGCCGTAATTGGTGCTTTCGCGCAGCTGCGCAAGGGCAATGGTGGTGGGCGTGTTGTTAAACGGCCACTTGCTGCCGGTCTGCGCCAGCGTGGCCGTGTGCATCTCGTCGGCGTAGTTATAGCCGTCCTGCACCGCCTTAAACTGCATAATTGCCCCGGCAAGGGTCATGTCGGAAATGCCCAGCTCCATATTGTTAAAATGCTGCTGGTCAAGCAAGGTGCCCTGCTGGATAACCTCGCCGCTCTGGTCAGTTACATGGTCTTTCCAATAACTGCGGTCATAAGCCATGGGTTTGTCCTCCTCTCTTTTACTCCTCGGTTTCGATCAGCGGGAATGTAAAGCGCAGCAGCGCCACATTCAGGCTGGTGCGTTTCAGGCTGATACTCTGCTGTCCGGCCAGTGCGCCGTTGATGTCGTACACCCTTACGCCCGTGATCGTGTCGGCCTGCCCAAAATTTGGTACATTCACAAACACGACCACATTCGTGCCGATGATCTCCTTGCTGTTCACGGTGCCGGTCTGCCATGCCCCGCCGTTCAACTGGTATTGGAACCTGTCAACGCTGCGCAGCAGTTCTTCCCGCCGATCATTCAGGAATTTGTCGGTAAAAAACGCCATGTTCGGTTTTCCTCCTTTCCCGGTTGTTTATGGCATCGTACCGCAGCGGTCTTGCCCGCTGGCGGACGGTACGGCTGTAAATGCTTCGGCGGCCTCCACGCCGCCCTTGCTCCCGTGCAGCTCTGCACGGATAGAATAGCCCGCCGTTCCTTGGTACATAAACAGCGGGTTTTGCTTTCCGTACTGGCCGTTAGCCTTTTCAGTTTCCATGCTGTGCCTCCTCCGGCAATGTGCCTGCAAATTCAGGGCTTGCGGTGTAGCCGGTTGCAACTCCACCGCTCCGCAGCGCCCCGCAAACTGAATAGCCCGCCGTCGCCGGAACGGGCAGTGTGCCGGTAAACTCCGGGCTTACAGCAAACGCTCCCGGCTGGCCGCCTGTCAACAGCGCATGGTGTGCCGTATAACCCAAAGTGGCAGGCATCCACCACACGCCGCAGTAGATCGTGCCGCACTCCGGCACGGTGTATGCCCACTTGTCCACCCTGCACCCGGTAGCCAGCGTGTGGCGCACCATGTAGCTAAGGCTTTCAAGGTGGGCGCTCCACCGTTTCGCGGTAATAAGGCGGCGCTCCATTTCCGCCGGGCTGTAAATAATGGCCGGGTGTTCCTCCGTTGTGTCTGTCACATTGATATACAGGCGGAAAGTGCCCGGCTGCCCGCCGTACTCGAACCATTCTTCCAGCATAGTGCCGGGGTAAATGGCGTCGGCCTGCAGCTTTACCGCGCCCACGGTGCCCATTAGGCGGCGTACCGTCAGGGCCGTCTTGATAATGCGGCGCTTTTGCTCTAAGCTGTACCCGGTGTCGTACCAGTCCACTTTCCAGTTGATCGCCAGCGCGTCAAGCACGGGTTCGGTGGCGGTGTCAAGGCTTGTGTAAATTTGGCTGTCGTCGATATAGCGCAGCGTTCTTTCGTGCAGCACACCCACTGCCTCGCTAAGCGCCCGCACCCAGTCCTGCCCGGCAACCACGCGGGGCACAGCGTCCACAAGGCGGGCGTCCCGCAGGTCTTTAATCATCTTCCAGCCCTCCGTATGTCACGGTCTGCCCGGTGCATTTCGGCAGTTGCGTTTTGCCTACCACAATATCCGCCGGGGCGGTCAGCTTCACACGCTTGGCCCCTGCCTCGCGGATTTTGGCGATCAGCTCCGTGGGGTTAATATCCCGCCCAAGGTGCCGCTGCCAGCTTTGGTAGCTCTGCACCGCCGCCGTCACCTTTTCCTGTATGGTTCCGGCGCTGCGCTGGTCGCCGTCGCCAATCCAGTAGGTAAACGCTATGTTGTAGGGCACCTCCTCCGGCTCCACGCACACCACCTTGTCGCACAGCGGGCGCAGGTTCTCGCCACTGATATATTCGGTCAGCTCCTCCCGCTCCGTGGCGTTCGGCAGCCGCCCGCCCTCCATCACAAAGTAAATGGCAATCACGCACGGCTCCGGGCTGGTGATCTGCACATCCGTCACATCACTGCGCCATTCCCGCACATGGTATTCGTAGGCGTCGCGCGGCCCGGCGCAGCTAAACCGGCTCGGTGCCAAATAGGCCCGCTCGGTCAGGCTGTCGTCGTCCTCCACATCAAGGCCGCCGGTGCTTTCGTCCACATTGCTCACACTGGCTATGTACGGGATGGGGTCAACAAGGATGTTAATTTCCCCGGCCAGTATGCCGCTGCTCTCCGCTCCGGCCTCCTCCGCCTGCACGATGGTGTCCACATAGGTTGCGCCTGGCGGTATCTCCGCATAGTCCAGCGTATTAAAATACCGCCCGCCCTGCGTTTTCACTCGCGTACCGGCGGGCACCGCCACGGTGTCGGCTCGTGCCTCTGCCAGCAAAAAGCGTTCCTTGGCCGTGGCCTTTTTGCTTTCCTGCCGTGTCAGCCCCAGCAGCGCAACCAGCGCGTCCAGTGCCTCGCCGGTGCTGGTTTTCAAAAGCTCTGCCTGTCCCTTAATGTCTGCGTACTGCATGGTTTGGTATTCGATCAGGGCAAACGCTTTCAGCAGCAGGGTCTTGGCGTCAGCCTCCCCAAGCACCAGTTCCTTGCCGGTCTGCTCCCGGTAAATCCGGGCGTACTCGGCCTTTAACTGCTCCTCGGTTTCCTGCAGGGTCATGTTTTCAATAAAACTGATCCGTGGCACATTCGCCAGTTCACTGATATTAGACAAGATCAATCACCACCTTTGGGGTCATGTTGCCGTCGTTAGCTTTGCTGTCCGTCCATTCAACGCGCACCACCCGCGCCCTCGGCTCATACATCTTGGTTTTGCGCACATACTCCGCCGCAAGCAGCGCTTGGGCGCTCTCCTGCGGGTAGTCGGTTGTGCTTATGTCAATGCCAAAATCCCGGTCTAAAGCCTGTTCCCCGGTGTGGGTTCCATACAGCACTTGCAGGTTGCGGTAAACCTCCTGCGCCGTGCTGTCGTTCACCGTACCGGCGGCAATCTCAATAACCGGGCTGTCTGCCAAAATCACACCCAGCCCTCCTTACAGGTATTCTTCAATGGTCAGGCTCACTTTACATTCCACCAGCACACCGCCTTGCAGCACGGCGTCCCATGTTTCGCTTATGTCCGTGATCTTGAACGGGTAGGGCGAAAGCGGAACCCCGCCCACCACAAACCAGTCCACGGCGCTGCTCTCCGCCATACGCTGGAAATAATCAAGCGTACTGCGCGGGGGCACACCGTCCTGCGCCCGCAGTAAAAGGTCGAATGTATAGCTTTTCAGTTTCGGGCCTACCCACTCACTGCGGGCCTTGCCGCCCACGACTTCGTGTGTTGCCCAGTCGCTCCCCGTGCTGCCTTTCAGGTTGCTTGGGGTAAAAATCTTTGTGTGGCTCACGGTGAACACGCGGCCCATAAAACTGCCTATTGCCATCTGGCACCTCCTTACGGTAACGGCTGGCTGCTCTTGCTGCCCGGTGCGGCGCTGGTGTGCTTGTGCTGTACAAGGCTGATACTCTGCACTTTCACATCACCGCTGGCACCCTCGGCGTTCAATATCGGCGCACTAACTTCAACCTTGGTCGGGCTGGTAATGCTTATGTCGCCGCCCGCGCTTATCGTAATGCTGGCCCCGTTTATGTTAAGGGTCACATCCCCGGTCACATTGCGGGTCACGGTGCCCGTTATGGTCTGCAACACATCCCCGGTCACTTCTTGCTCCAAGTTCCCCGTCAGGGTCTGCTTTACATCCCCGGTCACTTCCTGCTCCACATCGTCAAGGTACTCTTGCTTCGTGGTGCCCTTGCGCTTTTCCTCGCTGTCGCCGCCAATATTAAACTTGAAGTCGCCGCCCGCCGATATGCTCATAGCGCTGGTGGCCTCCAAGCTCATAAAGGTGCCCGCTTCAATGGCTACGGTGGTTCCGGCTACAATGCCCATGCCCGTTTTGGCCTGTATGCTGGCGCTGGCACCGCTGCTTTTTAACTGCAACTGCCCGCCCGCAATCACGCTTACCGGGCCTTTTGCCTCGTCGAAAATTTCACCGTTGCAGGTGCGCCCGGTGCGCTTGTCCACATACTGCGTGTACACGCCTGTGTTCTCGTCGTACCGACTGTACGCCTGCCCCTTGCGGCTGGTGCCGTATTCCTTGCGGTACAGGCCCTTGTATCCCTCCGCCGGTTTGTTGGTTTTGTTCCAAACCGTGCCGGTGGTTGTGCCCGCCGCCGTGCCGTTGCTGTTGTGGGCAACACTCACGACCTGCCCCACGCAGGGCATTTTGTATTCGCCGTTGCTCATGGCGTTTATCTGCCGGGTCACGCTCTTGCCCCGGTCAAAGTAGGTCACTTCGTAAGTTCCGGCCTCGTAGTCAATGGCACTCACGCGCCCGGTTCTGTTGGTGCTTGCCAATGCTGCGCCTCCTCACTTCGTCGTAATCCCGCCGCCGTTGCAATAGCTGGCTGGCACCCAGCCGGTAACATTCTTGCCCACGGGCAGCTTGCCGCACCTTGCGGCGGTGTTTGTAATGCGGTATCGGTTATTCACCAAAATACCGTCATAGAAATAGAATGTGCCGCTCTTGTAGCAGCTCGGCTTCGGGGCAACGCTGGTGTAATAGAACGGTGCCTTGGTCAGCGTCACCGCCGCGCCCGCCGTTGCGCCCGCCGCCGCGCTGGCCGCATTGGCCGCCGGACTGGTGGTTTCGTAGGCGCTGTTGTAGCTTTCGCTGCTGCTGTCCTCGCTTTGGTGGTATTCGATATGTCCGCCCACATCCCAGTAATGGAACGGGTCAAAAATACCGCTGCACTCAAAGCTGGTCACAAAGCCGCCGCTCTTGGTGTACTTGTGCGTCACCTTGTCCACAAAGTATTTGCCGTTGATTCCTCCGTTCAGGCCATCCCCGTACCCGGTCAGGCGCAGGTTGTTTCCGGCGCTCACGCCCCAGTTGCCCATAACGGAAAATTTCAGCTTCACTCTGCCGTGGTTGGCATTGTTGATCTCGGCGCAAAGCTGTACGCTTGCGTCGTAAACGCTGGTGGCGCGGCGGTTCACATTCTTGGTGTGGTTGCCGCCGCCTACGCTGCACACAATGTCCAAATCCTTGTCGGCGTCGGTGTAGGTAAAATACCCGCCGGTATAGGTGCCGGACAGGGTCGTGTTGTAACTCAAGCTGCCGGGTATAATGTTCGTGCGGTCAAAGTCCTGCACGGCTCGTTTTCCCTTGTAGCGTTCCCGGTCATATACCCACAGCCGCTTTGCGTACACTTTTAAGATCAGACCGTAGTTTTTGCAAAGGGTGTTGTAGTAGCTGCTGTCGGTGCCGTCCTGTTCGTCGCACTCTATGTCGTAATCGTCTGCGTCATAGGTGAACCCCAGCCCGTACCGCCCGGCAATGCTTTCCCCAATTCGCTTTATGGAGGTGTTCTTCCAAATGGTTTCCCGCTCCAACTCGCTAAAATCGGTGTCGCTCGGCTTGCTCACACCGCCCACCTGTAAAGTGGTCGGCGCGTCTTGGTAAGCCACATCGTCAAGGATAAATAGCCCGCACTCCATCACATGGGTGTCACCGGGGCCGTTCCAATCCCGCCCGATAATGCGCGGGCGCAGGGTCGCGCCCTCCTCCGGCAGCCAGCCGTGCAGCCATTTACTGTCCTGTGCGTCCAGCGTAATGTCTATGCTGTCGCTGTCGTCGGCGGCATTGTCAACATAGGTCAAGCTCTCGATCTCCGCGCCTACCTGCCCGGCAAAGGGGGCATTGTTGTAGGTTACATCCAATTCAACCCGTCTGCCGTTATTCATAGCTTGCCTCATACTTCCACGGTGGCAGCAGTCCGTCGCGCTCCTCCTCCAAAACCGGGGTGGCAAGCACCACCCCGGCCTCAAAAAGGAAAGTGTCGATCTGCTGCGGGTTGGCCGCCATCAGAATGTCCGCATGGTATTCACTGCCGTACACCTGCTTTGCAATCACATCCCAAGTGTCACCGCTCTTTGTTGTGTATGCCATATCGTTTCTCCTGTCAGTAGGCCGTTCGCGCCTTTCGGCGCATCATTTGTTCGTACCAAAGTTCAAACCGCTGTTGCGCGTCGTCCAAAACGCTTTCCAGTACAGCCCGGTCAGCGTCGCCCTGCACGGTGATCTGCGGTGCAAATACAACCTGCCCGCCGCCGTCCGGGGTTCCGCCGCCGTCCTGTTCCGGCTGCGGCTTGCCGGTGTCGATCTCTTGCAGCTCCACAGCGTTGTTACCCTGCGTCGCCTCAAGCGTCGCCAGCTCCACCGCACCGCCGCCGTCGGCATACGGTACACCTGCCGCCACGGCGGCCTGCTCTCCGCTTACCCCCAGCATACGGCCCGCCTGCGTCCAAGTGTTGATGTTGTCGCTGCGTACTCCGCGCTGGAAACTGATTACCGCCTCGGTTCCGGCTTCACCGGCGATAGAAACACCGTCCGTAAAGCCGCCCCTTGCCAGCATGGGCAGGGTGGGTATATTGACTGAAAAGCTCTTGCCGCCAAGTATGGGCACCCATTTCGGGATAGTCAGGCCCAAACCGTTAATGCCGGAAATCGCCTTGTTGATGATCGCAATAACGGCGTTCAGCGGTGCTTTGCACAGCGCTACCAGTCCGTCGAAAGCAGAACCGAAAATCTGCTTGATTCCCTCCCACGCTTGGCTCCAACTGCCGGAGAACACCCCGGTAATAAAAGTAATCAAGCCTTGGAAGAAACCTTGAATCGCACTCATAACTGCGCTGATTCCCGCACTGAACGCTTCAAACCCGGCCAGCAGTGCGGGCACAACCACGCTGCCAATGGTCATAATCACGGTAATAATTCCCTGTATGATCGGCATTGCCGCCTGAATGGCGCTGCCAATGATCTGCATACCCGTCATAACCGCACTGCCAATATTGGAAATTATGCTGGCTATCGTCGGCGCTGCCGCCGTAAAGGTCTGCAAAATAATGGGCAGCACCGTACCCGTGATAAAGGTAAATACATCCTGTATGATCGGCTTGACCGTGCCCGTCGCAAAGGTCACGATTTGCCCAACCACACCCATGATGGATTGCAGGATAGTCACCACGCCGCCAAAGGCTGCGCCTGCGTTTTCACCAAACAGGTTTGTGATCGTGTTCTGCAGGGGGGCCAGCGCAGCGGCAACGCCGCCCTCGCTGAAAAGCCCTGTCACAAAGTCGGCCACGCCTTGCAGTTTGCCGGTGAACACATCAAATACCTGCCCGCCGGTTTCACCAAACACATTCACGACTATGCCGCGTATGTCCTCCAAGTGGTCGCCCAAAATGCTTACCACGGCAATAATGCCGCTGATCGCAGCAATTACCGGGGCTGCCCCGGCAAACAGGCTGCCAAAGCCTCCTGCTACCGGCCCCCAAACGCTGCCCAGCAGTCCGGCCCCGGCCCCGGCAAAGTTGCCCAACGCACCCAAGGCGTTAGAGCCAACGCTCACCACGCCCTTTGCCACGCCGCCAACCTTGCCCGCTGCGCCGCCGACTGCCTGCCCCACGCCGCTGTTCGCTACGGTGGAGATCACATTCCCGGCTTTTCCGGCCACCCAGCCAGCACCGTTCTGTGCAAGCCCCTTGGCACCGCTCACAAGGTTGGTCAAACCCAAGCCCTCCGGCCCCGCAATGCCCGCAAGGATTTCTTTGCTCACACTAATGGTGCCCTTGCCGAAACCTACGATCTTGCTGCCGATGGTGGTATTCGCCACATTCCCGGCTGCCGCGCGGATTCCGCCAAAATACTGCCCTATGGGGCTGCTCGTCACAGCGTTTTTTGCCATACCCAGCAGTCCGCCGCCTTGCTTTGCGTCGGTGATCTGCCCGGCCACGCCCATAAGGCCCTGCATAAACTTGTAGTCGGTGCCCTTTTGGTTGGTCAGCGTTCCACGGTTTTTAATGCCAAAGTAAGCACCAATGGCGCTGTTCTCCAACCGCTGCATAAAGCTGCCGCTCCCGTTACTGGTAACGGCTCCCCACTGCGTCCGTGTCATGTTGGAGTTTGCCATTGTCGCGCCAACGCCTGCGGCCTCGGCCACATTGCTGATCGTGCCAACGGCATTGCCCGCAAACTTCTGTCCGCCGGTGAACAAACTGCCCACCGCGCCCAGCAGGCCGCCGCTTCTCTCGCTGCCGCCCGCCGCCACGCCAAGCCCGCCGCTCTCACCAAACAGCAGGCTCCCGGCTCCCTCCAAAAGCCCCAGAACAAAAAGATTCTGGTCGGTGGAAAAATTGGAGAAAGAGTAGAGCACAAGCACCGAGTCAATGCCGTTGTCTGCTACATAGTCCAGCGTCTTTTGCACATATGGCAGGGCTGCTTGCAGCGCGTCGCCCAGCTTGGAAATACCGGCGCTCAACAGGTCGGCCAGCGTTCCGGCCAGCGTTTGCAGCTGCGGCATATCCTTACGCACACCGTTCATCAGGTCGATCACAGCCAGCGACAAGGTTTTCTTCACGGGCAAAAACTCCGTGCCAATGTCCTGCTTTAGCGCTGTCACGGAGTTTTTCACCATCGTGTCAATGCTTTCGCTGGTGCTGGCCTGAATAATAAACTCCCGCTCCATACTGCCGGTGTACAGGCTTGGGTCGCTCACCATTGCAAGCGCCTTTTCGTAAGCGCCTAAATTGTTTGTGATCTTTGCGCCGCCCTCAATGGCCCACTGCCCAAACAGGGTGCTAAGTGCAGCAACCTTGCGTTCGTCCGGCATATCCTGCAAAGCGGTAAAAACTTCTTTCAAGGTGCCCACGCCGTCGGTCTGCATACTCTTGGCTATGCCCTCGGCGGTAAAGCCCAGCTCCTCCCACATTTCCTTTTGGGCCTTGGTAGCGTTGCTGCCCTTGCTCAAATTGGTGTAAATGCGGGAAATGCTCGTGCCTACCCGGTCAGTGGCAACGCCGGTAGCCTGCATGGCCGTTGCCATAGCGGCAGTAGCCGCCGGGTCAACGCCTGCAATCTGGCCCATCGACGCCGCGCTGTTCACGCTCTGTGCAATTTCTCCTGCCGTGGTTGCGTTATGGGCACCAAGGTAGTTGATTTGGTCTAACAGGGTCATAACCTGTTTGTGGTCAAAGTTGAAGCTGGCCTCCCACTTTGCCACATAGTTGCCGGCGGTCTGGTCGTCCAAGTCCATAGCCGTTGCGGCCACAGCAGTATCACGCAGATACCCCGTTGTTAGCTGCCTGTCTACCCCAATTCCCGATTGGCCCAGCGCGGCGCTCATGGCCGTTAGCTGGTCGGTGGTTCGCGGTATGTCGGTACTAAGGTCTTGGATATAGGTTTTCAGTGCGCCGTAGTTCTGCTTAAAGGTCTTTCCGTTGTCGGCAATCGCGTCACTCACCGCACCGCTGGCGTCCGCCAAGCCGTCCACATAGCGCACCACGGGGGCCATGGCGCTTTCAAGCGCCTGCGCCTCCTTGGTGCAGCCCGCAATGCCCACCGCTGCGGCGGTGGCAACCGCGCCCATAGTGGCAAGGCCGACGGTGCCAATGTTGCTTATGCTCTTGGTTAAACTGCCAATTTTGCTTTGTGTACCGTTGATCGCCGCCGTCAGGCTTTTGTCCATCCGGCCCGCAATCTTGATACTAAGCTCTAATGTTTTGCTCGTCGCCATTCCTCCGCCACCTCGTCGTTCAGCTTGGCGAACTCACGGGTCGGCAAATTCAGGTAAAAGTCAACGCCTGTCCGCGTCACAGCAGCAAGGCGTATGGCGGCCTTGCGTAATGCTTTCGCGCCGCCCTTTACTCGAAAAAACCCGCGTCGTTCACGGCGTTTTTAATTTTCAGCACTTCGTACAGCGGCAGCCCGGTAAAGAACTCCTCCGGCAAGCCCGTTGCCATTCCGGCAAGGATACAGGCGT
>ERZ1106978.1746-NODE-1746-length-11561-cov-4.309317_pt1 | contig 11561 bp, 10 predicted proteins | sample MGYA00403689_ERZ1106978 | MGnify/ENA primary metagenome ERZ1106978 (study PRJEB35170, sample SAMEA104062434) | human gut metagenome | biome: human gut; feature: human-associated habitat; material: faeces | place: Denmark | collected 2012-08-02 ...
CGGTCGTGCCGAGGCGCATCACCACGTCGAGCTGCGAAAGGCGGATGCCCTTGGCGGCGAGCGCCGCGGAGATCACTTCGAGGGTTCCCGAACCGTTCTCGCGCAGCACGAGAGGCGTCGAAAGCAACTGTTCGCAGGTCAGCGATTCGGTGCGGGCATACCTGCCGCCCGTGCGGGTCACCAGCACCAGTTCGTCGGGCGCGAAGAGCGTATAGTGCAACCCCTGCCGGCGGCTGAGGCTCTCGACCAGCCCCAGATCCACGGCATGTTCGCCCAACGCCTGCTCAACCTCGGCGCTGTTGCCCGACGACATCGAGACCCGCACCCCGGGAAAGCGCGCCGTGAAGTGCGCCAAAATCGGCGGAAGGAGGTACTGCGCGATGGTCGTGCTGGCCCCGAGGCGGAGTTCGCCCCCGGTCTGGTCGGCGCAGAGGCTCATCTCGTATTCGAGGCGGCGGTAGTCGTCGAGAAGCCGCCCGGCCGCCTCCAGCATCGTACGCCCCGCATCGGTCAGCTCCAGATGGCTGCCGCGGCGGGTGAAAAGCTGCACCTTATAACGGGATTCCAGCTCGCCGACATGCTTGCTGACGGCGGGCTGCGAAATGTAGAGTTGTTCGGCGGCCCGGGTGAAACTCAACGTCCGGGCCGCGGCGATAAAGACCTTGAGGCGGAAATCGTCCATAAGGCGTCAGCCCAGATGCCCTTCGTCGGCGAACTCCCTGACCGAACGGACGTAGTGGTCGATGGTCTCCTGCATCGAGACGAACGACTTGCCCCCCGCGGCGTTCTTGTGGCCGCCGCCGCTGAAATACTTCCGGGCGAAGAGGTTGACGTCGACGTCGCCCCGCGAGCGCAGCGACACGCGGATGAATTTGCGGTGGGCGAGAAACATGGCCGACATCTTGACCTTTTTGATCGTGAGGGCGTAGTTGACGAATCCCTCGCTGTCGCCCTGCTGGAACTGAAAGCGGCGCATCTCGTTCTCCAGCAAGGACATGTAGGCCACCGTCCCGTCCTGGATCACCTCCATCTTGCGGTTGATGGCATAGCCGAACAGCCGCGCGCGGCCCTCGGTATAGGCGTTGTAGACGCTGTTGTGAATGTCGGGGATCGAGATGCCCTTCTCGACCAGCACGGCCACGGCGCGGAACAGCTCCGGGGTGAGGAACGAGAAGGCGAAATTGCCCGTGTCGGTCATCATGCCCACGTAGAGCGACTCGGCCATGCGGCGTGTGATAGCCCCGGCGCCGCACATCGCCTCGACGATGCTGTACACCAGAAAACACGTGCTCGACGAATCGGGATGCGAGAACATCAGGTCGAAGCCCTCGTCGGGCGAGAGGTGATGGTCGATCAGCACGCGGCGGGCCGTGGTGTTGGCCGCGATGGTGTCGCTGAGGATTTCGAGCCGCGAAACGGCGTTGAAATCGAGGCAGAAAATCATGTCGGCCTCCGCGATGGCGCGCCGTGCGCGCCCTTCGGTGTCGGTCTTGAAGATCACCACCTCGTCGATCCCGGGCATCCAGTCGAGGAAATAGGGATATTTATTGGGCACGACGCAGGTCACCGCATGTCCCATCGTACGCAGGACCTCGGCCCATGCGAGCGACGATCCGACGGCGTCGCCGTCGGGGTTGGTGTGGGAGACGACGACGATGCGCTGCCCGGGTCGGGCGAGCATCTCCCGCAGACGTTCGATATGTTCTTTCGATAACTTCATTCGGGTTGGTCCGCATTGGTGGACCCGACAAAGATAGAAAAAAACAGGCGATAAACCAACCGGCCTACCGGATATTCAGCAGCACGAGGTTGTCGAGCACGGTTCGCTGGGCCGTACGCTGGAGATATTCGGCCTGCTCGGCCGGAAGCTCCGCGGTAAAGGCCGTCTGGTAGGGACGCTGGAGGATCGTCGTGAAAATGACGTTGGCAGCCAGATAGCTGCCCGGAACCGCGGGATGGTAGCAGTCGGGCCGGTAGAGGATGCAGTCGGGACGCTCGCTGCGCACCGCGCGCCACGCCATGCCCACCGGAGCGCACCATGCGCCGTTGTCGTAGGCCATTTCGAGGTAGCTGGTCTTCAGCCGCTCCTGCATCCCCTCGTATCCGTTCGAAAGCGGGTATTCGGCCACGGGCTTGCGGTTGCCGTACTTGTGCCCCCAGGTCATGTAGAAGATCACCCGGGCGTCGGGCGACGCGGCATGCACCAGACTGTCGAGCGTCCGGGCCGCGGGATAGACCTCGCGGGCCACCTGTCCGGTCGGCATCGCGGGAGCCGTGCTCTGCTCCTGCAGGACGACGTAATCCCAGCCGCCGTCGGCAATGGCCTGCAACAGCTTCTTGTTTTTCAGGTGCCCCGAGAAGCGTTCGCCGCCCTTGAGAAAGCGCGTGCAGGAGAGTTTTACCTTTTGGGTCGAGGCGATCTTCTGCACCATGCCGGGCAAATCGTTGCAATAGGAGAAACTGTTGCCGACCCACAGCACCCGCAGGGAATCCTGCGGCGTTTGGGCCATGCCGCCCAGAGGCAGCAGAATCAGCAAAAGGCGGAAAGCGAGTTTCATCATATCTTCAAGGTTTTAGGTTGGCGGTGATCGGAGGCGTATTTGCGGCACCAGGTCGCAATGCCGCATTCGTCGCATTTGGGGGCACGGGCCACGCAGACGTAACGCCCGTGGAGGATCAGCCAGTGGTGGGCCAGAGGCAGCAGATGGCCGGGAATGTTCTTTTCGAGGGTCAGCTCCGTCTGCAACGGGGTTTTCGAACGGGTTGTCAGCCCGATGCGCTCCGAGACGCGGAAAACGTGCGTGTCGACCGGCATCACCTCCTTCTGCCACAGCACGGCCCCCAGCACGTTGGCCGTCTTGCGGCCCACGCCGGGCAGACGCTGCATCTGCTCCAGGTCGCTCGGGACTTCGCCGCCGAACTCCTCGCAGAGCATCCGGGCCATTCCCGCGAGGTTTCTGGCCTTGTTGTTCGGGTAGGAGATGCTCCGGATGTAGGGAAAGGAGGAATGAGCCCATGTTTGAAGCCTATATAAGCAATACTGAGCTGCGCAAGAAGTGCAAGATTCAGGAGTACGGCGGATGTAGGGATAAATCTCCTCGGCCGTGGCGCGGGCCATGTGGTACGGCGTGGGAAAGGCTTCGAACAGCGCCGGGGTGGTCATGTTGACCCGTTTGTCGGTGCACTGCGCCGAGAGGATCACCGCCACCAGCAGCTGATAAGGGTCCGAGTAGTGCAGTTCGCTTTCGGCCACGGGCATATGCTCCGAAAACCAGGCGATTACGCCGTCATAACGTTGTTTGGTCGTCATAAATGCTGTTTTTTACGTCGGAAAAGAATCTTTTTCACCAGCAGTCCCGGCCCTTCGGGACAGAGCGCGAGGCGCGGGCAGGCCGCAACGTCGCGCCGCCAGCGCGTCACGTATTCCCCGACCGGACCTTCCCACGAAAGGACCCACAAAGCCACCGAACTGCGCCGCCGGAGAATGCGGAAGCGGTTGCGGCCCGCAGCGTAGCGGGCGTCGAACCAGAGGCTTATGTCCATCAGCGAATCGCAGAAGGCGATCCGTTTCCGGTAGGCCGTGCTGTGGCTCACGCTGTCGGGCAGGCGCCGGTGGACGGCCGTGATGTCGGGCAGATAGCTGATGCGGCTGCGCACCGAGAACCAGAGCCACATCGGGGCGTCGTCGGTCTTCCACTCGGGATGCTCCGCGGGACGAACCTCGTCGTAATACCGTGCGATCAACTCCCGGCGGGCCAGCGTCGCGCAGTTGGCGATGGTCAGGCTGCACAGCAGACGCCCGAAATCGGTGTAATGGTCCGAGTGGTCGGGTTCCGTGCGGTCCGAGGCCTGCCAGTAGTTCGAGGCGCGCGTATAGCACATGCCGCACCCGGGGTCCGACTCCATCAGGTCGGCCTGCATCTGCAATTTCCGGGGATCGCACCACCAGTCGTCGCCGTCGAGGTAGGCCACGTATTTCCCGCGGCACGCCTCGAACGTCCGCCGGTAGTTGGCCCGCCAGCCGACATTCTCCGGCGAGGTCACCAGCCGGATGCGGTCCGGGTATTTCGCCGCATATTCGCGGCAGATCGCCGCCGTGCGGTCCGTGCTGCAATCCTCCCCCACGACCAGTTCGACTCCGAACGAGGTCTGCTGCGCCAGCACGCTTTCGATGGCCTCGGCGATATAGGGTTCGTGGTTGTAGGTGGTCATGCAGACCGATACGAGCGGCGTCTCCATCGCGATCAGAGTTTGGTCAGTTTCGCAAATTTGGCCAGCAGGGTCTTTTCGCCCGCATTGTCGAAAGCCACCACGAGTTTGTGGTCCGTGGACAGCGTCTCGATGCGCTGCACGATGCCCACGCCGAATTTCGGGTGCTCGACGCGCTGTCCCACGACGTATTCGCCGCTCACCGCCGCCGCACTTCCGGAGGAAAGGCCGCCGTCCATCGCCTGACGCACGCCGACACGGCGCATACCGTCGGTCGAAGGCCGGGGCGTCTGCACCAGCGCCGGATCGGGAGCCGCCGCCGGACGCCGGGACTCCGCAGCCCGCGCGAAACGACGCGCGGGACCCGACTCGCCGTCGGCCGCACGGCCGAAACTTCCGCCGGAACCGCTGCGGCTTCCGTAACCGCCCGAACCGCCGTTTCCGCCGCCTCCGAAACGTCCGCCCCCCTGCTGTTTCTGCTGGAAGCGGTAGTCGAAGCGGCGGCGCAGTTCGTCGATGGCCGCGGGTCCGTCGTCGCCGGGCCGACGCTGCGGACGCGTCTCCGCGAAATCGGCGTCCGACTCGATGTACCGGGGGTCGATCTCGCGCAGGAAACAGCTCGGACGCGAAAACTCCATATTGCCCCACTTGAAACGCATTTCGGCGTAGGAGATCGTCGCCGAAACCTTGGCGCGGGTCAGAGCCACGTAGAACAGGCGGCGCTCCTCCTCGATGCCGTCGGGCGACTCGACGGCCCGCTGCGAAGGGAAGAGGTTTTCTTCCAGACCCACGATATACACATACTTATATTCAAGCCCCTTGGCCGAATGGACCGTCATCAGCGTCACCTTGTTCTTGCTGTCGGGGTCGTCCTGATCCATGTCGGTCATCAGCATCATGTTCTGCAGCCACTCCTCGATGGTGGCCTCCTCCTCTTCGGGACGCTCGCCGCCCCGGATTTCGGCGTCGACCCGCTCCTTGAACTCCTGCATCGAGTTCAGCAGCTCCTCGATGTTGTCCAACGCCGAAGCGGCCTCGGGGGTGTTCTCCGTGCGGTAGGCAGCGATGATGCCCGACCGCGAGGCGATCTCCAGTCCGAAATCGTACAGCCCCTTGTCGTTGCGCGCCAGCGACAGCGCGCGGATCATCGCCACGAAATCCGCCACCTTGCGGGCGATGGTGCGCTGCACGGGGTCCGTGACGGGTTCGGCGACCAGCGCGTCGACCGCCTCCCACATCGAGACGCCCCGCTCGGCGGCCAATGCCGCGATACGCTGCACGGTCGTGTCGCCGATGCCGCGGGCCGGATAGTTGACGATGCGCTTGAACGCCTCGTCGTCGCGGGGATTGATCACCAGCCGGATATAGGCCATCATGTCGCGGATCTCCTTGTGGTCGTAGAACGACGACCCCTTGTAGATGCGGTAGGGAATGCCCCGGCGGCGGAGGTTGTCCTCCAGCACGGCCGACTGGTTGTTGGTGCGGTAGAGAATCACAGCCTCCGACCACTCGTCGCCCGCCGCGCGGACCTTGTCGCGCAGATCGGTAACGACCATTTCGGCCTCCTCGCGGTCGGTGTATGCCTTCAGGATGCGGATTTTGTCGCCCACGTCGCCCTCCGAGAAACAATGCTTCTCCATGCGCTTCGAGTTGCGGACGATCACCGAGTTGGCCGCGTCGACGATCGTCTGCGTCGAACGGTAGTTCTGCTCCAGCTTGAAGACCATCGCCGAGGGATAATCCTTCTTGAACGAGAGGATGTTCTCGATCTTGGCCCCGCGGAACGAATAGATCGACTGCGCGTCGTCGCCCACGACGCAGACCTTCGAATGGGTCTGCGACAGCCGGCGGATGATCGTATACTGCGCATAGTTGGTGTCCTGATACTCGTCGACCAGAATGTATTGGAACTGCTCCTGATAGCGGGCCAGCACGTCGGGACAATCCCTCAACAGGATGTTGGTCTGCAAAAGCAGATCATCGAAGTCCATCGCGCCGTTGCGCTTGCAACGCTGGCAGTAGATGTTGTAGATGTTGCCGAATTCGGGGATCTGGGCCTGCCGGTCCTCGGCCGCGCAGGTCGAATTGGCCAGATAGGCGCCCGGCGTGACGAGGCAGTTCTTGGCATAGGAGATACGCGAAGAGAGCACGTTGGGCTTGTACTTCTCGTCGGGAAGGTTCAGTTCCCGGACGATGGTCTTCAGCAGGTTCTTGCAGTCGCTGGGTTCGTAGATGGTGAACGAATCGGTGAACCCGATCTTTTCGGCGTTCTCCCGCAGGATGCGCGAAAAGACCGAGTGGAACGTACCCATGCGGATATAGCGGCTGCGGTTGTCGGGCAGCATCTGCGCGATGCGTTCGCGCATCGACTCGGCGGCCTTGTTCGTAAAGGTCAGAGCCAGAATGTTCCAGGGCTTAATGCCCTGCTCGATCATGTATGCGATGCGCGAGGTCAGCACGCGGGTCTTGCCCGACCCCGCGCCCGCGATGATGAGCGACGGCGAGTCGTAATTGACCACGGCATCCCGCTGGGCGGGGTTCAGACCTTGTAATATCGGCGATTCTTTGGATTCCATGACCGCAAAGTTAATACTTTTTTGCACGCCCTTCGGACAAAGTTCCGCCGATTTCGGAAAATTTTACCGCCGCGCCGCAAAATGGCGGACATGAAAACCCACGCTGAAATCAGTCCCCGACAGCAACGACACGCTTATTGAAACTCCACGTCGCAACTCGCCTCGAACACCTTTCCGTCATCGGCTGTCAGGCGCACGAAAAGCGTATGCTTTCCGGGCTGCGCCGGCCGGGTGACAAACCGAAAATAAAAACCCCCTCTGGGCAAAAGCGTCATATCATCCGGCGTAAGCTCCGAAATCAATTTATCGACGGGATAATATTCACCGTTCAGTTGTTCATGGTATTTTTGCGTATAGCCGCTCTGAATATAGGGCCAGGGCGTGTTGCTGGAAAAGCGCGCCAGATCGTTGAGCGACGTCCCCGCAGGATGTTCGGCATCCCAGTCGGCGGAACTCCACACCTCCAGATTGACGAAATCCCGGAAACACCGCGGGTTGAGTCCCTGATCATAAAAATAAACCCGAACCCGACGATTATAAGATACATCGTTGTGTTTTTCGCACAATTGATTATAGAAATCCTTCTTTTTACCGCTCATAGCTACATCCCATTCGCTCTCGCCAACAAAATCGACAGAATACCCCAATCCGAAATCTGTCATAGCAACGGATATTCCCCTCATATTCCCATATGAAAGTACAAATGAACGGGTGTAATAATCCTCATACGATTTGACGCAACCGACAGCCGACAAAACACACAGTAGAAGAACAAGTTTTTTCATAATCGCTACGGTTTATTATAAGTAACGATCCGAAACCACCAAGTGTAATTCTTCGTGTTCGCACCCCGCGTCTGCGAAACGGCAGCGTTATCGTCTGCCAAATAACACCCTTTCACTGCATCGAAAGCTTTGCCGGCAAAGTATCCGTCGTACTTTCCATCCCAACCCCAGTTGCAATGCAAAAGGAGAGATTTATCGACCCTCCTGCTTATGAGATTACTCATAGAAAATCGGGATTAAGGGTTAACAGATAACAAGATAGAAAAAAACCGATGAAACCGGACTGTTTTACCGGTTTTATTTTATTAAATTTGCAATAATTTCGATGAAAAAACGTTGGAAAAACAAAATTGAAAAAACAAACAGAATAACACGACAAATACAATGAGCGAAGTCATCAACATCAAAGAACTCAACGAGCGCATCGAACGCGAATCCGTTTTCGTCGATACGCTCCGCAACGAAATGGGAAAGGTCATCGTGGGCCAGAGCCACCTGGTGGACACCCTGCTGATCGGCCTGCTGTCCAACGGACACATCCTTCTGGAAGGCGTCCCGGGACTGGCCAAGACGCTGGCCATCACCACGCTCGCCAAGGCCGTCGACGCCTGTTTCTCGCGCATACAGTTCACCCCCGACCTGCTGCCCGCCGACCTGATCGGCACGCTGATCTACTCGCAGAAGAACGAGGATTTCGTCGTACGCAGGGGTCCGATCTTCGCCAACTTCGTACTGGCGGACGAGATCAACCGCTCCCCGGCCAAAGTGCAGTCGGCGCTGCTGGAAGCCATGCAGGAGCGTCAGGTGACCATCGGCGACAACACCTATCCCCTGCCGCAGCCGTTCCTCGTGCTGGCCACGCAGAACCCCCTGGAGCAGGAGGGAACCTACCCGCTGCCCGAGGCGCAGGTCGACCGTTTCATGCTCAAGGCCAAGATCTCCTACCCCAAGAAGCAGGAGGAGCGCGACATCGTGCGCATGAACCTCTCGGGCGCCGGCATGCCCGAGGTGGGCAAGGTCATCACCCCCGAGGACATCGTCAAGGCCCGCAAGGTGGTCGAGGACGTCTACATGGACGAAAAGATCGAGAAATACATCATCGACATCATTTTCGCCACGCGCGAGCCGGCGGAGTACAACCTCCAGAAGTTGCAGAACCTGATCGCCTACGGCGGTTCGCCCCGTGCGTCGATCTCGCTGGCCAAGGCCGCCCGGGCTTACGCCTTCATCCGCCGCCGCGGCTATGTCATCCCCGAGGACGTGCGCGCCGTCTGCCACGACGTGCTGCGCCACCGCATCGGCCTGACCTACGAGGCCGAGGCCGAGAACATCACCACCGAGGAGATCATCACCGACATTCTCAACAACGTAATCGTACCCTAACGATGCAGGAAACCGAGAACGATATTCTCAAACGCGTCCGCAAGATCGAGATCAAGACCCGCGGTCTTTCCAACGAGATCTTCGCCGGAAAGTACCATACGGCTTTCCGCGGGCGGGGCATGTCGTTTTCCGAAGTGCGGGAGTACCGTGCGGGCGACGACGTGCGGGACATCGACTGGAACGTCACGGCCCGCTCGCGCAAACCCCACATCAAGGTCTACGAGGAGGAACGCGAACTGACGATGATGCTGCTGGTCGACGTGTCGGCCTCGCGCATGTTCGGTTCGACCGACCGGCTGAAAAAGAACATCATCACCGAAATCGCCGCCGTGCTGGCCTTCTCCGCCGCGCAGAACAACGACAAGGTGGGCTGCATCTTCTTTTCGGACCGGGTCGAAAAGTTCATCCCCCCGAAGAAGGGCCGCAGCCATATTCTGATGATCATCCGCGAACTGATCGGCTTCCGCCCCGAATCCGCGGGCACGAAACTCTCGGAGCCGGTGCGTTTCCTGACGAATGTCAACAAGAAGCGCTGCACGACCTTCATCCTCTCGGACTTCATGGACTCGACCGGCGACAAGTCGGCGCTGGACGACGCGCTGAAGATCGCCGGGAGCAAGCACGACCTGGTGGGCATCCGCGTCTACGATCCCCGCGAGACGGAGCTTCCCGACGTGGGCATCGTCGAGCTGAAGGACGCCGAGAGCGGCCGCAAGGTCTGGGTCGACACCTCGTCGCGGGCCGTGCGCGACCACTATGCCGCCTCGTGGCAGCGGCGCAGCGGCGAAATAGAGGCGACGCTCAAGCACAACCGCATCGACACGGCGATGATCTCGACCGACGGCGACTATGTGGCCGAATTGATAAAACTGTTCAAACAGCGATGAAACGACTCTTTGCAATAGCGCTTCTTTTCGCGGGACTCGCGGCCCAGGCGCAGGAGACGCCCACGGTCACGGCGCGCGTAGAACCCGACAGCATTATGATCGGCGACCGCTTCGATTACGTCATCGACGTGGAGAAGGATCTGGTGCAGGTCGTGGAATTCCCCGTATTCGACCCCCGCGACGGCAAGATCGAGCTGGTCGAGAACTGCCCGGTCGACACGCTCGAACGCGACGGCCGGCGGCTCAAACTGCGCAAGCGCTACCGGCTGGCCGCATTCGACGAGGGCAAATACAACCTCGGCGCGGCGCAGGTGCTCTACGCCGACAAGAACATCCTCGACACGCTCCGGAGCACCGATTCGGTCTATCTGGAGGTTGCGACGTTCCAGATCGACTCCACGTCGCAGTCGATCTACGACCTGAAAGCCCAGAAAAACCTGCCGTTCCGCTTCCGCGAGGTGAGCGGCTACGTCAAGTGGGGCGTTTTCTTCCTCCTGATGCTGCTCGCGGCGGGCTATGCGCTCAAGCGTTACCTCGCCAGCCGCGGCAAGGGTTTCGGCGACCTGTTCAAACCCGCTCCGCCGCTCCCGCCGCACGTGGCGGCCATCCAGGCCCTCGAAGCGCTCCACAACCAGAAACTGTGGCAGAACAACAGGCATAAGCAGTACTATTCGGGCCTTACGGACATCCTGCGCACCTATATCGCCGCCCGCTGGGGCTTCGGCGCCATGGAGATGACCTCCGACGAGATCATCGAGACGATGCGCCCGGAGGAGCTGCCCGACAAGGCGCGGATGGACCTGACGGCGATCCTGCGCGACGCCGACCTGGTGAAGTTCGCCAAGGCGACGCCCGAGGCCGAGCAGAACGAGGCCGACTACCTCAAGGCGTACTACTTCGTCGAGGAGACGAAACCCGTCGAGGAGGAGGCTCCCGCCGAGGAAGAGTCCCCGAAGCAAAACTAAACGCGACAACGATGTACAAGTCACTCTATATCATTCTGTTTCTCTTTACCGCCTCCGGGGCGCAGGCCCAACAGCTGCCCGAACGCTCGCTGGTGCGCAAAGGCAACCGGCAGTACAACAAGGGCAACTACGAGCAGTCGGCCGGCCGTTACGAGCAGGCCCTGCAAGCGGCTCCGGGACAGTTCGAAGCGATCTACAACCTCGGAAACGCCCTCTACAAGGCCGAACGGTTCGACCGTGCCGAGCAGACCATGCAGCAAGCCGCGGCGGACTCGCTGCGCGCGGACACGGAGCGCGCCGAAGCGTTCTACAACCTCGGCAACGCGCAGTTCAAGCAACAGAAGTATCAGGAGGCGCTCGAAAGCTACAAGCAGTCGCTGCGCCTGAACCCCTCGGACATGGAGGCCAAGTACAACTACGCCTACACCAAGCGGCTGCTCGACGAGAACAAGGACGGCGGCGGTGGCGGCGGAGATCAGAACAAGGACCAGAACCAAGACCAGAACAAGGATCAGAACCAGAACGATCAGAGTCAGCAGAACCCCGATCAGAAAGGCGATCAGAAGGACCAAAAGGGCGACCCCAAGGACCAGCAGGGCGATCAGAAACAGAACCCGCAGGAGGGCAAGGGCGACAAGGAGGACCAGGGCGACCAGCAGGGGCAGCCGACGCCTTCGGGCATCTCGCCGCAGGAACAGCAGCAGATGCTCGACGCCATCCAGGCCCAGGAGGACAAGACCCAGGAGAAACTCAAGG
>ERZ1106978.1747-NODE-1747-length-11561-cov-2.854076_pt1 | contig 11561 bp, 9 predicted proteins | sample MGYA00403689_ERZ1106978 | MGnify/ENA primary metagenome ERZ1106978 (study PRJEB35170, sample SAMEA104062434) | human gut metagenome | biome: human gut; feature: human-associated habitat; material: faeces | place: Denmark | collected 2012-08-02 ...
GCCTAAATATGATATGAACAAAGACAATTAATAACAAAATAAAAGCTATTAATTTATTATTATAATAAGGTTTACTAATCGTATTAGAATTAATTGGATATAAAAACGATATTAAAACTACCAACAATAATAAATTATAATAAATAGCAATATATAAATTCGCATCCATGTACTTGAGTATTTAACGTCTAATTCATCAACGATTAGAAACAATGTTTATTCAATATTAAATTTTTTAATTCTTTGTTCTTCTGACCGTTTACAAACTAAAATTTTTCCATTCTTAACACTTACGATATACCCATCCAATCCTTGTAATATAACTTTTTCCGCATCAGTTACATGCACAATACAATTACTGCATTCAAATAATTCGGCATTACCAACTTTTGAATTGTTGGTTACATCATGTTCCAATAATTGGTATAAAGATTCCCAGTTACCTAAATCACTCCAGCCAAAATCAGAGGGAATCGTATAAATCTCTGAATAATGTTCCATCACAGCATAATCTATCGAAATATTATCACATTTGGGGAACAGTTGCAAAGATTTTTCCTCTTCTTCTTCCGAATAAAAATAGCTAGTTAGCTGGTCCATTATCTGCGCTACTTTAGGTATATATGTACAAATACAATTTTCCAGCGTTTGTATATTCCAAATAAAAATACCTGCATTCCACAAATAACATCCATCTTCAATATACTGTTTAGCAACTTCTAATGTTGGTTTTTCACAAAAAGATTCTACCTTATGTATATCCCCATCTGTAGATACCATCTTTATATATCCATAACCAATCTCCGGACGAGAAGGTTGAATACCTAATGTGACAATACCATCATGCTCTTCTGTAAATCGAAGAGCTTTCTGTACAATACTTTGGAACTTATCAACATGCAGAACTAATGCATCCGATGGAGTTACCACAATATTGGCATTTGGATGGTGATACTTTATTTTCCAACCAGCATAAGCTATACAAGGTGCTGTATTACGTCTTTCAGGTTCAGCTATAATATTATCCATGGGAATATTTGGCAATTGTTCATGCACAATATTGACATATTGCCTATTAGTAACTACCCAGATATTGTTGGGAGAAGTAATAGAAACAAAACGATCGAACGTAAGCTGAATAAGACTTCGTCCCACTCCCATGACATCTAAAAATTGTTTAGGATACTGTGATGTACTAATCGGCCAAAAACGACTGCCAACACCACCAGCCATAATAATAACATGAGTTTCCAACATGAAGAAATTACCCCCCCCATTTTAATACTAATATTTTAACGATGAAATATAAATCACTTATGTTTGATCGCCTCTTATACAAGAGGTCTTCTTTGTGAGAAAATTACATCTAACATATCATTCATATATCTCCCCCAATTCATCTCATTTTCCATCCGTTCCCTAGCTTTTTGTCCTTCTTCAATTTTAATAGATGAATCGTCTACAAGTTTTATTAATAATGCTCTTAAATCTTCTTCCGAATCCTGACGAATTAACCAACCACCATTTCCTTCTACCACAGCATCAGGTATTCCACCAGTTCTCGTTCCTATAACAGCAGTGCCACAAGCTTGTGCTTCCGTAAACACTAAACCAAAACCTTCTACATTTCGGTTCTCTGATTCTTCACGGGTACATAAAATAAATATATCTGCAGAGGAATAAAAATCACAAAGTTGATTATCTGCCACAAAACCATCAAAAAATACTATTTGGGAAAGATTTAATTGAGATACTAAATCCTCCAATTCCATTTTATAAGCTCCCTTTCCTCCTATTCTTAAACGTATTCTATTTTTATATTCACTAGGTAAAGAAGCTATCGTTTTAATAATAAAATCATGCCCTTTAAATTTCTCCAAACGAGAAATAGAACATAAATGTAAAAAACCATCATTACGTTTCGGAGCAGTAGGATGAAAATACTCAATATCTACAGCTAATGGTATACTTACTACTTTGGAATCAGGAGAACAACTTTTTACAAGATTCCCCGTATAATGACTATTAGCTATTACCATTTTAGCTTGCTTCAATACCCACTTACGATATATTCCCCAAACTTTACGACGGAAAAAACTCCTTCCCAATAAAAACTCTGCACCATGCGCCAACATATATGTATCCCGATTTGAAAGTATTCCTAATAAACCATCCGGATGAAATGTGCCAGTCAATATAATATCATCTTTAGAAGTGTTTTGTCGAAGATAATACAATATTTTCCATTCAACAAAACCTCTTCTTCCAGATATTCGAACTACATTTTTATCATTTTCCATATCTGTATTTGTATCTGCTAACGCTATTACAAGTACAGGCATAGAACGCCTTTCCATTTCTTTTTTAATTTCAAAACAAAGACGCGCTATTCCCCCATTATTTGGAGGATAGTCATAAGTCAAAATAATAATTTTACGAGACATGATCTTTATAATAAATTCTTAAATCCAGTCCATTGAGGTATATACTTATTACATATCTTTACACAAAGAAAAGACCATAACATAATTATAGAAACAATCATAACCATCAAGATTACCTTTCCCACATTAAAAGTATAAAGGAATGTTTTGGAAGCAATGATATTTAATTGTTCTATTACAGGGAAATGAACACATAATACAATCAATGAATCCCCCCCAATAACAAATAAACCTATTGTATTTCAACATATTACAAATAATAACAACAAATATTATTCCTGATATTGAAGCCAATAAAAACAATACAAAATTGTATGTATAAACTTGTGAACCAACAAAAGAAAAACTTTCACATTCATAATATTTATACATAGAAATCAAGCAACTCATACAATAAATCACACCCGAGAGTAACAATACTACATACTGCCTCCCACCTTCCAGTACAATAACGTTTGATAAAGAACTAAATAAACAGCCAAAATGAATAAATAACAATGCCATAAAAGCCCGCATTATATGCCAAGGAAAACTTTCTGCTATTCCTATTTTTGTCGTATAATAGCTAATAAATGCCAATAAAAAGACCACAAATGTTAAATAAATTCTATTACTAATAACTTTGCATAAAAACAAATAAATCATCAAGCCTAAAAACAATGTTTGTAAGAACCACAAAGGTTCATTAAAATCAAAACCAGAAGATAACTTTGGACTTTCATATATTAAAAAACAAATAAGAACAGAAAGTATTGTAAAAAACACATATGGAACCATTATCCTATTGATTTTTTTCAATATAAAGTTCCTTATATCATCCGGATCATGAAATGTCATGCCTGAAATAAAAAAAAATAAAGGCATATGAAACACATTTATTAAAAAATGAGATGGACATAATGTATGTCCGAGAACAACAAGAAAAATACCAATTCCTTTAATAAAATCAAAAACTGGATTATACTCTTTCATTATACAATAACTATGCTATAAATATTCTTTTTACTTCTTTCAAAAATGCAAACAATCGAACTGTTGCATACGGACAAATCTTTGCAGCCATTACCAATATCTTCTCAAACCTTGACAATAAATCAGAACACACAGATAAATCATTATCCTTTACTAAATCTAATAACTTTGAATTGATATACCCACGAGAGATACTATCACATATTTCCTTCTGTAAGAAGAAAGCGTATTCTTGCTTTATAAAAGAATAAATTTTATCTTTAGTAATACATTCATGTATTAACAAACAAGCATTTGCCCTCTGTATCAAATCTTTTTTCTCCAAACGATTGGTTACCGATGAATCACGTTGAACGTAATAAAGAACCGGATGATTTACTTTTATTGCCTTTTTTAGCTGCAATGCAAGTTGAACCACCGCTACATTATCTTCTCCAAAAGTAATTTCTGATGGGATAAACACATTTGCTTCTGTTATGAATTTCCTTTTAATCAATCGTCCCGTAAAATAGAAATCTCTTTGAGAAAAACAATATCTTAAAAAGGATTCACTATCAGCAATTCCAAAATCAAAAAAACTTCTATAAACTTCCCTTGAATTCGGATATTTTAAAATATAATCACCTATAACCCAATCCGCATCTTCCTCTATAGCTTTCTGATACAAAAGATCCATCGCATTCAAAGGAAGATAATCATCCCCATCTAAAAAGAATATATATTTTCCCGTTGCCACAGCCAATCCAGTGTTACGCGCTATAGTAACACCTTCATTTTGCTTATGAATAACTTTGATGCGATTATCCTTTTTTGCAAAATCATCAACAACTTTTCCTGAAGCATCTTTCGAACCATCATCAACAAGTATAACCTCTAATTCTTTTAGAGTTTGATTTATACAAGACTCTATTGTTTTTTGAAGATATTGTTCTACATTGTAGATTGGAACTATTATTGAAATTTTTGTACTACACATTTACAACTTATTCAAACAGTTTTTTATTACTTCCTTATTTACTTTTACTTTCTCCTGAATCTGCTTCTGGATGATTTCATAATCATGAAATAGATATTCTATCTTCTCTATTAAGAGTGTTACTATTTTACCAGAAACCCAATCTTCATGATTTTTTGCATTTACAATTAAATCGGATCTATTTAAAGACTCTCCAATAACCCCCTGATATTTATCACTATATGATAAACAGATTGCAGGTTTATTCATTTGATATGTCGAAACAGCAGGATGCATACGTCCCGTTATTGTAAATAAACCATTTCCCAAAATAAATCTAGCTCTAGTTGGCAATATTTTTTCCGTGACAATTCTTACTCTTTGCTTTTGTACTGAAGTTAAATTTGCATATATTTCATTTACCAACTTCGATTCGTCGCCATAAGGTGGAAATGTATGTGCTAAAAGCACTAAATCAAAATTAGAGTATTTACCCAAAAGGTATTCTATTACCTTACAGTGCTGTTTTATATATACACACCTGTCACTACAATAATATCCTTCATCTATTAATCCAGAAGCAACAATTGTTATATATTGATTAGGGGTTATATTATAGGATGACAATACTTCACGCTCCAATAATAAATTATTTTGCATTGGTAAGTCATTAAATGCTATATCAACTGAAAGCGTAACATCAATATTAAAATTATCTTTCAAATAATCTACACACCATTTATCTCTTGCATAAACAGATAAACGAGACAGAAATAATCGAACAGCAAGCCTATTCCACCAATAATCAAAAGGACCTAAAGTTTGTCCTAACAATATAATGTGTGAAAAAAAAGAAGTTTTCCATTTTGAAAACAGTAACAAGGCAGCTTCATATTTACCATAATACTCAGATATATCATCACCACCTAAAACTATTATTTCATCAAAATCTCGATCCTTTATCGTGAATATAAGATCGTAAAGTATAGAAAATTTACGAATTAATCTATTCTGCTTAGTTTGTTTCTTTTTTCTTACATAATTATTTATCTGAATATCTTGACAAAACTCTTTTTTAAGATATTCTAAACTTTCTAAATTATCTAATTCACAATATATTTCTATATTTTCCTTTCCATATTTAGTGATTAAAGCTTGAATCGTTATAAGCCCCATCATTGCACTTCCGTAATTATTCATATTACGAAAATTCGATATTAATACTTTCTTATTTATCTTCATAATCAGATCCCATTTTATACTTAAAAGACAAGAGACTACGCACCCATAATAATAAATTATATATATAAATCTTACATCTAAACAGTAATGGTAAACGAGTTAAATCAAGAATTGTACTTGTCAATGAAGTTTGTGAACTTTGTTTATAAAATTGACTACGCTCATTTTTTAGCACAACCGATTTAATCAAACTTGGATTTCCCTGTAAAACTTCGGCGAAAGATGTTCCTATTAATTCCATAGAAGCAAACAATATGTTTTTCCCTTTATCACTATTGACAAGCAAACAGCATATCCCTTTATCATCATCTATCTCTGGTTTTACATTCTGTATACCCCAATAGTCACCAATCGTTACATCACTTCCACTCTTTAAGCATTTACTCGGACAAACATAACAAGATGGGCGCAAATACAAATCTGCCAAAAATCCTTTCATAAATATATTCTTATTATAGGGTTCTGAGAGCAAAACTGTATTTTTTGCTCCGTGCCCGATGGGCACGGAGAGGGTGAGAGCAAAACTGTATTTCTTCCGATCTTATAGAATTTAGAACCATTGGTTTAGAGGGAGAGAAAACTGAATTTTTTTTATTGCCCATCAGGGCAATAAATTCATTCAAATATTGACGCCAAACCCCTGGACTTGGAACACCATGACATATAAAATCCACACTTAAAAGATTTTCATATTCCTTTCGAAGAAACAACTTCAATCCAGCTATTTGGCAAGGGGTTCCCGAAAACAGGACTTTTCGTCCTTGCTTTAAAAACTGTTCAGCTTGACTAAATGTACAGCCTATTCGACTCTGAACATATTTGGAACCTCTAAATGCAGACAAACCTTCAACTGTTTCCACATAATCATGAACAACCTCCCAATCTTCATTAAAACGGGCACCAAATACAACACCACCTTCTTTAATGATAGATTCTGCCAAAGCTGTAAAAACTCCTCCTGAAGAACTTTGCATTCGTACTTCTTCATTTTTATTAAACGCGGCATACACATCCAAAGGTTCACGTTCCTCTCTTTGCCGGAGCACAGGACACACTTGCTCACACAGGTTACAATCAATACAAACATCCTTATCTGCGACGGGATACAAAAAGCCTTCCTCGTCTTCTTTCATAACAATACATTGTTTCGGACATCGTTGCACACACGCACTACAACCGCAACATTGTTTTTTATCTTCTATGTTTATCATAAATTTTTCAGAAATCGATTCACGATTCTTTGTACTGGAGAAAAGAAAAGCCCTTTCTCATAGGAATTCATTCCGAAAAAACAAAACATAGGGATATAAACTAATGAAAACACTAATATCCCTATTATAAGCATCCACACAGTACTTATTTCATAAACATTAAACAGACTGTAAAACAGTAATCCTATAATCAATGGTATGATAGACATTTTGCCTATTTCTTTCCAAAATTGAGGTATATCAATATGAATTACTCGATGATAATACACATTCATTGCAATAATCTGCCCAGCAATTAATGCAAAAGCTGTTCCCACAGCACATCCAATACCTCCATATTGTTTAGCAAATGGAATGGATATACATAAACTTACTACCGCTATAATGACATAAAGTATTGAACGAAATTTCATTTGATTCCGTGCTTGCAATATTGTTATTCCTAAATTTTGTACATAAGGAACTATTAAAGGAATGAAGAAACATAAAGCAATCCAATAGGCATCCATGTAATCTTCACCAGCCCATAAACAAATAAAAGACTTTCCAAAAACAATAAAACCTGTTAAAATAAAAACCATTATAATATATTGGATACGTCCAGTACGAATAAAAAGATCAGAAATTGCCTTCTCATCGTTCTCTTTTGTCACCATAGCGGTAACTTTCGGTAGGAACACACCTGATATTGCTGTAGAAAATCCCATATAAATTCCTTGTAACTGGATAGCAACCGCATAAACTGCTACTACTGCCGCTCCCTTGAACATGCCTAACACAAACTGTCCGGTACTCCAATAAATACGATCCATAATGGCATTCAGAAAAATCCAAAAAGAATAAACAGATACTTCTTTAAAAAAAAACCATTGAAAATGTCCGAAACGCACTTGGATCTTCAATCGCTTTTTACAATACCAATAATTGATCAATAGTGTAACTACATTAAAGATTGTTGTAACTACCACCATTCCTATAGCTCGATAACCAATTAAAAGCATAGCTATCATTACTAATGGATTCAATATAATTCGTACGATTCCTACTAATTTTTGAAATACAAAATTTTCATATGCTGTGATAATCGATCCCCAAATACTCATTGGAAAGGTAAAAGCTAAATTAAAGACCATTAGTAACATCATGACGCGAATTTTATATAGTTCGCTATCATCCATAGTTGCATCAAATAAATAGTCAACATTAAAATAAAGACCTAATCCTACCAACAATGCTAAAACTCCGATTCCTATATAAAGGAGAAAAAACATTCCGAACATTTCATATTGTTCACGAATTTTTCCTTCTGCACGAAATTTTGCCGTATAACGAACTATGGCATTTCCAAAACCTAAATCTAAAACGGTCAAATAGGCTACCACCGAAGCGACAAGGGAATATAAACCATATTCCGACTGCCCCATCATACGCAGCATGAATGGAGTGTACAACAAGCCTACAATATTATTTAAACCGATAGAGACATAAGAAAGGAATGCCCCTGCTTTGAGTTGATTTATTGCCATACTAATTTTTCACACATCCTCTCCAAACAACCATATTATGGTCACTATAGGATACATCAGGAGAGAAACAATCCTGTCCTTTTAAAGATTCAGAATAAAAAACATAATCAATCCGCCACAGTCTATACAACTGCCGGAAAGTATATTGATAGCCGTTTCCGACATCCTGAAAACCATCTGTCAAACCTTTTTTCACTCGATGATAGGTGTAGGAGGCGGGTGTATCGTTGAAGTCACCGCAGACGATAACCGGATAAGGAGATCGTTGGATTTCAGCATGAATTGAATCGGCCTGAATCGCTCGTTTCCGGTTGTTGTCTTTCATTTGCAAGATCAAGTTCTTAACTGCCTTTGCGCGGATCTTCAAACTCTTGTCGGGAGCGGTAATGATACCGCGATAGGCATTGACGCTTGTTGTCTCGAAGTGGTTGTTGATCACGCGGATGTATTGGTTGTTTATTCTTACATCAGCTATTAATGACATATTACTGGAATTCTTATAATACAGAACTTTTACCGAATGGATCGGATAACGGCTGTAGATCGTAGTCGGTAAATGGTCTGTACGCCGGCTGATATATTTATACAGTACATAATCGAAAGCGTACCGGATGCTGTCCCGATGGTAATATCCGTCACCGGGAGCTTCCTGGAAGCAGATGATATCGGGTTGTAGCTGCTTGATATAAGCGGCGGCTTCGTTCATAGTGTACTTTCTGTCCCAATAGAAATGGCTGGCGTTGTAGGTGACTACGGTCAGAGGGGTTCCTGCTTGTTCAGATGCAGCCGGTTTATGCCAACACGAGGGTTGATAAACGGCTGACAGATAATCCGCATGAAGCAGGATCGCCAGCAAAGGAACCGTACTTTTCCATTTCTTTTTTGTGAATAATTGTATTACCAGCAACAACAGGTTGACTGCCAATATCGGCCAAACCAACAATGTGAGGAAAGACAGCCAGATACAGATTCCATCAGCGTAATAGCCTCCGGCCAAACAGAGGACGGACAATGCTGCAAAAAACAGGAGCAGGGTATTATTCAGCCTTGTCCAGCGCCTCATATACCGAATTCTTGCTCTTGAACTCAGGCACGATTCCTTTCATCATTCGGACGGTTCCCATTTTGTCTACTTTGATCGCGAGATCGATTAAGGGGGACATGACCGTACAGATGTCTTCGTAATCGTATTCCCGGACTTGGGCACGGTAGATCTTTTCGTTTTCCGTAGGTAATGTATTTTCTTTCGTTGCCAACAGTTCTTCGTAGAGCTTTTCACCCGGACGGAGACCGGTATATTTGATCTCGATATCCTCGCCGGGGACAAGGCCTGCCAGTTCGATCATGCGGCGTGCCAGATTGGCGATCTTCACAGGGGTTCCCATATCGAAGACGAAGATTTCGTTTCCTTTACCCATAAAGGCGGCTTCCAAAACCAAGCGGCAGGCTTCGGGGATCGTCATGAAGTAGCGGATGATGTCGGGATGGGTGACGGTCAGAGGGCCACCCTTTGCTAACTGTTCGCGGAAACGGGGAATGACGGAACCATTGCTGCCTAACACGTTGCCGAAACGGGTGGTGATAAAACGGGTTTTACCGGAATGCCGGCCTTTGCTGATAGCGATGCTCAGGCTTTGCACATACATTTCCGCCAAACGCTTGGACGCTCCCATGACATTGGTCGGGTTGACGGCTTTATCGGTCGAGACCATGATGAACTTGTCTACGTCGTACTTGACTGCCATATCGGCTACGTTACGCGTACCGTAGACATTCGTATGGACGGCTTCGCAGGGGTTCTCTTCCATCAGTGGCACATGCTTGTAGGCGGCGGCATGGAAGACCAACTGGGGATGGAAACGCTGATAGATGCTTTCGACACGATGGATCATGCGAATGTCTCCCATGACCGGGGTAAACTCGACATCGGGGAATTTTTCTTCCAGCTCCAGCCGGATGTTATGCATCGGGGTTTCGGCACTGTCGAACAAAACCAATTGCTTCAGCCCGAAATGGCAGAGTTGGCGACAGAGTTCGCTACCGATGGAACCGGCGGCTCCGGTAACCAAAACGACTTTGCCTTTCAGGGAACCCGCGATCTCCTCCATGTTGATACGGATCTCTTCGCGTCCTAACAGGTCTTCGATGCGGACTTCGGGAAGGGCGCGCATCTTCAGTTTGCCTCCTTTCAATTCGTCCAAAGAAGGAAGGAGCAACATACGGACTTTCTCTTTTTCGCAGAAACGAACCAGACGTTCGCTTTCTTCCTTCACCGCCTTATAGTCCGTAAAGAGGATCGCCTTGATATTGTAGCGGTTCACCAAACGGCTGAATTCCTCTTGGTCGGTAATGAAATAGACCTTATACAAACCGATGCGCATGGAGACACGCTGGCCGAAACGGAGGAAGCCTTCCACCTGATAGGATGAGTTTTCACGCAGAAAGGAATCGTTCAATAGGGCGGGAGAAGAATCTTCATGCCCGAATATGAAAAGCTTGTCTTTCCGGTTGGATGCAATGCTGCTCACCATAAAGGTATAGAGCGTGATCAGAAAAGCACGGAATATCGTCAGGATAAAAAAAGTGAGGAAGAGATCCACCACACTTCCCAGCAGGAAACCGCGAAAGGAAAGAAGGCCGGTCGTAAACAAAAGAACCGGCAGGATGGTCGCCACTTTCAGTGAAGAGGACATGGCGATGCGTCCGGTTTCAGTAAAGGCGGAATGGCGAATAATGCCTTTATAGGTCTGGCAAACAAGAAAGCTGGCAGTGCTACAGAACAACGACGCCAGAAAAACCGTCAGAATGATCTGGTCGGTATAGTTCCAATCCAGAATATAACTGACCAAAGCCAAAGAAGTAACGGTCGAAAAGACGGAAAGGAACAGGTCAATCAAAAAAATTATCCAGCGATTGAGGTATTTCTCTTTCGTTAATCTTAATAGTAAATCATTGATTTTCATATAATTAAAGAATTTATTACCCTACAACAAAGTTCGTCAGTCCCAATAGTGGAATAACGAATAGAAATCGATTTTGGCAGCAAAATATCTTAATAAAATATTAAAAGGGTTACTGCACGTTGTTTATTTTGTGCTATATAGCACAAAATAAAAGCTGTTCAAACAGCTTTTATACACTGAATATATATTTTCCCAAGAGCGCACAAAGATAGTTAATTTATTTGAAATTCAAACCTTTTAATTTTTTA
>ERZ1106978.1760-NODE-1760-length-11496-cov-2.949655_pt1 | contig 11496 bp, 10 predicted proteins | sample MGYA00403689_ERZ1106978 | MGnify/ENA primary metagenome ERZ1106978 (study PRJEB35170, sample SAMEA104062434) | human gut metagenome | biome: human gut; feature: human-associated habitat; material: faeces | place: Denmark | collected 2012-08-02 ...
CTTTCCACGGAAGGAGAACTTTGTCAAAAGCCACGCAGCTACGATTCCGAAGAACGTATTCACAACCACTGCAATCACAGTCGCCAGTAAAGTGACCAGCAGGGCGCTTTTTACATATTCCGTGGAAATCGCTTCAAGATAAAAGCCGATTCCCTCTTTCAGCGCACTGAATAGAATGGAAAAAAGCGGTAAGATCAGCATAACTCCAATGAAAAGCACACTGATGGTGATGAGTACTGCCTTTGTTATTTTCTTTTTTCGTTCCTCTCTCTTCTGCTCCATGTGTAAATCCTCTTTGTTTCCATTTCCTTACAATATGTTCGTTCTCGCTGACGACTGCAAAGCGTGCCAGCAATGTTTCCCAGTAATTTTTCAGTTCTGCAAAGGCCTGCATCGCTTTTTCCATTGTATTAAATCTTTCAATCAATGCTTTTGCAGAGGTTTTATTGATAATTCCGGGAGCTTCCCATTTATCATCTGCCGGATTTTCACAATATCCCAGCATAAAAACAAATTCTTTTTCCTCTCCCGGCAGCAGAGTCAGATCTATCTGATGTGCAGCAATGGGATACCATCCGCTTGCAATAGAGTTACTGCATTTTTTCTTACATACAGCTTCTGGAAAAGCATTCCCGTTTCCTGCTCCCAGAAAAGCATCTCTGTTGGTATCATAATTGTCCACCTGTGTATTTACTGTAAAGAAACTGTAATGTTTCCTTCTTTCTCTGTATTCTGTCTTATGATAAATCGTACTCCCCTGTACTTCCACTTCTCCGATACTTAAATTTCTCTGGAAGTTCGATGCGTCATCCACTGCATTCCAGAGGCAGAATTCCACGTATGAGAACAGAGAAATATTTTTTTCAGTTTCAGAGTTATTTTTCAGTTTCAGACAATTGATCTCACATGAAGCATCAGAGGGCACAAAAACCAGAAGCTCTGCTTTTAGATTATTTTTCGAAGAACAGAAGCGACTGTATCCAAGACCATGTCTGCATTCATAAGTATCTGTTTCTGTTGCAGACGGCATAGTTCCCGGATTCCAGATTACTCCGTCATCATTAATATAATAATACTTTCCGTTGGAATCTGCAGGAATATTATTATAACGGTACCTGGTAATTCGCAACAATTTTGCATCTTTATAAAAGCTATATCCTCCGCAGGTGTTGGAGATCAGTGAAAAGAAATCATTACTTCCCAGATAATTGATCCAGGGTAATGGTGTATGTGGTGTAGTGATAACATATTCTTTCGCCTTGTCGTCAAAATATCCGAATTTCATTGAAAAGCCTCCTTAAAAAGAATAAATAAACACTTGTGAAGAAAAGGCCGAAAACAGACTTGCGAAAACGAATACGTTCAGAATTTATATGTTTATTATATAGTTTAGATTGGATTTATCACAGTATAATTCAGTTTTTCAAAAAAATCAACTACATTTTTAGCAGTCAAAATATTTCACAACTGTTATTTTAACTTCCGTAAGATCATCGCGAAACTTTTCGTTATATTAAAGCCTGTTTTTTGTGAAATTAATAAATTATTATAAATTCTTTTTTGTGCAACAGGGATAAATTATACAAATATAACAAAAATACTTGAATTTTATCTGAAAATAAAGTACGATTAGCTTGCGAAAACGTTTTAGAAACAAAAACAGAAAAGGCTGGACTATAATATGGTATCCATGAAAGACATCGCAAAACAATGTAACGTATCTGTTGCAAGCGTCAGCAAAGCACTTAATGGTTATTCGGATATCAGCGAAGAAACCCGACAGCTTATTTTGAAGACTGCATCAGAAATGGGATATCTTCCAAATTCCTCAGCCAGAGCACTAAAGACCAGACGCAGTTATAATCTTGGCGTACTTTTTGTAGACGAAGCCATGAGTGGCCTCACCCATGATTATTTCAATCATGTACTGGAAAGCTTTAAACGCACTGCCGAATCCAGAGGATATGACATCACTTTTACCAGTGGAAACCTCTCCGGTCAGCATCTCAGTTATTATGAGCACTGCCGTTACCGTGGAGTCGATGGAGTGGTGATCGCCTGGTACAGTCCGAGATACCGGTAGTCACTATCGATCATGTATTTGATGGAAGAATTGCTGTTGTTTCCAACAACATTCAGGGAATGGAAGAACTTGTCTCTTATATTCTTGAACGGGGACACAGAAAGATTGCCTATATTCACGGAGAAGATTCCTCTGTCACACGAAACAGACTTGGAAGTTTTTACAGAACTCTCCAGAAAAAACGAATCGATATACCTGATGAATATATGCCAGTCATTCCTTATCGAGATGCAGAAGCTGCAGCAATAGCAACTTCAGAGCTTCTGGATCTGAAAGATCCTCCTACCTGTATCCTCTATCCGGATGACTTCTCCGCACTGGGTGGCATCAATGAAATCCACGAACGTGGACTTCGAATACCAGATGATATTTCCATTGCAGGCTATGACGGACTTACTTTTGCACGCATCCTGGAGCCACGGCTGACAACTCTGTGTCAGGACACAGAAACGATTGGACGGCTTGCCGCACAGAAGCTGATTGATCTTATCGAAAATCCTAAAACAACGATCATCGATAAATTCACCGTTGATGGAAGACTTTTCCCCGGTGCATCAGTCAGAAATCTGGCAAAATAAGAAAATCTTCAGTATCTTCACAGTTGGTGGACTGCTGAAAAGTTACAATCAACCCAAAACAATTATCACAAGGAGGTAATAACATGATGAAGAGAAAAGCTATGGCAATTACATTAACAGCAGCTATGCTTGCCGGTCTTACAGCAGTTCCAACATGGGCTGAAGATGCAGCCGCTGACGAAGGTAAAGTTTTAAACATTTATTGCTGGAATGAAGAATTCAAATCCCGTCTGACTGACCACTATCCCGGATATGAAGAAGTTGACGGAACTCATGGCAAGATCGGAGATGTTGATGTTGTATGGAACATTACTCCTTCTGATGACAATGCATATCAGAATAATCTGGATGAGACTCTTCTGAAACAGGCTGATGCAGCAGCAGATGACAAAATCGATCTCTTCCTTGTTGAAGCCGATTATGCACTGAAATATGTAAATACAGATTATACAATGTCTGTGGCAGATCTGGGAATCACAGATGAGGAAGTTGCAGACCAGTATCAGTACACCAAAGATGTTATGACAGATTCGGATGGCAACTTAAAAGGTCTTTCCTGGCAGGGCTGCCCGGGTGCTATGATCTACAGAAGAGATATTGCAAAAGAAGTATTCGGAAGCGATGATCCGGCAGAGGTTCAGAAGAAAGTTGCAGACTGGGATACATTTAAGGCAACAGCTGAAGAGCTGAAGGAAAAAGGCTATCAGATGACTTCCACTGTAAATGATGCCTACCGTGTATTCTCTAATAATGTAACTTCCCCATGGGTTGTTGACGGAAAGATCACTGTTGATGACAATATCAAAAACTGGGTAGATATGTCCAAGGAAATGGTTGATGCCGGAGAAACAGCTACCTATGAATTGTGGAGTGATGACTGGAGCAAGGGCTTCTTCAAAGACAGCAATGTATTCTCATATTTCGGACCTGCATGGTTCATCGACTTCTCCATGAGCGCTGACCAGGATGGTTCAGTTGGTAAAGATGGCGGCTGGGCTGCAACAGAAGGGCCACAGGGCTTCTACTGGGGCGGAACATGGATCACAGCAGCTGCAGGCACAGACAATCCCACACTGGTTGCTGATATCATGAGAACGATGACAACTAACGTTGACGTTATGAAAGAAATCGTTACTGCTGATAATGACTTCGTAAACAATAAACCTGCCATGGAAGAAATGGCTAAAGATGAAAGCTACGGCGATGCAGTTCTTGGTGGACAGAATCCTCTGGCTATGTTCTGTGCAGGCGCTGATAAGATTGATCTGAGTAACATGAGTATCTATGATCAGGGCTGCAACGAAGAATTCCAGAATGCCATGAAGAACTACTTCGAAGGCAACGCATCTTATGATGAAGCTCTCGACCTGTTCTATAAGGCAGTTGTAGAAAAATATCCGGAACTTTCCTATTAATCAAACATTGAAACCTGTGTGCCTGCCTGACCATCAGGCAGGCACACTTTGGATTACAGCAGACTATGGAGGAAGATAATGGCAAAGAATAATAACCATAAAGCGGTCAGCTATAACAAATGGGGATATATCTTCCTGATACCATTTGTAGTAGTATATCTCATATTCCAGCTCGTTCCGCTTATCAGTACAATTTATAACAGTTTCTTTGAAAATTACAGATCTGGATTAACGCAGATAGGACCGAATTTTGTGGGACTTGCCAATTATGCAAAGCTCTTTCAGGGTGGCGATATCTGGATTTATTTTAAAAACACAATGATCATGTGGGTAATGGGATTTATCCCACAGATCCTGGTTTCCCTGCTCCTGGCTGCCTGGTTCTCCAATCCAAGCCTCCGGCTTAAGGGACAGCGCTTCTTCAAAACAGTTATTTATCTGCCAAACCTGATCATGGCATCCGCCTTTGCAATGTTATTCTTTACCTTATTTGCAGACGGCGGTCCCATCAATGCAATGCTGATGCAGTCAGGAATACTGAAACAGGCATATTCCTTTTTCAGCCATGCCTGGAGTGCCAGAACCCTTGTTGCAGTCCTGAACTTCCTGATGTGGTTCGGAAATACAACTATTCTTCTTATGGCAGGTATGATGGGAATTGACTCCTCGCTTTACGAGGCAGCTGAAGTAGACGGTGCAACTTCCTCACAGATTTTCAGAAAGATCACTCTTCCACTCCTTCGTCCAATCCTGATCTATGTTATGATCACATCCCTGATCGGCGGCATGCAGATGTTCGATGTACCTCAGATTCTGACAAACGGAACCGGCGACCCCATGCGTTCCACTATGACACTGATCATGTTCCTGAACAAGCATCTGTTCAGCAAGAACTACGGAATGGGTGGTGCATTATCCGTATTCCTGTTCATTATCACAGGAGTGCTCAGCCTGATCGTATTCCGCTTTAACAAGATAAAAGACTGATGGAGGTGAGAAGAATGAATGAAAAAAACTCCAAAAATAAAAAAGGAATGAGCATGAAAGGTCAGCGTACTCTTGCCTATATCGTACTGATCATCATTTCCTTCTTCTGCCTGTTCTGGTTTTATGTACTGTTTATCAATGCCACCAGATCTAATGGCGCACTGAAAAAGGGATTCACAGCCATTCCCGGAGGACATCTCATTGAGAACTGGAAAAATCTTCTCGCAGGAACACTCCCTGTATGGAATGGTATGTTCAACAGTATTTTCATTGCTACCTGCTCCGCTGTTTTATGTACCTATTTTTCAACAATGACTGCTTACGCTATCCATGCATACAATTTTAAAGCAAAAAAATTTATGTTTACATTTATCCTTGCAGTCATGATGATCCCAACTCAGGTAACTGCTCTTGGATTCCTTCAGCTGTTGGGAAAAATAGGTCTGGACGACTCCTTTGTCCCACTGATCGTTCCAAGTATTGCTGCTCCTGTTACTTTCTTCTATATGAAACAGTATATGGAAAGCAACCTTCCTCTGGAGCTTGTGGAAGCAGCACGTATTGACGGTTCCGGTGAATTTAATACCTTTAACAAAATCGTATTCCCGCTTATGAAACCGGCTATCGCTGTGCAGGCAATTTTTACCTTTGTACAGAGCTGGAATAATTACTTCATTCCGGCGCTGGTCCTTCACTCAGATAAAAAGAAAACACTTCCTGTACTGATCGCACAGCTTCGAAGTGCAGACTTCCTGAAGTTTGACATGGGACAGGTGTATGTAATGATCGCCTTTTCCATCTTCCCGGTCATCATTGTCTACATTCTTCTTTCCAGATTCATTGTAGAAGGTGTTTCCGCAGGTGCGGTTAAGGGTTAGATGCTGATACAACAAAAGCTGTCTGTTCCGGATGCAAATACATCCGGAATCCAGACAGCTTTTTTAATTATTTGCAGTACTGTTCTGTAATGATGTTACTATTTACAGCTCAGAGTTTTATTTTCTTAGATCTCAGCCAGTTTCAGCAGATCCGGGATCTTGGATTCCCATCCAAGTGCCATGATATGTACACCCTGACAGTATGGCTTGCACTCTTTGATAATACGTGCAGCGATCTCAACACCTGTGATACCTGCTTTTGTCTTTTCTTTGTCTGCTTTCAGTTCCTCAAGCATTTCGTCCGGAACATGAATGCCGGCAACATTATTGTTCATGAATTTAGCCATTCCGGCGGACTTAGGAATAATGATACCAACCTGTACAGGTTTTCCGAACTGTTTTGCTTTTTCCATGAATTTGATGAATTTCTCTGGCTCAAATACAGCCTGTGTCTGGAAGTAATCTGCACCTGCAGCAACTTTTCTTTCCATTTTTGCAAGCTGTGCATCAACGGAATCGCTGCATGGAGATACAACAGCACCCTTGGAGAATTTTGGCGGCTCACCAACCAGTTCGTTTCCGCCAAGATCCACACCGGATTCCAGAAGCTTCACTGTGTGAAGAAGGGATACGGAGTCAAGGTCGAATACAGGTTTTGCCTGTGGGTGGTCACCCATCTTTGTATGGTCACCTGTAAGGCAGAGGATGTTGTCAATACCCAGCATTGCAGCGCTGAGAAGATCAGACTCCAGAGCGATACGGTTTCTGTCACGGCATGCCAGCTGGAAGATCGGATTCATGCCTGCATCCTTGAGAACTTTACACATTGCAAGAGATCCAAGACGCATAACAGAAGACTGGTTATCAGTTACGTTAACTGCATGAACATCCTTGAGATATGTTTTTGCTTCTTCTACCAGTTCGTCTACGTGGATTCCTTTTGGCGGTCCTACTTCTGCAGAAACTACAAATTCACCACGGTCGAATAATTCTTTCATTTTCATTGTACATTGCTCCAATCATTATAATCTATTTTAATTCATCGTCTGTTGCAAAGTTATGAATCTGTGTCGGACATTTCAGCGCGTCAAGGCGTCCGATCTCTTTCAGACGTCTGTAGATGCGTTCCCATCCACATTCCATTTCGCTGTCCACTTCACATTTACCGTTCTTGGAACCGCCGCACTGGCCATTCACAAGGCTCTTTGAACATGCTGTGATCGGGCAGATTCCGCCTGTCAGGTTCAGGTAGCATTCACCGCACTGGTCACATTTGTACTCTAACGGTGTCACGCCCTGGAAACCTGGTACCGGGTATGTATCGCAGGCTGCACAGACCATCTTATCTTCCAGATATTCTGAAACGGTCTGTACACCAACACCGCAGGAGAATACCAGAACCAGATCTGCTTCCTGGATCTTGCTCATATGTTTCTTAAGACGTAATTCCATATTTTCCGGATTACAGATGTAATCAGTTGTCATGATTCCTGTCACATTTCCTTCAGCTGCAAGTTCCTTCTGAAGTCGGGCAGCTTCTTTTTCCGGAAAACGAACTTCCTTACATCCATGACAGTTGATAATGAAAACTTTCTTTCCGGCTGTCAGTGATGTAATCGCTTCTTTTGCTTTTAACTGGGTAATCAACATATTACTTCATCCCCCTTACTGCATTTTTTCCGGCTTTGATACTGTTAATGATCGGAATCTTGGAAGAACAGATATACTGACAGCATCTGCACTCAACACAATCCATAACGTTCATGTCTTTCATGCCCTGCCAGTTCTCATCTTTCGCATATTTCACGAAATACAGAGGTGAAAGTTCCATCGGACATACATCTACGCAGCGTCCGCACTTGATACACGGCTGTTCTTTTGTCTCATCCGGTTCAACGGCAATAATACCATTGGAGCCTTTCATCATCGGTACATCCAGTGTGTTCAGAGGGAATCCCATCATTGGTCCGCCCATCTTAACCAGTACATCATCATCTGTAAATCCACCGCAATAATCGATCAGATCTTTTACACTTGTACCAATCTTGATGATAAAGTTGCCAGGATTCTTGATCTTCTCGCCTGTTACTGTTGCAACACGCTCAACCAGAGGCATTCCTGTCTGGATCGCATCGGAGATTGCTTTTACTGTACTGATATTATCTACTACAACGCCGACATCTGCCGGAAGACCGCCGCTTGGAACAATTCTTCCCATAACGCGCTTGATGAGAGTTTTCTCAGCACCCTGCGGGTATTTGGTTCTTGCTACGAATACTTCCATGTTACCGATATTTGCAACTTTTTCCTGCATCAGTTCAATGGCATCCGGTTTGTTATCTTCAATGACGATAATACCTTTTTCAGCACCTGTTGTCTTCAGGATCGCTTTCAGACCAAAAATAATGTCATCTGCATACTCAAGGAGTACTCTGTGGTCTGCTGTTAACAGAGGCTCACATTCACATCCATTGAGAAGGATGGTATCTACCGGTTTGGCAGGTTTAAGTTTGACACAGGTCGGGAAACCTGCACCGCCCATACCAACGATTCCGGCTTCACGGATGATATCAATAATCTCATCCGGAGTAAGATTGTCAAGCTCACCATGTGGCTGTACGGATTCGTGCAGAGTATTTTTTCCATCCGATTCAATGACAACAGCCATCACTTCGCTTCCGCGTGTGCCATGCATACGCGGTTCAACAGCAACTACGGTTCCGCTTACGCTGGAATGTACCGGAGCACTGATAAATCCGGCAGCTTCACCGATCTTCTGACCAACTTTTACAGTGTCACCAACCTGAACGATCGGATTTGCCGGTGCGCCCAGATGCTGTGACATGGAGATTACAACTGTCTTCGGATCCGGGAATTTCTTCAGAGCGATATGCTCACTGAATTCCTTGCGTTCTGACGGATGAACACCGCCGTAATATCCGTCCAGTCTGTCTTCTCTAATGGACTTCACATAGTCGTTGATCACTTTGAAATTAACTTTGGAGAAATCACGAACCTGTACAGGCTGGTTTAAGAATTCTTCCAGACGTCCCTGTTTTGCCAGTCTCTGGTAGATCTTTTCCCATGCACAGTCCTTGTTCGGATCCACTTCGCATTTTCCGTTCTTTGCTCCACCGCACTGTCCATTGACAAGACTCTTTGAACAGTCAACGATCGGACAGACACCTCCGGTAATGTTCAGATAACACTGCGCACATGCGTCACAGCTCTTCTTGGTAAGTGCCATGCCATGATGACCTCTGTAGTTAAGGGTATTGCTTGCGGCAATGACCGGTTTGCCAGCCAGATCCGCAACAGTCTGAATACCAAGACCACAGGAAATTACTACTACATTCTCTGTACCTTCTGGAATCAGATCCTGTAATTTTCTTTCTGTGTGCATCTTATTGCATAAGAAATCAAATTTTGCACTGCCTGTAACATTCTTTCCCTGATCTGCAGCGAATTTCAGAAATTCGTCACAATCCGGTTCGTCAACAGTTTCAAATTCTTTGAAACATTTGTTGCAGGCAATCACAAACAGGTTGTCCTTACCGTCAAGCACTGATGCAAGTTCATCACTGCTTTTCAGTTTGTACTTAGTATAGTTTTCCAATTGCTCACCTTCCTCACGATAAAATTTTATCCTTATGATATCTGTTCTTATCCGTTCCCTCCATCTCTGCACTCAAAAAAGGGCTAATAAAACCAGATAAATAAGTTCAATACATATACCTTATTAAATGTAACATAAAATGCACATTTTATCCAGTTTTATTAGCAAATTTTATAAATTTCTTCTATGATTTCATCCTAAAATTCTATGAAGTGCAGATATTTGTACTGTAAAAGATATGAAATTAGCAAATTGTATACAATATACCATATTCTATAGCAACCATGACGATTTAACGCCTTCACACAGTTACGCTCTCAAACTCAAATCTTTAGAAATCGCCTTCGGCGATGGAATAGTGTTACTGTTCACTCCATTCACAGTAACTTAGCCAAAATTCATTCTCGTTTTTATGAACACTCCTGATAATCCTCTCTCTCAGTACTTGTATCATGAGTTAAGACGCTGTCCGCAATATTCACAATTGCTCAGACGTCCTTTTATTACCTGATTCTTTGCACCGCAGCTGGTACAGGTAACTGTAATATAAATCTTTTCATTTACACATCTGTTTGGTGCAGTAATCATAATATAATTTCCTTCTCTGTCTATCTGGATATTCCGGATATATCCCCTGGCAATAAATTTTTCCAGTTTTTTTACTGCGCCTTTTCCCAGTTCCTGCTCAAGTTTCTCAAATGAGACCGTATTCTGGGCATAAGATTCAAACCAGCAGGCAATTTCCCTGGCTTTTTTCTTCCGTAATGCTTTCTGAACTTCCCTGAAAGTCGGATATAAAAATAACAGACAGAGCAGGATCTCTGTTGCCGCCATTCCCCAGCGTCCTTCACCAATATACTTCTCCGATGCACCAATAGCTCCCAGGGATAAAAGCATGCAGAAGCCACAAAGAACCCACTTCAGTTTTCCCAACACCCCTGCTTTTTTATTTTTTTCTGTCAAAAAATCATTCATGTCTGTTTCCTCTTTCTCTGATTAATCAAAATTCTATAATATATTGGTAAAGCTTCTGTCAGCCTGCCCCCAGCAGAAGCCATGCATCACCTGACGGATCATAATAATAAACCACATTGTCTCCTACTGCATAATAATGTTCTTTTGTAAAATGATCCTCATGATCCGTTCCCAGAACAAATACCGGACAATTTCTTCCTTCAATGTACTCCTCAGTGCCTGTATACCACAGAGACATCCCAAGACCAAGGTAATAGCTGACTTCATCTGTTTCTGAGAGCTGTTCTCTGGCAATCTTTATATTCAATGCTGAATCATGCTCCGGATTACACTCTGAATCGTACTCTGATTCATGCACCGGATTATATTCCGGATCATACTCATCCCAATTATAATATATGGAGAAATCATAGCAGTGGGTTTCTGCTGCAAGATGTCCATCCTTTAACGACACCATAGGATGGTATTGCACACTCATATTCTGCTTCTGTACAGAAACCATCACATTGGAATGAATCTCACTCACATTGCAGCGCAGGATAATGATTTCATTCTCCCTCCCCGTATAATATGGGGCGTTCAGATCATCCAGATATTCCCCTTCTTCCGTAGGCTGAGCCGGATAAACGCTGACCCTGCAATCATCCCCCGGGACAATGGCATAAATTTCATATCCCCCTGCATCAACCACTGTTCCATCCTGTAAAAAAGGATACGCAGCTGCCACTTCTCCCTGTCTGGTATATTCAAGTATCTCTGCTGCCTCTGCACCTTCATAGGTATATCCCAGAAATGCCATTCCGGCCTGACATTCATTTTCCCTGATAATGTCCTGCAGAATTGCCAGATTCTCATCTGCCCCAGGTGCTCTGGCAGATACTTCTCTCATACCTCCGCCATGAATACCAACAGAAAACAGTACCGCACAAACACATACAGCAACCGAATATTTTTTCATACTCTC
>ERZ1106978.1761-NODE-1761-length-11493-cov-3.906015_pt1 | contig 11493 bp, 7 predicted proteins | sample MGYA00403689_ERZ1106978 | MGnify/ENA primary metagenome ERZ1106978 (study PRJEB35170, sample SAMEA104062434) | human gut metagenome | biome: human gut; feature: human-associated habitat; material: faeces | place: Denmark | collected 2012-08-02 ...
GGGTATTTATGCGGCAGCGGTCATCGGCTCCTGCCGGCCGGTAGAGGGTCAAGGTCCGTCCGTCGGGAATGAATTGGGCAGGTGCCGGGGCAAGCGTATCGAAACGGTAGGTTATCTCCCGGCTGCTGTGGCGTAGTGTGTCGATACGGGCATGGCGCCATAGTACCAACGAGATTGAGTCACTGTCATGGAAATCGACTTCAAACGAACCGCCAACTTCGACTTGTCGGTTCGGTACATCAATCTGTACGGTTAAGTCATAACTGACAATGCGCGGAGATTCTTGTGCCCGAAGCATGGGGGAGAAAAGGAGGCATATTGTAAAGCTGGCAATTGTAAGTTGTAGTTTCATGGTACATCAATTTTAGAGTGATAGTAACTGGGAGATTTTGCCTATGCAATCTATGCAAAAGTAGTATTTTTAAAGGAATATTAAGATGGATGGCTGGATATAATTTATGAAAAGACTACCTCGTTGTTGTTCATTTGTAAGATTGTCGTACTTTTGCCTTTAAAGATAAATATATTTATGAAAAGGATATTGTTGCTGTTAATTTTATCCGTCTGCCTGCTCCCATTATGGCCCCAAGAGACGGTAACTCCGGTGAAGCCGCTCTCTGCGCGGATTGATGCGTTGATAGAACACAAACTTCCCGCAGGCTCTAATGTGGCCATTTCGGTCTATGACCTGACTGCCGGAAAGCCCTTGTACGGCTATCAGGCGGACAAGCTTTCCCGTCCCGCTTCCACCATGAAGCTGCTGACCACCATTACCGCCCTTTCCCGTCCCGAAGCCGACGAGCCGTTCCGTACGGAAGTGTGGTATCAGGGAACCATTGAGCGCGATACCTTGCAGGGGGATATGTATGTGATAGGCGGTTACGACCCGGAGTTTGATGAAGAGGCATTGGATTCCCTGGTGGCTACCGTGGCCCGTTTCCCCTTCTCTGTCATCAAAGGCAAGGTGTATGGAGATGTCTCCATGAAAGACTCCTTGTACTGGGGCAGCGGCTGGTTGTGGGATGATACTCCCTATTCCTTCCAGCCCTACCTCTCACCGCTGATGCTGAATAAAGGAGTGGTGAAGGTTACCGCCACACCCGGCGAACGGGGCGACAGCGCACGCCTTGAATGCACTCCCGCCTCTTCCTATTATACACTGACGAACAAGACCCAAAGCCGTACCCCTTCTGCCGGACGTTTCCGTGTGTCGCGCGACTGGCTGGTGAACGGGAACAACATCACCGTGACGGGCAACGTCGATGCCCGCCGTGCAGGTACGGTCAATATATTTTCTTCGCAGGACTTCTTCATGCATACCTTTATGGAACGGTTGCAGGCACGAGGCATCCGGTGCATTCCGGCGGCAGAAGCGGAAGTCTCTTACCTCTTCGGTGAGTTCCGGCAAGACAGCCTCTCCGTACGGATGGCTTCCTACGAAACTTCCGTGCAGGATGTGGTGAAACAGATAATGAAGGAGAGCGATAATCTCAATGCCGAAGCCATGCTCTGCCGGTTGGGTGTGCAGAGCAGCGGAAAGAAGCGTGTCTCTGCCGAGGACGGGCTTTCTGCCATCCGCATGCTGATAAAAGAGATGGGATATAACCCCGATAGGTATAATCTGGCAGATGGTTGCGGCCTTTCCAATTACAACTACATTTCACCGGAACTCTTGGTTTCTTTCCTGCGATATGCCTACTCGCGTACGGATGTTTTCCAGAAACTTTATAAGGCTTTGCCCATTGGCGGCGTGGACGGTACACTGGAGTTCCGCATGAAGAAAGGCACCCTTTCCCACAGAAATGTACATGCCAAGACGGGTTCCTTTACCGCCATCAACTGCCTGGCCGGCTACCTTAAAGCCCGCAACGGACACGAGATAGCCTTTGCCATCATGAACCAGAATGCACTGTCGGGCAGGGAAGCACGCGCTTTCCAGGATGCGGTGTGTGATGAAGTGATACGTTGAGGTTTAGCCATCGTAAAGTTGACCTTTAGCGTCGTAAAGTTAAGGTTTAGCTTCCTAATGCAGACCTTTACGGAGTGAGCCCCAAGAGTAGGGGAAATCATTCCTCTTTCGTATTGCGGTAGCGTGCCGGAGACATACCCAGATAAGACTTCACATACTTCCCGAAGAAAGACTGGTTGGGGAAATTAAATTCTTCTGCAATCTCCTTGATGGACTTGTCCGAATGCTTCAGCCGGTACTTGATGTGCTCGATGGCACTTTCGTTAATCAAGTCAAGCGGTGTACGTCCGCATGCCTGCTTGATGACCTTCGAAAAGTGTTTGGGACTATAGCAGAGTGCATCGGCATAATATCCTACAGAACGGTGTATGCCGTTGTCTTTGGACAACATCTCTATAAACTTACGCAGGATATAGTCGGACTGTTTGATGCTTTCTTTTGTATCGACTGTCATTTCTGAAGGGTTCACTTCTTTGTTGAGGTGTCCCAACATCTCACAGAAAATGGCAGAAAACAAGTATTGCATCACTTCCCTGTGATAGTGATGAGGCTCGTCGTTTATCTTTGCCATAAGCAGTTCTCGGTAGAATTTGAAGATTTCCTTGTCCCCTTCCTCCCCGACAGACTTTATGGGATTGTTGTGGATATGCATAACGGTATTCCATGTATCCTTCTCCATCTTGACCACGCGTTGTAGGAACTGTGTGGAGAATGCGGCAAGCCTTATCTTGTGCTTCGGGCTTACCATCGCGTGGCTGATAATGGTATTGGGAAGGCCGAGCAGTAAGTCGCCTGCTTCCAGTTGGTAGGTTTTGTAGTTGACGTCCAACTGGATGCAGCCTTCTAGACAGATAGCGATAAGGAAGCATCCCAATCTTATTGTATCTTCATTGTAGGGGCTTCCCTCCAGACTGTTGATTATGACAAAGTCATTGTCTACATAGTCAAGGACATGTTCGCTGTTTTTAAAGTCCGCGATTTCTACGATTTTTATGTTCCCTTTCTCCATATTCTTCCTTTTTCGTTTTGCAAAGTTGGTGAATAATGGGAAATATGGGATGTTCCATTATGCGGCTTTCTTGTTCTATATGTCATTTATAGACAATTCATTAGCCTTAAAAAAGATGAATGTCGAAAAAGGAACATCTTTGGAGTGTAATTGGTCATTATGGCGTTGTTCCTTTCTCCTACTTTTGCCACCAGTTTTAACAAAAAGACAATGAGAAAAAGTATGATTACATTGAACAGGAAATGGATACGGCTGATAGGGATTGTCGGTTGTACAATGTGTTTGGCATCTTGCAAGCAGGCATCGGATGCTTCCGGAATGAAACCTTCTTATGCTACCATGAAAGTGGAGGCGACGGACAAAGAGCTTTCCACTTCGTACTCAGCAACGATACGCGGACGGCAGGACATAGATATTTATCCGCAAGTGTCGGGCACCATCGAGAAGCTTTGTGTGACCGAGGGGCAGAAGGTGCGCCGGGGACAACTGCTTTTCATCATCGACCAGGTTCCCTACAAGGCTGCACTCAAAACGGCCGTTGCCAATGTGGAAGCGGCACGTGCCGCACTGGCTACTGCCGAACTGACTTATAACAGCAACAAGGAATTGTATGCGCAGAAAGTGGTTTCGGAATTCAGCCTGAAGACTGCCGAAAACAGCTACCTTACCGCCAAGGCGCAACTCTCGCAGGCCGAGGCCCAGGAGATAAGCGCACGCAACAACCTCTCTTATACGGAAGTGAAGAGTCCCAGCGACGGGGTGGTGGGGGCATTGCCCTACCGTGCAGGGGCATTGGTCAGCCCCAGCTTGCCGCAACCGCTGACAACGGTCAGTGACAACAGCGACATGTACGTTTACTTTTCCATGACCGAGAACCAGTTGCTCGCCCTGACACGCCAGTACGGCAGCATGGACGAGGCGCTGAAGAACATGCCGGCGGCAGAGCTGCGTCTGAACGACAATTCCGTCTACGACAAGAAAGGTACCATCGAGTCCATCAGTGGTGTCATCGACCGCCAGACGGGTACGGTAGTGGCACGCGTGGTCTTCCCCAACGAATCGCGCCTGCTCCATAGCGGGGCATCGGGCACGGTGGTGGTGCCTGCCACGTATAAGAACTGCATTGTGATTCCGCAAGAAGCCACCGTACAGTTGCAGGACAAGACGTTGGTATACAAGGTAGTGGATGGCAAGGCCGTCTCTACCCTGATTACCGTGGCAGGAATAAATGACGGACGCGAATACGTGGTGCTGGACGGACTGAAAGTGGGTGACGAGATTGTTTCCACAGGTGCCGGACTGCTGCGCGAAGGAACGCAAGTGAAATGATGATTGCTATTTTATCAACTATCAATGACCCATTAAGATGAAAGGAAATATATTTATAAAACGGCCGGTGATGGCTATCTCCATCTCCGTACTGATTCTGGTGATAGGGCTCATTTCGCTCTTTACGCTGCCGGTGGAACAATATCCTGACATTGCGCCTCCTACGGTATATGTCAGTGCCAACTACACCGGCGCCGATGCCGAAGCCGTGCTGAACAGTGTCATCATGCCGTTGGAGGAGAGCATCAACGGTGTGGAGAACATGATGTACATCAGTTCTACCGCCACCAATGCCGGTTCTGCCACCATACAAGTCTATTTCAAGCAGGGCACGGACCCCGACATGGCTGCGGTGAACGTACAGAACCGCGTATCCAAGGCGCAGGGACTGCTGCCCGCCGAAGTGACGAAAATCGGTGTGACTACCCAGAAGCGGCAGACCAGCTTCCTGCAAATCGGCGCTTTGGTGAGCACCGACGGGCGCTACGACCAGACGTTCCTTGCCAATTACCTCGACATCAACGTGATTCCGCAAATCAAACGTATCGAAGGTGTGGGTGACGTAATGGAGCTGGGTGATACCTACAGTATGCGCATCTGGCTGAAACCGGAACGGATGGCGCAGTATGGACTGGTCCCTTCGGATGTGACCGCCGTATTGGGCGAGCAGAACATCGAAGCGCCTACCGGTTCGCTGGGCGAGAATTCAAAGAACGTGTTCCAGTTTACGATGAAGTATCGCGGACGTCTGAAGAGTGTGGAGGAATTCCAGAACACGGTGGTACGCTCGCAGAGTGACGGTTCCGTGCTCCGTCTGAAGGACGTGGCGGATGTGGAGCTGGGTACGCTGACCTATAGTTTCCGCAGTGAGATGGACAGCAAGCCGGCGGTACTTTTCATGATGTTCCAGACGGCAGGCTCCAACGCAACCGCCGTCAACAAGCAGATTACCGCACAGATAGACGAGATGAGGAAGAGCCTGCCCGAAGGGACGGAATTTGTGACGATGATGAGTTCCAACGACTTCCTCTTCGCTTCCATACACAATGTGGTGGAGACACTGGTCATTGCCATTATACTGGTAATTCTGGTGGTGTATTTCTTCCTGCAGGACTTCAAGAGTACGCTTATACCCTCCATTTCCATTATCGTGTCGCTGGTCGGCACGTTTGCCTGCCTGGTGGCTGCGGGGTTCAGTCTCAATATCTTGACGCTGTTTGCGTTGGTGCTTGCCATCGGTACGGTGGTGGACGATGCCATCGTGGTGGTGGAGGCGGTGCAGTCCAAGTTCGATGCCGGATACAAGTCCCCTTACCTTGCCACGAAGGATGCGATGGGCGATGTGACGATGGCCATCATCTCTTGTACCTGCGTGTTCATGGCGGTATTTATCCCCGTGACGTTTATGGGCGGTACTTCGGGCGTGTTCTATACGCAGTTCGGTGTCACGATGGCAACGGCGGTGGGCATCTCCATGATTTCGGCATTGACGCTTTGTCCCGCCTTGTGTGCCATCATGATGCGTCCGTCGGACGGTACGAAGAGTGCGAAGAGCATCAACGGACGGGTGCGTGCGGCATACAATGCCTCGTTCAACGCCGTGCTGGGCAAATATAAGAAAGGTGTGATGTTCTTCATCCACCACCGCTGGATGGTGTGGACTTCATTGGCGGCTACCGTCGTATTGCTGGTTTACCTGATGAGTACCACCAAGACGGGGCTTGTGCCGCAGGAGGACCAGGGTGTCATCATGGTGAACGTCAGCACGTCTCCGGGAAGCACGCTGGAAGAAACCACGAAGGTGATGAACAAGCTGGAGGACATCCTGAAAAACACTCCCGAGATAGAACACTATTCCAAGGTGGCAGGATACGGATTGATGTCCGGTCAGGGCACTTCCTACGGTACCATCCGTCTGAAGGACTGGGGCGAGCGGAAGGGGAGCGAACACACGTCCGACGCTGTGGTGGCCCGTCTCAATGCACAGTTCTACGGTGTGAAGGAGGCACAGATATTCAGCTTCCAGCCGGGTATGATTCCGGGCTATGGTATGGGTAACTCCCTGGAGCTGAACCTACAGGACAGAACGGGTGGTGACATGGCTACGTTCTACGAGGCAGTGATACAGTTTCTGGGTGCGTTGAACCAGCGTCCCGAAGTGGCTATGGCGTATACCTCTTATGCCATGAATTTCCCGCAGGTATCGGTAGATGTGGATGCTGCCAAGTGCAAGCGTGCGGGTATCTCGCCGGGTGCGGTGCTCGACGCATTGGGCAGCTATTGCGGCGGTGCCTATATTTCCAACTACAATCAGTTTGGCAAGGTGTACCGCGTCATGATGCAGGCATCGCCCGAATATCGTCTGGACGAACAAGCACTGGGTAATATGTTTGTGCGCAACGGTACGGAGATGGCTCCGGTCAGCCAGTTCGTGACGTTGAATAAGGTGCTCGGTCCGGAGACGGCAAACCGTTTCAATCTGTACAGCGCTATCGCCGCTAATGTGAATCCGGCGGAAGGATATTCGTCCGGTGAAGTGCAGAAAGTGATTGCGGAAGTGGCAGAACAGACATTGCCGCTGGGCTACGGTTACGAGTACGGAGGTATGGCACGTGAGGAAGCCAATACTGGTGGTGCGCAGACTGTCTTTATTTATGCCATCTGTATCTTCCTTATCTATCTCATCCTGGCATGTCTTTATGAGAGTTTCCTGATACCGTTTGCGGTCATCTTCTCCGTACCGTTCGGGCTGATGGGTTCATTCCTCTTTGCCAAGGTTCTGGGATTGGAGAACAACATCTATTTGCAGACGGGTGTGATTATGCTGATTGGCTTGCTCGCCAAGACGGCCATCCTGATTACGGAGTATGCCATCGAGCGGCGCCGCAAGGGAATGGGCATTGTGGAATCAGCTTATTCGGCCGCCCAGGTCCGTTTGCGTCCTATCCTGATGACGGTGCTGACGATGATATTCGGTATGCTTCCGCTGATGTTCTCGAGTGGTGCGGGCGCCAACGGTAACTCTTCGCTGGGTACGGGCGTAGTAGGCGGCATGCTCATCGGAACGCTAGCGCTGCTTTTCGTCGTTCCGGTGTTCTACATCATCTTCGAGTACTTACAGGAGAAGGTTCGTCCGCCAATGGAGGAAGAAGCCGATATGCAGGTATTGCTTGAAAAGCAGAAGAGTGAGGCAGAACGGGCGAAAGATTGAGGAAAATAAAATAAAAACAGATTGGAACAATGAAGAAACATATCATCCTATTGTCCGCCGCCGGTTTGCTGTTCAGCAGTTGCGGCGTGTACACCAAATACAAACCTGCTACCGAGGTCCCCGACGGCCTCTACGGGGAAGAAATAGCCACTTTTACGGAGAGCCTCGCCGGTTCTCCGGCTGCCACCGAAGACAGCCTGGACCTTGGCCTGGGCGGCATGGACTGGCACGAGCTTTTCACCGACCCACATCTGCAGGCACTCATCGGACAAGGGTTGCAGAACAATACCGACTACCAGTCGGCACAGCTCCGCGTGGAGGAAGCCGAAGCTACCCTGCTGTCCGCAAAGCTTGCCTTCCTGCCCTCCTTTGCCCTTGCGCCGCAGGGCACGGTGAGCAGCTTTGACAGCCACAAGGCCACACAGACCTATTCGCTGCCCGTTACTGCCAGTTGGGAGCTGGATGTTTTCGGCCGCATGCGCAATGCCAAGAAACAGTCGAAGGCGCTCTATGCGCAGAGTCAGGACTATCGCCAGGCCGTGCGTACCCAGCTCATTGCCGGGATAGCCAATACTTACTATACCCTGCTGATGCTGGACCAGCAGCTTGCCATCTCCAGGCAGACCGAAGAGACGTGGCGGGAAACCGTTGCTTCCACCCGTGCCCTGATGAATGCGGGCATGGCGAACGAGTCCGCCGTGTCGCAGATGGAGGCCACGTACTATCAGGTGCAGACTTCCGTGCTTGATTTGGAAGAACAGATAAACCAGGTGGAGAACAGCCTTGCGCTGTTGCTGGCAGAGACGCCCCGTCATTACGAGCGCGGTGTGCTGGCAGAGCAGCAGTTCCCTGTGGGCTTTTCTATAGGGATTCCTGTTCAGATGCTTTCCTGCCGTCCTGATGTCCGCTCGGCTGAGCGGACACTGGAAGCGGCGTTCTACGGCACCAATGCGGCGCGCTCTGCCTTCTATCCCTCCATCACGCTGGGCGGGAGTGCGGGCTGGACCAATTCTGCCGGTTCAATGATTGTGAATCCCGGCAAGTTCCTGGCTTCGGCAGTGGGTTCGCTGACGCAGCCGCTCTTTGCCCGCGGGCAGGTCATTGCACAGTACCGCATAGCCCGTGCCCAGCAGGAGGAGGCTTCCCTTGCCTTCCAGCAGACATTGCTGAATGCAGGCAGCGAGGTGAACGATGCCTTGACTGCCTGGCAGACAAGCCTATCCAAAAGCGAACTGCTGGACAAGCAGGTAGCTTCCTTGCAGACAGCTGCCCGCAGCACTTCCCTGCTGATGGAGCATGGCAACACCACCTATCTGGAGGTGCTTACCGCCCGGCAGACATTGCTCAATGCACAACTGGCACAGACGGCAAATCGATTTTCTGAAATACAAAGCCTGATTAACCTCTACAAGGCGTTAGGGGGAGGTCAGGAATAGAGTGTCATCATACTACTCTCTCTGCATCTTCATTTTAAATGTGAAGGAAGGGCTGTCCGGGAAGTGATTCCAGGCAGCCCGTTTTCAATGAATAGGAGGGATCAAATGGAGGCAAGTATTTCTCTAGACAAATTATTGCAGTTTTTCACTCAATGCGAACGATAAGTGTTGGCTCGGTGAGAGATCGATTGAAGAAACTGAAAAGGAAACTGAAGCAAAAGATAGTGAGTTTACCGGTAAGAAGGAGGTTTTGCCAGGAATTGATGCAGGGATGTAGTAGGTACTGAAATAGCTTGTTGTTGGATCTATAGATGCAGCGTGTTCCATCTATATATGCAACGCGTTGCATATATAGATCCAGCAAACCGGAAATATACATGCAACGCGGCATATCTTTCGGGCGGTTTCTCTCCGCCTTTTTAGGGAGCAGTTTATTTATACTGTGCCCAGTCTACATTCTTCATGTCTCCACTTTGGGCCAGCTCAGCGTGCATAGCCAGTGCGGCGCGCAGGGCATGGGGAGTCTGTGACTTGCCGTCGGTCAGTTTCAGGTAATCCCACAGAATGTTCTTGTAGTCCGGATGAACACAGTTTTCGATGATGGCTTGTGCACGTTCTTTCGGACTCTTGCCGCGGAGGTCGGCCACACCTTGTTCGGTGATGATGATGTTGACGTCATGCTCCGTGTGGTCCATGTGCGAAACCATCGGCACGATAGCCGAGATTTTACCTTCCTTGGCAACGGACGGACAGGTGAAGATGGAGATATAGGCATTGCGGGTGAAGTCACCGCTTCCACCGATACCGTTCATCATCTTCGTACCGCCGATGTGCGTGGAGTTCACGTTGCCGTAGATGTCGGCTTCGATGGCGGTATTGATGGAGATGATACCGAGCCGGCGCACCACTTCCGGGCTGTTGGAGATTTCCGACGGACGGAGCACCAGCTTGTCGCGGAAGAAGTCCATATCCTGGTAGATGCCTTCCAGACAATCGTTCGTTACGGTCAGTGAGCAGGCGCTGCCGAATTTCACGCGGCCTTCGCGGATAAGTCCGATAACGGAGTTCTGGATGACTTCTGTGTACATTTCAAACGGCGGGATGGTCTTGTCACGTCCCAAAGCACCCAATACGGCATTGGCAATGTTGCCCACGCCGGATTGCAGCGGCAGGAAGGTAGGCGGAATGATTCCGCGTTTCATGTCGGCGGCAAGGAAGTCGGCCACGTTCTGTCCGATTTTGTCGGTCAGCGGGTCGGCGGCGGCAAACGAACGTGCCTCGTCCGGCCAGTTGGTCTCCACTACGCCGATAATCTTTTTCGGGTCTACCTGGATGTAGGGCAGGCCGATACGGTCACTCGGTTTGTAGATGGGGATTTCGCGGCGGTAAGGAGGGTCGAGGGGTTCGTAGACGTCGTGCAGGCCCATGGCGTTCTTGCTGTGGGCGGCATTCAGTTCCACGATAATCTGGTCGGCCAGGCGGCAGACAGTCGGAGCGATACCGCCGGCTGCCGTCAGGTAGATTTTACCGTCGGGAGTAACCTCGCATGCCTCGATGATGGCAACGTTTACTTTTCCCATGAAACCATAGCGTACTTCCTGCGCCATCTGTGAGAGATGGATGTCGTTGTAGGCTATTTCGCCATTGTTCACGGCTTTGCGGAAGTCGGAGTTGGTGGTGTAGGGCGCGCGGTAGCGGATGGCCTTGACGCGCGAGAGCACACCGTCGCAAGAGTCTCCGGTAGAAGCACCGGTGAAGATACCTATCTGGAACGGGTTTCCTTTTGCATGTTCTGCTTCCGCGATTTTTGCTAATTCAGCCGTAACGGCTTTGGCTGTTCCTGCGGGAGTAAATCCGCTCAAGCCGATGTTGTAGCCATGTTTAATCAGGCTCGCAGCTTCTGCTGCCGAAATGTAATTGAGTGCCATAATATAAATAGTTATTTTTTCGTGTAAAGATTCTGAAGGGGCTCGTAATTGGTTCTGCAATTATCGACTGTCTTTAATATTTCCGTTGAAGTATTTCTGACCAGATGATGGCTTTCCTCGCTTCTTCTGCCGAGTGGATGCCGTATTCGGACGTTACTTCATCGGATTCCTGCGGACGGGATGCCGGGGAGGGAGGGGAAGCCTTTATGGAAGTGTGCTTGGATTTGGCAGACGGTTTGGATACCGGCTTGGGCTTTTCTGCCGGCTTGGGGCCTTCGGGAATAAAGCCTCCGTAAGTATCTCCGCCCCAGTATTCGGGCAGTGGGTTGTCAACGTCGGGCATAGGTATGTCGGGACTCTTGTCAGCATTTTTATTTGCTTCTTTCTTAAACTGCTTGACGAGTCCGATTACTATGACAGCCGCAACTAACAGAAACTTGAAGACATCTTCCATATTCTTTTTGATTTTCCACCCAAAGATAGTGCAATTATCTCTTATCTTTGCTTTTGGGCAAAGTTAATTATTTAATCTGATTACAGCCAAGGAATTGGTAATAAAAAAGGGCAGCTTCACAGCTCCCCTTAATTTTTTTAACCTAAACCTTAACTAT
>ERZ1106978.1764-NODE-1764-length-11484-cov-9.209205_pt1 | contig 11484 bp, 10 predicted proteins | sample MGYA00403689_ERZ1106978 | MGnify/ENA primary metagenome ERZ1106978 (study PRJEB35170, sample SAMEA104062434) | human gut metagenome | biome: human gut; feature: human-associated habitat; material: faeces | place: Denmark | collected 2012-08-02 ...
GTCTCCGGTGATCCTTCAGGTTTCTAAGGGTGCCCGTCAGTATGCCAACGCTACGTTGTTGCGCTATATGGCTCAGGGTGCTGTTGAATATGCAAAGGAATTGGGTTGTGCCAATCCTCAAATCGTGTTGCACCTCGACCACGGAGATACTTTCGAGACTTGCAAGAGCTGTATCGACTCAGGTTTCTCTTCAGTGATGATCGACGGTTCTCACCTTCCGTATGACGAGAACGTGGCTTTGACGAAGAAAGTCGTAGAATACGCTCACCAATTCGACGTAACCGTAGAAGGTGAGTTGGGCGTATTGGCCGGAGTAGAAGACGACGTTGTGGCTGAACATCACACCTACACCCGTCCTGAAGAAGTAGTTGACTTCGTAACCAAGACCGGTTGCGACTCTTTGGCTATTTCTATCGGTACTTCTCACGGTGCATATAAGTTCAAACCCGAACAGTGCCACGTTGATCCCGCTACAGGCCGTTTGGTTCCTCCTCCTTTGGCATTCGATGTATTGGACGGCGTAATGAAGGAGCTTCCGGGCTTCCCCATTGTACTGCACGGTTCTTCATCTGTTCCTCAGGAAGAAGTAGACACCATCAACAAATACGGTGGCAAGTTGGAAGCAGCTATCGGTATCCCCGAAGACGAATTGCGTAAGGCTGCCAAGAGTGCAGTTTGCAAAATCAATATCGACTCAGACTCTCGTCTGGCTATGACGGCTGCTGTTCGCAAGGTATTTGCTGAGAAGCCGGCAGAGTTCGACCCGCGTAAATATTTGGGTCCGGCTCGCGACAACATGAAGAAATTGTACGAGCACAAGATTGTCAACGTTTTGGGTTCTGACAACAAGTTGTAATCCGTCGTACGACATATAAAAGTTAAAGGGCTGCTTTCGGGCAGCCCTTTTTTTATGCTTATCGCATGTTTAGTAGGTTTTCAGTTTTCCTCGCCGTTGTCCGTCAGTTGTTTGATGGCTCCGTTGCTGGGGTAGAAAGTGACTTGGGTGGTGGTTTTCTTGTCGAAGAGCACATTACTCAGGATTTCCACATGGCCGAATTGCCCCATGGGGAACTCCCCTTTGCAGAACTCTCTGGAAGCATTGAATACGCTGACCGCCACTCGTTCAGGTACATTATAATATACTCCTTCCTCCATTTTACCTTTCTTTTTTGCAGCCTTTTCGTCCACGACGGGCTGGGGGAGGGTATTCATGTTTTTCAAAGAGAGGTAAACCGGCTCGCCGGATAAATCGTCATTGTCCACTACGCCCAGTTTTTCCGAGAAACGGAACAGCACCATCCGGTCTGTAAACTCCGCAGGCGTGAGTTCTATGGTGAAAACCTCCGTACTGGTGTCCACAGTGCCCTTGAAGAGTTGTGTAAGGGCTGTTTCCTGCATCGTCAATTGGTCGAGCATAAGTTTGAGTTGAGCGCCATCCTTCGGCATGTTGTCCGCTTCGCCCTTAATCAATGCCGTGCGGCTGTCCCGGATATCATAGATTTCTTCGGCCGTCAGTTCGGCTATTTTGGCATTGCTTCCGGCAGAAAGGATTTCCTGATTCATGTAATCTCTGGGATTGAGTCTTTTAGGAGCATCATTTCCTTTCGGTACGGCCGGTAACGGTTCCTCTTCCCCGTCGGTATTGATGGACAGGAGGATGCCTTCGGAAGTGAGACCTACCAACGGAGCTACGGTTCTCTTTTTAAGCTGTATGCTGTAAACTTTTTGAGGATCGGGTACTCCGTAGGGTACCATATCTATACTTTTTATACTCCACTTCGTGTAAGGTTCCTGGTTTATTTGGGACAAACGGAGATAGCGGTCTGCATATTTGCTGAATTCTCCGGGGGACCAGACGAAGGGCTGTACGGGGCAAGTAATAGGTTACGCCCTCCACCGTGGCGCCGGGTACGTACGGGCTTACTTCGGTTTGTGCGACGGCACCGAGTGTGCAAAGTGCCAGTCCGCATAACAGGGTTCTTGCTTTCATAAACTTTATTTTTATCAGTATTTATTCTTTTAACTTCTTGAAGGCTTCGGGGAGCGCGTCGATGATGTCGCTGGCTATCATGCTTTCTTCGCCTAACCTTTCGCGTGCGATGTCACCGGCCAGGCCGTGCAGATAGGTGCCCAACTGGCAAGCTTCATTGGCCGTATATCCCCGTGTCAGTAAAGCCGTAAGGATGCCGGTCAGCACGTCGCCGCTTCCGGCTGTGGCCATGCCTGCATTGCCCGTGGGGTTGATGATGACGCGTCCCGTCGGTGTACAAATCATGCTGTTGTGTCCTTTCACGATGACATATAATTGCATTTTGATGGACAGCTCACGGGCTTTTGCCATACGGTCGTAACTGTCGGTACATGTTCCCACGAGATTTTCCAGTTCCTTGGGATGCGGAGTGAGAATCGTGTCTTGCGGGATTTCCGGAATCCATTCCGGATGGTTGCCCAGGATATTGAGCGCATCCGCATCGAGTACCATTTCGCCCGGATGGTTACGGATGAATGTACGCAGAGCCTCTGCCGTTTCTTCGTGTGTGCCCAGTCCGGGACCCATGGCCAGAGCGTTGTAGTCGTAGGTACTTATGGCTTTCGACACCCGGATGTCGGACAAATCATGGCTGAGTATGGCTTCGGGCACACTGCATTGCAGGATGTTGTTGTTCATGTCCGGCGTATGGACGGTCAGTTTGCCCACTCCGCTTCTCAGGCAAGCCTTTGCCGCGAGGATGGTTGCGCCTCCCATGCCGTACTGTCCGCTTACGAGCAGGGCATGCCCCATGCTGCCTTTGTGGGCGAAAGGGTTACGCGGTTTGAGTATCTTTTTCACCTCTCCCGGCTCTATCACCGTAATACTACAGTCGATAGCCGCCAGTCCCTCGGCGGAAAGCCCGATGTCCATGGGGTTTACTTCACCGAGATATTTCTGGTTCTCGCCGAAAAAGAAGGCCAATTTAGGAAGCTGGATGGTCAGGGTCAGGTCCGCACGGACGATGGCCGACGAATTATTGTATGTGTTGTCTTCGCTCATCAGGCCGGACGGGATGTCGATGCTCACCACTTTGGCCGGACTGGCGTTGATTCTTTTCACGAGTCCGGCATAGCCCCCGTCCAAAGGCTTATTCAGTCCGGTACCGAACAGTCCGTCTACGATGACGTCTTTTTCGTCCACTTCAGGGAAAGAAAACTGGGAAGATACTTCGGTGAACAGCAGTCCGGCCAGGTTTTCCAACCGTTTCTTGTTGTTCAGGCAATCGTCGCTGAGACGTCCCGTGATGTTAAACAGATACGTCTGCACCGTGTACCCGGCGTTGCAGAGCAGGCGGGATACCGCCAAGGCATCGCCTCCGTTGTTGCCCGGACCGGCAAACACGATGAAGCGAGTGGCGGTGGTCCAACGGCTTTTCAATTCGGCTGCAATCGCTTTTGCGGCACGTTCCATCAAATCGGTGGATGAGACGGGTTCGTGTTCGATGGTGTATTTATCTAATTCTTTAAACTGGGTCGAGGTGAGTATCTTCATGACAAATAAAACTTCGTTTTCTTTCGTATTTTTTGGGTTTGGTACTGTTTTTGGATAAAATAGGAGGCGGTTCGGCATGTCCAAACTTGAAAAACTTTGTTTTTCGTTTGCCTCTGCGCTCACCTTTCACTATCTTTGTACGCAAAATTAGCAAAAAGATATGGAAACACTTCAGATAAAGGATAAAAAATTTGCCGTGTCGATACCTGAGGCTGAAATATTGAAACAGGTGAAGCGGGTGGCTGGAGAAATCAACCGTGATTTGGCCGGTTCGGAACCTGTTTTTTTGGCTATATTGAACGGGTCTTTTATCTTTGCGGCTGATTTGATGAGGGAAATCGAGCTTTCTGCACAGATTTCGTTTGTCAAGTTGGCTTCGTACGTGGGGACGTCTTCAACCGGTTCCGTCTGTGAGATGATAGGACTGAATGTCGATATTTCCGGACGGGATGTCGTGGTTGTGGAGGATATAGTGGATTCCGGACTGACGATGAAATACGTGACGGAAATGTTGGCGAAGTACAATCCCCGTTCCATTTCCATTTGCACATTGTTGCTCAAGCCCGGTAATTTGAAGGTGGATTTGGACATTCCGTACAAGTGTTTCTCCATACCCAACGATTTCATTTTGGGGTATGGGCTGGATTATGACGGTTACGGGAGGAACACCCGTGACATTTACACCGTCGTGGAATAGGCCGGCAGTTTCTATTGTCGGAAAAAGAGGAGAAAGATTGTTTCAACCAATACAAAATAACAACGATGAAGAATATTATTATTTTCGGTGCTCCGGGATCAGGTAAGGGCACTTACAGTGACGAGATTGTGGCAAAATACGGCATGGGGCACATTTCTACCGGTGACGTGTTGCGCGGAGAAATCAAGAACGGTACGGAACTGGGCAAGATTGCCAAGGGATATATCGACAACGGCCAGCTCATTCCGGACGAACTGATGATCGACATCCTGGCCAAGACATACGATGCACAGACGAAAGGCCAAGGGGTGATATTCGACGGTTTCCCCCGTACCATCGCTCAGGCCGAGGCTTTGAAGAAGATGCTGGCCGACCGCAAGGACGACATGGGCATGATGATAGAGTTGGTGGTGGACGAAGAGACGCTGATGGCCCGTTTGCTGAACCGTGCCATCGAGCAGGGACGCGCCGACGACAATGAAGAAACCATCAAGAAGCGTTTTGACGTGTACCGCAACCAGACGGCTCCTTTGGCCGAGTGGTTCGAGAAAGAAGGTTTGCGCCACACTTTCAACTGGAAAGGTTCGAAAGAACAGATGCTGGCGGAAATCTTTGAAGCGATAGACGCTGCAAACAAATAATCTATATGGCAGAATCCAATTTTGTAGACTATGTGAAGATATACTGCCGCTCGGGCAAGGGGGGACGCGGTTCGGCGCACATGCGCCGGGCCAAATACGTGCCCAATGGCGGACCGGACGGCGGAAACGGCGGCCGTGGGGGTAATGTTTACCTTCGCGGCAACCGCAACTATTGGACGTTGCTCCATTTGCGTTATGACCGGCATGTCTTTGCCGGCCATGGCGGGAACGGCTCCAAAGCCCGGTCGTCGGGCAAGGACGGTGAGGACAAGTATATAGACGTGCCGTGCGGAACGGTGGTCTATAATGCCGAGACGGGAGAATACCTTTGCGACGTGACGGAGGACGGGCAGGTCGTATTGCTGCTGAAAGGAGGCCGGGGCGGTCTGGGCAACTGGAATTTCCGTACAGCCACCAACCAGGCGCCGCGGTATGCCCAACCTGGGGAGCCGATGCAGGAGATGATGGTCATCATGGAATTGAAGCTGTTGGCCGATGTCGGCTTGGTAGGGTTTCCCAACGCCGGGAAATCCACTTTGCTGAGTGCCGTGTCGTCCGCCCGTCCCAAGATAGCCAATTATCCCTTTACGACACTCGAACCCAGCTTGGGCATCGTGTCCTACCGCGACAACCAGTCGTTCGTAATGGCCGATATTCCCGGCATCATCGAGGGAGCCAGCGAGGGAAAAGGGTTGGGGCTGCGTTTCCTGCGCCATATCGAGCGCAATTCTTTGCTGTTGTTTATGGTGCCCGGCGACACGGAGGACATCCGGAAAGAATATGAGATACTGTTGAACGAACTGGCCACGTTCAACCCCGAAATGCTCGACAAGCAGCGGGTGTTGGCCATTACGAAGAGCGATTTGCTGGACGAAGAACTCATCCAGATGCTTTCCGAGAACCTGCCCGACGTGCCTCATGTGTTTATCTCTTCGGTCACGGGGATGGGCATAGCCGAGTTGAAAGACGTGTTGTGGCGCGAGCTGAACAGCGAAAGCAATAAGCTTCAGGCCATTACGGACCAGAGTAGGATTGTGCATAAGAACAAGGACTTGAATTTCCTGCAGAATGAGCTGAAGGCCATGGGCGAGGATGAAGATATCCAGTTCGTGGACGAGGAGGAGATAGAAGACCTTGATGATTTCGAATACGAAGAGGATTGGGACGACGAATCTCAAAAATAGTTCCGGAAAATGCGTGGACCGGAATTGCTGACATACGATTTGGGACAGGGAGCCTGTGCTTTCAGTACGGAGCGGCGCGGAGGTTATAGCGAAGGGGCGTACGCCTCTTTCAATGCCAATGCCTATTGCGGGGACGATGAACGCATGGTGCGGCTCAATCGTGATTTGTTGTGCGAGGCTTTGGGTTTGGAGACATCCCGTTTGATTATACCTCATCAGATACATGGCGCACGTGTGCGTCGTATCGATGAGGCTTTTTTTATGCAGACCGATGCCGTCAAGGCGGTTACGCTCGAAGGAGTGGATGCCGTGATGACGGACGTGCCGAAAGTTTGCGTGTCGGTGTCTACCGCCGATTGCATACCTATATTAATATATGACCGGGTGCATCATGCCGTAGCCGCCGTGCACGCCGGTTGGCGAAGCACGGTGTTGCGCATACCGGAGGCCGTCCTGCAAGCGATGGCCGGTGCATACGGCACCCGTCCGCAGGATGTGGAGGCGGCCATCGGTCCTGGCATATCCTTGGAAGCTTTCGAGGTGGGTGACGAGGTGTATGAAGCTTTCCGCACGACCGGTTTCCCGATGGAGGAGATGGCGAGGCGATATCCTGTCGCCGGAGACGGGAGTGACAGGATGGAAAAATGGCACCTTGATTTGTGGCAAGCCAACCGGGGCTTGTTGGAGGATTGTGGTGTGCCCTCTGCACGGATTCATTTGGCCGGAGTGTGTACTTACGGCCATTCCGAACGTTTCTTCTCCGCACGTCGCTTGGGCATCCGTTCGGGGCGCATCCTGAACGGTATTTTTCTGACGGACTGATTAAAAATATGGATATATGGTGAAGCGTGTTTCTATTTTGTGTCTCGCTTTGTTGTTGGCACTTTTGTATTCCTTTACGGGCAGCCGCAAGGAGCGGGTGGATTTCTCGCGCGTGGAACGGCGTATGCTTCATATTCCGACAGCCGGATTGTTCGACGGCACCGATTATTTCACCGTGACTTCAGCCGACATGGAACGCGACGGTTGGAGTTTTCCGGTGGAGGGCGGAGTGTTGTTTACTCCCGATTTTCGTCATGAACCCATCGGTTGGTATATCATGTCACCTGAGGTAAAGTACGAAGTCAGGGCGGCCATGCAGGGCGTGGTGCGTTTGGTGCGTAAAACGGATTTAGGAAAGACGGTCGTGGTGCTCCATCCCAACGGGATGGAAACGGTGTATGCCCATCACGCCAAGACGTTGGTGGAGTCCGGCGATTATGTTTCTGCCGGGCAGGCTATCGCATTAGCCGGTGCGGACCATGGCGTGGTCTATACCTATTTCGCCCTGATGGTGAACGGCGTGCCGATGAGCCCGTCCACGCTGGCTCGTCCCGATGGTAGTTTGAAGTTCGATGCCATGCAGTTTCGTCTGGATGAGTCCGGTTATGTCCGTGCTTCTTTCTACCGAACGGGCGAGATTGAAGAACGTCCTCCCCGTTTCGACTGGTTCCTGGTGTCGGAATTGGTGGACTTGGATCGTCCTTTTTCAGCCATGGAAAGGGAACATGTAGGTGTGGCTACACCAGGGTTGTTTGACGGGTTTTCTTCGTTCACGATAGACTTGTCCCGGATAGGAAAGTGGAGTTATCCGCTGCTTGGTGCCAAGGTGATCAGTCCCTACGGTGGGGCACGTAAGAACCATACAGGAACGGATCTGAAGACGAAACCGCACGACAAGATACGGGCGGTGTTCGACGGGATAGTCCGCTTCTCCGGAAAGTACTCTGCATACGGGAATATGGTGGTAGTGCGCCATGCCAACGGTCTGGAGACTTGTTACAGTCATAATGCCAGGAATTTGGTTCGTGTAGGTGATCGGGTGAAAGCCGGTGACGTGATAGCCACCGTGGGGCGCACCGGTAGGGCTACGACGGAGCATTGTCATTTTGAAGTCCGGGTGAATGGCGTGCCGTTCAATAGTGATTACATTTTCGATCACGGGCGGCATGCGTTGAGGAAAGACAAGCTCACCTTTACTCGTAAATCGAACGGAACCATCTCTGTACGAAAGATATAACGGCAGTCGTCCTTCCTTTGGGAAGGTGGAAAATAAGGTGTGCGATACTCCTTTTTTGAGGTTTTATCTATCAAAATGATAGTTGAAGCGGGGGTTTTGCATGTAATTTAGGGCGCGTTTATCCCCCTTTTAGGGAGCTTTCAAACATTTTTTGGAACATATTTTTATATTTCAAGCATGATTTTTATCTTTTTTAGGTAAAAATACAGTTCAATTTCAGCCGAATGATTTTTCATTCGGCTGAGAAAACATTTTTTTTGTCTTCATGTTGTGCGGCAAATCTCTGTGCATCGTTCGGATTTTGGGCTGAAAACAGGTTAAAGACATGCTCTTACCCCTTGTTTTTTATCTATTTGATAGATTTTCCGATATAAAATTCGGATGTTAGATTGTCACGTATATCAGCCTGTGGCTTACACACTCCTTTTTCGCCTGCGCAGGCTGTGCCTTTTCCATTGTCCGTATGTCGGCCTTAAGCCCAAACGGACGTCAATCAGATATTTCTTTGCTGTGCGAGAATCGCATATTCCGGTACATATCCGGTTTGGGGCACGAATAACGAAACCTCGTAAGGCTTGGATTGACATTTTGACAATGGGCTTGAGGATCCGGGCTGATTTTTTTGTTGGGTTCTTTGGGAATATGAAATGTTTCTTTTACTTTTGTGAAAGTATAAAGGCTTCGTGTACGTTTTGTGCCGAAGAGGATAAGTTATAAAAAAGACCAAGTTATATTCACCAAGAAGAAAGGAGGGACGGCCAAGGAAATAAATATCGAGACGCTGGCAGGGGGATGCGACGAATAGTGGGTGTACCTCTGTGTTGTGAAAGAGAAGGGGCATGCCGCAGGCGTGTCTCGAGTGAAAACAACTGATGGCGTTCCGTTTGCATACTTGATAATGGACATGATATAAATATTGAGCTTTTAGCTCTTGTTCTCTACTTCGAAATTACCGCCAATTATTTCTCACGGGAACAAGCAGACTGGAGGTTCACGCTGTATGGCGTAAGCAGTCAAAAATTGGCTATTGATTGAAAACTCTATCTTCGCTTCGAACAAACATTTTATAATTTATGTATAGCAGTGAAGATCTTGAAAGGTTTTACTTTCAGTACCAGACCGAGGCTTTGCCTCATGGAGAATCTCTCCAATCATTTTGTGTTAAGAACAAAGTACCTTATAACATTTTTCAGAAATGGTACAAGGATACTCGGAACAAAGTAGTTGAAGTCCAGATTGATGGTGTTCCTGAAATTGGCCGTGGGGAAAAACCTAAGACTGGTGACCAAGCCCGACCGGAATCACAAAGCAGAAATAATGACAACCCTGTACGTATTTGGGTTGACCTTCGTATAAGCAATGGATTACATTTGTCCCAAAAGAATTTAAGCTACCAGGATTTAGTCCGGATGGTAGAGAAACTGGAGGGGCTATGTTGAGTGTTACCGGTCTCAATCATTTTTATTATGTCCGTGATTTCACCGATATGCGTTGTAAACACAGCCGTGTGTTGTCTATCATTCGCGAACGGCTTCACAGGGAACCCAGTGATGGTGACGTTTTTATCGTCATGTCGCGCAATCGAAGAATAGTTCGTATGTTTTCATTTGATAATCGTTCATATAGCCTGTTTGAAAAGAAGTTTGTTGCCGGCTATCAGTTCATGAAAGTGGAGCGAAACGGATTAGAAACTGTTTATCGGATTGACTGGAAGGATGTGGTTTTGATTCTTGGAAACCCTATAGTTAAAACATTAAAAATCAGATAATTAATTCCTTTATCCACTTGCGGATTTGCGATTATTTTATTACCTTTAATGCTGTAAATCAAAGGTTTAAGTATGACCGAGCTGCAAGATATAATTAAAACAAAACGAGAGTTGTTGGGTAGGGAAACCTACTCACGCAACCCTATAAATTATAGTGCAGGTATGGCAGAGGATCAGAAAGACCGATACATACAATACCTTGCTGAGCAGAATCAGGATCTTCGGTTGACAAGTGATGCCATGAAGCTTGTTTTGGAGGATTTTATGGCCGAGATGAAGGAACTGAAGGCTCAGATGTCCTCTATGCAATCGAGACATGCCGACCTTGAGAATCGGTTTTCAGAAGAGCATAAACTTCGTAAATCGGCTGAACGTAAGATAAAATCACTTCAAGAAAGACTTGATTATGCCAATCAAGAACGTTTTGGTGATCGACGTCAAAAGATCAAATCTAAAGCTAAGACGGATGATTCAGATCGGAACAAGGAGAAAGATGATTATGATGGAACCGATGATACGCTTCGCACGGATTCGGTTGGTCATAATCCATCTCAAGAGGTAAAAGGGTCTTCCAAGAAAGAGCGTGATTTATCCAATCGTCCTGACGGGTATAAAACGATGGGAGTGGCCGGAGAGACGATAGAGCATCCTTCCGATTTGGCAAAGGTTCCCGGCCGCATCATTGAAAGAAGAATGGTGCGGGTATACAGTTTCCGTACTTTCCTTACGGAAGAATGTTTCGAGATGGTTCATTATGCAGAGCCCGGTAAAAAGCCCAAGTGGGGTTATTTCCCTTCCGAAGGCCATCCTGAGGTGGTAACCAATTTTGAAGGCACCAAGGCCACTCCTGAATTTCTGCAGGCCATTGCCTATGAAGTTTATGTAAAGAATGTGACCTTTGGCCTTCTTCACCAGTGGCTGACAGATATGGGCATGACCATTTCCAAAAACACCTTGCGCAACTGGCTTAAGAAAGGCAAGAAATACCTGGATGAACTGGTTTGTGTATTGAAGTCTATAGCTTTGGAAAAAGACTCGATTGTGAACTGCGATGAGACCTGGTGTAAAGTGCGTAAATATGACCACTATAAGAAGTGTTACATTTGGGTGTTGGTCAACAAGGCTCAGAAAACAGCCATTTTCTTCTATGAGAACGGCTCGCGCGGTCGTGAGGTACTTACAGGCTTTTTGGGTGATGCAGAATTGAAGAGTATAATGTCTGATGGATACAATGCTTATGTGTTTATCGGCGACGAGCTGAAATCGGCCCAGTTTAAAGATACCATACATCAAGTTTGTATGTCACATGCCAAAAACAAGTTTGTCAAGGCTTCCAATCAGGGTAGTGAACCGACTGCCGGACGCTTTTCCGAAATCTTAAAGGAGTTCTTTATGAGGGAGCGTAAATACGATGATGCCGGATTAACTCCTAAGGAAAGGTTGCGGGAAAGGCAAAGCTTGGAAACAAAGGAACTCTTGATAGAGCTGCGCAGCTTGCTAGACTGTGAACTGTCACGGGATTCAGAGTTCAGAAGCCAATATTATACGGAAGCCCTTAATTATCTGAACCGGTTCTGGAAAGAGATCTTTGCTTACTTGGATGATGGTGAAT
>ERZ1106978.1766-NODE-1766-length-11475-cov-3.188704_pt1 | contig 11475 bp, 10 predicted proteins | sample MGYA00403689_ERZ1106978 | MGnify/ENA primary metagenome ERZ1106978 (study PRJEB35170, sample SAMEA104062434) | human gut metagenome | biome: human gut; feature: human-associated habitat; material: faeces | place: Denmark | collected 2012-08-02 ...
CGGCAAGGATCACCGGATGATCCAGCGCCAGCCACACCCGGGGGCGGTTGGTCAGGATATTGATCACCCGGCGGGTGGCGTCCAGAATATCCACGCTGCGCAGCTGCATATAGGGGTTATCCTTCATGTTGGCAAGCTGGTCGGCGTAGCGCTGCCCCACCTGATGCATCGCCGCCGAAGCGCTGATGCCCGCATTGATGCAAAAGCGCACCTCGTTCATCATGCCCTCGTCGTCCAGCATCATGCTCTGGAACAAAAAGATGGCCTGCTCGGTGGGGGCGGCGCGCTCCGCCATGGAGTCCAGCTCATTCTGCGCCGTGTGCACGGCGTTTGCCAGCAGCCGCAGTTCCCGCTCCGGGTTGAAAGGCCCGTGGCTGAAGGTCTCCACATGGTGTTCCAGTCGGCTCACCTGTCCCAGCACCAACCCCGGGGAAGCGGATACGCCTTTATAAACCTTCATCTTCTGTCACCTCCGGCAAAGCCGATGCGGTCAAAGTGCGCCACACCAGCGCCTGTAAGAATGTATTGGGCAGCAACGCGGCCAGCGCCGCCTGCCCGGCGGTGCTGCTGCCCGTAAACAGCGGGGCAAAGCTTTCCATGCGGTCTTTGTCGCACGCCGCCAGAAACGCCTGGGCCAGCGTCCGGGTGGTATAAAAGCGGGTAGGGTCCACCCCGGCATCCTCAGCGGCGGCTTCCAGCGGGGCAAGCTGGTCGTCCTTCATCCGCGCCAGCAGCAAAGCGGCATCTGCGGTCAGGGTGACGGGGTACTTCTCCCGCACCTCCTTCTGCACCGCGTCAAAGGCGGCACGGAAGGCTTCGGCATCGGCGTTGCTGTCCGCACCGCTGTCCACCGCGTAGGCACAGCCCCGGATGCGGCCAAAGGCGCGCAGGGTGTCGTAATAACCCAGCTCCATGTTGCGCTTGGCGGTGTCGGGGTCGAAGTGCAGGATATCACCCAGCTCCCAGTAGCTGCGGATCATGGTGGTGGGCAGACCGGTCAGGTTGGGGCGGGTGATGCCCACGCCCTCAAGGTCCACACAGACCAGCTCCTCTGCGCCCATGGTCTTGGCAAGGCCGGTGGGCATATTATCGCTGTACCCGCCGTCCAGAAACTTTACCCCGTCGATCTGCCGCGCCTGCAGGGCGGGGAAGCAGGCCGCCGTAGCCATCAGGTAGTCCCGCACCTGCCCGGCGGGGATATCCTCCAGCGTCAGTTCCCGGGGGCGCAGCCCGCGCTGCTCCACCGTCACGATGCCGAACCGGATAGGCGCTGCCCGCAGCGCGTCCTCGTCCAGCACCCGCTCCACGATCTCTTCCAGCGGGGTCACATCCATGCCGCCGGCTTTCACCACGCTGCGCAGGAACTGGTGCAGGGCCGAAAGGTCGGCATCCTCCTCCGGCAGCTCCATCACATCCTTGCTGCGGATGGCCAGCCACATATCGCGGGCCGTCTCGTACTGGTCCAGCACGAACATGGCACCGTTCAGGCTGCCAACGCTGGTGCCGGTAATGATCTGCGGGTGCCAGTCCAGCTCCATCAGCGCGCGCCACACACCCACCTGATAGCTGCCCCTGGCTCCGCCGCCCGCCAGCACCAGAGCTTTGCACGGCGCACTGCGTTCATCCATTGCATCCGCCTCCTTTGATCGTTTCCGGTTTTGTTCAGATTATAGCATATTTCCAGAGAAATTTCTTCCGTTTTTTGTAAATTGATGCCTTTCTCCCGGCAAAGAAACATGGTATACTTGTCAGGATCTCAAAAGGAGGCATTCTCATGCACTGCAAGCAATGGATCTTTGATATGGACGGCACCCTGACCGACAGCATGACCGTGGTGTGGGAGGGTGCCCCCGACGCACTGCTGCGCCGCTATGGCCGCACCCCGCGGGGGGATCTGCGCGCCACACTGCTGAACATGGGAATGCAGGAGGGCGCACAGTATCTGATCCGGGAATACGATCTGCCGCTGACCGAGGAAAGCTATTTTTCCGTGATGCGCGAGGTGATCGCCGAATTGTACGAGACCGTGGAGCTGAAACCCGGCGTGCGCACGATGCTGGCAAAGCTGCAGGCCGAGGGCGCACGCATGTGCATCTGCTCCAACACCTGGGCCGAACAGTGCCGCACCGTGCTTACCCGGCTGGGCATCGCGCAGTATTTCTCCTTCATCGTGGAAGCGCAGGGCGTGCTGCACAAAAGCCGCCCGGAGGTGTTCTTTGAGTGCATGAGCCGTCTGGGCGGTGCAGACCCCGCCGCCTGCGCCGTGTGCGAGGATGCCGTATACGCCGCCGCCACCGCCCACAAGGCCGGGTATTACGTCATTGGCATCGCAGACCGCACCTCTGCCGCCGACGAGCCGGAGATGCGCCGCATCTGCAGCCAGTTCGTGCCCCGGTGGGATATGCTGGACTGGACACGTGTGTAAGAAAAAAGGGCCGCAGCGTGCGGTTCTTTTCTTTATCTGATCCTTCTTTGCTCTTGCATTTTGTGCGCAAGAAGAGTATGATATTATAAATAGGACTGCCCCAAGGGGGAAGTGTCCTCATTTGTGAGAATACACTCTGTGATTTTTAATATAAAGGTATAATATCCGTAAAGAGGAGACCTTCCGTCATGAACAACCCACTCGTCAGCATTATCGTGCCTGTGTACAACGTGCAGAATAGTGTTGCCCGCTGTCTGGAGAGCATTTGTGCCCAGACATGGAAGAATATCGAGGTCATTCTGGTCAACGACGGGTCCCGGGACGAAAGCTTTTCCATCTGTGAGCAATTCCGTGAAAAGGACCCCCGCATCGTTCTGGTGGACAAATCCAATTCCGGTGTGTCGGAGACCCGCAACTGCGGCATGTCCCTTGCAAGGGGCAAGTATGTGCAGTTTGTGGACAGCGACGATTATCTCGACCCTGATTTTACCGAGCGGCTGGTGACTGCTGCCGAAGCGAACAACGCCGATCTGGTCATTGCACCTTACTGGATGGTGATTCCCGCCAACTCTTCCAAGGCCACGCAGGCACTGGAAAACCTGCAGGAGAACCTTGGCATCGATGCCGAGAAAAAGCCCGATGATATCCGTGAATACGGCTTCCTGCCCGAGGGCATCTACGACCGCGATACCTTTGCCCTGCGCCTGATGGAGAAGCCCGCATCCTTCTTCTACAGCGTGCTGTGGAACAAGCTCTACCGCCAGGATATTCTGGCAGACCATCATCTGCAGTTCACCAGCGAGGTGCGCTGGGCCGAAGACCTGGTTTTCAACCTGGAATACATTTTGTACGCCAATGTTTTCGTATCCATTTCCAAAGCGGGCTACCACTATGTGCAGAACCCCCAGAGCATCTGCCACACCCAGATCAATCTGGCTTCCATCGTGCAGAACAAACTGCAGGTGTTCCGCTATTACAAGGAGCTGTACACAAAGCTGGGCCTGTACGATCAGGTGCAGCCGCAGCTGTATAAATTCCTGACCGCGTTCTCCGAGAACGCCTATCCCTCCGGTTCTCCCCAGAAGATCATCATGGACATGGCCAACCGCTGGGGCTTTGGTGTTCTGGATGCTTCCGACAAGGAAAAGAAACACAAAACCGAACCTGATGCCTGATCTCCGGGCACGAAAAAAAGAGCCGTGAAAGCGGCTCTTTTTTGTTTACGATTTTACCGGTCGATCCAGCTGCGGAAGGCTTCGCGCACTGCACCCTCCCGTCCGCGCGGGATGGGGATGCGCGCACCGCTGCACATCTGCAGCTCGCCCGCCGTCAGCAGCTGTGCCGCCGCCAGATTGACCACATAGGAGCGGTGCGGCTGCAAAAAACGCCCGTCTTCCAGCAGCGGCTTTGCTACCTCGGCAAAGGACACCCGCAGCGAAAGGGACACCACATCCTCGCCGCTGAGCAGATGGAAGTGCACCACATGGTGGGTGCACTCCAGATATTCGATCTGCGCATAGGCCAGCGCCCGCAGGCCTTCGGCGGTGACAACGGTCATTGCCGGGCCGTACTCCGGCTCGGTGGCGCGGGCAAGCAGGGCCGAAAGCTCCTGCTGGTGCACCGGCAGAAGCAGATACTGCATGGCATCCACCCGGAAAGCGCTGTAGGCGTGGGCCGGTGTACGGGCCGCAAAGGCCAGCGGAGCCCTGCGGCCCCGGCGGCGCAGCTCCGCAGCCGCCGAAAGCCCTGCCGGGGCCGCTACAGCGCCCAGCTCGATGAGATACAGGTCAAACCGTTCTCCCTCGGTGTCCCGGCGCAGCAGCGCATCTGCATCCGGCAGCTGCTGCACGATGCACGCATCCTGCCGCCGGGCAAAATATTCCATGCACTGGCGTTCCAGCCCGCTGCGCAAGGCCGCATCCGGGCTGCATACCGCAATGTGAAATACCATCTCACATTCTCCTTTCCGCCAGCCGCCCGCCTTGATTTTTGCGCAGGGCTGGAGTATGATAAATAAAACTTTGCTGCATCGAAAAAAGAAAAAACGGAGGGACCCGCCATGCCGCAGCCGCTTGTCAGCGTTATTGTGCCCGCCTATAACGCGGCGGGCTTCATCTCCCGCTGTGTGGAGAGCATCACATCCCAGAGCTACCCGGAGCTTGAGATCCTTCTGCTGAACGACGGCTCCACCGACGACACCCTTGCTGTCTGCCGGAAGCTTGCTGCCGCCGACAGCCGCATCCGTGTGGTGGACAAGCCCAACACCGGCGCAGCAGACACCCGCAGCTGCGGCCTTGCCCTTGCCCACGGCGAATACATCCAGTTTGCGGACAGCGACGATCACCTGCTGCCGGGCTGCACCGCAAACCTGGTGGCTGCTATGCAGCGCAGCCATGCCGACCTTGTGCTGGCTCCCTACCGGATGATGGTGCCCCGCAAGGATGGCGGCTATGACACCCGGGAGTACAGCCTGCTGCCCGCCGGGGTGTACAACAAGGTGGATTACCTGTGGCAGCTCACCGGCAATGCCGCTGCCTTTTACTACGGCGTGCTCTGGAACAAGCTCTACCGCCGGGATCTCATCCAGATGGCGCACATCCGGTTCGAGCATGTGGTATACGCCGAGGACCAGCTGTTCAACACCCGGTATCTGCAGGTGGCACAGCGGTTTGCCGCCATCGACGAAGCTGCCTACTGCTACATCCAGAACCCGCAGAGCGTATGCCATACGCAGGTGAGCACGGCGGACATGCTGCGCCACCGCAGCCGGATGTACCACACCTACAAGGAACTGTGCATCCAGCTGGGCGTGTACGATAAATTCCGCCTGCGGCTGCACGGCATCTATCTGAGCCTGTTTGAAAGCCCTCTGCCCAACGGCCCGGTGCAGAAGCTTTCCGACGCATTTGCCCGCACCCACAGCCGCATCTGAGAAAAGGAGAACCTATGGAATTTCCCCTTGTAAGCATCATCGTGCCCATGTACAACACTGCCGGGTGCATTGCCCGCTGTGTCAAAAGCATTTGCGCCCAGACTTATAAAAGCATTGAGATCCTGCTGCTGAACGATGGCTCCACCGACGACACCCTTGCCGTCTGCCGCGCCCTTGCCGCCAGCGACCACCGCATTGCTCTGGTGGATAAAACCAACACCGGCGCAGCGGCTACCCGCAATCAAGGAATTGCGCTGGCCCACGGCAAATACATCCAGTTTGTGGACAGCGACGACTGGCTGGCCCCCGATTTTACGGAAAAGCTGGTCTCCGCCGCCGAGGCCCACACCGCCGATCTTGTGATCGCGCCCTTCTGGATGGTGTACCCGGAAAACTATGTGGAGCACATCCGCCCATGGGAAAAGGCGCTGCAGCATGTGCTCCAGCGCAATCCGCCCCGCACCCGGGCCTATGGCTATCTGCCTGCCGGGGTGTACACCGGACAGGAATACGCAAAGCATCTGATCCAGAAGCCGAACACCTTCTACTATGGCAGCCCCTGCAACAAGTTCTACCGCCGTGACCTCCTGCGGAAGCACAGCCTCCATTTCCGCAAAGAATTGTTTGCAGAGGATCAGCTGTTCAACACCGAATATCTGCGCTATGTGCGCACCGCCGTTTCCATCCCGGACATCGGCTATTACTACCTGCAGAACAGCCAGAGCGTCTCCCACTCCAGAGTGACCACCGCCGATATCCTTCGGCTGCGGCGGCGGGTGATGGGCCTGTACAAGAGCATCTATACCGAACTGGGCATCTACCCGGAGACCCGGGCCGCCATTCTGCGCTCCGCTTTTGGCGAAAACGAGTTCACTCTTCCGCCGCTGGACACCCCACAGACGCACTGCTGCAAGCTGTGACCCTATAAAAAGCACCCGGCTGCCGCCGAGAGCCGCTCTGGCTCCTGCACGGCTCCGGGTGTTTTTTGCGCTTTCTCAGCAGCCGATGGCGGCACACTTCTCCGCCAGCCAGCTGCGCTCTTCGTCGTTCAGGTGCGGTGCCAGCTTTGCAAACACCTGACGGTGGTAATCGTTCAGCCATGCGATCTCGTCCTTATCCAGCACACCGGGCAGGATGGGAGAGGTGGCAATGGGCACAAAGGTCAGCGGCTCAAAGCCCAGAAAAGTGCCGTACTGGTTATCCGCCTTGTGGATGCACACCAGCTCGTTCTCGATGCGGATGCCCACAAGGTCGGTCTCGTAAACGCCCGGCTCATCGGTGACCACCATGCCGGGGCGCATCCGGGTGGTGTTGCGGCTGTTCAGGGCATGGGGGCCCTCGTGCACATTGCCCACAAAGCTGACGCTGTGACCGGTGCCGCAGCGGTAGTTGATGAGGTGACGCCACAGCGGTTCCCGGGCAATGGTGTCGATCATCTTACACTCGCAGTAATCCAGCCAGACGGCCTTGGCAAGGTCGATGTGGCTCTGCAGAGTCCATGTGTAGAAGCGCTTTTCGTCCTCGGTCAGCGGGCCAAGCGGGTAGGTGCGGGTGATGTCGGTGGTGCCGTCCATGTAGGTGGCACCGCTGTCCACCAGCAGAAAGCCCTTCTTTTCCAGCACAGCGTGATCTTCCGGGGTGGCGTGGTAGTGCATCATGGCTGCGTTGCCGCCGTAGGCTGCAATGGTACCAAAGCTTTCCACAAGGAACTTGTCGTCCGCGCTGCGGTACTTGTGCAAGATCTCGTCCACGGTCAGCTCGGTCAGCGTTTCTCCGGCAGCCAGACGGTTCTCCAGCTCGATCTGGAACCGCACCATGGCCACAGCGTCCCGGATATGGGCCTGCTTTGTGTGGGCAAGCTCCGTTTCGTTCTTCACGCCCTTCATCATCAGCAGCGGGTCGGTGCCGTCCTTCACGGTGAGGGCAGGGTTCTGCTCCAGCACCTGATACACGGCGTAGTTCACCGTGGAGCACTCGGCCAGCACGGTCTGGGGTTCCGTCTCAGCAGCGAGGGACTTCAGCACATCATCATACTCCGCCAGCGTGATGCCGTTGGCTTCCAGCTCTGCCTTTGCCTCCGGGGTGACGCGGGCCGTGTTGATGAAGAGCACCGCGCGGCGGGGTGTCACATAGCAGTAGGCCATGGCATAGGGAGCGCACTCAATGTCCATGGCGCGCAGGTTCAAAAGCCATGCCAGATTATCCAGCTTGCCCACAAACTGAGCGGTGCAGCCCAGCTCCTTGAGCTTGCTGCGCAGCTGATCCAGCTTTTCCGCCGGGGAGAAGCCCGCATATTCCTTCGGCAGGATCCACGCTGGGGTATCCGGCAGGGCAGGGCGGCCCTCTGTCCACAGCTCGTCCTCAAGGTTCAGGGTCTTGATGGAAGCGCCCTTCTTTTCCAGTGCCTTTTTCAGGTCGTTCACGAGGGCCGTGCTGGCGGTCAGGCCGCACAGGCCCAGTGCTTCGCCCTCATTCAGGGCATTTGCGCAGTATTCCTCCACGGTGGGCACGCCGGGTTCCCCCATGCGCTGCAGCTTGATCTCGGTACTCGCAATTTCCTTCTCGGCCTGCACAAAATAACGGCCGTCGGCCCACAGGGCGCTCTCGGTGCGGGTGACCACGAAGTTGGAGTTCTCGCCGTGGAACCCGGAGAACCAGGTCAGGCTGGTGTAATGGCAGGGCAGGTATTCGCTGGCGTGGGGATCACCCACAGGGATCAGATAAACGGCCACGCCGTTTGCAGCCATGGCGGCACGCAGAGCGGCAAGGCGCTCGGGTACGGTATTCATGCTCATAATGACAGCTTCCTTTTTTCTATGGCCGGACCGCCGGAAAAGCCCCCGGCGGCAGGGAATTTTTCTGTGTCCTATTGTATCATTCCGGGAAAAAGATTGCAATGCAGGGGCGGGACGGTTTGGAATGACCTCCGCTGCCGGAGAGCATCCTCGCCCTCTCAGTCTCGCATTCGCTCGACAGCTCCCCCAAAGTGGGAGCCTTTGGCAGTCCATGCAAAGTATATCATTATGCCAAGGCCTCTCCCTTTGGGAGAGGTGTCACCGTAGGTGACGGAGAGGGCGAGCCCGCTGAAGAAGAGAACATTTTTCGCCTTTTCCCCGAAAACGCAACTTTCTTGCAAAAAAAGTTACAATTTTTTCTTGAAAAAGGCGGTTTTCCCATTGACAGCCTTGTTATAATAGGAGTGTAAGTTTTTTGAGCCAGCACTCTGCGGCTCTGTGTGCTATTCGAAGAAAGAGGCAATTGAATCATGACCAAAATCGATATTTTCTCCGGCTTCCTTGGTGCCGGTAAAACTACCCTGATCAAAAAGCTCATCAAAGAGGCCTTTGCCGGCCAGCAGGTGGTGCTGATCGAGAACGAGTTCGGCGAGATCGGCATTGACGGCGGCTTTCTGAAGGAAAGCGGCATCCAGATCAACGAGCTGAACGCCGGCTGCATCTGCTGCTCTCTGGTGGGCGATTTCCGCGCCGCTCTGCAGCAGGTGGTGGAGCAGTACCACCCCGACCGCATCGTTATCGAGCCCTCTGGCGTCGGCAAGCTGTCCGACGTGACCCGCGCTGTCGAGGGCGTGGCCGAGCATCTGGATGTTCAGCTGAGCAGCTTCGTTACCGTGGCCGATGTCAACAAGGTCAAGATGTATATGAAGAACTTCGGTGAGTTTTACGACGACCAGATCAGCCACGCAAGCTGCATCATCCTGAGCCGCACCCAGAACGCCACCGAGGAAAAGATCGCCGCCGCTGTGGCCATGCTGCGCGAGAAGAACCCCACCGCTACCATCGTCACCACCGCCTGGGACGCCCTGACCGGCGAGCAGATCCTGAAGGCCATGTCCACCAAGGACGACTTCAAGGCTGAGCTTATCGCTATGGCTGCCAAGGCCAACGAGGAGCACGCCCACGAGGACGAGGAAGAAGAGCACGAACACCATCATCACCACGACCACGATGATGACCATGATGAGCATTGCTGCTGCGGCCATCATCATGACCACGATGACGATGATGAAGACGAGCATGAGCACCATCATCACCACGACCACGACGATGATGAAGACGAGCATGAGCATCATCACCACCACGACCATGATGACGATGACCACGACGAGCATTGCTGCTGCGGCCATCATCACCATCATCATGACCACGACGCCGATGAGGTCTTCACCAGCTGGGGCGTCGAGACGGCCAAGAAGTTCTCCAAGGCTGACATTGAGCACGCCCTCAACGAGCTGGACACCGGCAATTACGGCATGATCCTCCGCTCCAAGGGCATCGTGGACGGCGGCGCAGACGGCTGGCTGGAGTTCGACTACGTTCCCGGCGAGTGGGAAGTCCGCGCACGCGGTGCAGACGTCGGCGGCAAGCTGGTGGTCATCGGCTCCAAGCTGGATGAAAAGGCCATCGCCGCACTGTTCGGCTGCTGATCGACCCTGAAAGGATAAAAGATTATGGCAAATGAGATCCCAGTTTACCTGTTTGTGGGCTTCCTCGAGAGCGGCAAGACCAAGTTCATTCAGGAGACTTTTGAAGACCCCAACTTCGACTCCGGCGACAAGACCCTGCTGCTGGTCTGCGAGGAGGGCGAAGAAGAGTACAATGAGAAGAAGTTCGCCTTCCCCGGCGTGACGCTCTACAACCTCGAGGACAAGGCCGAGCTGAACCCCCAGAACCTCGCAAAGCTGGCTAAGGAGGCCGACGCAGGCCGCGTGGTCATCGAGTATAACGGTATGTGGATGCTGCAGGACCTGGCAAACAATCTGCCCGAGAACTGGATCGTCTACCAGTGCATCGCCACCGCCGACGGCACCACCGCCCTGACCTACGCCCGCGACAACTCCATGCGCAGCCTGATGCTGGACAAAATCGCCCGCAGCGAGCTGATCGTGTTCAACCGCGCCGAAGCCGTGAACAACGATGACGCCCGGCAGGAGCTGCACAAGCTGGTGCGGCAGGCCTCCCGCAAGTGCGATATCGCCTACGAGTTCAAGGACGGCAGCGTAGCCTACGATGATATCCCCGACCCGCTGCCCTTTGATATCAACGCCGACCCCATCGACATCCCGGATGACGATTTTGGCATCTGGTACATGGATTGTCAGGACGAGCCCCAGAAATACACCGGCAAGACGGTGCGTTTTCTGGCACAGGTCTGCCAGACCAACCGCGCCGGCAAAAACAGCTTTGTGCCCGGCCGCTTTGCCATGACCTGCTGCGTGCAGGATATCCAGTTTGTGGGCTTCCCCTGCAAGTACGCGGAGTACAAGAACCTGAAGCAGCGTGACTGGATCACGGTAACGGCAAAGGTGAACCTGAAATACCACCCGATTTACAAGGGCCAGACCCCAGATTCTGTCGGCCCGGTGCTGACGGCCATCAACGTGGAGCCTGCCGCGGCCCCGCGTGATGATGTGGTGACCTTCAGTTGAGCGGGGAACGCCGCAGGGCAATCGAAGCCCGCGTGGCAGCCGCAGCCGCCCGGCTGGAAAAAGAGGGCCGCTACACGGCAACCCGGCGGTGCATCCAGCACGGCAAGGTCAGCGTGTATGCCCACTGCGTCAGCGTGGCGGATACCGCCTGCGTCTTGGCGGAAACGCTGCACCTGCGCGTAAACGAGCGGGCGCTGATCCGCGGTGCATTGCTGCATGATTACTTTTTGTATGACTGGCACGATAAAGCCAACGGCCACCACTGGCACGGTTTTACCCACCCAGGCACCGCCCTGCACAACGCAAGCGAGGATTGGAAGCTGACCCCGGTGGAGCGGGAAATCATCAAAAAGCACATGTTCCCCTTAACCCCCATCCCACCCACCTGCCGTGAAGCGTGGCTGGTGTGCCTGGCAGATAAAATCTGTGCCGCCAAGGAGACGACCGGCGGAATCTATGGCAAGCTGCCGTTTGCCGCGAAGCATAACGCGCAGGATTAAGTAAATTAACGTTTTATATGCAGAAAATCCAAAAGCCCGATGCCGTGTTGACATCGGGCTTTTGGCATTTTACACGGAGAGGGGAAAAATTAGGAATTCGGAATGGGACGGCGGGAAAAAGTTCGTGGCAAGGGTTGAACCTGCTGTAATTCCGCATAGGGGATGCCGAAGC
>ERZ1106978.1767-NODE-1767-length-11473-cov-3.403048_pt1 | contig 11473 bp, 10 predicted proteins | sample MGYA00403689_ERZ1106978 | MGnify/ENA primary metagenome ERZ1106978 (study PRJEB35170, sample SAMEA104062434) | human gut metagenome | biome: human gut; feature: human-associated habitat; material: faeces | place: Denmark | collected 2012-08-02 ...
AAATATCCGTGTGCAGATCGATCATATAGTCATGGTGGATCACAAGCCCGGCATCGCTGGTCTGCTGTACGTCCATCTCCACACCGTCCGCGCCCAGCTCCATGGCTTTTTTAAAGGCGATCAGGGTATTTTCCGGTGCAAGATAGGAAGCACCGCGGTGTGCAATGATTTGTGGTGTCATAAATTTTCTCCGTTATCGGTTCGTCCTCACACATGGATGCCCCGGCGCTGCGGATCCGCAAACAGTGCTGGGGCGTTGGCTCAAGCCAAGTCCTCGCCGTCCGAAGCAATGACCTTTTTGTACCAGTAAAAACTGTCCTTCCGGCTGCGGGCAAGGGTGCCGTTGCCGGCGTTGTCCTTGTCCACATAGATGAAGCCGTACCGCTTCTTCATCTCGCCGGTGGAAGCGCTTACAAGGTCGATGGGACCCCATGTGGTGTAGCCCATCAGGGGCAGACCGTCCTCGTTGACGGCCTTTTCCATCTCCTCGATGTGCGCCCGCAAATAATCGATGCGGTAGCTGTCGTGGATGGAGCCGTCCGGTTCTACGGTATCCACCGCACCCAGACCGTTCTCCACGATGAACATGGGCTTTTCGTACCGGTCGTAGATGGTGTTCAACGTCACCCGCAGACCCACCGGGTCGATGGCCCAGCCCCACTCGCTGGCTTTCAGGTAGGGGTTCTTCACCGATGCCGACACGGCGTTGCCTTCCGCATTTTCTGCCGCCATCAGTTCTTTATCCACCGTGATGCAGCGGCTGGAATAGTAGCTGAAGGACACAAAATCCACCGTGCCCTCCCGCAGCGTGCGGTCGTCCTCCGGCTGGGTGCGCAGCTGCACCCCGGCACGCTCCATCCGCTTTTTAGCCCACACGGGGTAAGCGCCGCGCACCTGCACATCGGTAAAGAAGTAGTTGTCCCGATCGGCTTCCTGCGCCGCCCGCACATCCTCCGGGGCGCAGGTGCGGGGGTAGAACTGTCCCGCTGCCAGCATACAGCCCACCATGGCGTCCGGCATTTTTTCGTGCGCCAGCTTTACCGCCTTTGCGCTGGCTACCAGCTCGTGATGGGCAGCCTGATACTTGACCTGCTCCACGTTCTCGCCGGGATAGAACACCAGCCCTGCGCCGGTAAAGGAGAGGTGCAGCAGCATATTGATCTCGTTGAAGGTGAGCCAGTACTTCACCAGCCCCTTGTAGCGGGTAAAGATCGTGGTCGCGAGGTTCTTGTAGAAGTCGATGAGCTTGCGGTTGCGCCAGCCGCCGTACTCCTTGATGAGGTGAATCGGGCAATCGAAGTGCGTGATGGTCACGAGCGGCTCGATGCTGTGCGCCCGACACTCGCGGAATACGTCCTCGTAGAAGGCCAGGCCAGCCTCGTTGGGCTCGGTCTCGTCGCCGTTGGGGAAGATGCGGGTCCAAGCCAGGCTCATACGGAAGGTCTTAAAGCCCATCTCGGCAAAGAGAGCGATGTCCTCTTTGTAGTGGTGATAGAAATCGATGCCGGTCTGCGCGGGATAGTAATAGCCGTCCTCGAAGTCGAGCATCTTGCGCTGGCCGGAGACCACCGCATAGCGCTCGGAGCCGTGCGGAGCCACGTCCACGTTGGCAAGGCCGCGGCCGTCCACGTTGTAGGCGCCCTCGCACTGGTTGGCAGCCGTCGCGCCGCCCCACAGGAAGTCATTACGGAAAGCCATGCATCAATCCTTTCGCACGCTGTTGTCATAGGCTCAGTATCCCTGCAAACAACGCGTCGTTCAACGGCAATGGAGCAGGCAGATACTTCTTTTCGCGTGCAGACGCCCGGCAGCCACCCCGCCTGACACTTTTTGATACCCGCCTGCCCAATCCACCACAAAGGGGACAGGCGCCTTTGTGGCGGTTTGGGGCGGTTTGTCTCGATCTGTAACAGGTAGGCCGCCAAAACCGGGCCTGGTGTTACAGATTGAGATTGTTCGGCCAGTCCCTTGCAGTTTGTCTAAATCTGTAACAGGTAGAGACGATTTAGCCCGCTAGATGTTACAGATCGAGACAGAAGATTCTAGTTGCAGGCGATGTCGAGGTTTTTGCCGATGAGACCTACGTAGCCGCCTTCGGCTGCCTTGGGGCTGTCAGCATGGCAGAGAACCCACTTGTCGGCCTTCCAGTAGCAGTAGCTGTCGCCAGACGCAGGCATATCGGCCGCAGCCTCGGGACGCGGACCGTTGGTGCCGGCGGGCAGCGCCACCATCACCTGGAAGCCACCGTCGTCGACCATGCACGGCGTGTAGTGGAGCGTGGTGTTGAAAACCTCGACAACCTTGCCCGCCGGCACGCGAAACGCCTTGACGCACGCGGTGTCGAGCTTGCCGCCCTCGATCTCCCAGCGATGCGCCACGAGCAGGATAAAGTCGCGTGCACCCAGGTTGAACTCGCTGGCACGGTGGTACTCCAGGCAGTTGAGACGCGTGTTGTGGCCATTGCACCAGCCGAGCTGGAAGGGGCGACCGCCAAACATGAGAAAGCCAAGCTTGTCGGCATCCATGACACCCTCGAGCTCCGGCGCGCTCGCTACGTACTTACTGCCCTCGGGGATGGGCGTAGCGGAGAGTGCCTCGACGAGTAGGGCGGTCAGGCCGGACGGGACGTCGTCCCACACGCGGCCATAGGACTTGAACTCGGAATCCTTAACGGAATAGATATGCATGTTCGCTCCTGTTCGTTTATGTGACCATACGAACATTCTAGACAAATATGAGCAATTTTGAACGCTCGTCCAGACCACTCAACAAAAAGGCGCCCCCGCATAAGCGAAGGCGCCCAATGTGCGCGTTTTGGGCGATAAGCCCTTACGCCTGCTGATAGTGCAGGTGCTTCTCGTCGATATCGGCCAGGTCACGGTTGAGGTAGCGGCGCGCGAGCCAGTTTGCCATGGGGAGGTTCTGGTCCAGGTAGTTGCCGCACTCCTCGGGAGCGGCACCGGGGACATCGCCCTCAAAGTCGGCGACAAACTCAAACAACTCACGCACGAGCGGCAGAATCTCCTCGCTCGTCAGCTCACCAAAAACGACCAGGTAAAAGCCCGTGCGGCAGCCCATGGGGCCAAAGTAGACAATGCGGCTCGACCACTCGGCATGGTTGCGAAGGAATGTCGCGCCTAGGTGCTCGATGGTGTGGCACTCGGCCGTGTTCATGACCGGCTCCTTGTTGGGCGTGGTCAGGCGCAGGTCAAAGGTGGTAACGACAGCGGCGGTCGCCGGATCGCGATCGATGCGGCTCACATACACGCCGGGCTCAAGCAGCAAATGGTCAACGGAAAAGCTCGCGATGCGCTCCATGGCAGATCCTCTCGATAGTCAATTTGGGACGGGGCTCTTTTAGCTGGTTCGAATGGTCGCACCAATCATACCAGTCAAAAAAGCCCCGTCCCAAATGAGCTGCCCGGGACGGGGATCAATGAATTTTTAATCCCGTCCTAAAAAAATCATTCTAGGCTGTGTAGGCAATCGTTAATTTCACGGCGTGGCGCCAGCCGGCGATCTTTTTGGCTCGCTCGTCAGCGGGCATCGACGGTTCCACGATACCGCGGGCGCCGTAGACATCGACGACATCGCGCGTGTACATGCCCAGCGCGATGCCGCAGGCCCAGGCCGCACCCAGGCCGCTCATCTCGTCATTGCTCGCGATGCGGATGGGCGAGCCAACCAAGTCGCTCTCAAACTGCATCAGGTACGCGTCGCGCGTGGGACCGCCGTCAACACGAAGCTCGGCCAACGTTGCACCCGAATCCTCGACCATCGCATCGATCACGTCAAAGATCTGATAGGCGATCGACTCGTCGGCAGCCTTCACGAACTCCGCGCGACCCGTGGTGCGCGTCATGCCAAAGACGCAGCCCTCGGCATCACTCGCCCAGTGCGGCGCGCCCAAACCGGTAAACGCCGGCACAAAGTAGACGCGGCTCGCCGGATTGGCGGCGTAGCACAGGTCGGTAACTTCCTCGGGGTTATCGATGAGTTCCAGATCGTCGCGCAGCCACGTCTTGACGGCGCCGGCGTAGCTCACGTTGCCCTCGAGCACGTACTCGGCCACGCCGTCCATACGCCATGCGAGCGAGCTCGAAAGCCCGTGCGAGCTGGCAACGAACTCGTCGCCGACGTTCATCATGACCGAGCTGCCGGTGCCATAGGTCGCCTTGGCCATACCGCGGCTGTGGCAGCCCTGCGCGAACAAGGCCGCGTGGCTGTCGCCCAGCACGCCGTGAATGGGCACGGGTGCCGGCAAAAAGCCGCCCAGGTCCGTCATGCCGAACAGGCCATCGGAATCGGTCACCTGCGGCAGGCAGGCCACGTCGACGCCAAAGGCCTCGCATACCGGTTCGCTCCAGCAGCCACGGCGCAGGTCAAAGAGCTGCGTGCGGCTGGCGTTGGACCAGTCGCAGCGAAACTCCGCGCCGCCCGTGAGCGTCCAGACCACCCAGGCATCGATGGTGCCCAGACACAGCTCGCCTGCCGCGGCAGCCTCGACAGCAGCGGGAACGTTCGCGAGGATCCAGGCCATCTTGCCAGCCGGGTAGTAGGGCGAGAGCACCAGGCCCGTCGTGTCGCGCACCAGCTCGGCCACACCCTCGCGCGCGTCCAGCTTGTCGCACAGCTCGCGGGCGCGGGCGCACTGCCACACTACGGCGTCGCACAGCGGCTCGCCCGTCGCGCGGTTCCAGGCAACGGTGGTCTCGCGCTGGTTGGAGATGCCGATGCCGGCGATGTCGGCAGGGTCGACCCCGGTCTCCTCCACCACGGCACGCGCCACGGCCAACACGTTGGCGGCAATCTCGGCCGGATCATGGCTCACCCAACCGGCCTCGTTGACAATCTGGCGATGCGAGCGATCGGCACGATGAATCAAATGGCCGCCCTCGTCCACCAGCAGTGCCTTGGTGCCCTGCGTGGATTGATCGATTCCGATGATGTAGCGGCCCATGGCCACCCCTTTCAAAATAAATGTGACAAAGGGACGGTCCCTTTGTCACATTCCAGTCACTCTGCGGGCAGGAACTTGGCGACGGTCTGCGCGATTCCGGCACCCGTCAGGCCGTAGTGTGCGAAGACCTCGGGGCTCGTGCCGGTGATGACCGGCGCGTCGGGCAGGGAGAGGCACTTGACCGGACGCGGGCAATGCTCGCCCACCACCTGCGCGACCATAGAGCCTAGGCCGCCGAAGGGGCTGTGCTCCTCGACGGTCACGACGGCGCGCGTGGCACCGGCGGCCTCAATCAAGGCCTCGGCATCGAGCGGCTTGACGCAATACATGTCGAGCACCGTTGCCGAGATACCCTGCTCGGCCAGCAGGTCGGCGGCGTCCACGGCGTGACGGACCATCTCACCGGTGGCGACGAGCGTCACATCGGTGCCGCGGCGCACCCAGGTGGCGCGGTCCATCTGGAACGGGCACTCGTCCTCGGTGTACACGTCCTCGACCGGGTTGCGCCCCACGCGGATGTAGGCCGGCTTGTTGTCGGCGACCAGGGCGCGCACGAGCTCGGCGGTCTGGAAGCGGTCGCTCGGCAGATACACGCGCATGTTGGGAATCGCGCTCATGGCGGCGATATCCTGCGCGGAGTGATGGCTCATGCCCAAGGCGCCATAGGACACGCCGCCCGAGATGCCGATGAGCTTGACGTTGGTGTTGGAGTACGAGACGTCGACCTTGCACTGCTCATACGAGCGCGTGGTCACAAAGGACGCCGGCGAGGCGGCCCAGGCCTTCTTGCCGCACGAAGCCAAGCCGGCGGCGATGCTCACCAGGTCCTGCTCGGCAATGCCGACCTCGACGGACTGTTGGGGATACTGATCAAAGAACGGCGTGAGCGATGCGGAGCCGCGGGAGTCGGAGCACAGGACGACGATGTCCTTATCGGTCTTCGCGGCCTCGAGCAGCGTGTCGCAGATAACCTTACGATTGGCGATCTTGTTAGCCATTGATGGCCTCCTTATGGGCAGCGAAATCGGCGATGATCTGGGCATATTCCTCATCGTTGGGCAGGTGATGATGCCAGGCGGCCTTGTCCTCCATAACAGGCGAGCCATAGCCCTTCACCGTGTTGAGGATGATGACCGTGGGCTTGCCACAGGTCTCGGCGGCCAACGTCAGAGCGGCGTCGATGGCCCGGACGTCGTTGCCCGGAATGGAGAGCACGTTCCAGCCAAAGGCGGCCCATCGCTCCTCCTGCGAATCCTGCTTCATGACGTCCTCGGTGCTACCGCTGATCTGCAGGCGGTTGCGGTCCACGAGCGCGCACAGGTTATCGAGCTGGTAGTTTCCGCCGCTCATGGCGCCCTCCCAGACCGAGCCCTCGGCAAGTTCACCGTCGCCCATGATGGTGTAGACGCGGTAATCGCGGCCGTCCATCTTGCCGGCGAGCGCCATGCCCACGGCCACGGGCAGACCGTGACCCAGCGAGCCCGAGTTCATCTCGATGCCCTTGAGCTTGTTGTTGGGGTGGCCGATGTAGGGGCTGCCGAACTTGGAGAAGCGGGCCTTGACGTCGTCGAGGTCAAGATAGCCCTCGTGGCAGAGCACCGCGTAGTAGGCTTCCATGGCGTGGCCCTTGGAGAGCACGAAGCGGTCGCGGTTGGGATCGTCGACGGTCTCGGGCGAAATGTTGAGGTGGTTGGCGTAGAGGGTCATGAGGGCGTCGATCACCGACATGTCGCCGCCGATGTGGCCGCCGGCGCCAGCCATGATGATATCGACGCAATCGCGGCGAAGGTCCCAACGCAGGGACTCAAGCTCTTCGATAGTTGCCATTTCTACTCTCCTCGCAGGTAGGCTTTAACGTCTTCTTCGATGGGGTCGTACAGGTCGGGGGCAATGCCGAGGTACTTGCACGCCTCGTAGAGCACCGGCACCACGTTGGCGTGAATAGCGACGCAGTGGTGGATGTAGGGACCCTCGACGATTTTGGCCTCGAGGCGCTTGAGGTTGTCGACCTCGACCCATAGGTAGGTGCCCATGCCAGCCGGGCCGTCGATGCCGCGGGCGTTGCCCAGAAGCAGCGAGTACTCGCCGTTGTCGCCGTCAAAGCGGGCAAGGGTGAGGTCGCCGTGCTTGGCCTCGGCCGTCAGCGCACCGGGATGATCGAAAGCCAGCGGGTAGGTGAGCTTGGGCTTGACGGCCGCGCAGCTGCAGGGCCAGGGGCCGCAGTGCTGCAGCAGCTCGCCGTTCTCGTTATCGGGATGGCGCACGGTCCAGTCGGCGAACATGCCGCGGTGACGGCCCAGGTCGGCGGCCTCGACCATCAGCGCGGTGATGGCACCGTGGATATCGGTCTCGCATACGATAGGAATGCCCATCTCGTTGAGGATGGCGTTGGCGGCGCAGGGCATAATGCCCAGCTCGTCCTGCAGAGCGCTCCAGCACTGAATGGCACCGGCGTTGCAACCGTACTTCTCGACCAGGCGCTTCATGGCGATGGCAAGACCGGCGACCGCAGGGACCTTGTCCTCAGGGATGCAGATCTCAAAGCTGTCGTTGATGTGGGCAAGCATGGTAGCCATGGCCTGCTCGTCGGCCTGGGCGTCGCGCACGGCCTGGACAAGCTCGGTCATGGGAATGGGCGAAAGCTGGATGTTGAACTTCTCGAGCAGCTCGCCCTCGTTGCACATGGTCGACCAGAAGTCGAATGGACGGGTGGCCATCTGCAGGATGCGGGTGTGCTTGAAGGTCTTGACCACGTTGCACACGGCCAAGAAGTCCCAAACGCCGCGCTCGAACTCGGGATCGGTCAGGCGGCAGTTGGTCATGTAGGTGAAGGGAACCTGGAAGCGGCGCAGGACCTTGCCGGTGGCGAACAGGCCGCACTGGCTATCGCGCAGGCGGGTGCCGTCAGGCTCGGGGCGCTCGTCGCGCGGGCCCCACAGCAGCACGGGTAGGCCGAGCTCGCGGGCAAGGCGAGCGCAAACGTACTCGGTGCCAAAGTTGGCATGGCACAGCATGATGCCATCGACACCCTCGGCGCGGAACTTCTCGACGATAGGCTCGATATGGCTGTCGTCGAACAGCAGGCCCTCGTTATTGATGTCGTCGATATCCACGATGTCGACGCCGATCTCGCGCAGGCGATCAGCCGTCAGGCCGCGATACTTAATTGCGTCCGGCGCGCTAAAGATACTGCGGCGCGTGGGCACAAAACCGAGCTTGATCTTGTCCATGTACGTCCTCCCCTAATCACATGTTCAGTAAACAGATGCATGTTTCGTTTTGTTCTGTTTACTAAATTTTTTACTCCAATGTTTAGAAGTTTAACGCGAAATACCTATGGACGGTAGAGAAATCAGCCTAAACGGTATGTAAACAAACTGAACATACAAGGGCAACAAAAAGAGGGCCCCGAAGGACCCCTTTTGGATGACGTTATTTTGCTGCCTTAGCGAGCTTTGCCGCCCTGCGGCCCGGCGTTGCCTTCGCCTAGATCTCACGCACGCTCTGACGCTCGACAAAATAGGTCGATACGGCTGTCTTGCAGGTATAGCTCTTGGGATTGCGGATGTTGCCCACCAGGCGGCGCACCGCGATCTCGCCCACCTCGTGCTTGGGAACGTGCACCGTGGTGAGCGGCGGGTTGGAGAAGGCACCCAGAGATAGGTCGTCAAAGCCGATAATCGAGACATCCTCGGGCACGCGAATACCGTGCTCGTTGAGCGCGCGCATGGCGCCTACGGCGAGCACGTCGTTTTCGGCAAAGAAAGCCGTCGGCAGGTCGTCGCGCGAGACGCTGTCGAGCCATGCGCCCATGTCGCGATAGGCGCCCTCGAGCGTGGTGCCCAGCGTAACGCGCCATGTCGGGTTGGCCTCAAGGCCCGCATCCTCAAGCGCTTGGCGATAGCCGCGCTCGCGGTCCTTAAAGTTGCGGATACGAAGGTCGCCCGCCAGATAGCCGATCTGCCTGTGACCTTTCTCGATGAGGTGATCCACGGCGCGCAGCACCGAATCGGTGTTGGCAATGACTACGGCATCGAAGTACTGACGATCGCTCCAGCCGTCGAGCACGATCAGGTGGGCGGCAGCGTTGGCAAACAGGGCGTAGTCTTCCTCACCCAGCTCGGTGCCCATCAGCACGATAGCGGCGGACGGATCGGCGATCAGGCCCTCGACCTGCGGATGCACGGCGTCCAAATCGCTAAAGTCGAGCGAGACAAAGCTCGTGCTCATGCCGTGACGACGCGCCTGGCGCTCCACGCCCTCGATGACCGCGGGATGGAAGGTGCTCTCGTCCAGAATGGCGCCCGCTTTGCGCGCGAGCACAAACTGAATGCTCTCGAGCTGCGTCGACTGCTGATAGCCAAGCGATTGCGCGCACTCCAGGATGACCTTGGCGGTCTCTTCGCTCACGCTGCGCTTGCGGTTGAGCGCGTTGGACACGGTCGCGGGCGAAAAACCGGTGATGCGGCTGATCTCGCGAACACTTGCTTTGGCCATTGTTCCCCCTAGCAACGGCCGTGGCGGAGCATCGCAACTTGATGGCTCGGCAACTAAACGACCGCAAATTCAATCTAAACAGAGTAGTAAATGTTTATTAGCTAGTTTAGCCTGTTGTCAAGCGAAGTGGCACGACTATTCCCCCAACGGGCGCATTTGTCCATCTTAACGTTATTACGCAAGGTCTTCGCCATTGCTTGCTATTACGCGTCGGTACCATTCGAAGCTTTTCTTTTTACGTCTCTCAAACGAGCCCGCACCGCTATCGTCTCGATCGACATAGATAAACCCGTAGCGCTTACGCATCTGTCCTGTGGCGACCGAAACCAAATCGATCGGGCCCCAACAGGTATATCCCATGAGTTCCACCCCGTCGAGCTCGACGGTCTCCCTCATCGCCTCGATGTGGGCCCGCAGGTATTCAACTCGATAGTCGTCTTCTATTTCACCCGAATCTTCCGGCACATCAGGAGCACCCAAACCGTTTTCGACGATGAACAGCGGCTTTTGATAGCGATCCCAGATTTCATTCATGGTGACGCGCAGCCCTTTGGGGTCGATAAACCTCCCCCAAGGCTCCTGTTTTAGATACGGATTAGGCGCCGAGCGAAGAAGGTTCGAATCGAACTGACCTTCCGCATGCGCTTTTGCGACGCGCGTCGAGTAATACGAAAACGAGACGAAATCGACCAGGTTTGCAGCCAGTACTTCGCGGTCATCATCCCGATAGGGCACCTCAAAACCATGGCGGGCGTATTCCTTGAGAACATAGCTCGGGTACGCACCGCGCACCTGGACGTCGGTAAACATGTAATGGCTGCGATTCTCAGCCTGCGCAGCCAGCACATCGTCCGGATCACATGTAGCCGGATAGAAGACACCTGCGTTGAGCATGCAACCGATCTTCGCCCCAGGGCACAGTTCATGACACGCCCCGACCGCACGGGCGCTCGCAACCAATACATGGTGCACGGCCGTGTGAACCGTTGCATAGCGATTCTCCCCTTGCTCGAAGATGATCCCCGCCGCCATAAAGCACGCCTGCGTCATGATGTTGATCTCGTTAAAGGTCAGCCAATAATTGACCAATCCCCGATAGCGCTCGAACACGGTACGCGAATATCGCTCGAACAGGTCGACCAACCTGCGATCGCGCCATCCGCCATACGCATCGACGAGATGCATGGGGACATCATAGTGGTTGAGCGTCACCAAAGGCTCAATGTCATGCGCGCGACACGTCCTAAAAACATCCTCGTAAAAGGCAAGGCCTTCTTCATTGGGCTCGGCTTCGTCTCCTTTGGGAAAAATGCGGCTCCAGGCGATTGATAAGCGCAGGCATTTAAAACCCATCTGGGCAAACAGTTCAATATCCTGCTTGTACCTATGGTAAAAATCAATGCCCTTGCGAGCGGGATAGAAGCTGTCGGGTGCCAACGCACGCGGATCAAGGTCTCCCCGCATGACGTCCATGCGTTGATCGCCAAACGGCAGCATGTCGGAATTGGCTAAACCGCGACCGCCTTCGTTCCATCCTCCCTCGCACTGGTTTGCAGCCAGAGCCCCGCCCCATAAAAAATCTTCTCTAAACATTATGGTGTCGTCCTTTCTATCAAATTCCCGGCCCACACTGTCGAACGCAACGGACTCGGCAAGTGCCGCGCAACAGCACAGTACCGTTGCGCGGCCAAGGGGTCGGACCGCGCAACGGCTGGGGAGCATATTTGTGTAGTAGCCTCTTATGCCTCGACGGATTCAACGGCCTCAGAATCGCCGCTCTTGGACTTCAACGGCATCTTCTCCTGTCCTTCAAATCCAAAAAACACCAGCAGTTCGTGATAGTTCATCCCATTGGCACGCGCCCAATCGGCATAGGCACCGCGCAGCTTGATGACCGCCAGGTTGGATTGCCACATCAGCGGCCAGTATTGCTCTTTCATTCGCTCCCCTTTGTTTGTATTTCACGTTTTGTATGTTTCGTTTTTGTGTTTATAGTCTTTTTTAGGACTAAGCAGC
>ERZ1106978.1772-NODE-1772-length-11453-cov-3.164678_pt1 | contig 11453 bp, 9 predicted proteins | sample MGYA00403689_ERZ1106978 | MGnify/ENA primary metagenome ERZ1106978 (study PRJEB35170, sample SAMEA104062434) | human gut metagenome | biome: human gut; feature: human-associated habitat; material: faeces | place: Denmark | collected 2012-08-02 ...
AGATGATTCAGAAATTGATATAATGATGGCACTAGATTATGAAGGAACAGATGACGCTAAAAATTACGGTCTTGAAAGAAGAAGCATATACGGTCTTTCCCAGTAAGTAATCCGTGCTGATCACCAATCCCTGTCCGAAACTTAACCGATAGTTACCAACAGCCAATGTTTTTAACCGCCCACAATCTTTGAGTAAGAGATAAAAAGAATAATAATCATACCCTTGACGATTGTGCAGAGCAAAGAAAGGTTCTCCGGCATCCTTCTCCGCAACGAGACCTGCATAGAGCTGATCGCGGTAACGGAAAGCATACTTAACAGAGTTATAAACAGAAGGTCCCAAATAGGTATGTTCATAACCTTTTCGTTTATAAAGTGGTATATCAAAGCGAGTTAACAGTTCATTTTTTCCATACTTCGCTGCGCTTTTCAACATAGTTTTCCCCAGCCGTGTTGAAAACTTGTGTTTCACGTTATATCGTACAATAGCCAAAATTACACCTTTTTCCTGTAGAAATCACTACCAGTTTTTCCACAAAGGGGATGGACTTTTCCCCTGCTGATTCCGAGCGTTGCGGCGAGTTTTGCAAAGTTTTCCACGGAATAAAAGGTTCGTTGTACCAGCAGTTTTTTGTTGTTTCCACGGGATTCAACCGTGTTTTCAACATTTTCAACAGAGTTTTCCACATTTCCACGGTGTAAAAGAATGGATTCTTGTTGAAAACCCGGTCGAAACTGTTTAAAACTCATAGTTGTAAATAAATTGTAACAGATTTTTACCATCTGTCTAATGGCTCATTTTTCGCAAAACAAAGGGATTTTTGCACTTTTTGCTAATATTTCAAAGTCCATTCATACGCCGTTCAAAATTTTAGTCCATGCTATAGAATGTATAAGAAAAGGAGGAACCCCTATGAAAGAGACCACACCTCCAAAGGACCCTAAAAAGAAACTTTGGATTGGTTATGCCGCTATTATCGCGATTTTGTTTGCCTGCAACCTGTTCCTGTTCCCAGCCATGATGCAGGCCAAAGTCAAAAGCGTGAACTACAGCACCTTCCTGCAGATGCTGGAGAACAAGCAGCTTTCCACCGTCCAGATCGAAGATCAGCAGATCTACTTTGTGGATAACGAGAATAACTCCTACAAGACCAACGCCATCGCCCAGGATAACAACCTGGTCACCCGGCTGGAGGATGCAGGGGTCGAGTTTGGCACTGTCTACCAAAGTCCTACCATCTGGGACAGCCTGCTGAATCTGGCCATCTCGCTGCTTCCGATGATCCTGCTGTTCTGGTGGCTGAACCGCTACATCGGCAAAAAAATGCAGAGCATGGGCGGCGCTAACTCGATGCTGTTCGGCGGTGGAAAGTCCGGCGCCAAACAGTACGTGGTGGACGACAAGACCGGCATCAAGTTCAACGACGTAGCCGGTGAGGACGAAGCCAAGGAGAGCCTGCAGGAAATCGTCGACTTTTTAAACAACCCCCAAAAGTACGAGGACATCGGCGCCAAAATGCCCAAGGGCGTGCTGCTGGTAGGCCCTCCGGGTACCGGCAAAACGCTGCTGGCCCGCGCTGTGGCTGGCGAGGCCGGCGTGCCCTTCTTCTCCATCGCCGGCAGTGAGTTTGTGGAGATGTTCGTGGGCATGGGTGCCTCCAAGGTGCGTGACCTGTTCAAACAGGCGGGTGAAAAAGCGCCCTGCATCGTGTTTATCGATGAGATCGATACCATCGGCAAAAAGCGTGATGGTGCCAGCGGCCTGGGCGGTAACGACGAGCGCGAGCAGACCCTGAACCAGCTGCTGACCGAGATGGACGGCTTCGACGCCACCAAGGGCGTTGTGATTCTGGCCGCCACCAACCGGCCGGAATCCCTGGACCCGGCCCTGACCCGCCCCGGCCGTTTTGACCGCCGCGTACCCGTGGAGCTGCCTGACCTGAAAGGCCGCGAGAGCATCCTGCGCCTGCACGCCAAAAAGGTCAAGATTGGTCCCGACTGCGACTTTCCCGTTGCGGCCCGCATGACCCCCGGTGCTTCCGGCGCTGAGCTGGCCAACATCATCAACGAAGCCGCGCTGTGCGCCGTACGCCACCACCGCAAGGCCGTGACCCAGTACGACCTGCAGGAGGCCGTGGACACGATCCTGGCCGGTGCGCAGAAGAAGAACAAGATCCTGAACGACAAGGAAAAGTGCATCGTGGCGTACCACGAGGTCGGCCACGCGCTGGTGGCGGCGCTGCAATCCCACAGTGCGCCGGTACAGAAGATCACCATCGTGCCCCGCACGTCGGGTGCGCTGGGCTTCACCATGCAGGTGGAGGACGGCGACCACACGCTGATGACGAAAGAGGAGATCCTGAACAAGATCGCGACGCTGACCGGCGGACGCGCGGCGGAGGAGCTGATCTTCCACTCCATCACGACGGGCGCGTCGAACGATATTGAGCAGGCCACCAAGCTGGCCCGCGCACTGGTCACCCGCTACGGCATGACCGAGGATTTCGATATGGTCGCGCTGGAGACTGTGAACAACGCCTACCTGGGCGGCGACGCGAGCCTGGCCTGCAGCGAGCAGACGGCGGCTCAGGTCGATGCCAAGGTCGTGGAGATCGTGCAGGCCGAGCACAAGAAGGCCTACCAGCTGTTGGCCGACAACAAGCGCAAGCTGGACGAAATTGCCCAGTATCTGTACGAAAAAGAGACGATCTCCGGCGAGGAGTTTATGCGCATTTTGAACGCACAGCCGCAGTTACCGGCGGGGCCTTCGGCAGATTCCACAAATCAGGCGCAATAAATTTGTGCGGTTGTTGCTGGTTTGCCCCTTGACGGAACCGCTGTGGGCTTGTATGATAAGAACACAAAACTTCCCAGTGAGAGGGGGAAAACGGAATGACCTTTGAAGAATTGCAGGATCTGCTGGCAGAGCAGTTCAGCTGCGACACGGGCGATTTGAGCCGCGGCACAGCGCTGGCTGACCTGGGCGCCGACCATGAGGATATGATCGAGCTGGCGTGGGCACTGGGCGAGGCAATCGGCGAGGAGATCGACGAGAGTGAGCTGAGCGAGGATTTCACCATCGGTGAGCTGTGGCGTTTTGTGCGTGACAAGGAAGAAAACGCACAGGAGTAAAACAAACGAAGGGCCTGCCTTTTGGGGCAGGCCTTTTTGGTATGCAGGTGTGTAAACGAACGGGCGCGCATTCCCGTAGGGGCGGATTCCATATCCGCCCGGGAGGTTTGCGGCGGCGTGAGGTGCGCGGGCGCATATAGAATGCGCCCCTACGGTCAGGCAGATACGGAAAGCGGGAATCATGAAAAACACAAAAACCGAGCGCATGCTGGCGGTGGCGGCGCTGCTGGCCGTGGGGCTGGCGCTGATGCTCTACTACGCGGCGCACAAGCAGGGCTACCATGTGGACGAGCTGTACACCTATGAGCTGGCAAACTATCCCGGCGGGTTCTACGCGCTGGAGGACGGCTATATGGACAGCTGGCACGACGGCAGCTTTTACAGCGCGGTCCTGACGCCGGGCCGCCCGTTTGACTATACCATCCCGTGGAACAACCAGAAGATCGATGTCCACCCGCCGCTCTACTATTGCCTGATCTATACGGCGGAGTCGCTGTTCCCGCAGCTGGGTCTGCCGTGGGTGGGGCTGCTGCCGAACTTTGTCTGCATCCTGGCGGGCGCGGCGGTGCTGTACTGCACGGCGAAGCGGCTGATCGGGCGGTTCTGGCCCGCGTGGACGGCGGCGGCCTGCTGGCTGCTCTGCGTCGGCGTGCAGGGCATGGCGGTGTTCACCCGGATGTACAGCCTGATGATGCTGGAGGGCATCGTGCTTTTGTACTGCCATGTGGTTTTGTGGCAGGCGCTGCAGGCGGGGCAAAAGCCGCCGCGGGCGGTCTGGCCGGGTCTGTTTGCGGTCACAATGGCCGGGGCGCTGACGCAGTATTTCTTTTTGGTGTTCTGCTTTTTCGTCTGTGGGCTGTGCGGCGGTTCAAGACGGCGGGCGGCTATGTGATCGCCGAGTTTGCCGCGCTGGCTGCGGCGTATGCGGCCTTCCCCACGATGAAGGCCCATATCTTCTCCGGCTCCCGCGGAAAAGAGGCATTTGCGAGCGTCTTTGACCTGTCCGCGCTGGCGGAGTGGGGCAGGAGCATCGGCACGGTGGTGCAGCTGCTGGCGGCCCAGTTCGGCGGGCTCTGGCTGTGGGCCGTGGTTGTGGCTGCCGCGGCGGTGGTGCTGTGGCGGCGCGGCTGCCGTCTGCGCGGCAATGGCCTGTTTGCCGCCGGGCTGCTGCTGGCGTCGGCGGGGTACGTGGCGCTGATCGATAAGGCCGCGCCGTTTGAGGCGGACCGCTACTATGTGGTGATCTACGCCGCTGTGGTGCTGGCTGTGGCTGTAGTGCTGGCCAGGCTGGCCCCGCAGCACGAGACCCTGCTGCTGCTGGCACTGGTGCCGATCCTTGCGGCGCACAGGACCGACCCCAACGCCTACCTGTATGAGGACGCCGCCCCGCGCAAGGCTGCGCTGGCCGACACCGAGAGGCTGCCCGCCGTTGTGCTGAACAAGGCGGGGTATGAGGTCGCGCCCGACCTGTTCTTGGAGGAGTTCGCCAAGCGTGAGGCCGTTGACCAGGCAAGCGGCGAGGACGATGCCGCCAGCCTGCGCGCGGCGGTGGCACTCTGCTGTTTCACTCAAAGTATGGCCAGTAGGCAAATCCGTCGCCTAAAAGCACAAGGCAACTTACAGAATATAGGTAAGCCCACACAGCCTATTTATATACCAACACCGGGACATTATGAGAAATGAGTTCAACAGGTATGAGAAATAAACCAAATCAAGGTCTATTTGCGAATAAAACTATGAGAAATACCAATTTTAAAAGTATTTCTCATAGCTTACTTTATTAAGGATCTGCTATTTAAATCAAATCTATGAGAATATGAGAAATGAATATCTTATTTCCTGCGCAGGCGCTGAATTCAATTTTCGACCAGCCACTTCTCTATATTTCTTGTTTGAGCACTGAAATTCACACCAATCTTGAAAAGTTTTCGTGAATCCGTTTCAAATGGTCGGGAATAGTGTTTGTCATTTATCTGTTGCAGAGCTTCTTCCGCAGTACCATTCAGTTTAAATTCCATGATGTAGATAAATTTATCGGTCTGCAATACCATATCCACACGGCCTTCACTCGTATGATATTCCGCTTTTACATAAAAACCGACCAGTTTACATACAATATAAAGTACATTCTGATAATGTAACTCCAATTCGCGGGCAAGCTCGTATGGAATATCAGAAAAGAAACTTTGCAGACGACGGAAAAAAGACTCGTAATCACCAGCCTCCACTTCACGAACAAATTTCTGAATTTCAAAGGGAGATTCCACTCTATCTACGTTCGCATAACAAGGAAGCAGAAAACGGACAAACCCTTCTTCCACTTCACGATTAGGAAAACCTAAACGATATATTCCAAAACGCTCATCATACCCTTTAATGGTAAGGTACCCGCTCTGATAGATTACCGGAATAGGATTGGTAGATTCAGAATCTATACTGTTCAGTACCTGTTCATCAGTTTCTTCATGAGCCATCCGATGAAGGTCGTAATGGTGTTTCTTCAGCAATTCCACCAAATAAGTGGGAGTACCTGTTTCAAACCAGTAGCTTTTAAACTCATTCCTATCAAAAGCCAAAAGCAGACTGAAGGGGTTGTACATTCCTTTGGAATTGTGCGTAAAATGATAACCATCATACATTTCTTTCAACCGGGCACATATCTCTTCATACGTCACTCCCTGCACATTGGCAAATTCATGAAGTTCGGCATCCAGATTATCGTATAGTTCCTGTCCGCTCACACCACAAATGCCTATATACTTATTCCACATTGAAATGTCATTCAGGTTATTCAAATCACTGAATACACTGACTTTACCAAACTTGGTAACTCCCGTCAGCAAAGCAAATTTGATACAGCCGTCCTGACTTTTCAATGCGCCGTAGAAGGCTTTCAATGTATTGCGGAAACTCTTTTGCAAAACATCATCACCAATAGCCTGCAGTATCGGCTTATCATACTCATCCACTAGGATCACCACACTTTGCCCCTCTTGCTGACAGGCACGCTTAATAATCCCCTCAAAACGCATCGCTAAAGATTTCTCCGAGGGCTCTTCGCCATATATCTTCTCCCATTCCACCAACGCCCCATTCAGTTTATTCTCCAAACTTTCCGGAGTATCGTATTTTTCCGTATTAAGATCAAGATGTAATACAGGATATTTTACCCAATCTTTTTCCAGCTTCTCCATAGCCAGTCCTTCAAAGAGTTCCCGCTTTCCTTGAAAATAGGCTTCAAGCGTAGAAATAAGCAGACTTTTGCCAAAACGGCGCGGCCGACTCAAAAAATAGTAGCTTCCGGTTTTCACCAATTGATAAACCAATGCTGTTTTATCAATATAAAAATAGCCACCTTTACGAATTTTTTCAAAATTCTGTATACCGATAGGGTAAATCTTGCCACTCATATTTCAATCTGTTTAAGTTCACATCGTACAAATATACATATTATCTCAATATAAAAAACCAAATGCCCAGAGAGGAACCACATTACGCATTCCGTACTCAATATCATCTTTCACAACATACGCATTCTCCACATCATGCACCTGCTTCTGCGACTTATTCTTTCCACCTACTTCAAAGGTATAACCACCCACCGTAAAATCAGCAACTTCTGATGTGGTTACCGGACAAACAACTCGCAAAGTAGAAAAGAAAAATGTTTCACGCACGTTACCAATATCCGGTGTATTGTCAGAAAGCGCATAAGCCAAATTCGTATTATTCAGATACACCTTGTCCACTTTGCCTAAAAGTCTGACACCTTCCGTCTCTGCCCGAAGCTGATTAATTATTCCAGCCTTTTCCAGATAACACATCAAATCAGAAACCGTATTTCTATTCATATCAAGCAAAGTCGCCAACTTGGTAAAATTAGGTTTAAACGGAACACTTTTCGCTATGATATACAACAGTCTTTTCAATTTCAATGCTGTTGCTATATTCATATTCGCAAAAGTCGGTATATCATTTTCCAAAGTCTGCTTAATGATACTTTGTAAACGAAGCAAATATCCCTTTTCCTGAAAGAAAGGGTAATAGCCATGTTGTAGATACTCCTTAAACAACAAAATAGGACGCGCCTCGACATAAGGAAAATCTACTTTATGTTTCAGTATATCTTCTAAAGAATAAACTGGTAAATGATAACCATACGAAATGGCAAGGTATTCACGGAAAGACAACCCCACCATACGATATTCCAGCTTTCTACGACTCAAATCAGCCTCTCCGACTTCCAAATCCAATATAGAGGAACCAGTATACACGACTTGCAGTTTGGGAATCAGATCATATATATTCTTTATCTCCCGAGCCCAACCAGCATACTTATGTATTTCGTCAATATAGAGTTTTTTTCCTCCATGCTGATAGAAGTCCATCGCCAGATCAAACAGTTTATGTTCTGCAAAATATAAATCATCAGCCGTCACAAACAGGGTCTCGTCAATATTATCATACAACTTGATATGTTGCAAGAGCATAGTTGTTTTGCCAACACCACGTGAACCTAAAATAGCAATAAGCCTACTACTCCACTCTATCTCATCATGGAGATAACGGATAAAATCAGTAGATATGTTGCTAAGCAACATCCGGTATGACCTATAAAGTGTATCCATCATTTCTTGTTTTGGGGTTATACAGACAAATATAGAGTAAATTGCCGAATAAAACTAGCATTTTCTAGAAAAACTGCAGGTTTCATTCGGCAATTTCACTCAAGCCTTACCATTAACCGCTTATCCACGCTTATTTACGTCCCACAAACATTATGAGAAATGAATATTTTCTACAGGTTCCTCGCTAATACAGGAAGCCGACAATCCAAATCGGCAATTTACACCTGTAAGGTGTTTCTATTCCATCAGCTAAAATAATAAGGATCAGACATATCTGTAATCAGATCATACGTTTTACCTTGATAATCAAGAAATAACAAAGAGCTAAATAATAACTTGCATTTGTCCTTCTATATTCTTATTTTTGTAGACTGAAGTACAAAAACGAAAAGCATGATTGACACAACGGCTAAGATAGCTGCAAACGCACAAATAGGAAAAGGAACTATTATTGAAGAATTTACAGTCATCGCTCCCAATGCTAAAATTGGAGACGAATGCAAAATTCATCGTAATATATTTATTGATTCAAACGTAATAATCGGAAACAGAGTCAAAATACAAGATAATGTTATGATTCCTCATGGCGTGACATTGGAAGACGGAGTCTTTGTCGGGCCATCGGTATCTTTCACAAATGACAAATATCCACGTTCCATAAATCCTGACGGAACATTAAAATCATCCGAAGATTGGGACGTCAGCGAGACTGTGGTTAAATATGGCGCTTCTATCGGAGCCAACGCTACAATTTTGTGTGGGGTAACTTTAGGAGAATGGTGCATGGTTGCTGCTGGTGCCGTTGTCACCAAAGACGTCCCAGCATATACCTTGGTGGCTGGAAATCCTGCAAAAATTGTAGGACCTGTAAATTTCTGATCTTTGAACAAACACCTATCAAAACATCAATATTATGGAAAACAATCTAATTCAAGCGACAGTGGACTATGTTCATAATCTGGACTGGAGTGATATCTTCACAAATATTACTTCAAACAAACTTCTCTTTCTCTTATCTATCGCGATACCAGTAATCATTCCATTGTTCAATATCTACAAAAGAATTGTAAGGATCAGAAAAATTGTAATATTAAGAGTTTTGAATTGGATGTTAGTGTCACAAGTCGATCTGGCACGATATAAGATAAGAGCCATATTTGACATTACCTTGTTTGTTATAACAATAATTATTTTCTTTATAACCGATGGCCAATACAGGTGGTATGCAATGATACCAGTCGGAGGGATAGTAATCACCGAATGCTGCGCCAATTACAAGCATATACTACAACGGATACCGTTCAAACGAATAAAAGAATTTCCCTATCTTAAATATGAACAAGCTGCACTAATTATCCCCAAAGGATTAGTCGGTATATTGTCCACCACATTAAAGGAAGTAAAAGACATACCTGCCAATCCCAGAATGATGAAGATTCATTTTGCCACTACTGACGAATCATACGAAACCCGCCAGGTGATAACAGATAAATCTATCATTGAAAGAATCATAAAAAACGAGATTGTTGCCTATTATGATAGTCTGACAGAAAAAATCAGGGAAAAAGGATATGACCGGAGTCAATTTTTCTATCTAGAAAATGAAAATGGGCACAAAGAATTTATATGTGATATATTAAAGGATATATATTCTCTGGAAAACGTTTATAATGCCATTATACAAGTCCAGTCAGATATCACAAAAGATGGCTCCATCCGCTTTATTGGTGATAAAGTGGGAATTAGAGGTTATAAACTGGAAAAAGGCGAACTTTTATTAGATATATACGAAACGGATCATTTTACATTTAAAGTTTTCAAAAAAATATTCAAGGACCGCAGATTCAAGAGAATCTTTCAAGAAATTATATGCAGAACCAACAAAACAAATGATAACATAAAACTTTTGTTGGTAGAATCGCTAGCCTTCTTGTTTTCTTCTTTCGGGATTGATATAATTATCGGAGGCAGAGATGCCAGCGGAGCTAAAAAAATGTTGGTAGCAGCAAGAAGCGGAAATATAGAGAGCGACAACAGGTCCACTTTGCACGTCCCTGTCAATGAATCCTTTTCCCGGACAGATTTGGTTGAACACGACCAATATTATAGTCCTTATCATTGCGTACTTCGCGGCATTAAGGAAGAGTTAGGAATTCCGGAAGAAATCTGCAAAAAAACATCTGTATCGTTCCATGACTTTGCCATTGTATCCGATGAAGGAGAGATTGGCTTAGGATGTTACGTCGACTTTTCTTTTGTCATGCCGCTGGAAGAAGCGAGATTATATCCGGGACAAGACAAGTATCTTGAACTTGCTGATATCCTGATAGTACCTTATCCGCCTTTCAAATGGTCTCCATCCGCTTATGAAGATTATTTTTATAAAACGACAGGCAACGAAAAATTCTGTATGCAGTGGCAAAGTTTTACGACACTGTTATATCAACGAGCTATTTTAAGAAACGCCGAAGCGTCTATACCCATAATATGGTTAGTGGACTCTACTATTATACTGACTTTGCTTTTCTTATTGACAAATTATACTCAGATTGATTTAACGAGTACGATCATTTCTTTAATATTAGGAGGATTGGCACTCTTTATAATGAAACGACTTAACAATAAATCTGTGCACAAACTTACTTACGGAGAATTCCTGAAACCTTTCGTTCCTCAATGGAATGGGGATGTAAGAGTTTTACAGTCAACGATGCACTCTCAAATCGTCAAAGGATCAAGAAAGGAAACAAATCCCATAGCTGATGGCATCATGTTCGGGCTAAACAGTCCCTCCGGACAAAAACTGAAATTGTCCGACATTCATTTGCTTACTCCCCCATTCTGTACCGTCCGACGTGAATTCGTTAATTTTACAGAATATCCTATCAGCTTTTACTATGTCGCAGAAAAAAATGGAGATATCGGGAACTGCCTGTCTTTTATCAAGATACCATATGCTCTATCCAGCGACGACCTATCTTTGTTGTTAACTGTTAAAACAGAGAAAGGACATATTGTCTCCTACAATTTTACTAAACCCATCCATTCCGATATTATACTGGATTTTACTAATACACTAGATGAAAAACAGGTTAATACATTTAGTAAATATTATAGAATGAACAAAGATTTACTAAAAAATGTACAAATCGCTTCCTTAGATGAGAACTTTCAAAAAAGATGGTTTCCTTTGGATTTGTTTAATGCCGGCAACGACTACTTCTGGTCTGTCATCGACATGGAAGATGAACTGGAAAAACACGACAGTTATGATTTTGACTTTAAAATTAGCAAGAAGACCCAACCACGTGATTTGTATATGAAAGTGATCGCAAAGAACATGGATAGAAGCAGTTTTTCAATCAGACTTAATGGCAATTTAAAGGACATGGAAACTTTTTTATGCGCTTTCACCTCCAGAAATGACAATAGAAGGAAAATGAGTGATCTGGATATTTATATGATGCAGCTATTCCTTATCAGAATTGGAATAGTATATGCAAAAAAGAAATAGGAGCGATTATTTAACATTGAACATTTACATATAAGCAGAAAAGAATTCCCAATAAGGGATCAAGTGATTATTTAAAAAGAATGATTGCATACAAAATGGCTGAGAGAGACCTCAAACGACTAGTTAGTCGTCCCTTAAAAAGTACTCATCTGCGGGATATTGCAAGAAAACAGTGTCCC
>ERZ1106978.1778-NODE-1778-length-11429-cov-2.999385_pt1 | contig 11429 bp, 10 predicted proteins | sample MGYA00403689_ERZ1106978 | MGnify/ENA primary metagenome ERZ1106978 (study PRJEB35170, sample SAMEA104062434) | human gut metagenome | biome: human gut; feature: human-associated habitat; material: faeces | place: Denmark | collected 2012-08-02 ...
TCGTATCACATCATCCCCGACCCATGGCTGCGCGACCGCGTGACGCGGCAGGGCGACCTCAGCCATTACAATTCCTGCAACGTGCTCTCGCTGCACGCCCTGCTCGGAGCCTATTCGGACGAGGGCGCACAGTGGCTCGACGAGCTGCGCCCCGTGCTGGCGGACAACATCCGCTATGCCTGCGATTTCATCGCCGCTCACTTCCCCGGCGTACAGGTCATGCAGCCGCAGGGGACCTATATGCTGTTTCTGGACTGCGCCGCGTGGCTGCAGGAGCATCATATGACGCTGCGGGAACTGGAGGAGCGCGGAGCGCGTGCCGGTGTCATCTGGCAGGACGGCGCGGCGTTTGCGTGGCCGGACTCCATCCGGATGAATCTGGCCCTGCCGCACAGCAGGCTCGTTGAAGCCATGGAGCGCCTTCGTGTCCATGCCTTCTGCTGAAGTGCTGGCGGGCTTCCTCCGCGCGCATGGTCTGCAGCTCAATGCGCAGCAGCAGGCGGCCGCCGGTGCAGTCGAGGGGCCTGTCCTGCTGCTGGCCGTCCCCGGCAGCGGCAAAACGACCGTGCTCGTGACGCGGCTGGGCTATCTCGTGCAGTGCTGCGGCGTCCGCCCGGAGGAGATCCTCACCATGACCTATACCGTCGCGGCCACCCGCGACATGCGAAGCCGCTTCTCTTCCCTGTTCGGCGAGGAGCTTGGCAGCCGGATGGAGTTTCGCACGATCAACGGCGTCTCCGCGCGCATCATCCGCGCCTATGAGCAGCGGATGGGACGGACCGCATTTTCCCTGCTCTCAAGCGAGGCCGAGCAGGCTGCGCTGCTGCGCGTGCTGTATTTCCGGTGCAAGGGCGAATACCCGACGGACGCCGAGCTCAAGCAGGCCCGCACGCTCATCGCCTATGCAAAAAATCAGATGCTGGGCAAGGAGGAGCTGGACCTGCTGTGGAAGGAGCTGGACTGCTTCCCTGCGCTCTACCGCGCCTATCAGCAGGCGCTGCGCAATGCCAGGCAGATGGACTATGACGACCAGATGGTCTATGCCCTGCGCATCCTGCGGCAGGTCCCGGAGATCCTGCACGAATTTCAGGCGCGCTATCACTACTTCTGCGTGGACGAGGCACAGGATACCTCGCGCATCCAGCATGCGATCGTCTCGCTGCTGGCCGGCGCGAGCGGCAACCTGTTTCTCGTCGGCGACGAGGATCAGAGCATCTACGGCTTCCGCGCCGCCTGCCCGGATATGCTGCTGCACTTTGAGGCGGACCACCCCGGCGCAAAGGTCCTGTTCCTCGAACAGAACTACCGCTCCACGCCGCAGATCGTCGAGGCGGCCGACCGCTTCATCCGCCAGAACGCCTCCCGCCGGGACAAGCACATGCAGCCCGTCCGCTCCGGCGGCGCGGCCATCCGTCAGATCCCGCTGAACCGCCGCGAGCGGCAGTACACCTACCTGCTCGAGGTCGCGCGCGATCTGCCGGAGAATACCGCCGTGCTGTACCGCGACCACGACTCCGCCCTGCCGCTCATCGATCTGCTGGAGCGAAACGGCGTTCCCTACCGGGCGAAGCAGACGGACGGCACGTTTTTCTCCAGCCGGATCGTGCGGGACATCACGGATATCATCCGCTTTGCGCAGTCCCCGTGGGACGGCGCGCTGTTCCGCCGCATTTATTATAAATTCTGTGCCGGGATCCCGAAGGCCGTGGCCGAGCGGGCTGCGGCCCACAATCCCACGGCCGAGCCGCTTCTGCTGGCCGTGGCGGACGACGACGTCTCCCCGTATACGCGGCGGCAGTGCCGCATGCTTCAGACCCATCTGCAGAACCTCCGGACGGAGAAGGCCAACCGCGCCGTCTACCGCATCGTCGCCTTCATGGGCTACGGCGACTACCTGGACCAATGCGGGGCCGACAAGAGCCGCGCAGAAATTCTGGAAGCACTGGGTGCGCAGGAGCCGGATCCTCTGCGCCTGCTGGAGCGTCTGGACGAGCTGCAGGCTCTGCTGCGGCAGCCGAAATCCGAGGCGCGCGGCCTGATTCTCTCCACGGTGCACTCGAGTAAGGGCCTGGAGTATGACCGGGTCTTTCTGCTCGACGTCATCGACGGCGTGTTTCCAAAGGAGGGCGAGGACGTCGACCGTGACGAAGAGCGGCGGCTGTTCTATGTCGCCATGACCCGCGCCCGCAACGAGCTTGCCGTCTTCACCTTCCCGCCGGAAAAAACGTCCTCGGCCTTTTCGCAGTTCCTGTTCCGACCGAAGCGCCGCATCCCGCGCAAGTCAAAGAAAAAGACTGCGGCAGACAGCTTTCTCCCCGGCACGCCGGTGCAGCACAGCGCCTATGGCGCGGGGCGCATTCTGGCGCGGGAGGGCGACCGTGTCCGCATCCGCTTTTCCAGCGGCAGCGAGCGGGTGTTTTCGCTGGCCGCCGCCGTTCCGAACGGGCTTCTCAGCCTGCGGCAGGAATCCGGCGGAAATGCCGCAAAAGCCGATTGACACGGTAGGCAATTCGTTGTATCATAATTTGAACGGCCCTGCGCCGTGAATCCACAGTGCGGAGGAACATCTCACCATGCTCAATTCTTTCTCCCGAACCGAACTGCTGCTCGGCCACCCGGCCATGGAGGCCCTGAAGCACGCGCGCGTGGCGGTCTTCGGCATTGGCGGCGTCGGCGGCTATGCCTGCGAGGCCCTTGTCCGCAGCGGCGTCGGCGCCTTTGACCTCATTGACGACGACAAGGTCTGCCTGACGAACATCAACCGCCAGATCATCGCCACGCGGAGGACCGTCGGCCAGTATAAGGCCGACGTCATGCGCGACCGTATGCTCGACATCAATCCGCAGGCCGATATCCGCGTACACCGCTGCTTCTTTCTGCCGGAAAACGCCGCAGAGTTCCCGTTTTCGGAATATGATTATATTCTCGACGCCGTCGACACCGTCAGCGCCAAGCTCTCGCTTGCCGTGCAGGCGCAGGCTGCCGGTGTACCGATCATCAGCGCCATGGGGGCGGGCAACAAGCTCGACGGCAGCCGCTTCCGCATCTCCGATATCTCCGAGACGCGTGTATGCCCGCTGGCACGTGTGATGCGCCGCGAGCTCAAAAAGCGCGGCGTGCGCCGCCTGAAGGTCGTCTGGTCTGACGAGCAGCCGACCCGGCCGCTCGAGGACATGGCCAACAGCTGCCGCTACCACTGCATCTGCCCGCCGGGCGCCGCACATAAGTGCACGGATCGCCGCGATATCCCCGGCAGCACGGCCTTTGTGCCGCCGATCGTCGGCCTTCTGATGGCAGGCGAGGTCATCAAGGACCTGACGGCTTCCGTCAGACAGGAGGGCACATGGAACTGACGCTCGAAGAATTGGAGGCGCTGGAGCCTGGCAGCTATACCCTGCTCGACCTCCGCTCGGAGCAGGAGACCGCCTACGGCACCATTCCCGGCTCCGTTCCGGCCAACGCCGCCGCCCTGCCGGAGGGGCTTCCGGCAGAGCCCGGCCGCATCGTGCTGTTCTGCACACGCGGCAAGCTCAGCCTTGAAACGGCTGAACGCCTGCGCGACGAAGGCTTCGATGCCTGCAGCCTCAAGGGCGGCTATCTTGCCTGGCTCATGCGGCAGATGCAGCGGCAGGAGGCAGAGGAGCTGTGCAGCCGCGTGGAAAACAGTCTGCGCAAGCGCTTCCGCCTGAAGCTGTGGTGCAACTTTACCAAGGCCATCCGGCAGTATGAGCTTGTCAAGCCGAACGACCGTATCGCCGTGTGCATGTCCGGTGGAAAGGACTCCATGCTCATGGCAAAGCTTTTTCAGGAGCTGCAGCGTTATACGAAGTTTCCCTTCTCGGTGGAATACCTCGTTATGGACCCCGGCTACAGCCCGGAGAACCGCCGCGTCATTGAAGAAAATGCACGAAAGCTGAATATTCCCATCCATATTTTCGAGTCGAACATCTTTGACTATGTCTACAATGTGGACAAATCTCCCTGCTATCTCTGCGCGCGCATGCGCCGCGGGCACCTGTATGACTATGCCCGCCGGCTCGGCTGCAACAAGATCGCGCTCGGGCACCACTATGACGACGTCATTGAGACGATCCTCATGGGCATGCTCTACGGCGCGCAGGTCCAGACCATGATGCCGAAGCTCCACAGCACGAATTTTCCCGGTATGGAGCTGATCCGGCCGCTGTATCTGATCCGCGAGGACGATATCAAGGCCTGGCGGGACGCAAACGAGCTGCATTTCATCCAGTGCGCCTGCCACTTTACCGACACCTGCACGACCTGCTCCAATCGGGAGATGCGCTCGAAGCGGCAGGAGATCAAGGATCTGATCCGCACGCTGAAGCAGCGCAATCCGGATGTGGAGGCGCATATTTTCCGCTCCGTGGAGAATGTGAACCTCGACACCGTCATTGGCTGGAAGGCCAGCGGAAAAAAATACAGCTTCCTCGACCGCTACGACGAGGAAGCCTGAACGAATTCCCTCTGCGCTCTTTCGCAGAGGGAATTATTATTTTATATTATATTGGGATCAGCAGCAGCGTTCCGGCCGGGACCTCGTCTGCCTGCAGGTCATTTGCCGCCGTGACCGTCTCCGGCGCAGTGCGGCAGGCCTTTGCGATATCCCAGACCTGCTCCGGCTGCTCCGTGCGCCGCAGGATGACGCCCGGACGCCGCGCATCGTCCGGCTCCGGCTCCGTCGTGCCGCCGCACACGGCCTTGAGCGCATGCCGCGCCGTGCTGGCAAGCGTCACCTGCACCGGGCAGCGCAGTGTCACGCCGTCCGCCCCTGCCGCACAGAACAGCTCGCCCGGCGTGATCTCCGTGACGCGGCAATCCGCCTGCGGCGCAAGCGCCGTTTCCAGCAGCACGTTCGTTCGCAGCGTCTGGCCCTGCAGTTTCCCTGCCGGGTCGGTGAAAAGGACGTTCGCAGCAAGCGGCAGCTCGATTTTTGCCATGCCGTTCTCCTGCCGCCGCACCGGCTCCCCTGCCAGTACCCAGCCGTCTGCTATGGCGGAGGCGGGTTCCCGCCCGGCCGCCTGCGCCGTCTCGCGGAACGTCTGGACATCGAGGATGCCCTCCATTTCCCACGTCTCCCACTGCGGCTTCAGCTCGGCATCGAGGCAATAGGCATCCTCGATCAGCTCTACCGGCTGCTCGCCGCAGACCGTACACTGCGCCAGAATGCCCGCGCTCAGCAGCAGGCGGCGGCAGTCGAGCTGGCCGTCCGGCTCCGTCTCGGCCGAGGTCAGGGCGAGGAATACCGTCAGGTCTCCCTCATCCAGGTCCTGCTCCAGCTCCGCAAACTGCGAGAACGGAAGCTCCGTCTCCTGCCGCTGCAGGCTGCCGTCCGGGGACTCATAGAAGATATGGACCGTCAGCCGCCCCTTGAACACCGCCTTGTTCCCGATCGTCTTCCGCTCAGCCGTATCCAGCGCATAGACGCATTTGAGCAGCCGCTCGACCGGCGGCTTCGACGCCGGGATCTCGATCTCTTCATTGAGCGAAAAGCTCTTTTCGCCGAGGCCGCGCGGCAGGCGCAGCGGCAGGCGCTTGCGCCGGAGCTGCAGCGTCGGCGCCGGCTCCGGAAAGTCGTGCAGCGTCCGCGTGAACGCGGCATAGACCGTCAGCGTGCAGGAGACGCCGACGCGCACGAGCAGCTTGCGCGAGTGCACGAGCCGTGCATCCACGCTGCACAGACGGCAGACGCATTGCAGGCGGCAGTCGCTCTGCTCCCCCTCCCAGCCGCGCCGGGCGCTGAACGGGATCACGGTCTCCAGCCGCTCGAGCCGTCCGTCCTCTGTGACGAACAAAATACCCGCCTGCACCTCCCCGCTGACCGACGCACTTCCCGCGGTACACTCCTCCGCGCGGACGAGCAGCGTGCCGAACGCATCGACGACGCGGTCCGCATCCGCGCAGCTGTCCGGTACGATGACCTCGGCTGTCAGCTCCTGCGTGACCGTCTGATCGAGCACGCGTCCGAGATAGTCCAGCTGCTTTTCCTGAAAGACAAGCTCCATCGTCTTCCCTCCTTCTTGTTCTGGGAAAATCATATGCGGGCCGCGCGCGCAATATCTGCCGATTATCGCCGCCGCGCAAGGCAAAGCCCTGCGACCAGAAGCGCGATGCCGAGCACGACCAGCACGAATTCCGAGCTGAACAGCAGCGAGAGCAGCAGCCCCGCGCCGAGCGCCATCATCACCGAGCCCAAAAGCTCCATTTTTCTGCACATAAAAAACCGCCCCCTGCCAGCCTATGCGCAGAGGGCGGTTTTATGCAGGAAGATCGGGCAGCAGCGTGTTCCGCACCGCAAGAAATCGATCAATCTCTCCTGTTTGCATGATTTACATGTCAACGCTTCGGAGCAGAAAAGGAAACATGCAGATGCTCCTCCGGGCCAAAGCGATCCCACAAGGAGTGCAGCAGCGTCAATTTTCCAAGAGGCCACTGCTCCCACCGGCAGTCCTCTCGCTCTTCTGCTTCGGCAGGCGGTCCGTACGCTCTTCTCAAAGCAGCTGACAGCTCCGCATAAGAAGCGGCAGCGTCATCGCCCTTCCGCTGCTCCGGCGGAATGACCCGAAAAAACTCCAGAAATTGGATGCGGCCAGCCTTAAAATGGACACCGATATTCAGCAGAATATCACAATGAAACGCTTTTCCCGGAAACACAAGATATCCGGGTGCTGCCATATGATATGGCCTCGTCTCCTTTCAGCACGGTGAATCTGTCCGGATGCACGAAGCAGCCATTGTTACCGTGCAGCTGCTCCGGAGCAGATCAGCCAGCACAGGCCCTCGCGGATACGGAGCCTGACCGTCGGTTCGATCCACTCATTGCTGATGGTCAGCGAGTCACCCCGGCGCGCTTCTGCGTCGCAGAGCGGATATTTCGCGCCCTCGATCGTCACACCGCGCAGAACGGCGTCGATGGGAAGCAGAGAAAAATAGAAATAATCCGTGCGCGGCAGGACATACTCCCCCGGTCCGCGATTGTCGGGGTCGAGCAGGATGGCCTCGACACCATCAGCGCGAGCCGTTTCCAGCAGCTGCAGATTGGCAAGGGCATGGTCCAGCCGCCCGCCGGTGCAGGCCGTGAGATACAGGCGCGTACAGCCATGCGCCCGCGCCATCGTATAGGCCGCCTGCAGGTCGGACTCGTCCTTCTCCGGGCGGAGCAGGATATTTTCCGCTCCGGCCACAGCCGTGCCGCCGGAGTCTCCGTCCCCGACATAGCAGTCCGGGGCAAAACCGGCCGCCGCGGCGCAGTGCACGCCGCCGTCCGCGCAGATCACAAGCGGTTTCTCCGCGCGCAGCGCATCGAGATGCCCCCAGCTGCAGCAGGGCATCGCGCCAAAAATCAGGGCTGTTTGTGTTCCCAAAGCCGGATCTCCTTTGCTGCTTCATAGAGCCTTGCATAGCTGGTATGACGGGTCGGCTCCAGCTCGCCTGCCGCAAGCGCCTCGAGCACGGCACAGCCCGGCTCGGACAGATGCGCGCAGTCGTGATAGCGGCAGCGGCCGAGATACGGGGCAAAGTCCGGAAAGGCATACTGGAGGTTTTCCTTCAGGATCAGCTCCATCTGCTCCGTGTCAAATGAGGAGAAGCCCGGCGTGTCGATGACACAGGTGCCATCCGTCAGTGGGAACAGCTCCACATGACGTGTCGTATGGCGGCCGCGGCCGAGCTTTTCCGAGACCTCGCCCGTCTCCACGGAGAAGCCGAGGCAGTTCAGGATGCTGCTCTTGCCGACGCCGGAATTGCCCGTGAAGGCGACGGTCTTGCCGCGCACGGCCTCGTGCAGGGCGGCAACGCCCTCGCCGCTGGCCGCGCTCGTCGGAAAGACCGGGAACCCGGCATGGCGGTAGATGCGCGTGAGCGACTCCCCGCTCTCGAGGTCCGTCTTGTTGACGCACAGCACGACCGGCACATTCTGGTTTCCCGCAATGGCCGCGACGCGGTCGATGAGGAACGGGTCCGTCACGGGATTCGCGCCGGACGCCAGCACGACGAGGGCGTCGAGGTTGCTGACGGCCGGGCGGATGAAGCTGTTGCGGCGCGGCTCGATCTCCTCGACCATGCCCTGTGCGCCGGAGCCGGAAAAGCGGACCCAGTCCCCGACGAGCGGCGACATCCGCTCCTTGCGGAAGCGGCCGCGGGCGCGGCACTGCGTGAGCGTGCCGTTCCCGCTGTCTACATAGTAAAATCCGCTGAGCGCCTTGACGATGCGTCCACGCTCCATGCTCAGTCTCCCGATTCAGAGGATTCCGTCGTCGGCTCCGGCTCCGTCGGCGCGGTGGTCGGCGCTTCCGTCGGGGCCTCCGTCGGCGCGGGGCCGTCCGAGACCTCGAGCGTCACGATCGTGTCCTTGGCAACCTTGGAATTTGCCGCCTCGCTCTGCCGCACGACGCGGTCCTTCTCGTCCGTGTCGCTGTAGACGCGCTTGATCTCATATTTCAGGCCGTTTTCCGTCAGCAGGTCGATGGCGTCGCGGACGCTCAGGCCGGTGACGGGCGGGACCGTGACCTTGCCGCTGCCCTTGCTCACATAGACCGTGACCTGCTGGCCGCGGCTGAGCTGGCTGTCCGAGGCAGGGACGGTGCGCGTGACATTGCCGGATGCGATATCGTCGCTCTCCTCCTCGAGATAGGTGATGCGCAGATTCAGGTTCATGGCATCGAGGATGCTCTTGGCATTTTCCTTAGACTGGTTCTTGAGCTCCGGCATTTTGCCCGAGCCGAGGCTGACATACACCGTCACGCTCTGGCCCTCCTGCAGCTCGGTCTCGGCTGCGGGATCCGTACGCGTCACGCTGCCCGCGGGCACAGTGTCGCTCGATTCTTCCTCGCGGCGGACATTCAGGCCGAGATTCATGGCCTTGAGCTGGGACATGGCATTTGCCTCCGACTGACCGGCCAGATCCGGCATGAGGTTGTTTTCCTTGCCGAGGCTGACCTTCAGCGAGATCGTGCGCACGCGGCCGCCCTTGACCATTTCGCCTGCCTTGGGGGTCTGCTCATAGACATAGCCCTTTTCGTATTCGTCGTTATAGTCGTAGGTCACGCCGTTCAGGTCGATCTTCAGCTCGGGATAGTCGTCGGGGTTGATGTCCTCGAGCTTCATGCCGACGAGCTTCGGCACCTCGACCTCAGGCGTATCGGGCTTGTCATTCGTGCCGGAGCCGCGGAGCAGCACAACGCCGAGCACAACGAGCAGCACAACGGCCGCCGCTGCGGCGCAGACGACGCCGATGACGGTGCGGCGCTTCTTCTCCTGCTCGCGGCGGGCACGCTCGGCTGCGCGGCGCTCATCCGGCTGGCGCGCAGCACGGTTCGCGGCGCGGGCAGCGGCATAGCGCTCCGCCTCGGAGCGGGTCATGCCGCCGTGCTGCGGCTGCTGGGGCTGCTGCGGGGCCTGCGGCGCCTGCCGCAGCGTCTGACCACCGGGCCCGTACACGAACGTCAGGCTCGGATTCTTGCGGAATTCCTCCATATCGCGCAGCATCTCCGTCGCGGAGGAATAGCGCTCGTCGGCATTGGAGGCCATGGCGTGCATCGTGATCTGCTCGAGGCCGCGCGGGATACCGGTGACGAGCGTGCTGGGCAGCGGCGCGCCGCCGTTGATGTGCTGGATGGCGACGGAGACGGGCGTCTCGCCGTCATAGGGCGTGCGGCCCGTGAGCATCTCATACATGACGACGCCGAGGGAATAGAGATCGGACCGGTCGTCCACCCACGCGCCCTTGGCCTGCTCCGGCGAGATATAGTGCACGGAGCCGAGCGCCTCGCGCGTCAGCGTGCTCTGTGCCGAGGCGATGCGCGCGATGCCGAAGTCGGCGACCTTGATGCTGCCGTCCTTCAGGATCATGATATTGTGCGGCTTGATATCGCGATGGACAATGCCGCGGCTGTGGGCGTGCTCGAGCGCCTTGGCGATCTGCATGGCGAAATGCAGCGTCTCGCGCCAGTTGAGGCAGCCCTTCTTCTCCAGATACTGCTTGAGTGTGATGCCCTCGATCAGCTCCATGACGATATAGTCCACGTCGCCGGAGCGGGACACGTCGTAAACGCTGACGATATTCGGGTGCGACAGCATGGCTACGGCCTGCGACTCCGCATGGAAGCGGCGGCGGAACTCCTGATTGCGCGAGAACTCATCCTTGAGGATCTTCACGGCGACCAAGCGGTTCAGACGGTGATCCAGTGCTTTATATACAACTGCCATCCCGCCTGTCCCGATGACCTCGAGGATCTCATAGCGGTTATCCAGCAGCCTTCCTAAGTAATTTTCCATGGCAACTCCTTCCGCGTGCGCGGCCCGTTCTCAGCGGCGAACGGAAGCCGGATTCAATCTCAGATACCGCAGAGCGGCCTTTTTTGTTACAGTGCAATGAGCACAGAGGTCACGTTATCGGGCGCGCCCCGGCTTTTTGCGATATCCAGCAGGCGCTGGCAGCAGTCTGCCTTCTGTGCGCCGTGCACGACTTCAAATAAGATCTCCTGATCGGCCATCTGGTTCGAAAGGCCGTCCGAGCACAGCAGCAGGCAGTCGCCCGGCTCCGCCGTGAGGGAGAACACATCGGCGGCGACCTGCTTTTCCGTGCCGACCGCGCGGGTGATGAGATTCTTGCTCGGGTGGTTCTTGGCCTGCTCGTGCGTCAGCTCGCCGCGCTGCACCATCAGCTCCACAAGAGAGTGATCCACGGTGACGCAGCGGATGCCGTCCGCGCCGAGATGGTAGGCCCGGCTGTCGCCGATGTTCACAATCTCCACGCGCAGGCCGCGGACGAGGGCAGCCACGAGCGTCGTGCCCATGCCGCGGAACTCCTCGCTGAGCTGTGCGTGCTCATAGACGGAGATATTGGCCAGCTTCGCCGCCGTGCACAGCACGTCCTGCTCCTCTGCCTCGGTCATCCCGTCGCGCAGAGAGCGGCAGACCTCGCCGCAGAAGACCTCGCAGGCAAGGCGGCTGGCCACATTCCCGGCACGCGCGCCGCCCATGCCGTCGCACACCACGCCCACCGTGCGGCCGGAGGCCGTGTGCTGCGCCGTGACGTAGGCGTCCTGGTTCTCCTTCCGGACAAGGCCGATGTCGGTCATGCCCCAGACGTTCATTTGGTTCATTGGGAACACTCCCCTTTCTGCGCTTCTTCCATGGCCTTCCGGCGGAGCTGTCCGCAGGAGGTGTCGATATCTCCACCCAGGCTCCGCCGCACGGTGGCGGTGATGCCGTGGGATTCCAGCCGTTTTTGAAAGGCCCCGATCCGGCGGGAGGGCTTGTAGGGGCTCTCCACCACGTCGTTCAGGGGAATCAGATTCACGTGGCCCGGCATCCCCCGGAGCTTCCTGGCGATCAGGTCCGCCTGCCAGTCGTGGTCGTTGACCCCGTCGATCATTGCATATTCGTAGGAGATGCGCCGTCCAGTGGTC
>ERZ1106978.1779-NODE-1779-length-11427-cov-3.497010_pt1 | contig 11427 bp, 9 predicted proteins | sample MGYA00403689_ERZ1106978 | MGnify/ENA primary metagenome ERZ1106978 (study PRJEB35170, sample SAMEA104062434) | human gut metagenome | biome: human gut; feature: human-associated habitat; material: faeces | place: Denmark | collected 2012-08-02 ...
CCATGGTAGCAGTACCTTCATGAGTATCACCAATCTTATAGTTAACACCGGTATAGTAAAGAATACGCTCTGTTAATGTTGTTTTACCAGCATCAATATGAGCCATAATACCAATGTTTCTGGTTCTCTCTAATGGATATTCTCTTCCAGCCAAGGTTTTTCCTCCTTAATTTACTACGCCGATATGCGCAGAACATTTTTATAATACTTGAGAGCAAAGTTGCTTTGCTCCCGGTATCTATTCATATGGCAAATGATATTAGAAGCGGTAATGAGCGAATGCTTTGTTTGCTTCTGCCATTTTGTGCATATCTTCTTTTCTCTTAACAGATGCACCTGTGTTGTTAGCTGCATCCATGATTTCATTTGCAAGTCTTTCTTCCATGGTCTTCTCACCTCTGTTACGTGAGAAAGTTGTTAACCAACGAAGTCCTAAAGCCTGACGACGGTCTGGTCTAACTTCGATTGGTACCTGGTATGTTGCACCACCAATACGTCTAGCCTTTACTTCAAGAACAGGCATAACGTTATTCATGGCTTCTTCAAATACCTCAAGAGCAGGTCTTTCTGTTTTCTCTTCTACTCTTGCGAAAGCTCCATATACAATTTTCTGTGCTACACCTTTCTTACCATCTAACATAATGTTGTTGACAAGCTTTGTAACGACTTTGTTATTGTAAATTGGATCTGCTAATACGTCTCTTTTCTGAGTATGTCCTTTACGTGGCACGGTTCTTCCCTCCTTAATCATAATTTACTATACAGGTCTTTCCTGCATTTACTGTGTCCGGTTTCCCGGCTCTGCAACATTTGCAATGAAAGTTCAATGCAACATGTTGTCAGTGAACTTCATTTCGATTAATTCAACGGTACTCACATGTGTAAAATGGGCAAGCCCATCTCGGAACAAAATCTTGTTCCCCCTTAGTGTTCGTGCGGAAATATATCTCTAGTGAAACAATTCCAACACTAAACCTTTTAGTTCTGTTTGTGATACTATTGGTTTTACTTCATTCTGTAATCAAAAATTACTTAGAAGCCTTTGGTCTCTTAGCGCCGTATTTAGAACGAGCCTGTTTTCTGTTAGCAACACCTGCTGTATCAAGTGTACCACGGATGATGTGATATCTTGTACCTGGTAAGTCCTTAACACGTCCACCACGGATCATAACAACGCTATGCTCCTGTAAGTTGTGTCCTTCACCTGGAATGTAGCTTGTTACTTCGATTCCGTTAGAGAGACGTACTCTGGCGATCTTTCTAAGAGCTGAGTTAGGTTTTTTAGGAGTAGCTGTCTTAACAGCTGTACATACACCACGCTTCTGTGGAGAAGAAGTGTTGATTGGCTTCTTCTGGAGAGAGTTAAAGCTTCTCTGAAGAGCTGGTGCTGTAGACTTCTTTACAGATGTCTGACGTCCTTTTTTTACTAACTGGTTAAATGTTGGCATTTCTTTCACCTCCTACGATTATAATAAGTTGCTTATTCATCTTGTGAATAGTCGTACATCAAAACAAAACGTTCCTATGCACGCTTGTTTAGTTTATTACGAATCATGATACTTGTCAAGGGATTTTCCTTGATTTTTTCACGTTTTCTGCCACTTTTTTCTTAGTTTTACAAGATTTTTTCTTTTCCTTATATTTTACGATTTCATGCTTTATCAAGCTAAATACTAATACTCCCGCCAATACACCGGCACTATCGATGCATACATCTCTGAACTGACAGCTCCTGCCCGGCACAAACAACTGATGTAATTCGTCACTTGCCGCATATGCTGTACCTGCACACCAGCAGATCAGCATGGACCGTTTCCCGCTGTCTTCCGAAAAAGAATACGCCGTCCTCAGTATCAGCACACCAAGGACCGCGTACTCTGTTGCATGCGCACATTTGCGTACCGGGAAATCAATCATTTTCGCAAACTGCTCCTGCCGTTCTTCTGACCAGGATGTAAATTGCGGGACTATCAGCCTCCCGATCTCTTTTCCTACCGAATGGCTCATTCCCTCCGATTCTACCGCTTTTTTAGCCGAAAAAGAAAAAATCACTGACATCCAGATGATCGTAAAGATCAGCCAAATCATTCCTGTCTTTTTTCTCTTCATCCTGTTTTCTGTCATATTTTTTCCTGTCTTTTTGATTCTTTACTATGTCTCGGATATCTGACTCCGGATTTTATGCCTGCAGATCTGAGAACAGATCTTTTCGATATACGCCATCTGCGATCAATTTTGCAAATGACTCTACTACAACAGGTTTATCTTCTTTATAAGTAACACCAAACCATTTATCCTGTGTCTCCAGAAGTTTGACACTTACTTTTCCTTTTTTCAAAAGCTCGTCAATATAGATTGGAAGCAGGTATTCTCCTTTCAGTTCTTTTGCTTCGTCTCCCTTGATATTTTCAAAGAATTCTACAAAGCCTTCTTCCAAAAGTCCCACAAATTCCGGTGTCAATCCCCACATATTCATAGATACATGCGAATTCACATTTATTTTATTTCCCTGTGATTCTGCTCCGTCCTCTGTTTTTTTGATTTCATAGGTTTCCATAACATCCGTCAGATAATCATTCTCATCCACTGCACAGATTCCTCTTGTAACAGTTCCATTATCACTTAAAGTATTACCAAGAATAAAACCTGCCATGCAGAGTTCTTTCGATCTTTCCGGAGTATAATTATTAATCAGAAATTCATGGATCTTTACAAATGCTTCTTTTCCATAATAATCATCTGCATTAATAACAACAAACGGTTCTTTGATGATGTCTTTACACACCAGAACTGCCTGTCCCGTTCCCCATGGTTTACTTCTATCCACAGGTTTTTTGATTTCTTCCGGAAGATCATCTAATTCCTGATAAGCGTAAGCGAATTCTACGTTCAACCTATTACAGATCCCTTCGATACGCTTTCCGATCGCGTCATGAAATGCTTCCTTAATATCCTTACGGATGATAAATACAACTTTATTAAATCCGGCTTCAATTGCATCATGGATAGAATAATCCATAATAATCTCTCCATTCGGGCCAACCGGTTCTAACTGCTTGATTCCACCACCGAAACGAGACCCCATTCCCGCAGCCATGATGACTAATGCTGTTTTCATAATCTTCTTTCTCCTTTATTCATTTGTCTTTTTCACGGTTAGGATTAGTATAGCACAATTTCGGGACCTATTCTACTGTTACACTCTTCGCAAGGTTTCTCGGCTTATCTACATCAAGCCCTTTTGCCACAGATACATAATATCCAAGTAACTGGAGCGGAATCACTGCAAGTGATGTTGCAAAGTGTGGATCTGTCTTTGGAATATATACAGAGAAATCTGCATTTTCTTCAATATTATAGTGTCCAAATGTCGTAAGACCCATCAGATATGCGCCACGGCTCTTACACTCTACCATGTTACTCAGTGTCTTTTCATATAATGCCGGCTGAGTCAGTACTCCGATAACGAGTGTACCGTCTTCAATCAGAGAAATCGTTCCATGTTTTAATTCTCCTGCTGCATATGCTTCAGAATGAATATAAGAAATTTCTTTCAGCTTTAAACTGCCTTCCAGAGAAATTGCATAATCAATTCCACGTCCGATAAAGAAAATGTCTTTTGCATTCACCTGTTTGGATGCAAACCACTGAAGTCTTTCTTTGTCTTCAATGATTCTGCTGATCTTATCCGGAATCGTCTTCAGTTCTTCGATATATCCAGTATACTGTTCCTCTGTAATCTGACCTCTGATCTTAGCAAACTGAATTGCCAGTGTGTAAGTTGCGATCAGCTGTGTACTGTACGCTTTTGTTGTTGCAACCGCAATCTCCGGTCCTGCAAGTGTATAGAATACATTATCTGCTTCTCTCGCAATAGATGAGCCGATCACGTTCACAATTCCAAGTGTCTTTACACCCTGTTTCTTAGATTCTCTGAGGGCTGCAAGACTGTCGGCAGTCTCTCCTGACTGACTGATGATAATAACCAGTCCCTTAGGATCGAGGATCGGATTACGATATCTGAACTCTGATGCAAGTTCTACACGTACCGGGATTCTTGCCAGGTCTTCCATAACATACTGTGCTGCCACTCCGACATGATATGCAGATCCACACGCTACAATATAGATCTGGCTGATCTCTTTAATCTCTTCTTCTGAAAGTCCGACTTCTGAAAGATCGATCGCACCGTCTTTTACAACAGAATTCAGAGTATCTGAAACAGCCTTCGGCTGTTCATGGATCTCTTTGATCATAAAATGCTCATATCCAGCTTTTTCTGCTGCCTCTGCATCCCATTCAACTGTTTTTAATTCTTTTTCGATCTCATCGCCATCCAGATTATAGAATGTAATCTCTCCTTTGCGGACACGTGCCATCTCCTGGTTTCCAATATAATATACATCTCTTGTATATTTCAGGATCGCAGGAACATCTGAACCGATATAAGATTCTCCGTTTGCAACTCCTAAGATCATCGGGCTGTCTTTTCTTGCTACATAGATTTCTTCCGGATAATCTTGGAACATCATTGCAAGTGCATATGATCCACGGATACGCACAAGTGCATGATTAATTGCATCTACCGGTGTTCCTTCATACTTTTTATAATAATAATCGATCAGCTTAACAGCAACCTCTGTATCCGTCTCAGAGTAGAATGTATATCCTTTGCGGAGCAGCTTGTTCTTTAACTCCTGATAGTTTTCAATAATACCGTTGTGTACAGCAACTACATTGCCATCGTCACTCATATGCGGATGCGCATTGTTCTCTGACGGTTCCCCGTGTGTTGCCCATCTGGTGTGACCGATTCCACAGGTTCCCGGAACGGCTGCACCACCATTGGTCTTCTCAAACAGTACTTTCAAACGGCCTTTCGCCTTGATAACTTCTGTCTCTTCTGTTCCATTACGAACAGCAAGTCCTGCTGAATCATATCCACGATACTCCAGCTTTGACAGTCCATCCAGTAAGATCGGAGCCGCCTGCTGCGATCCAACATATCCTACGATTCCACACATTTATCTATATCCTCCAGTCTTTTTTGCGAAAATAAATTTTACTCTTTTCGTTACATTGTAGCAAACATGGGACTTTTTGTAAAGAATAAGCGGGAATAACAATCGTCATCCCCGCCTTTCTCTTTAATCCAGATCAATAAAATCCATTTCGAAAGTATCACCTTTTTTACGCTTTTCTTTCTTGATATTATAATCATCGAACGAATCAAAGTCGTCATCATCAAAATAGTCATCAAACTCATCAACGTTGCGAGTATCATCACTTATTCCTTCGTCATCATAATCATCGTCGAAGTCATCATCATAATAATCATCATCGTCGAAATCATCATCAAAGTCGTCATAATCATCTTCGAAATCATCATCCTGTCTCTTTTTGAACTGTGATTTCTTTTCTGCCTTAACAGGCTGGATCGGTTTTACCGGATTACGTTGCGGCTCATCGTCCAGTTCATATTCATCATACAGATCATCCAACTCTCTGTTGCGGTTATGTAACTTCACAACGGAAACAAGAAGGAAGATTACCAGAAGAATAACGATAACTGCTGCCGCTGCTACAAACCAGATCAGATGATCGGAAATCTTTTCTAAAATTGCGTCAAACTTGCTTGCACTCTTCTTATCCGGTGTAGTCGCAGACTTCGGAGTCTCCATTCTCTGATAAGTATGCTCTACAGAGTCATATAAATAGAGGGATTCTTCACCGTCATTATTTACTGCATATAATACATAGAAACCATCGCGGTCCGGTTCATCCCAGATTTCAAAAGTCTTGCCGTTGATCTCCAGATTTCCTTTTGAATACTTTGATGGCATAGACACTTTACTGCCTGCATCAAAAATTACGATAGAATAAGTATCTGAAATCACAACCTGTTCTGCCGGTGAGAAGCTGCTGTCAGATGAATCATACATCCAGAAATCGCCTTTTCCATCACCGTCTACCAGGTAAGCCATCTGAAGTCCTATCTTTTCCTGCACAGCACCTTTATACGTCGAATCATTATAAGTAATCTCTCCTGCTGTAAATCCAGCTGGAATCATGCTGTCTGAGAAATCACCGGATAAGGTATACTCCTGACCATCAATCGTGACACTTGTTCCACTCGCAACATCCTTGATCTTGCTCGGATCTCCTGCTCCGATCGTAACATCCGCATATCCTTCTTCACATGCCACACTTGATCCAGCGCTGTCTGTAACCGTCGCATCTCCCTGTTCAAGTCTTGTACTTCCTTCCTGGAGAGCCTGGAATTTCATTGTAAACTCAATCCGGTCACTACTTCCGTCACCTGAACCTTTAAATGTCAGATTACCATCCGTGTCTGCATTCACTCCGTCTCCCTCTTCAAATCGCATATAAGAAGGATCGTAAGTCATATGAATCGTCGCGTCTCCGATTACATCTCCACTGACAACTGCTGTACCTGTGATCGTAAATTCATCCCCGACACTTGTCTCAAGATCAGAAAAGAATATCACACCATTTGCAGCTAGCGCCATCACAGAAAAACATGGTACGATCAGACATACAGACAAAAGAATTGTCGCTATTTTTTTCGTAAACTTCATCTTCATGTACTTTCCTCTTTCTAACCATATTAATTGTAAGTATAAATACTCTTAGACTCTATCTTACACTTTTTATGGGGAAATGTCTACTTGTTTGTAGAAATTCTCATTGTATCAATTTACTGACAACTCCGTTCTGCTTTATTTATCCGAAGAAAAACCCCGGCATAAACCGGAGTTCTTCTCTAATTTACATTTTCTGTTGTTCCGCCTGCATTGCTTTCTGCGCCTCCACCGGGATCCGGAGTTGGTGTTGAATCCGGTGCCGAATCTGGTGTTGGTGTCGGCTCTGGCGCTGGATCCGGTGCCGGCGTTGGAGCTGGAGTCGGTTCCGGCGTTGGAGTTGGAGTCGGTTCCGGCGTTGGAGCTGGAGTCGGTTCCGGCGTTGGAGTTGGTTCTACATAAGTATTATCATCGTACCCTCCATTCCATGAATTGTCCCAGGAATTTCCTCCGTCATACCAGTAATCATTCGATCCGTCATTATAATTATACTGATAATTATCCTGCGTATACCCCTGCCATGCATCCGGCGTTTCAATACCACTTGTATCTACACCTGCATCTGGCTGATTCGTCTGCTGCTCTTGATTGTCTGTATTTTCCTGATTATCTGCATTTTCCTCCTGCTGTTTTTCGGCCTCTTCCTTTCGCTTTTTCTGTAGTGCATCAATATCCACATCATTGATCAGCATATCATAGAATTTTGATTTTTTCATCAGCTCTTTATCAAGGCCTTTTCTTCCATATTGCTCGGTAAGTGTCTGCTCATCAGAAAACAGATTCACTCCAAGTGCTAACCTGTCTCCTTCAATTGTTACTCCCATCGCAGCCAACGTAGTCGGGAACATATCCAGTGTTGCAAACTCTCTGTTATGTGTTTTTTCAAATGAAGTGTCCAGACCTTCTGGAAGATTGATAAATACATTGTATACACTACGTTCATAATCTTCACTGACATCATTACAGAAATCAGAATCCATCGTCAAATGATCCCCACTTATTACAATCGTTGTATTTTCATAAAATGGCTGTTGTTGAATCCATTTTACAAATGCATCAACCTGTCTACTTGAACATGCCATTACATTTGCATATTGGTTATCACCAAATTCATTCTGACACTGTTCACATACATATCCATCTTCAAAATGGGTATCTACCGTCAGCATAGTAAAATTAAACGGTTCATCTTTTGAACTTAATTCGGTCAGTTTTTCCTGCGCATTTGCAAACAGCTTTTGATCCTTATATCCCCACCATACATAATAATCTTCTGGTATCTGTCCGTTTTCTTTTGCCGTATTATAATCACAGATTTCTGTTTGTCCTTTTCCATGACTCTCAAAGTAAGCTCTTCTTCCCCCAAAAGTCGCATCAGAGCCAATCATAAAACACTGGTTATATCCTTCATCTGCAAGAATATCCTCTAAGTTTCTTGCCTGTGAAGAGAAAGAATACTGTTCTGCAAGTGTTGCATTTACATCATCCGTCTGTTCCGAATTCTTGATAGGTATTCCTGAAGTCTGTGAAAAAATACCTGCCATTGTCCAGGTTCCTCCATAAGCAGGATATCCACCACCCAATTTATCTGAATCGGAAAAATTAGTATTTTCTTCTGCAAGAGTCGTCAGTTCCGGAATGCAGTTAAAATCCAGTCCTCCTCCATCTCCTTTTGACGCAAAGGTGGATTCCATTGACTCCAGATAAATATAAATCAGATTTCTTTTTTTATCAGGAAACGTAATCTTCGTTGTACGTGGATCCACATAATTCTGTTCAATAAAATGCGATTCTTTCTTCTGACTTACCAGATATTCTTTTACATCCAATTCATCATATACTTCATAAGCCGCCCTTCCTGCACTTCCACAGGCAATCACAGCTACAAGAAATAACGCAATCATACATTTTCCATGCTTATTCCTTAATCCTATAATCAGGAAAATAGATAAAAATAATACTAATACTGCCAATGGTACGCATGCATTGATCCCATCCAGTACTACATCTGAGTTTGTCCCATCAAGCGGTACTTTCAAATGAAAAATAATTTCATCGATAGACAACAGCCCCCACGTGTCTAACACCCAGTTTCCCAGATTGTAAAGAATAAATCCTAGGACTGATATTATGATCATTAGAATACAATAGAATCCATATCCGATACTCTTTATCTTTGGTTTTTTCATTTTCCTTTCATTTCCTTTACTTAGTATTTACAAACATACATAATATAGTAAAGCATAAATATAAAAGAATTGCAATATTCACAAGCAATACAAATTCTAAAAAATGTTTCATTCTGTCATTGCTTAATAACTTACACTTAGTTTTTAAAGCCAAAAATTTTTCTAACTAAAGTAATCTTTGATAAAACAAATGCACCCCCTAAATCTAAAAGCACTTTACCGGCAATAATCAGAATCAACTGAATATTTGCTGACATTCCATTCACAACATATTTTTCTGTTATCTGCCACCACGGAAGAAGATCAAGTTCTACAATATGCACACACAATATCAACAAACTATATCTTCCAAGATATGCCAAACTTCCACCAATATATTTCGTCCTACACTCAATAATTTTGGAGATTAAAATAACAATCACACATGCACATATACAGCCGAAAATATCTATTATCCCTCGTCCAATATCACAATGCACTAACCAGAACGATTGGAAATTTTTTATAAATGAAATCCAAGTAAGTAGTGCAAAAAGAACTGAAAAGATTTTCACTTCCTTTGGCAACTCACTAATTTTAGTCTTTGCGCCCCTCCAGAGATATCCCATATAAATGAACATTGTAGCACATGCTCCTGCCTGTATGCTAAAAGGAAACCAAAATATTCTTCTTGAAAAATATCCTACTACAAACAAACCCACTATAAATAACAATCTGATATATTTATCAAACTTGAACGATATTCTCAAGAAAATACTTCCCCAGAAAGTTGCCCACAAAAACCATATTGCACCGATTCCTGGTATATAAAATGGTTCTGTATATGTATCACCCGCTCCATATAAAGCTGCATAACACCAGTTTTTAAATTCACCAAAGGCATTATTCCACCATACTCCCTTTAATGTCCCAATAATGATTATGACTATACTGGTTATAATATATGGAACAAGCAATGTTCTTGCTTTATTTTTTATAAAGTCATTCAAATCACGCTTCTTATTAGTAAAACATCCTGTAATAAAGAAAAAAATAGGAACATGAAAAGTAAACACAATTCGATTAATATTGGCATTCCCCAAATGACCTAATATAATACAGATCATTGCGATTCCTTTAGCTATATCTATATATTGTAGTCTGGCATTTTTAATTTTCTTTGTTTTCATGGCATTTTCTCCACACTCTGCTTTTTTCCACATCGTTCACATCAAATTTTGCAAATGGAAGTATTAAAAATACGTCATAATGTAATTCAAACATATGGTGCTCCATCACTGAATGAACACATATGATTACCATAGCAAGCAACATATACGGACGATTCAAATTTTTAATCATGATAACTGAGATTATCAGCATAACTAAAATAAACACTATCAAGCCTAACCGCATTAAAATATTCACATAAGAACTGTCAATGAAAAAATATTCTCCTGCCGGTACCGGCTCAGTTGTTCCTCCATTTCCATGCATCGGAATATCCTGTCCCCAAATCTGAATATCATATCTATTAAAAGTCTCTTTTCCCAATGAAAGACGTGTTGAAAACAACGTATTAAGCTTTTCCATCCATTTTATATTTGGCTGATAAAATCTCGATGCTAAAATCATAAATCCGGCCAAACCATATGGTGCCACTAGACATAAGGATTTCAATATTAATGATGGTGCATATTTCTTTCCCTTCTTTTCAGCTAATTTATTTCTGATTTTCAAATAAACAACGCCTAAAGCCAAAATCACCATTACAATTTCGCTATTTCGTACATCACAATACTTTTCAAACAGAACAGCACTACTTATCATCAGTCCAATTTCTATCCAAGTGCATCTTGCCTGTCGAAGTACAACCCACGCCGTTACCATAAAAATAATTCCTGCGGCAAAATCTGTCGGGTAAACAAATCCAAACGCCATTCTCACCTGTTCGCCTCTATGATAAACCAGATTTGTAATAACGCCTGTGTATCCCCCAATCATTGTACATATTGTCATTGGGACTTCTACAATCAGATACACTTTTAAAATTTTTCTGTAATCAATATCATTCGCACCAACAATCAAAAATCCTGTTTCAAGCAATGCATCAGCTCCGGAATACCTTCTCGCAATTATAAATGATCCAATAATTAAAAGAACAAATAGTATTTTCTTCATATCCGATGGTTTCATTACCATATACCGGAACAGTACTACCAGACCAATCGCTATCTGAACGCAGAAATAAAAAAAAGGAGGCCAGGGAATTCTTACCATTGTAGTCCAACTATAGCTATACGCTAACCATACAGCAAAAATTCCAAGAAAAAATATTTCTGATAGATTGCATTTGAATTCATAAGATGAATTTATCCATCTTTCTTCCACCTTATTATTGATTTGCTTTATCCAATTCATTTTATTTCCTCTCTTTGCAGACAGTCTAAATCAGGATATGCTTTTCAACATATCCTGATTTATCCAAACCCTTTATAATTCCTCAGCCACCATCTCCAGTGCCGCCTCAATTACCTTATCCATATCATAATACTTATAATTTCCAAGACGTCCACCAAAGATCACATTCTTTTCCTGCTCTGCAAGCTTTCTGTATTCTTCAAACAGCTTATTGTTCTGTTCGTTATTTACCGGAT
>ERZ1106978.1786-NODE-1786-length-11392-cov-2.565935_pt1 | contig 11392 bp, 10 predicted proteins | sample MGYA00403689_ERZ1106978 | MGnify/ENA primary metagenome ERZ1106978 (study PRJEB35170, sample SAMEA104062434) | human gut metagenome | biome: human gut; feature: human-associated habitat; material: faeces | place: Denmark | collected 2012-08-02 ...
CGGGGCAACGTCCCAATCGTTTCCGTAAAACAAAGGAGAAAGAAAAATGAGTAACAAGAACTTAATCGTGAACACTCCGGAACCAAAGCCTGGTATACTGGAGCGAGGAGATCTCTTTGCTATTGCGGTAGGAATGGTAATCGGATCAGGAATGGTAACATTGATCGGACCGGCGATGGCAATGACAGGATATTCCGTATGGCTGGCATATCTGACAGCTATCGTTATGGGATTTTTTATGGTATTTCCGTATATTATCCTGGGGGGAACTATGAGAGTGGCAGGAGGACCTTACTCGATTGTAACAAATTTATCCGGTGTAAGTGCAGGAGGACTGGTAGCGTATACGAAGCTTGTAACTCCAATTCTGAACAGCTCTTTTGCACTGGCATTAGGCTTGTATGTAAATAATCTTCTTCCGGGAATTACAGTAAAAGCAATTGCGGTTGTGGGAATCTGCATCTTATTTGTATTAAATCTTCTAGGAATGGATATTTTTGCAAAGGTTAGTAAGATCTTATCAACAATCCTGCTGATCACAATGGTACTTTATGTTGTCTTTGGACTGACACAGATCAAGCAGCCAATCTTCCAGTTCTCTGGGGATAAGATGTTTACCGGAGGCTTTAAAGGATTCATGCTTGCTGCATTACTTCTGATCAACTCAGCAAATGGATATTACAATATCCTCTGGTACGGAAAAGATGCAAAGAAAGCGACAAAGGATGTACCGTTTGCAAGTATGGCATGTGTGCCATGTCTTCTGTTCATCTATGTGGGGCTTGCCATGGTAACAGGCGGTGTGCTTCCGCATGATGAAGTTGCAGGAGCACCGACAATCTTACCGGCAGCGCAGGCAATCCTTCCTGGTGCAGTATATAAGATTTTCATGATCGGCGGACCAATCATGGCGATCATTACTACACTGAACGGTGTATTCAATGATGTCAGATATCCTCTTGCACAGGCTGCAAAAGACGGATGGCTTCCAAAGTTTATTTTAAAAGAGAATCGTTTTGGAGCACCGTATCTGATTTATACATACACACTGATCGTTGTTCTGATCCCAATCGTTACGGATATGAGCATTGTAACAATCACAAACATTTTCCAGGTAATTACATTCTTCATGAATGTGACTGTTGTATATGCAATTTCAAGACTTCCAAAAAGATATCCGGAAGCATGGGCAAAGAATAAATTCCATTTTTCAAATGGGGCATTATATACATTCTGTACTGTAAGTATCATCATTTATACAGTTATCTTTGTAAAGGGTATTTTCAGTATTAAAGTATCTTATGCAGTAGCAGCGGTTATTGTTATGCTTGCACTGATACTGATCGGAATCTATTTGACAAAGAAAGGTGGTATCCGTATCGAGACTTCACTCTGGGATCCATCTGTAAAAAAGGAGGAAAAGTAAGATGGCGGCAACTTATGTAAAACCGTGTGAACTGGGACTGAATCCGGAGAAATTGACAGAGATGTTAACGGAACTGGAACAGACAGTGGAAATCCACAGTATCTCAGTACGGTTTGATGGAAAAGTTATCTTAGAGGGTGCATGGGAGCCGTTCTCACTGGAGAAGCCGCAGATGATGCATTCACTTTCAAAAATCGGAACAAGTATTTGTCTGGGATTTGCACTCGATGAGGGGAAGATTCATCTGGAAGATAAACTGCTTGATTATGTAAGAGATGAACTTCCGGAAGAATACGATCCGGCACTGGAAGATCTGACGATCTATCATCTGCTTACCATGCAGGCAGGTTCCAAAGAATGCTGCAATAATGTATGGTTTTCGAAGCTTACAAAAGACTGGGAGACAAACTGGTTAAAACAGCCGAAGATAAGAGAAGATATCGGAAAAGCATTCCATTATGATTCCGGATGTAGTTATACACTTTCAAGAATTGTCACAAAGGTTATGGGAAAAAACTGTCTGGCACTGATGCAGGAGCGTGTATTTGACAAGATGGGATTTGGTGAGATCAACTGGCTGACCAGTCCGGAAGGACACAACACCGGTGGATGGGGAATGTACCTGACTGCAGGAAAGATCTCTGCACTGGCACAGCTTCTGCTTCAAAAAGGTGAATGGAATGGAGAGCAGCTGATACCGGCATGGTGGACCGAAGAGATAGGAAAGATGCGCGTTGTGATTCCGGAAGATGAGAAGAAAGCACTGACGCATTATGCTTATCATATCAAGGCCGGAAAAGAGATTTTTGCGGCAGAAGGAGCATTTGGACAGTATCTGATCTGTTTTCGTGATTATCCGGTTGCAATCGGAATCACGGCAGGGGCATCGGAATATCTGGCAGCAGATATCTGTCTGAAATACATAAAAGAAGCAGTTCAGATCCCGTGTGAAAAAGAAAATCTGGAAGAGGCACAGGAAAAACTGGAAGAGAAACTGGTACATCTGACACTTCCGAAGCCGGAAGGTGACAAAAAAGACACAAATAAAGCAACAAAGAAACTATTAAATAAAAGAATTGTGTTTACAGAGAATCCAAGACAAATTGAGTCGGCAGTGATTTCAACGGTTGGAGAGGAATTAAAACTGGAACTTACTTTGTCGCCTTCTCTTGATGTTGCCGGACAGATATTTACCCAGATATTCACCAACTTCCGTCCCGAAGCCATTCCCTCCTTCGTGTCGGGATACGCCGTTATATTCGTGGCTTTGGTAGTCGGTTATCTGCTCCATTTTGCCCCGCATCGCTGGTCGCAGTGGCTGCAACGCGAGCTTTCGTGGTCGCCGCTGGTAGTTAAGGCAGCTATTCTGGCGCTGGTACTCTTCTTTGTTTTGCAGGTGCGTTCGAGCGAACTGGTTCCTTTCATTTACTCCCAGTTTTGAACAGCTGTTTTTGATTGATTTCTTTCTATATCGTTGTATGGCGATAAGAGATAAATAAATTTAAAATTTGTAATAAAAGAGAGAAAAAAAGAAATAATTGGGTCGATGTTACAGCTTTTGGCGGGAAATACCTATATTTGTATAGAAATTTGGTGGGATAATGGCCGGAAGTTCGAAAGACATAATAGATTCACTGATTGCTAAGTTTCATGCTATGAGTGATTTATGTAAGGCTTTCGAGAACGAAAACGGTATTTTGAAAGAGCAGTTGATGCATCAGAAACAAGAGATGCAAGCTTTGCAAAGTAAGTACGAAGAGTTGGAGAAAAGATATGGAAATTTGAAACTCTCGAAGACGGTTGCGGGGCAAGATGGTTCGAGTACCGAAGAAACAAAAGTCAGATTTGCCAGATTAGTGCGGGAAATCGATAAATGCATCTCACTCTTGAATGAATAGATGCTATGAACGATGATAAATTAAAAATAACTCTGAGGATCGCCGATCTGAAAACCCCGTTAGCCTTGCGGGTCGATTATGGAGCGGACGAAAAATATTGGAGAGATGCTGCCGACTTGTTCAACAAGCGTTGGGCTTTTTATAAGGACAAGTATAAAGACGGATTGATGGATTCGGAATCTATGATGGCGATGGTGGCGGTAGAGATGGCTCGATTGTACTGTGAAATGGTACAAGACCGTAAAACCTTGCTGGCCGATTTAAGAAAACTTGAAGCCGAGGCTGCGAAGATATTAGATGGACATACCGGAGAATAACGGTACGGAAAAGAGAGATAATTCCTGCACTGCGACAGGTCCTTCGAAAGGACAGGTTGGTAGTGCTTTTTTTATAACTATAATTTAGAAAAGATGAATTACATACTATTGATTTTTTCAGTAATTGGCGGTTTAGTCATAGGGGGACTTGTGGTCTTTCTGGTGAACCGCTATCTGCTGGCGACTCGGTCGAAAACGATTTTGGAAGAGGCTGAAAAAGAAGCCGAAGTAATTAAGAAAAACAAGCTGCTCGAAGTGAAAGAGAAGTTTATCCACATGAAAGCCGAAATGGAAAAGCAGGCGAATGCCCGCAATGCCAAGATACAGTCGGCCGAGGCTAAACTGAAACAACGGGAAATGCAGCTTTCCCAGCAGCAACAAGACCTGCAAAAGAAGAAAAGTGAGACCGATGCCATTCGTGCCAACCTCGATACTCAGCTCGAAATGGTAGAGAAGAAAAAACAAGAACTGGAAAAACTCCATAAGTCCGAAGTGGAACGGCTCGAACACCTTTCGGGAATCTCTGCCGAAGAAGCGAAAGAACGTTTGGTAGAATCTTTGAAGGAAGAAGCCAAGACGCAGGCAGCCTCTTATATCAACGACATTATGGACGATGCCAAAATGACGGCCAACAAGGAAGCGAAACGTATCGTGATACAAAGTATCCAACGGGTAGCGACCGAAACGGCTATCGAAAACTCGGTTACGGTATTCCATATCGAATCCGATGAAATCAAGGGTCGGATTATCGGGCGTGAAGGTCGTAATATCCGAGCTCTCGAAGCGGCTACCGGGGTGGAAATTATCGTGGACGATACCCCCGAAGCCATTGTGCTTTCGGCTTTTGATCCCGTTCGCCGTGAAATCGCTCGTCTGGCCTTGCATCAGTTGGTAACCGACGGCCGAATTCACCCGGCACGTATCGAAGAAGTGGTTGCCAAAGTGCGTAAACAGATCGAGGAAGAAATCATCGAGACCGGTAAACGCACTGCCATTGATTTAGGAGTGCACGGTCTGCATCCCGAATTGATTCGTCTGGTGGGTAAAATGAAATACCGTTCTTCCTACGGGCAGAACTTGCTGCAACACTCTCGTGAAACGGCGAACCTTTGTGCTGTTATGGCTTCGGAACTCGGTTTGAATCCCAAGAGCCCGTCGGGCCGGTTTGTTGCACGATATAGGTAAAGTGCCCGATGAGGAACCCGAATTGCCGCATGCATTGTTAGGCATGAAGTTGGCGGAGAAATATAAGGAAAAGCCAGACATTTGTAATGCTATCGGAGCTCACCACGACGAAACCGAAATGACCAGTCTGTTAGCTCCTATCGTACAAGTGTGCGACGCTATTTCGGGAGCTCGTCCCGGCGCTCGTCGCGAAATCGTCGAGGCTTACATCAAACGGTTGAACGATCTCGAACAGTTGGCTCTGTCTTATCCGGGCGTGTTGAAGACTTATGCCATACAGGCCGGCCGAGAATTGCGAGTGATAGTCGGAGCCGACAAGATAGGCGATGCTGAAACCGAAAACTTGTCGACTGAAATTGCAAAACGTATTCAAGACGAGATGACTTATCCCGGTCAGGTGAAGATTACCGTTATCCGGGAAACTCGGGCTGTAAGTTTCGCCAAATAACAAGGAGACGCCATACCACTCCACTTTAAAAACGAATGACGAGGCCGTAGGGCGTTACCCGAATGAAATTCGTGTACGATCTATGGCTTTGTTCTTGTTAACGACAAATTCGAAATGGATAATACAAACGATAACAATACGATAAATCCGTCGGAAAAAACACAGCTCGACCCGTGCGCTTGTCGTCGGAAAGGTGCGAAATTGGAAGTCTATGACTGGCTGTCCGATATTCCCGAATCGCACGATGATACCGATTTGGTCGAGGTGCGTTTCAAAAATACCCGAAAAGGATATTACCGTAATACAACTCATATCAAACTCGCTCCCGGCGATTTGGTCGCTGTCGAGGCTTCGCCCGGTCATGATATCGGTGAGGTTACTCTCACCGGACGTTTGGTCTTGATACAGATGAAAAAGAACAATGTAAAGATCGATAATCCGGAATTAAAGCGTGTCTATCGGAAAGCCAAACCCAATGACTTGGAAAAATTCGAAGAAGCTAAGGCGAAAGAGCATGATACGATGATTCGAGCCCGTAAGATTGCCGAAGATTTGCATTTGAATATGAAGATCGGCGATGTCGAATATCAGGGAGATGGTAATAAGGCCATCTTCTATTACATTGCCGACGAGCGGGTCGATTTTCGCCAGTTGATTAAAGTGTTGGCCGAAGCGTTCAGGGTGCGTATCGAGATGAAGCAGATCGGGGCGCGTCAGGAGGCCGGACGTATCGGGGGCTTGGGGCCCTGTGGTCGTCAATTGTGCTGTTCGGGTTGGATGACCAACTTTGTCTCGGTAGCGACCAGTGCTGCCCGTTTCCAAGATATAGCCCTCAATCCTCAAAAGTTGGCTGGACAATGTGCCAAATTGAAATGTTGCTTGAATTATGAGGCCGATGCATACGTGGAAGCCCAGAAGCGGTTACCATCGCGAGAGATTCCGTTGGAAACGAAGATAAATACCTATTATCACTTCAAAACCGATATTTTCAAACGTGAGATGACTTATTCGACCGATAAGTCTATTGCCGCCAATTTGGTAACGATTTCTGCCGATAGGGTATTCGAGGTAATTGCTTTGAATAAGAAAGGAATAAAGCCCGATACATTGGAGTCGGAAGCCGGAGCTCGTGCTCCCGAACGTCGTGATTTCGAAGACGTGGTGGGACAAGACAGTTTGACTCGCTTCGATAAGGCGAAGAAAAATAAGAAACGGAATAATAACGGAGGTAATAACAATCGTCGTCAACAGTCGGGCGAGCGCAATAACCGTTCTAATAATAACAATCGGAATCAGAACAAGGCTTCCCGTGATGGAAATAAAAAGGGCGGAAATGACAATGGCAACCATACGGCTGCTGCTCGCAACGGTAGTGAAAACATTTCGTCTAAACCTGCCGCTTCCGATAAGAAAGAATAGATGGGCGTATGTGGAGGAACTTGGTAAATACAGGTATCGTTTGTCTTTTGTTGGGAGGCACGGTCTCTTGCGGGCGAACCGATGTGTATAACGAGTTTAATACCCTTCCTAAAAACGGCTGGTTCAAACGGGACGTACAACGCTTTACACCGGAAGTTCCCGATACTGTGAACCGGTATGATGTCTATTTGTCTCTGCGGCATAACGGAGATTATACGTATAGAAATTTGTGGCTTTTCGTTTCTTACAACGACGAGGACGGAATTTTGAAAACCGATACGGTAAATTGTGAATTGGCCGATGAGTTCGGACGATGGTCGGGCGGAGGTTGGGGCTCTTATTATCAGCAGGAGGTTTTGCTGAATGACGATTTCCGCTTTTCGGGCGAGAAGGAACATGTCTTCACTGTGCAACAAGCTATGCGGGACGATCGTATCAGAGGAATTTCCGACGTGGGGATTCGTATCGTTCCTCATGAAGAAAAATAATACGAAATCGAAGCACAACGATTCGGTAGAAAATCCGTGGGGGATAGGCTTGAATTTTAGCGATGAATTCTTTGGCAATAATCCCATTTCGGACTCATCGATGAGGTTGATACGTTTCCTCTGTTGCGGATATTTTTTAACCTCTCCGTCACGGCGTGCTACCTTCCCTATATGGCTGCTCCACACAGAGGAGGAGGTTTAATACCTTTCTGCCACATTATTTTATCGAAAGAGAAGGATTACATTTACCCTTCTCCCTTGCCGTGTTCCGTAGCATTGCGGTGAGTTGCGTTAGCGATATAGGGAAGACACCGAAGAAACGATAGTTTCTGAGGAGAGGGGTTAGATGTATAAAAACACTATTCCTTCTGATTTTCCACGGAGTCATATCTTTGCTAAATTATCGACTGAGTCATTATAACCGATAGGGCATATTCAGAAATGATAAGCCCTATTTTTGTCTATAAAAAGAGAGTTGCCCTTTACTCCCGCAAAAGGCAACCCAAGTTCTCAAAAATTAAAAGATGCAAATTGAGACTTTATGTGATTATTAATTTCCTTCCTGAAATTTTTGATTCATTTTCAACAGGTTTATCGTGTAAGCTACTACATTTTGGGATTCTTGAATGACAGTGAGGTAAACGATTCCTACTTTGATGTAGGAGACTTGTTCCCGCATGTGACGTATTTCTTCCCGTTTGAGTACACCTAATTGATTGATGAGTATATTCCCTTGATTGTAGAGGGCGGCAAGATCTCCGAACGCATCTTTTTCGATCGATTGCCGGCTTTCCTCCAAGAACGATACGATCGATTGTGCTATCTCTCCAAAGCTGTCTTTCTGACTTTGCTCCAAAGGATTGAAATTATTGTCTGTGTGTTCCAAACAAGGTTCGCAGGTTCTTTTTATGGAGTGGATAATGTCGTAAGAGAAATCGTTCCCTTGAAAATAATAGAGACCTTTTTCTAATCCTACTTTGTCATTCAAGTGGGAGACTCCTATGGTTCCCAAACGTTTTACTTGTTTGAAGTATCTCCGTTCCGTTTCTATATCGCCCATCGCTTTGCGCAGGGTTCTGTAACTTTCGTTGAGGAAACCGGTGGTGACTCGATGATATAGGTCGGCACTCCATTCGAGGACTTTGGCGAATTCTTCCCGGCTGAATTTTCTCAATAAGACAAGTGCTTCTTGCTTGTCTTTGTTGGCGACCATCTGTTGTGCCAGCGAGCTGTTTTTTTCTTGTTTTAGTTTTTTATTGTATGATATTTGGCTGTGTATGAGCATATAAGCGGCTAATGCTCCCAACAGGATAATAGCGATACTACCTCCGAAATAGACAATCATCGTCACTGTAAAACAAATCAAAAAAGCGGCTCCGGCCGTGAGAAACCAACCTCCGATAACGGAGATGACTCCGGTGATACGGTAAACGGCACTATCGCGTCCCCAAGCTCTGTCGGCAAGAGATGTACCCATAGCAACCATAAAGGTGACATAGGTAGTGGATAGGGGTAGTTTCAACGAGGTTCCCAGTGCGATCAACAAGCTGGCAAGCACCAAATTTACCGAGGCTCTAATTAAGTCGAATGCCGCACCGTGTTCGAGTATGACTTCGTCTTTGTCGAATCGGGCGTTGAGCCAAGTTCTGGCTTTGGGCGGTATGTTATTGACAATAAAAGAAGATGTATTTGTTGTCATGCGCACCAATTTACGAGCGATGGGAGAAGTCCCGAAACTTTCTTCTCCGGCTTCTTGGCGGGATAGGTCGAGAGAAGTTTTGATTACGTTATGTGCTTTTTTGGAGGTGAGCAGGGCGACAACCATAATTATACCTGAACCGATGAGGAATATGGAAGGCGTCGAAGCCGAGTCGAGAAGAGAGGTCATCAAGTACTGATCGGGACTGACACCGTTGCTGTTGGCGATGTAGTCGTGGTAGGTCGAATAACCGGCCAAAGGCATACCGATAAAGTTGACTAAGTCATTTCCCGCAAAAGCTAATGCCAGAGCAAAAGTTCCCAACAAGACGACTATTTTCAAAATGTTTATGCGACACCACATGAGTACCTGCATGAGTATTGTCGTGCATAGGAAGCAACAGCCTAAAAGTATTTGTGTGTTGTCGTGAATCCATTGGCGGTTTTCGGGAGTCATCAGCGTGGACTCTTTTAATCCCTTGATAAGTATGAAATAGATGATGGAGGTAGCCGCGAATCCGCCGAACAGCGCACCGAAGTATTTTAACTGTTTCCGGTAATTGAATTTGAAAATCAAGCGGGCGATGTATTGTACCAAAACACCAAAGAAGAAGGCGATGGCTACGGATACGAAAATGGCTACGATTACTTGCAGAGCTTTGTCTGTATTGATGAGGTCTCCCATTTGCAAGGCTCCTGCGCTATTTATCGTTTTCACGATAGCCAAAGCAAATGTGCCGCCTAACAATGCGAATATCATCGATACGGTGGTCGATGTGGGGAGTCCCATCGTATTGAATATGTCGAGTAAAACTACATCTGTGAGCATGACCGCCAACAAGATACTCATGATTTCGTTCATGTAGAAATATTGGGGCTGATATATTCCATGTCGTGCGATATCCATCATACCGTTCGACATGGAGGCTCCTACAAAGATTCCTATTGCGGCGACCGCCATAATTACTTTGAAGGGGGCTGCTTTTGCCCCGATAGCCGAATTGAGGAAGTTGACGGCATCGTTACTGACTCCCACCGATAAATCGAAAATGGCGATGAGAAAGATAAAAATAACGATGATCAGATAGAACGTTTCCATAATGTCCAATTTGCATGTTTTTTCACTCGCAAAGAAACGATATTGATGTTACAGAAGCGTTACAAACATGTATCTATCTTGTTTCTTTTCTTCGATTTTCGTCGGTGGAGTGCCGGAAATTCGAGCAGGAGATTCTGTAAGAGGCAAAAATGTCCTCGGTAATTGTTCGATTACTTTCGGTATCATGGCTTTCTCAATAGACTATCTTCATCGTAACTCAATTTTGTAAAGCTCGTTAAGGTTTGCTTTCATTAGAACGTTGGATTATATCCAGAATTCTATAATCGTATTTGAAACAGTTGAGTCCTATGCGAATTTTCCTCTCTTTCCCGGAAAGATTCGGACGAATTGTAATATTGTTTTTGACCGGTAGAGTGGCCGATGAGATGATAATTTCTCCCCAGTCGTAGGAATAGTCTGCCCTGTCGTTGTATAAATCATTTTCTACTCCGTTCAGGTAGCATTCCACACCGTTTACTTCGAACCAGTTGACGAGGCAAAAAGGATTTTTTTCTTCTGCACTATAAACAGTTAGCTGCCCTCCTCCCGCCGGTATCGTATATTCGTCTCGGGTCGTTTGTGCCAAATCTGTACTTTCGATTTTCAAAGCGACCGGATTGAATTTTTCTTCTTCGTTAATAAAAGTACAACCGGAGAATATCACGATATTTGTGAGTATCAGTAGCGTTCCAAGTATTTTTTTCATGAGCTTCCGAATGAAAGATTACTACTTAATAAATGCCAATTGTGTGAATTACTGCATTTCGAGCTTTGCATTTATTACGCTTTTCCATATCTAAACGGATTGTCGATGGACTATTTCTTTTTGCTTTTATTCTCTTTTTTTATCGAACCTGCCGATTTTTTCGATTTACTTGCATTCTTCGTTTCTCCGGGTTCGGGCTTTTTCCATCTTAAAATCTGAGCTGTCCGTGCCGGGAGGTAGAGCATGAGCCATTCTTTGTTGTCTTTTTCGAATAACGGATCGTGTCGGGTGAGGTGTTTCACTTTCATATCAATGAGTCCGTATCCTCCGAATGCAGGATCGTCGCTACTGAGTATATGCTCGTATTCTCCTGTCGGGGCCAAAATGCCGTATCCGTTGAAGGATTTGAACGGGTGGAAGTTGAATACGAAAAGCAGATCGTCGCGCAGGAATGCGAGTACTTGGTCTCCGTCGTTTTCACAGAGTTTGACGATAGGGGTTCGTTCAAATTTTTTCTTTTGGCTTACGACGTGAATCATGGCTTCGTCGAAGGCTCCGAGGTATTGATATTTCAAATCGTTTCGGTCTACGAGGTCCCATTGCCGACGGGCGTATTTATAGGACCAGCCGTTTCCTTGACGCGGAAAATCGATCCATTCGGGGTGGCCGAATTCATTTCCCATGAAGTTGAGGTAACCGCCGTTGATG
>ERZ1106978.1790-NODE-1790-length-11384-cov-13.274605_pt1 | contig 11384 bp, 4 predicted proteins | sample MGYA00403689_ERZ1106978 | MGnify/ENA primary metagenome ERZ1106978 (study PRJEB35170, sample SAMEA104062434) | human gut metagenome | biome: human gut; feature: human-associated habitat; material: faeces | place: Denmark | collected 2012-08-02 ...
CGTTCTTGTCGGTCTTGACGGTGCCGGTAGAGCCATCAGCGGCCTTGGTCTCGGTAACGGAGCTGCCGTTGGGATTGGTGGTGGTCTTAGTGACGGAGCCATCCTTGCCGGTGGTGGTCTCCACCTTGGTGCCGTCCTTCTTGGTCTCCGTCTTGGTAACGGAGCCATCGTTATTCTTGGTGGTTTCGGTCTTGACCGTGCCGCTGCTGGAGGTATCCCGGTCAGAGGAGGAACCACCGCCGCCGCTGGAAGGCCGATCGGAAACGGTCAGTGTTCCATGAACATAAGTGATCTCATAGTTGTCATTTGACAGCGTACCAGTAATGTTGATTGCAGTTTTGCCGGGTTTGCTCATATCCGGTGTCTGCGCGTAAGTCAATGTTACCGTGCCGCTCAAGGTGTCTGCACCAACCAGACCTTCCACCTTGTAATCCTTATCTGCTTTCGGGCTGCTCAGATCGGGCGCGGTGCTGCCGGTGTAGGCGCTCTTATCAAGCGCCGTAACGGTAACTGCCTTTTTCGCTGCGGTCACAGTCACGTTCTGTTCTGCCACATCTGCGTACTCTGCATTTCCCTGAACCTTGTACCAAACGGTGTATTCCCCAGCATTTTTCACTGTGGGGATCTGCTCGCTCCATTTGGAATCGCCAAGCCGGTAGAGCATCGTGCCGCCAGTGGTCTTGCCTGCTGTAACCAGCGCCTGTTCTGCGCCGTTGTAGGTCAGGGCGTTTGCCGTAGGTGCCGTCACGGTGGGGACAAGCTTGTTGGTGGCATTGACATTGACGGTCAGCGTGATGTCCTCATAGTTTGCGCTCTTGATTACCACGCTCACTGTGCCCACAGGGCCGGTGGTTTCCACGTCATTTTTCTGAATGGGCAGGGTCAGCGCGCCGTTTTCCACCTTCGCGCCGCTGGTATAGTAGCCGCCATTTAGTTTGATGTCGCTGATCTCATAGGTGAGCGCACCGTACTCTTTGGGCGTTTCCAGCGTGGGCAGGGCGGGGAGCGTCACAGTGTAGGTCTTTTCGTGGCCGTTTACAATGACGAGCGCAGTTGCCTTGGTGAAGTCAGGCGCAGCGGCCTTGGTGATGTTGCCAGTCGTATGGAAGCTGCTCTGCTCCAGGAAGTAATTCTTCGCAGCCTGCTCCATCAAGGTCACTGTGGCAGTGATGTGCTTGCCGCTGCCCGCACTGGCATCGTCAAAGTTGGCGGTGACGGTGTAGTCTGTGTCTCGGGTCAAGGTCACGCCGTCGAAGGTCACGCTGGGAATGCCCGCGTTTGTCGTGCCATCATAAGTCTTGGACTCAGCCGTTACCCCGTTGATCGTCAGCGGCTTCTTCCCAATGCTGACCGCCACGCTGGCGGGTGCGGTATCGTTGTGGTTTGCATCGCCAATCACCCGATACCACACGGTATACGTTCCGGCATCGGTGCCGACAGGGATGTTCTGACTGTATGTGCCGTTCTCGGTCAGGCTGTACTGCATGGTGCCATAGTTCGCCACGCTGCCCGCAATAATCAGCGCCTGCTCCTGGCCATTATAGGTCAGGTTTTCCTGCGCTGTGGGAGGCGTTGACCTGATGCTGGCCTTTTGTACCGTCACAGCAATATCCTCGCTCATCTTCTCGTAGCCGTCGCAGGTGGCCGAAAAGCGGAAGGTGTGCTGGCCTGCGGACAGATTTTGTGCGGAAAGATCAAATTGATTGCTTTTTGTCGCACCGCCAACTGCTTTCTCGTTGCCGTCCTCCACCTTGTACCACTGGAAGGTTACAGCGCCGGTGCTCTTCACATTGACAAGCAGCGTCCCCGCACCGCCATAGGTCATGCTCATCTCGGTGGGATAGTTCATGCTCTGGATGGGGAGCTGCGCCACGGTGACATCGGACGCCGTTTTTCCTTCCAGCTCCGTCGTACTCAGCCAGCTTCCGTCGCTCTTCTGAAAGTCCCAGCCCTTCGGCAGCAGGTCGGCCAACGTCAGGTCAAGACTGCTGTCGATTTCCAGCCCGGCGATGACACCGCTGCCCTTGGAATCGATGATCTTCGGCGTACCGGCATACACCGCCAGGCTGATACCGTCGTTGTTCTTCCGAACCGAATGGCCGTTCAGGTCGATGGTGTACGCACGGTCGACATTTGCCGAGATATTGGTGACCGCAGAGTAGTCCCGCAGCAGCGTAATGGTTCCGCCGTCTGGAACATCGCGAATCGCATCGCTCATATCCCGATAGCCAGCCGCCCCGATTCTGCATCGAAGCGCTGCATTGCAGTATTCGCAGGCTCCGTCACACGCTTCCGTCAGCTGTTCATGCCGGCAGAAATCCACGGTCACGTTTTCCAGCGGCGTTTTAGATGAAATCCTCTGGTCATACCGCACAAACGAGCCGTCCTGCTTTTTGAACGCCAAGGCATAATTATTACCATTATACAGCAGCGTCCCCGCCTTTTCTCTCGAACCTGTGATGGTTTCATACGTACCGCCGCGGAGCTTGACATCTGCCTTCTCCAAGACGGTCAGCGTCTGGACAGTTCCTGTAAAGTCCTCACCGACCATCAGCGTGCCGTCGCCCTCTACCCGAATCGCACCGGCGTTTCCGGCTTTCTCCGTTTCGTCTTCCTCTCTGAGTTCCAGCCACTTGCCGCTGGGCACCACGATTGCGCCCTTGCCACTGACGGTGTGGCCGTTCGGGTAGAAGAAGATGTTGTCTTGGATGAGCGTCACATCCTCCGACAGGGTATCGTCCGCCACCAAGGTCACACGATCAACGGACGATTTTGCAAGAGCATCGGCCAGATGCTTGTAATAGTTGCCCTTCGCCTTCACCGTGAACTGTGTGCCGCAGGTTTTGCACATGCCGTCCCCGCCGATTGTCCCGTGGGAGCAGGGAAGATGACAGACGGTGCATTCGCCGTCCTTCCATTTGTGGTCAGTGTGTTCCCGTCCGCAGGCACATTTGCCCGTCTGCCAATCATGTTCTTTGTGGTCGGCCAGTACGTAAAAGCCGGCAGCCGTATGAATTGTCTTTGCGCTGGCATCCGTAATCTGGCCGTCCTTTACCAGGGCTTTCCCCTCCGGGATTGCCGACAGCCAGGAGCCATCCGTTCTCTCCAAGGAGCGGAACGCCCCGCCTTGAAGTGAAACGGTGCCGGATTCCCAAATAAGTTTGGACGTGATAGAGCCGCTGAGAACAGTGACCGTTCCGTCGAGGCACCAGACTGCATTGCCGTCGCTGCTGGTGCTGCTGATAACGCCGCCGACCTTGCTGTCCTGAATGGTCAGGCTGCCGCCGTTGACAATCATGGTATTGGAATCTTCGCTCGTCAGCGTATGGCCGTTCAAGTCCAGGGTAAACGTGCCGCTGTTGACGAAGACCTGTGTCACAAGGTTCACGTTGTTCAGCAGGGTCAGCGTCCCGCCCTGCGTCTTTTGTGCGGCGGTCAGGGCTTCTTCAAAGGTTCTGTAAGGGGTCTCGGTTCCGTCCACCGTCAGCGAAACCGAAGCGTTCGCGGTCTTTTCGGAGACGACCTTGACGTTGGTCAGAGCAGCTGCCTGTGATGTAGAGACCTCCACGCCGGTGCCCCGGTTGACAAAGGTATAACCGTCCGCTAACAGGTCTGCGGGCGCAATGGTACTGCCGCTCTTGTAACGCGTCACCGTGTCAAAGGTGCCGCCGGACAGGGTCACTCGCTTGGAGTCCCCGTTGACGCGAAGGTCATGGAACGCACCGCCGGTGATAACCGTTGTGCCGCCAGTGCCTCCGATTTGAACATATCCGGTTTCAAACACCCCGCCGTTAATCGTCAGCGTGCCGCAGGCAGCCTCTTGACCGAAAACCAGTGCTTGTCCTTTCTCGTTCTGTGTGGCAAGGGTGCCGCTCTCGATGGTGACATCTCCGCCATCGGCCCACAGTGGCGACCAGCCGGCAGTAGCTTGGATTTTTCCGCCTGTGCCGGAATCCTTGACGGTCAAGGACGTGCTGGTTTTGCTCAGATACAGCTGTCCCGTCAGCGTGCAGCTGTTCAAATCCAGCGTGTAATTGCCGGAAATATCGAATCGTTTACTCGTATCCGGTGTTATGCAATTCGCCAGCAGGGTCAGCGTGCCGCCGTCGGACTGCTTCACTGCGGCAAAGGCGTCCGTAATGTTGGCGTAGTTCACATTCCCCACCTGTGCCACGGCGTTCTCCGCCGGGACTTCCGCCGCCTGGGGCGCCGCCTCCGACTGAACCGCAGGCGGTTCGTCTGCGGCGGGCGGTTCGTCCTGGGAAGGTTCCTCCGGCTGGTCGGGGGTTTCCGTGTTCTCCCCTTGGTCCGGAGTCTTCGGCTCCTGGGGGACGGGGGTGGGTTCGGTCAGTTGGGTGCTCGGCTCGGTGGTGTTCTCCTCCGCCAGCGCCGCCGTGGGCAGCAGCGTCAGGCAGAGCGCCAGTGCCATGAACAGGCTCAATACTCGTTTCTTCATATGATCCTCCTCCGGAATATGTGTATACCTCTATATGAAACCCGCTCTGTGCGGGCATTGTTTTATTGGTCCTCGGAAATGAGCCACAGCTTTTTCGCGGCTGTCCTGGCCTCGCTGCGGCGGTTCACACCCAGCTTACTGAGCACGCTGCTCACATGGCTCTTGACCGTGGAGACCCGGATGCTCAGGATCTCCCCGATCTCCGCGTTGCTCTTGTCCGCGCAGATCAGCCGCAGCACCTGCATCTCCGCTGCCGTCAGTGCCTCGCTCATGGAAAGCCTTGGCTGTAAAAAACGTGGATATATAGCGGCCTGTGCCCGCACATCCGCCATCAGCCGTTTGTGCCATTTCGCATTTCCCGACCATTCCAGCGCGTCCAGCAGCGGCAGCACCGCCGCGCCGTAAACGCTGACGGTGCGGATGAAGCGGTATTCCTCCGCCAGCGCCAGTGCCGCTGTCAGCGGCTCGCGCCACGCCTCATCCCTTTTCTGATACAGGGCGATGGCGGTCAGCACCTTCAGGTGGATGGTGTCGATGTAGCGCATACAGGCGGTGCAGTATGGCTCCATGGGCGTAAGCGTCAGCAGGGCGCTGTCCGGCTTGCCGTTGGCAAGCTCCACCATGGCCTGTGTGAAATACTGATAGCGTTTGAGAATATTGATGTGCATCGGCTCCCGCGGCGCCTTGACGCGGTACCATACGTCGGCCTCGTCCAGATCGCCGGTGTGCAGTGCGATACGGCAGAGCATGGCGTCCATGTTGGGAAGAAACCGCGTCAGCTCCCGTTCGGTAAATTGCCTGTGCAGGTCGGCGATGGTCTTTCGTGCGTCCGCGCTCTGCCCGCCTGCCAGCAGGCTTCGCGCCAGCAGACCGTTGGCGGCGAACTCGATGTCCGGTGTGCCGCCGCGGCGGATGTCGTTCATGCGCTGCACAAGGGGGAGCATCCGGGGCGAGATGTCCTCGCCCTTTTCAAACTTACTCTCCGCGATGGCGCAGTCCGCAAGACCCACGCCGTCCCGCCCGAGAACGGCCTCCACCGGGATACGCATGGTGCGGTAGAGCAGGTCGTCCTTTTTGCTCCACAGGGAAAAGTCCTTTCCGCCGTTCATGATGCTGGGCAGCGCGCTGGTGACGGAGAAGGACGGCAGCGACAGCTCCTTATTTGTCAGCAGTTGGAACACCGCAGGGATCGTGTCCGTCAGGCGTTTCACGCCCCGCTGCGGCAGCGAGATGTCCAGCCATGCCAGACGGCCGCGTGCCTGCCGGCCTGCGGCGTCCTCCTTGCCGCAGCGCTCCACGAACTGTTTCAGGCATCCGTACCAGCGCTCCGACCCGTCATAGTCCGCGCTCAGGGCGCAGAGCATACTCATGCCCTGCATCAGCGATGGGGAGGCGAGTATTTCCGCCTCCGGCAGTGCGCGGTAGTACTGCTCCATCTCCGCATAGTGCCCCATGCCGGGATGCAGCTCCGCATTGCGGATCAGCAGCTCGGAGACCTTGGCATGGTCGCCGCCCCTGGTATAGCAGTCCAGTGCGCTGGAGAAGTCCTCCTTTAACTCATAGTAAAGCCCGCCGCGGATAAACAGGACGCGCTGTTTCTCCGTCGTGTATTCCAGGTCCAGCTCCCAGAGCAGGAATTGGCGGAACTGCGGCCAGAAGCGGTAGCTTCGCATATCGCGGCTTTGCAGCAGGGTCGTGCTCCGCCACAGCGTATCCAGCAGCGCGGCGGCGTTGTTGTCGCCGCTGACCATGCGCGCCAACTCCAGATCAAAGCGCTCAAAGGGCGACAGCTCCAGCAGAAAGCGGCGGATCGGCAGGTCGAAGCGCCGGTAGACCGCCGTTTCAAAATAAAGAAATACCTCGCCGTATGCCTGTGCGGTCAGCTCCGCGCCATAGGGCTGCCCTGCCGCCATGTGCCGCGCGAGGATCGCCGCGCACAGCGGATAGCCGGAGGTCTCCTTCAAAATCGCGCCGATCTCGGAGTCCGTCGCCTCTGCGCCGCAGGCTTGCAGCAGTCGGCGGATGGCCTCGCGGTCAAACAGCAGATCCTCCGCGCTGAGAACGGTCATCATGCCCGCGTACTGAAACGCCATCAGGCAGGCGGGCGGTATGCCGCGTGAGAGCAGCAAGAAGCGTCGGTCGGTGCTTTCGCGGATCAGCGCGCACAGAGCCTGCCAGTCCCGTTCCTCCTGCATATCCTGAATGTTGTCGATCAGCAGGATGTCCCACGCATCTTCCAGAGAGGGCAGCGCAAAGCCGGTATCTGCCGCGTTCAGCCGCAGAACGGGCCGCCCGTCCAACAGCGTATCGGCCAGCACTGTCTTTCCGAAGCCGCAGGGTGCGCTGAAAAAGAGCACCCTGCCGCGTTTCCAAAGGGTCTCAAACGCCTGTGCGGTAGACGGCTTGACGATGATGGCACTTTTGTCGGTCACGGATTTCCCTCCCTGCGGCAGAGAGGAATTGTCCCACGGGGAACCCCGTGGGACAGCGAGGGTACCCTCGCTGTCATAAACCTCTGCCCTATAAATTTCTTCTCGTTTTATTGTAGCAAAGTCCTTGAAAAATGTAAATCCGTCCAAAGTATGAGACGCGATGCGCTATGTTCCTGTCGATGCACTATGCGTAGATGCTAAGAATGACGCTGCATAGTAAGCGCCTGTGCAGATTGGCATTCTACCCGGTGAAAAAATCGCACAGCATCAGACCAAAATGCCTGCTCTGTGCGACTCGGTGTTTCCTTATAGCGCCTTGTCACTTTTTGCCGCGTCACAGGTGAATCACAGTTGAGGGTGATGGTGGCCCGTCCCGCCAGTGCCGCCTCCACGGTGATATAGCGAAGCTCGGACACGCAAATGCCCTTATCACACCAGTTCTGCCCGGCAGCGGGGGTGGTGTCCATACCGGCAAGCCGTGCCAGTATGGTATTCACCATGGCCCGGGTCATCGTCCGCTCAACGCCGAAGTGCTCCTCCGTGACGCCCTTAAACAGCTCGCGGGAGGCCACAAAGTTGATCTCGTCCTTGGCCCAGTGGTTCCGGGTGTCGATGAAGTCCTTGGAATTGTCCACGATCTTCACCGTGCCGGTGGAGCCGTCAGCGGCCTTGTTCTCGGTGACGGAGCTGCCGTTGGGATTGGTTGTGGTCTTGGAAGTGCTGCCGTCCTTGGCGGTAGTGGTCTCCACCTTGGTGCCGTCCTTCTTGGTCTCGGTCTGAACCTTGGTACCGTCGGGCTTGGTGGTGGTCGTCGTATCGGTCTTGCCGCTGCTGGAGCCGCCGCCACCGCCGCCGCCGGAGGAAGAGCCTCCGCCGGTAGAGGCAGTGTTTGTGTTCCGCGGCGGGCGGCTGGATGGGTGCGCTTGCTCAGAAATGAGATGTATTTTTAATCGGCATAGTATTTAGGGCGGCCAATGGATGTAAAGCCGCTCTTTCCCGTCACAACCACATTGTTGTACCCGCTGGCGCAGTGGATGATAAGCACATTGCCGTTTCCGTCAAATCCACAGACAACGCCGACATGGCTGTCTCCCGGATAGAACACAAGGTCTCCCGGCTGGGCATCGCTCCATGAAATATCGGTGCAATAGCTGTGCTGACTGGACGCTCCACCGCCATGGCCGATGACATAACTGCCGCCAGACTGGTTGTAAAACACCCAATCGACAAAGCCGGAACAGTCTAATCCGAATGGGCGCATCGTTCCGGTCGTAGAGCTGCCTGCCGCCGTGACCTCCATTGGCGTTCCCCAGCGGGAGTCCCATCCAAGCACAAGGCTCTTTCCGCCCCAGAAATAGTTGACCTTGCCCAGAAGCTGATACGCCGTCAGCACCACCTGCTTGCGCTCCTCGCTGAGATCCGCAGGGAGCTTTTTCATGATCTCTGTAACTTCCTTATCGCCGAGTGCAATATCCTGGTAGCTGCCGGTGAGCCGCATGAACAGTTCTTCATACTCCGGCTGCATCAGTTCTTCCAACAGCTTGTGCTGTTCTGCCGTGAAATGGTATTCCTCCGCCATTTGCAGATGATCCTTGACTGTGACAGTGATGTGCAGGATGACGGTATCGCTTTCATCCTTGTCGCCTGAGATGGTTTCCACCCAATAAGAGATGGCGTTCATATCCCAGAAAATCTGTCGCAGAATATCCAGCTTTTCTGCTGTCAGCGTCGCAACCTCGTCCGGTGACGATCCGTCTGTCGTTGTCCGCACAGCATAGACCGCCAGCACATCCCGCCAATTTGCCACCATAGCGGCACTGCCCGCGTTGTCCATATCCAGTTCGTCATAGGGGTTATCCACCTTGATCTGCTCGATGCGGTCTGTGAACTCCGCGTTCAGCATGGTCACAGCCTCCGGCATCGTATATCCGGTGCCGCTGTCCTCGCCGGAGAAGAATATCCCAAACGGCGACGCGATCAGGAGCCCGATCAGGCAAATGACTAACACCATTGAGAGGACCGTACTGCCGCCAGCCATCATCGCCGCCGCAAGGCTTCTGGCGGCGGACAGGATCACCCGCAGCGCCCGTCCCGCCGCCTGGGATGCTTTCTGCGCGGTGGCCTGCGCCGCTTTCGCGGCTTGCTGATACCGCGTTGTCTGCACCACTGCTTCCCGTGCGGCATGGGCGCTGCTTTGCAGCATGGCCGCCTGCTTCTGTACGGACTCTGCGGCTTTCACCGCGTCGCCCGTCTTGCGTGAACGAGACAAAGTCGGTGATACTTTCCGTTCCATTGGCAGACTGTGTTTTCGCGCCGATTTTGGCAAGCTGGTTGCCGCCCGCTCTTTAATGCGAGGAGTCTGTGCTGAACGTTTCCTGTCGGGCATGGTGCTGCCGTCCCTGTCTGAATGCAAGGCTTGCGCCGTCTTGACCTGGTGCCGCGATACGGCTCGTTTTTGCTCCGCCTGCCGTCGGGCGGCTTTGCGCCCGCGTTCCTCCATAAATACTCTCTGCCCCTGCCGCTGCGGTTCCGCTGCCACTGTGACCTGTGTCTCTGTCTGTGCGCCGATATAGGCGTCTTTGGTCTTGATCTTGGTAGCTTTTTGCGCGGCGTTCTGACGCGCCTGATGCCGTCCACGCTCCGCAGCGGTCTGCGGCTGTGAAACGGCAGAAGTGGTATCTTTTCCCTTGATAGCAGCAGGCTTTTGCTCTGTGGCATCGGCAGCAGGAGCACCGCCCTCCGGCGGCTGCTCCTGCGGTTTCTTCTTCCGCTGCCGGGTGAGTTCCTTTTCTGCCCGACGCAGGCCGCGGGCGGTGGTATCCTCAATGGTATCGCCGCCGTACTCGTCTGTCTGCCCGTGCTGAGCCGAATCCCGCAGCTGCGTCCGCAGCCGCTCCGAACCATCGTCCAGACCTCTGTGCAGCAGTTCTCTGGGTGTCGATACCGCTTTTTCTTTGATGCGTTCAGAGAGCGCAGGCTTTTCTTTGATTTTTTTCATAGCACATCACGCAACAAGGTCGGAGGGGCGTGTTGTCATCATCTGATACAGCCTGGTGTGACGGGGAAAACTGTCCACGAAAGGCACGATGGCGCTGCCACATTTGATGAGCCCACGCCCGGAGTCCACATTGGTGATGTAGGAGAGCTGATTATCCGAGATGTTCAGCAGACGTGCCAGTTCCTCCCGGTCTGTGGCCGCCTGATTCAGCATGATGAGAAATTCTGAGTTTGCCAGCATGGTGCGGGCCGTATGGGACTGCAGCAGATCCTCGATATTCTGGCTGATCCCCGTGCCGCAAGCCTGATACTTTCTCATACGCTTCCAGAGGGTGAACAGGAAATTGGCGCTGTACTCATGCTGGAACAGCAGATAGATCTCATCAATATAGATCCAGGTGTTGCGCTTCAGCCCGCGGTTGCGGATGATGCGGTTGAAGATGCTGTCCAGCACCACCAGCATCCCCACCGGCAGAAGCTGCTTGCCAAGGTCTCGGATATCGTAGCAGAGGATACGGGCATTGGTGTCCACATTGGTGGGCTTGGCAAAGGTGTTGAGACTGCCGTCTGTAAACAGTTCAATGGCCAGCGCCACATCCTGTGCTTCCTTTTCCGGCTGGCGGAGCAGCTCGGCGTGGAAGTCCTGCAAGGTGGGGACCGCGCCGTGATAGCCGCTGCGGATATAGTCCCGGTACACCTGCGCGGTGCAGCGGTCGATGACGGATTTTTCCTTGGCGGACAGCTTGCCTGCCCCAATGAGCTGTTCACAGAGGGAGAGCAGGAACTCGGATTTCAGCACCACGGGGTTCTCTCCGTCCCCATAGCCCTGCTCCATATCCATGGCGTTGATATGGTTGGGAGATGTGGCGGAGATGTTGATGACCTGGCCGCCCAGTCCTTCGATGAGGGGGCGGTACTCCGATTCCGGATCGATGACGATGATATCGTCCTGCGTGGACAGCGCCAGAGACACCATCTCCTTCTTGGCGCTGAAGGATTTACCGGAACCGGAGACGCCCAGAATGAATGCGTTGCCGTTGAGAAGCTGCCTGCGGTCCGCCACGATGAGATTTTTGCTGATGGCGTTCTGCCCGTAGTACACACCGCCACGATCCCAGATCTCCTGGGCCTTAAAGGGCATGAGAACAGCCAGCGCCTCCGTGGTCAGAGTGCGCAGGGCATCGATGCGGCGCCCAGCGGCAGCGCCGTCACCAGCCCGTCCGCCTGCTGCCAGTTCAGTGTCGTGAGCTGACAGAGGTGCTTGCGGGCAATGGACTGGAGCGTTTCCGTATCACTGTCCAGCTCTTCCTTGCTGTCTGCCAGATGCACCAGCGTCACCACGGCAAACATCATCCGCTGATCACGGGTAGTGAGATCGTCCAGCATCTCACGGGTCTCCTTGCGCTGCTGCTCCAAATCGTAAGGTACAACGGCAGAAAAGTTATTGTTGGCGTTCTGCCGGCGCTGCCAGTTGGTCACATTGGTCTCCACACCCAGCA
>ERZ1106978.1797-NODE-1797-length-11329-cov-3.373248_pt1 | contig 11329 bp, 9 predicted proteins | sample MGYA00403689_ERZ1106978 | MGnify/ENA primary metagenome ERZ1106978 (study PRJEB35170, sample SAMEA104062434) | human gut metagenome | biome: human gut; feature: human-associated habitat; material: faeces | place: Denmark | collected 2012-08-02 ...
CCGCTGGCGTCGGCGAGCGTTCCGGAGACCATCACGGGGATCGCGCGGCCCAACCGCTCGCAGAGCGTGTCGATGGCCCAGAGGGCCGCCTTGGCGTTGAGCGTGTCGAAAACGGTCTCCACCAGCAGGATGTCCGCCCCGCCGTCCACCAGTCCCCGCACCTGATCCGTATATGCTTCGACCAGTTGTGCGAAGGTCACCTCGCGGGCCGCGGGATTCTGTACGTCGGCCGACATCGAGGCCGTGCGGTTCGTGGGACCCACCGATCCCGCCACGAAACGCGGCTTCTGCGGGTTGCGGGCCGTGAACTCGTCGGCCGCGCTGCGTGCGATTCCGGCTGCGGCCTTCGAAATCTCGTAAGCGCACTCTTCGAGCCGGTAGTCGGCCAGCGACACGGCGTTGGCGTTGAACGAGTCGGTTTCGATGATGTCGGCTCCCGCCCGCAGGTATTTTTCGTGAATCTCGCGCACCACGTCCGGGCGGGTCAGCGCGAGCAGGTCGTTGCAGCCCTTGAGCTGCACCGGCCAGCCGGCGAACCGCCGGCCGCGGTAGTCCTCCTCTTGCAGTCCGTAGCCCTGCACCATCGTGCCGAAGCCTCCGTCGAGCAGCAGGATGCGGCGCTCCAGTTGGTCGTATAGCGTTGTCGTCATTTATTTTTCGGTAATTTCTATTTCGTAGAGTTTCGGCCAGTTTTTGCCCGTCACGAAGATGCGGTCCCCCTCGGCGTCATAGGCGATGCCGTTCAGCACGTCGGTCGTCGCGGTCATTTCCGTTTCGGGCAGCAGCCCCGCGAGGTCGACGACGCCCTCGACGACGCCCGTCGCGGGGTCGATGACGACGATCTGGTCGGTGGTGTAGACGTTGGCCCATATTTTGCCGCCGATCCACTCCAGTTCGTTGAGGTATTCGACCGGCGCGCCCTTGTAGGTCACCGTCACGCGCTTTTCGCGGCGGAACGTCGCGGGATCGACCGTGTGGATCGTGGCCGTGCCGTCCGACATGTAGAGCTTCTCGCCGTCGGTCGTGAGGCCCCAGCCTTCACCCGGATAGCGGAAGTCGCGGATCTTTTGCAGTTTCCCGTTCTCCAGCGAATATACGTGCGCGGTGTTGGACTGCCAGGTCAGCTGGTAGAGCTTCCCGCCGAGCAGGGTGATTCCTTCGCCGAACTCCGAACGGGGCAGGCGCGCCATGACCTCGGTTTTCCCCGTCGCGAGATCGGTCTTCCGAACGACCGATTCGCCGTGCTGGCCCGTACCTTCCCACATCGTCCCGTCGACGTATTGCAGCCCCTGGGTGTAGGCGCCGGTCGAGTGGGGGTAGGTCGCCGCGATGCGGTAGGTGTACGTTTTCGGCTCGGCCTGCACGGCCGCCGCGGCCTGCGCCTTTGCGCCGGGGCGTTTGGCGCGCGCCGCCGGACCGCCGCATGCGCCCAGCAGCAGGATGGAAAACAGGAATATCGGGGTCGTTTTCATTGTTTCGGAACAAAATAGCTCACAAAGATACGAAAAAGTCGGATGGGATCAAAACGGAATTGCGTGCGGTTCGGTAAAACCTTTCGGCTGGCAAAAGGGGCGTTGCGGCCCCAAAGGTACGAAAAACAAACCGTATATCATAATTTGACCGTATTATTACGGGTAATGTCTTGCCGGAAATGGAATAATTTCGTATCTTTGCCTCCCGATTCTGAACGGAAATACGAAGAATAACAAATATAATTCATTCATTATGAACATTGTAAGAGAACAACGCGGCGAGAATAACTCGCTGATCCGCGTGACTGTCGGCGAGGCGGATTACGGGCAGGAGGTCGAAAAGTCCCTGCGCGAGTACAAGCGCAAGGCCAACATCCCCGGATTCCGTCCGGGCATGGTCCCCATGGGCATCGTCAAGAAGATGTACGGCAAGGGCGTCCTGGCCGAGCAGTCCTACCGTCAGGCTTCGAACGCCGTTTTCGAATATCTCCAGAAGGAGGGCATCGACTATCTGGGCGACGTGATTCCCGCGGAGGAGCAGGGCGACTTCGATTTCGACAACGCCACCGAGTTCGAATTCGTGTTCGAGATCGGCGAGGCTCCCGAGATCAAGCTGGAGCTTTCCGACAAGGATAAGCTGACCTACAACAAGATCAAGGTCGACAAGAAGATGCACGACGACTACCGTTCGAACTACCTGCGCCGCTTCGGCCGCCTGGTGGACGCTGAGAAGGTGACTTCGGACGAGGCGCTGTCGGTGACGCTCGACAACGGCGAGATGAACGTTGCGGACGCTTACGTGGGTCTGATCTCGATGGACGAGGCCGACCGCAAGCCTTTCATCGGCAAGAAGGTCGGCGACAAGATGAAGGTGAATATCAACGAACTCTATAAAAATCCCGCCCAGCGCGCCGCCTGCCTGCAGGTCAAGGAGAACGAACTGGAGGGCGTCAACCCCGAATTCGAACTGGAGATCACCAAAATCCGCAAGTTCGCCGAGCCGGAGCTGAACGAGGAGTTCTTCAAGATGGCTTTCCCGCAGGGCGGCGTCACGGACGAAGCCGGGCTGGACAAGTTCATCGACGCGCAGATCGAGGCCGAGCTGCGCCGAGAGAGCGACTACCTCTTCACGTTGCAGGTGCGCGACTATCTCGTGAAGAAGGCCGACCTGAAGATGCCCGCGGCGTTCCTCAAGCGCTGGCTCTACACGATCAACGAGGGCAAGTTCTCGATGGAGGACATCGAGAAGGATTTCGACCAGTTCCTGAAGATGTTCACTTGGAACTACCTCCAGAAGCACTTCATCAAGACCGACGGCATCTCCGTTTCGAAGGAGGAGGCGCTCTCCGAAGCCAAGGCGCTGGCCGCCTCGCAGTTCGCACAGTACGGCATGCCCTCGGCGCCGGACGACATGCTGGAGGGTTACGCCGAGAAGATTCTCGCCGACAAGGATCAGGGCCAGAAGATTTACGAGAAGCTCTATGAGGTGAAGGTCGTCGAGGATGTCAAATCGAAGGTCAAGGTAACTGAAAAAGCCGTATCTGCGGACGATTTCGCTAAATTGGCGAAGGAACTTTAAGTTTCGCGGAATTTTATCTATCTTTGGACTTTGCAGGCGTGATGTTTGCAAAGTCCTTTGTGCTTTAAGAACGCGCTTTTAGGGGCGGCTGTGGGTTTTCACGCTTCCCATCCGGTTCTGCGCTCCCGTCCGCCCGCCTGGGAGGCGGCTTTCGGGAGCGACGGGGGCCGGATCGCTTGCGGCGGTTTTCGCGCCCGCTTTAAGAAGCGGGTTTCGGGGGCGATGGGGAATCCGGAATGCTTCCGGCGGCTTGTGCGCTCCTGACCGGCAGAAGGCAGAATATGAAGAGTAAATAAATACGACTATGTCAGAATTTGAAAAATACGCACGGAACCACTGCGGGATCAGTTCGCTGAAACTGCACGATTTCCAGTCGGTAAGCGCGGCCTACGTGTCGCCTACGATCATCGAGGAGCGTCAGCTGAACATCGCCACGATGGACGTTTTCTCGCGCCTGATGATGGACCGCATCATCTTCCTCGGCGCGCCGATCTACGACGACGCGGCCAATATCATCCAGGCCCAGCTGCTGTTCCTCGAATCGGTCGATCCCGAGAAGGACATTCAGATCTACATCAACTCGCCCGGCGGGTCGGTTTCGGCCGGACTGGGCATTTACGACACCATGCAGCTGGTGAACTCCGACGTGGCGACCATCTGCACGGGGCTTGCCGCCTCGATGGGCGCCGTGCTGCTCACGGCGGGCGCCAAGGGCAAGCGTTCGGCGCTCCCGCATTCGCGGGTGATGATTCACCAGCCGCTGGGCGGCGCGCAGGGTCAGGCCTCGGACATCGAGATCACGGCGCGCGAGATTCTGAAAACCAAGCGCGAGCTGTACGAAATCCTCTCGGTCCACTCGGGCGTCCCGGTCAAGAAGATCGAGAAGGACGCCGACCGCGACTACTGGCTGTCGGCCCGCGAGGCGAAGGATTACGGACTGATCGACGAGGTGCTTTCCAAACGAGACAAGTAAACCGCATGGCACAGAATAAGAACAACAACAAGAACGGCGGCGACTGCTGCTCGTTCTGCGGCGCCAAGCGCACGGACGTGGAGATCATGTTCCAGGGTTCGGACGGCGCGAATATCTGTAACAAATGTATCGAGAACGGCTATAAGATCATCGTCGACAACGACATCGCCTCCGAACGGGGACGGCGTCCGGCGGCGGCTCCGCTCAAGATGGAGGAACTGCTCAAGCCGGCGCAGATCAAGGAGTTCCTCGACCAGTATGTCATCGGGCAGGATGCCGCCAAGCGGTATATGTCCGTGGCGGTCTACAACCACTACAAGCGGCTGCTGTACGCCCCGAAGGAGGACGAGGTCGAGATCGACAAGTCGAACATCGTGCTGGTCGGTCCGACGGGCACGGGCAAGACGCTGATGGCCCGCACGATCGCCAAGCTGCTGAAAGTGCCGTTCACGATCGTCGACGCGACCGTTCTGACCGAGGCGGGATATGTGGGCGAGGATGTCGAGAGCATTCTCTCGCGGCTGTTGCAGGTCGCCGACTACAACGTCGAGCAGGCCGAGCGCGGCATCGTCTTCATCGACGAGATCGACAAGATCGCGCGCAAGGGCGACAACCCCTCCATCACGCGCGACGTTTCGGGCGAGGGCGTGCAGCAGGCCCTGCTGAAAATCCTCGAAGGAACGGTGGTCAACGTGCCTCCCCAGGGCGGCCGCAAGCACCCCGAGCAGAAATTCATCCAGGTCGACACGCGCAACATCCTCTTCATCTGCGGCGGTGCGTTCGACGGTCTGGATAAGTATATCCTCCGCCGCACCGACAAGTCCGCACTGGGCTTTGGCAGTGCGCTGAAGGATAACTCCAGCGAGGCTGAAAAGGCCCTGCTGCGGAAGGTCGAACCCCACGACCTCGTCAAGTTCGGCCTCATCCCCGAGCTTATCGGCCGTCTGCCGGTCATCACCGTGCTGGACGACCTGGACGAAGATGCGCTGGTGCGCGTGCTGAAGGAGCCCCGCAACAGTCTGGTCAAGCAGTATAAAGAACTGCTGTCGATGGACAATGTGGAGCTGGACATCACCGACGAGGCCCTCCATGCCATCGCCCGCAAGACCATTGAGCGCAAGACCGGCGCCCGCGGCCTGCGCAGCGTGATGGAGAACATCCTCATGCCCATCATGTACGATGTGCCGAACGACCCCACCATCATCCGCGTCACCATCGACGAGGACACCGTGGAGGGCGGCGAAGCGCACATGGAGTACGGTGCGGTGCGCAAGCGCTATAAGAGTCAGACTTCCCTGAGCTGAGCGTCAGCGCACAGCAGGGAAGAGCAGCCCCGCTGAAAGCTTTTTGCTTTTTGGCGGGGCTTTTTTGTGCCATCTGACTTGTTTCCGAGACCAAATTGTAGTAAACTATAAAAGTCTGGAACTGCGAGGGGAATACCGGGACGGTCCACTGGCATGGGACTGCTCTGCGGATGGCAGCGCCGGACATTTTGTGGGAAACAGAAAGTACGATAAAGGAGTGTGTGTTATGGCAAATTATTTTGAGATGACCCGCGACGAACTGACTGCTGAGAAGGCAGCTCTGGAAGAAAAGTACAAGAAATTTCAGGCAATGGGCCTGAAGCTGAATATGGCCCGCGGCAAGCCCGGCCCTCACCAGATGGACCTGGCAATGGGTCTGCTGCAGATGACCGACTACACCACCGACGCCGGCACCGATGCCCGCAACTACGGCGACCTTGAGGGTCTGCACGAGGCCCGTGAGCTGTTCGGCGACGTGATGGGTGTCAAGCCCGAGGAAGTCTTTGTGGGCGGCAACTCCAGCCTGCAGATCATGTACAACCTCATCTCTATGGGCTATTGCTTCGGCTTCCCCGAGTCTCCCTGTCCCTGGTCTCAGGTAGAGAAGCGCAAGTTCCTCTGCCCGGTACCCGGCTATGACCGCCACTTCGCCATCACCGAGGAGTTCGGCTTCGAGCTCATCAGCGTTCCCATGACCCCGACCGGCCCTGATATGGACGTTGTTGAGAAGCTGGTAGCTGAGGATGATACCATCAAGGGCATCTGGTGTGTGCCTCAGTATTCCAACCCCGACGGCTACACCTACAGTGACGAGACCATCGACCGCTTCGCCAAGATGAAGACCGCTGCTCCCGACTTCAAAATTTTCTGGGATGAGGCTTACATCGTCCACCACCTGACGGACGAGATCATCGAGACTCCTGTCCTGCTGAACGAGTGCAAGAAGTACGGCACTGAGGACCGCGTCTTCATGTTCACCTCTACCAGCAAGATCACCTTCCCCGGTGCGGGCGTGGCCGTCATGGCGGCGTCCGAGGCGAACCTGAAATACCTCTCCGGTCTGCTCGGCGCGCAGACCATCAGCTATGACAAGGTCAACCAGCTGCGTCATGTCCGCTTCCTGCAGGACAAGGCCCATGTGCTCGCGCTCATGCAGCGCCACGCCGCCATCCTGCGCCCGAAGTTCGAGGCCGTGCTGGCAGCCCTGCGCGGTATCGCCCCGCTCAACATCGCGAGCTGGACGGAGCCGAAGGGCGGCTACTTTGTCTCATGCGACGCCATGCCCGGTACGGCGAAGCGCACGCTCGCTCTGTGCGCCGAGGCCGGTGTGACCATGACGCCCGCCGGAGCAACCTATCCCGGCGGGAACGACCCCGCCGACAGCAATATCCGCATCGCGCCGAGCTTCCCGCCCGTGGAGGAGCTGGAGCAGGCCATGCAGATCTTCTGCCTCGCCCTGCGCATGGCCGCTTTGGAAAGGCTCGGGCTTTGATTATTACGGCAGCACCGCACAATTACATCTTCGGTCTTTCCCGGATCTTTTTCGCCGAATGCTCTCGCTGAATGGTGCTGTGCCGCCTTGATCTTTCATTTTCTATTCTTCATTCTGTTCCGAATTCTGATACGGAGGGATCCTTCATGCTGGACGCCATTGCACTCGGCGAGCTTCTGATCGACTTTGCCACGGTCGACACGGACCGCGACGGCTACCCCACCCTCGCCGCCCATCCCGGCGGCGCGCCGGGGAATTTTCTGGCCGCCCTGCACGCCTACGGCTGCAGCGGTGCCATGCTCGGCAAGGTCGGCGCGGATACGTTCGGCGACCTTCTGTGCGCCACACTGGCGCAGGCCGGTATCCGCACGGAGGGCATCGTGCGCGATCCGTCCGTGTTCACAACGCTGGCCTTCGTCACGTTCGGCCCGGGCGGTGAGCGCGCGTTCAGCTTTGCCCGCAAGCCGGGCGCGGACACGCAGCTCCGCTTTGACGAGCTGGACCTTTCGCTGCTGGATGAGGCGCGTCTGCTCCACTTCGGCAGCCTGAGCCTGACGCAGGAGCCGGTGCGCTCCGCCACGCAGCAGGCCGCCGCCTACGCCGCCGCGCACGGCAAGCTCCTCAGCTTCGACCCGAACCTCCGCCTGCCGCTGTGGCCGGATGCCGAAGCGGCGAAAACGCAGATCCTCTGGGGCCTGCGGCAGGCCGATATCGTCAAGATCAGCGACGACGAGGTGCGCTTTCTCTGGGGCTGCGGCCCCGAGGAGGGCGCAGCGCGCCTGCTTGCGGACTTCGGCGTCCGTTTGGCCATGGTCACCTGCGGGCCGAAGGGCTGCCTGCTGCAGAATGCCGGGGCAGCCGTCCGCGTGGCCGCGCCGCGCGTCCTGCCGGTCGACACGACGGGCGCAGGCGATATTTTCGGCGGCAGCGCCGTCAGCCGCCTGCTGCAGCTGGGCCGCGCGCCCGAGGCGCTGACCGAGGACGAGCTGACCGCCATCGGCCGCCAGCCTGTCCACGCAGTACCCCGGCGGCATCTCCGCCATCGTCCCGGAGGAGACCGTGCTGCGGTGTATGGAGGGCTGAGCAAAAACAGGCACGCAATGCTTGCGGCACACATTCTGTGGCACAATGCCTTCCGGTCCGCTTTATCGGCAGCATTGCGCCGGGAACGGTATGCTGCTTCCTTACATATGCCGCGATATATGAAATTCCCCGGAGCGGTTCATCCTGCTCCGGGGAATTGCTTTATGCTTCGGTATTTCTGTCCTTACGGGCGGCGAAGCGGTCGCTGAAGACGAAGTAGCGCTGGCCAAAATAGTTCAGCAGCGCATAGCTGAGCGAACCAACGGACATTTCGCAGTTGCCGCGGATATTCTCCGTGCCGCCGAACGAGAAGAAGCGCGTCACGGAGTGCGAGCGCAGCAGCAGGCGCGAGACATACGGCCCGATGAGATAATACGACAGCAGATAGCACACAACAATGTCCAGCACAAAGCACAGCAGCTGCTTCGAGGTGGTCTTGTGGCCGGGGAAGAGCAGATAGTTGCAGGAAAGATACCAGATGATGCTGCCGAGGCCGTAGTTCACGATCGGTGCAAAGTGCTTGCTGACGTCGGCCACATTATAAAGGAGAAACATGATCCCCGTGCAGACGATGAAGTTCAGAACGCCGACCAGCAGATAAAGCGCCAGCGTTTTATCGATCATCTTTTTCAGCTTCAAGCGTTTCCCTCCCGTGCAGCGTGATTGCACCATTATACCGCGTTTTCCCCCAAAAGGCAAGCGCTTTCTGCCGGTTCCGCTTTCCCGCTTGCGAATGCATTCCCCCTATGATATAATTTAGGGCAGCACCGCACAGTGCAGCGAGAGCATTGGGCGAAAAATCGGGCTATCGCCCATGCCGGATCGGGAGGGAAGCAGCATGTGGAAGAAAGGGATCAATTTCGTCTTTGTGGGGCTGATCCTCTGCGGGCTGCTGCTCGGTCTGGCGCGGACGGTCTTCTTCCCGAAGAAGATCAACTACTACGAAAACCGCTATGCAAACCGTGCGGCTCTGCCGACGCCGGGGACCTACGCCGACGGCACGTTTCAGGATCAGCTGGAAGCCGCGTTGGGGGATCAGACTCCCTTTGCCGAGCGCTTCAAAGCCCGGTATAATGATCTGTCGTCCAAGCTGACCAAAGCGCTGCTGAAGCCCGTGCTGGAAAGCGGCCGCTACTACCGGATCGGCGATGTGCAGCTTTTCTCCGATTACCTGACGTATCACACGCGCGATCTGCAGGTCCTCCGCCCCACGCTGGAGGAACGCGCCGCAAATTATAACGCCATATTCGCCGCTCATCCTGACATAGAGTTTTTTGTCTGCTACATTGAAAAGGACACGGATATCAACTTTGAGACCGGAGAGCGGGTCTATGCTGACGATCTGCTGTTTTCCATGCTGAACCTGCCGGAGAACCGGATGCTGAAATATGAAATCCCCGATTTTGCCGCATTCTCCGAGTATTTTTACCGGACGGACCACCACTGGAATTATCTCGGCTCCTACCGCGCCTATCGGGAGCTGCTCCCCCTCCTCGGCTGCACGGATACGCCGCTGGAACCGACCGCGACCGAGACGCTCGGCGAGTTTTCCGGCTCTAAGGCGGCCGGAACGGGGCTTGATATCTTCTCCGAGCCCTTCACCGTCTATCGCTTTGCCTATCCGGAGATGACGGTCACACGCAACGGTGAGCCCGCCGGAGACTATGGCAGGCAGGACGCCGTGCCGGGCGAGCTTGCGCTCAGCTACGGCGCCTTCTATGGCGGGGACGACGGCGAGATCATCTTTGACACCGGCCGGACCGACCGGGGAAATCTGCTGGTCATCGGCGAATCCTATGACAACGCCATTCTGAAGCTGCTGGCCTCCCACTTTGGCCGGACATATTCCGTCGATCTGCGCTACTACCGCAATTATATGGGAAGCGACTTCTCCCTGAGCGACTATCTGCGCAGGAACAACATCACGAAGGTCCTGCTGATCGGAAATGTCGACTATTATATCTCGCCCGACTTTGCACTGGAGAACTGAGCCATGGTATTTAGCAGTATCACCTTTGTCTATGCCTTTTTCCCGCTGGTCGCCGTCGCCTACTACCTGAGCAAAAACCGCGTTTACCGCAATGTCGTTCTGCTGCTCGCCTCGCTCCTGTTTTATTCCTGGGGCGAGCCGCGCTTCCTGCTGCTGATGCTCGCCGCCACACTTGCGGCCTACTGCGGCGGCCTGCTGATGGAGCGCAGCACCGCGCACAAGAGGCTTATTCTGATCGTCACAGTCGTCCTGCTCGTCGGAAATCTCTTCGTCTTCAAATATCTGAATTTCTTTTCGGAGAACCTTTCCGCCCTGTTTGGATGGCGCGCACTGCCGAAGCTGACGCTCCCCATCGGCATCAGCTTCTATACCTTCCAGATCCTTTCGTATGTGATCGACCTGTACCGCGGTGAGATTCGCGTCCAGCGCAACTATTTTTATCTGCTCCTCTACGTCAGCTTCTTCCCGCAGCTGATCGCCGGGCCGATTGTCCGCTATGAGACGGTCGAGCAGGAGATTCTGGAACGCCGCGAATCGATCGACGATGTGGCGGCCGGTCTGCGCCGCTTTATCCTCGGCCTTGCGAAAAAGGTCATTCTGGCAAACAACATCGCCCGCATCGCCGAGACGATCTACGCCGGAGACAGCGCCGTTTACGGCACCGCGCTCTACTGGCTCGCAGCCGTGGCCTATGCGCTGCAGATCTATTTTGATTTCTCCGGCTACAGCGACATGGCCATCGGTCTGGGGCGGATGTTCGGCTTCCATTTTCTGGAGAACTTTGACCACCCCTATACCGCCCTTTCCATCACGGATTTCTGGCGGCGGTGGCACATCTCTCTGTCGACATGGTTCCGCGACTATGTCTACATCCCGCTCGGCGGCAACCGCGTCAAAAAATCCCGCTGGATCCGGAATATTCTGGTCGTCTGGGCGCTGACCGGCTTCTGGCACGGCGCACAGTGGAACTTCCTGTTCTGGGGCCTGTATTACGGGCTTCTGCTGCTGGCGGAAAAGCTGTTTCTGGGGCGGCTGCTGGAGCGGCTGCCGAAGGCCGTGCGCTGGCTCTATACGGCGTTCTTCGTGCTGATCGGCTGGGTGCTGTTCGACCTGACCGATTTCCCGTCGCTGTGCCATGCGCTGAAGCTCATGTTCGTCCCGCAGGCGACGGACTGGGTGGCTGCCGCTGCCACGAACGTCTCCCTTCTGAAGGCCGTTGTCTACCTGCCGCTCGGTATCGTGTGCTGTCTGCCGCTGCTGCGCCGGGAGCCGAAGAGCACAAAGGGCATTCTGCTGGCAGACCTTGCCTCCGGTCTTCTGCTGATCGTGTGCATTGTGTTCATCCTCAGCTCATCGTATAATCCGTTCATCTATTTCCGCTTCTGACTTTCGGGCGGCTCCTGCCTGCGGGCAGGGGCCGCGCAGCTTGTCAAAAA
>ERZ1106978.1798-NODE-1798-length-11326-cov-53.776062_pt1 | contig 11326 bp, 10 predicted proteins | sample MGYA00403689_ERZ1106978 | MGnify/ENA primary metagenome ERZ1106978 (study PRJEB35170, sample SAMEA104062434) | human gut metagenome | biome: human gut; feature: human-associated habitat; material: faeces | place: Denmark | collected 2012-08-02 ...
AGCAAAGTAAAAAGGGGCTGTGAAGAAATGGGGATTCATTTCTTCACAGCCCCTTTTTTATTGTCCGGGATGGGAAGGGGGAGCGCCTATCTGCCGCAGGGGCCGGTTACTCCTCCTGCCATGCCGTGTATCCGCTGTCTATTTCAGATATTTCTTCCCGAGCTTCCATGTCAGAGCCAGCGACTGCTGGAGCAGGAAGAAATGGAAAGCCCGCATGGGGTGCAGGAGCCAGAAGGCCTTCTTGATGGGAGCCAGCGCCTGCCAGCCTTCTGCCTCTTTCTTTGTCGGTGTATATGCCTCCTGCCTTGCATGCAGCCCCTTGGCAAGGAATGCGCCCAAAAGTGCGAGCAGGATCATTTTGAAAATGCCATTCTTGTTATTCACGATCATCACCTCTATCCGTATCATAGCAAAGGGGAGAGCGTTAGGCAAGGTGTGGTAAGATAGGTAAAGGTTCAGGGGAAAAATGAGGATTGAGGGAGGCGGGCGGCGGCTTCGCCGCAATTTTGATAGCGATTCGCGCCGTTGTCATTTCGAGCGAAGTCGAGAAATCTCTATTGCAGTACGAAAATCAGCACGTATGCGCTATTCTAGGGAAACGCTGATTAAATCGCAGAGTCAGATTCCACAAGAATTTTTATACATGACTTCGTCATAGCCTTCCTTAAATAGCTTGCTATTCGCGTCAGGCTATTCCTCGTCATGTATAAAAATTCAAGAGTAAAATCTGACAACGATTTATCAGTGTTTCCCCAGAAACGATGTCTTGGTGCTGCGTTTTTCTGTTATCTCGCAATTACTACTTACCGGTGTGCAATAAAGATCGAGGGCTACGCTCGGAATGATGGTGCCGGCGAATCCCAGTCACCAGTCACTCCTAATCCCTAGCTACTCATCCCTAGTCCACCATCGTGGCATTCTTGTATTCATCCGGGATCTTAATACCAAGGATCTCCGCATTTTTCTTATTGATGATGACCTCATAGACTTCCGGATCCTCGACCGGAGTTTCTTCCGGCTTGATCTTGCCATCCAGGATCTGTGCCGCCATGTGGCCGGCCTGGACGCCCGATTTATAGAAATCTACGGAGAGAGAGGCGAGCGCTCCGTCTCTGGCCATGCTGTCAGCGCCGACGAGGACCGGGATCTTAGCCGGGTCTGTCACTTTGACAAGGGTCGGGATGGAAGAAGCGAGAACATTGTCCGTCGGGACATAGATGAAGTCGACCTGTCCTACCATGGATTCTGCGACCTGCTGAATATCATTCACAGAGGAAACCGTTTTTTCTACGACAGAAAGGCCAATGGAAGCGGCATGCTTCTTCGCCTGATTCGCCTGGATCTCACTGTTTACTTCACTCGAGCAGTAAAGCAGCCCCATGGTCTTGGCATTCGGCAAGAAGACTTTGCCCATATCTACCTGCTTTTCGACCGGACCACGGTCATTGACGCCGGTGACATTCGTTTCCGGCTTCTGATTCGATTTGACGAGCTTCGCGGTCTCAAAGTCGGTGATGGCACAGCCGACGATCGGAATATCTTTGATCTCATTGGCTACCGCCTGCGTTGCCGGAGTAGAGATCCCGAAAATGATGTCCGGCTTATTGCTCTTGAAACGTGCCGTGATGCTCTTCAGATTCGACTGATCGCCCTGTGCATTCTGCTGATCGACTTCGACCTTGTCCGGTCCATAGCCTTTATCCTTCAGCCCATCGATCATCCCTTGATTGGCTGCATCCAGCGAACCATGCTGCATGATCTGCACGACTGCGACCTGTTTCTTGCCGGAAGTCTTACTGCTCCCTGCCGAATTGCCGCCACATCCTCCATAGACCAGTGTCATTCCTGCCAATGCTGCGATAAGCCCTGCTTTTACCCATTTGTTCATGATGATATTCCTTTCTACTTTTCTACTATGCTGCTTTCAGAAATATAATTCTGCGTGACAGAGATTTACGCGCTGCTTTCTATGGCCGCGCCGCTCTTCCTCTCACTTAAACAAAAAGTCCCTTGCTATACTCAGCAAGGGACGACGGGGACTCATCGCGGTACCACCCAATTTATCTAAGGAATACAAAAAGGGTGGTACCAAGGGACGGATTCTCCGTGGTACCACCCTCATTCATCTTCATCAGATCAACTCTCGGCTCCTTAACGCAAGCCACCCCGGCAAGACCTACTTCGATTTCAGTCATGCAGTTCCGGAAAGAACTTCCCTATTTCCTATTTACCGGTTCCCAGCATTCCCGGCTCTCTGTGAAAAATCAGAAATACGTACTTTTTTCCATCAGCACTTTTGTAATATGTGCTTATTGTATCGGATGATGAGGAAAATGTCAAGCCGAAAAGCCATCATAAATCAGGAGAGACGCTTTGAAGCCATCCAAAGGAGGCGTTCTGCGAAGGGGATCCTATCTGCTGATCTCCTTTCGCCTCCATAGAAAACCCCCGACCGAAAAATTCGATCGGGGACGTATATTATCGATTCGCAGTCGCCTTGACGGCATCCACGACTTTGGCTCCGCCGGCACGATTTCCGCGATCGACGAAACGATAGCCGATGAAAAGGAGAATGAACCAGATCGGAGTGACATAGAGAGCGACTCTCGTATCCTCACGGAAGGCAGAGGCTACGACTACGCAGGCAAGGAAGGCCATGGTGATATAGCCGGAGTAAGGAGCCCAGGGCATCTTGTACGTGAGCTTCGCCTTTTCTTCTTCCGAGAGAGAGGCGCGGAATTTCTGCTGGGTGCGCAGGATGACGAACCAAGTCCAGAGCGCCCCGAAGGAACCGACGCTGGTGACGTAGACGAAAAGCTCCGCCGGCATGACATAGTTCAGACCGACAGCGACAAGCAGGATCGCTGCGGAGAAAACGATGCCGACCCACGGCAGACGATGACGGTTCAGCGTCTGGAAGCAGGCAGGTGCATTCCCCTGCAGGGACAGATTGTAGAGCATACGGCCGGAGCTGAAGATCCCGCTGTTGCAGGAAGAGAGTACCGCCGTGATGACGACGATATTGATAATATCCGCTGCACCGGCGATGCCGAGTTTTTCAAAGGTCACCACAAATGGGGATCCCATGTGTCCGATCTCATTCCATGGGTAGATGGACATGATGACGCCCAGAGAGAGCACATAGAAAATAAGGATACGCCAGAAGACTTCGTCGATGGCTTTCTTGATGGTGGACTTCGGATCATGCGCTTCACCCGCAGTGACGCCGATGATCTCGATGCCAAGATAGGAATACATGACCATGACAAGTGCCATCAGGGTGCCGGAAAAACCATTCGGGAAGAAGCCGCCGTTCTGCCAAAGGTTTGCGATGCCGGTCGCGATGCCGCCATTGCCGATGCCGAAGACGATCATGCCGATGCCGCTGATGATCATGAAAATGATGGTGCAGATCTTCACGAGGGCAAACCAGAATTCAAACTCGCCATAGGCAGAGACGGCGATGAAATTCACCACGGTCATGATGACAAGTGCGACGAGCGCTGACAGCCACTGCGGCAGGTCCGGATACCAGAAATTCATGTATATCCCGACGGCAGTGAGCTCGGCCATACAGGTGACCATCCACATATACCAGTACGTCCAGCCGGTGAGATAGCCCCACTTCGGGCCTAAGAAACGTGCCGCATGCGCACTGAAGGCCCCGGAGACCGGGTAGGCGACGGAGAGCTCACCGAGCGCACGCATGATGAAATAAATCGCAATGCCACCGATGACATACGTCAAGAGTACCGATGGGCCGGCAAGTTCGATCGCAGTCGCCGAGCCCAGAAACAGACCGACACCGATCGCACCGCCAAGGCCGATGAGCTGGATATGTCTGTTTTTCAGGCCGCGTTCCAGGTTTTCATGCATTTCCTGTTCTTTGTCTTCCATAATTCTTTCCTCCTAGCAAGTCCTGATGATCCCAAGTCCGGCAGCTGAGACTGCCCCGCCGGAGAGTGGATCCCCTCCCCCGACATAACCGCTTTCCTTTCTTCATCTGCTTTCAGAAATGTGCTTTCCATTCCTGCATGTGACAATGAGGCTAAGTAATAACGCAACTAATATTTTATACAAAATAAAGGTGCATGGCAAGATAAAATAGGGGTAAATCTATATAAATTCAGTCATGTGAGAGCATATTCCATGATTTTAATTTTATAAGAAAGCACGTATTATCACGTTTTAGCATGAATATGATCATCCATAATCCATTCATGGCAAATGACCAGAGAACGGAAGTGAGTGGTGAACAGTCGCTATGGATTAGGAGCCTCGCGTGACTGGTGACTTGAATGCCATTTTCGGGCAGCGCCATTTCCAAAAGCAGGTGCTTGGCTGCTGCCGTAAATCGCCTGCTTGATACGCATGTCCTCGCGCACTTTCATACCGCCGGTGCCCTATCCGCCCCTGCGGGGCACCTTCCCCTAGAGGGGAAGGCTGCGATACGAGAATACCATCTTCTAAAAAAAGGCGGCGAAGCCGCCACGAGAGCCCTGAACCTTGAACCCTGAACCAAATGAAAGCAAAGTAAAAAGGAGCTGTGAAGAAATGAGGATTCATTTCTTCACAACTCCTTTCATTTTTACCGGATGCCTACTGCTCGCAGGGCTCTTTCACCTTGTACCACCAGCAGTACATGGCAGGTACGACGAGGAGTCCGATCGCGGTCGCAAGGAGAAGACCGCCGATGAAGGAGACGGCGAGCGGGCGCCAGAAGGGATTCGGAATCAGGGGCACGAAGCCCAGGACATCCGTCACCGAAGAGAGCATGATGGGGCGGAAACGGAGCGCCGCCGACTCGACAACGGCGTCATATGGTGTCTTGCCGCTTTCCAGATGCTGACGGATCTGATCCAGAAGGATGATGCTGTTTCGGATGACCATGCCGGAGAGCGCCACAAAGCCGATGATGGCGACGAAGCCGATCGCCTGCCGCGTTACCAGCAGTGTCAGGATCGCGCCGATGAGTCCGAGCGGTCCGGTCACGACAGCCATGATGAGCTTAGGAATATTCCCCAGTTCGAACATCAATACCATGAGGACGAAGAAGACCATCATAGGCATGGCGCCTACGATGTAGGTCATCGACTTCTCGCTCCATTCGAGCGACCCATCCTTCTCGAATGTCACCCCTTCCGGCAGGCCGGCCCGGAAGGCTTTGAGATCCGTATCATAGAGCGCCATGGATACGCTGTCCGCCTTGGCTCCGCCTGTTACATCTGCCCGAAGCGTGATGGTCGGCTTCAGATCCCTGCGCCAGATGGTGCTTGTCTCATTTTCATAGGACAGATCTGCAAATTCGCCAAGTGGCACGTAGCGGCCATTTCCCACATGGACAGGCAATGAGTCGAGGCTGGCCAGACGCGCTGCATTGTCTCCTTCCAGCTTAAAGGAGATCGGGATGAGCTGATCGCCCTGATACGACTCAGCCACCTTGTAGCCGGAGAGCTTCACGTAGAGATCCTGCGATACCGCATAATTATCGATCCCCAGCTCGCGCACCTTGTCCTGATTGATCTTGAGCTTCAGTGTCGGTGTCTCCTGCGGCCAGTCGAGGCTCGCATTCGTGACATTCGGATTCTGCTTCATGATGGAGAGTGCTTCGGAAGCCAGCTTCACTGTCTCATCGATGGATTCGCCCGACAGGCGGAACATCACCGGATACTCGGACGGCGGGCCTGTCGTGATGAGACGGGTATGTGCCTGCGCATCCGGATATTTCTCCGTCACCGTATCCATGATCTCTTGGCGAAGCGCATCACGGCTCTTCTGGTCTGTCGCGACGATGATCATCTGTCCATGCCCGTCTTCCGGTGCTTTGGGATCAAAGAGCAGGATGAAACGCGGCGCGGTATCACCGATGTATGTCGAGAAGGAGGATACACGCTCATCCCCATAGAGTGTATCGGCGATGCCGTTCATGACACGCTTTGTTTCCTGTATGGAAGCCCCCGAGGGGAGATTCACATCCAGAATGATCTCCGGACGCACCGAGTCGGGGAAGAATTCCTGATTCACCAGCGGGATCATCGCAAGCGTCAGACAGAAAAGGCCAAGAGTCCCCACGATGACCGTCTTCTTGAAATGGATACAGAGCGCAATGAGCTTGTAGAAGATCCGGTACGCCTTTTCTCCGATGGACGATTTCCAGCTTTTCCCCTTTTCGCGTGCTTCCTTCTCCTTCTCTTCCTTTGTTTTTACTTGAATGAATTTATATCCCAAGACCGGGCTGACAAAGATGGATGCCACCCAGGAGAGAAGAAGGGCTGCTGCGATGACCCAGAAGAGTGCCGCGCAGTACTCCGATGTCTGGCCTTCTGCCATCCCGACGGGGATGAAGCCCGCCGCCGTGATGAGCGTCCCGGCGAGCATCGGCTTCGCGCAGCTCTTATAGGCCGCTTCCGCCGCTGACAGGCGGTCCATGCCTTCTTCGAGCTTCACCTGCATCATCTCGATGACGATGATCGCATCATCGACAAGAAGGCCGAGGGAGACGATGAGCGCTCCCAGAGACACGATATGCAGATCGATCCCCTGCCATTTCATGAAGAGGAATGTCGCACACACGACGACCGGGATACAGAGCGCCAGCACGATGCCGCTCCAAAGTCCGAGCGAGAGGAAGGACGCCGCCATGACGATCACGATGGCCTCCAAGAGCGACTCCGTGAAATCATGGATGGACTCATTCACCACCTTCGGCTGATCCGCCACGAGCCCGATGTCCATGCCCGCCGGAAGGTCTGCCTTCGACCGCTCGATTTCCCGATTGAGATTGTCCCCGAGCGTCAGGTTATTCCCGCCCACCCGCATCGAGACCGCGATACCGATCGCCGGTTTGCCATTGAAATAGAAAAGGGAAGACTCCGGCGTCGTGTAGGTCTGCGTGACCTTTGCCACATCGCCCAGATGGAAGCTCCGCTCGCCCACATGGATCGGGATATTCTCCAAGGCTTCCACACTGCCTAGGAGACCGTCCACGCGGATCGCCACATTGCGAGACGACGTATGGATCGTCCCTGCCGGCATCATCGCCGACTGCTGCTGAAGGATGCGGAATACATCGGATGGATTCATCCCGAAAGAGGCGAGCTTATTCTGATCCATCTCGATGTACATATTCTGCTCCTGCACCCCCAGGAGCTCGACCTTCTGCACATCCTCGACAGCGGCGAGACGGCGGCGCAGCATTTCCGCCGACTTACGCTTCTCCTCATAGGAAAAGCCGTCCCCCGTCACTGCATAGATCGAGCCATAGACATCATCGAAGCGATCATTCACATACGGACCGTACACACCGGCGGGAAGAGATGCCTTCTCATCATTCACGAGATTTCGCACCTCATGCCAGCGCGTCTGGATATCCTCCTTCTTGACCGAGTCCTTCAGATTCACATAGATGACCGTCTTGCCATCATGCGTGAAGGACTTCAGATAGTCCAGCCCCTTCGTATCCTGGAGCTTTTTCTCGAGCGGATCCGTCACCTGCTCGGTGATTTGCTCCGCTGTCGCGCCCGGCCAGGCCGCCGACACCACCGCCTGACGGATGGTGAAGTCCGGATCCTCACTGCGCCCCAGATGGAAATACGACCACAAGCCTCCCAGGAGGATGAAGAAAATGAAGAAATAGACCACCGGCTTGTGCTTGATGGCCCACTCTGCCAGATTCAGCCCTTTCATACGCGTACCTCTTCTCCTTCAGCCAGTTTCGAAACGCCCGCCGTCACGATGCGGTCACCCTTGGCAAGTCCTTCGATGATCTCCACCGTATCCTCGCCGTAGCGCCCCACCTTGACCGGCGTCAGCGTCACCTTGTGATCCCGGATCACCCAGACAGACGGCTTTTGATCCTGCGTCGCCATCGCAGAAAGCGGGATCATGATGCCCTTGCCGACCCCTCTGTCACCAAATTTCACCTCTGCCGTCATGCCGACGGCGATATTCTCCGGCGGATCGACCAAAGTCACCTTCGCATCATATGTCCCTGTCTGCGCATTCGGTGCAGCCGCCACCTCGCGGACGCGCCCCTCTACGCTCACATTCGGCAGCGCCCAGAATGTCACCGTACACGGCATCCCCACCGAATACTCCCGATACTGCTTCTCTGTCAAAGAAATGTAGACATCCAGCTGCGAATCATCGATGATCGACACCACCGGTGTCCCCGCCGCGACGACCTGCCCTACCTCATAGAGCGTCGCGCCGACGATCCCATCGCGATCTGCCGAAAGCACCGTGAAGCCAAGATTATTCTCCGCGCGCGAGAGCGCCGCCTGTGCGGACTCGAGCTGCGCCGCTGCAAGCTCCGCCTGATTTCTCGTCTGATCAATGGCAAGATCAGAGATCGCCGACACCGAGTGCAGCTTCTCATACCGCGCCAGCGTCGACTGGGCGAGGCGATACGATGCTTCCGCCGCATTCAGCTGCGAACGCGCCGCCGCTGCCTGCTCCTCCGCATCCTTCGAGTCTACCTTGAAGAGCGCCTGCCCTGCGCTGACCCGCTCACCGGATGTGACATAGCGCTGCATGATCCTACCACCCACCTGAAATGCCAGAGGCGATTCAAAAAAACCATGCACCGTGCCGGAGAACGTATTCTTCACGCCCGACTCCGTCTCACCGATGACCATCGACTTCACCAATGGCGCCTTTGGCGCCGCTGCCTTCTCTGCTCCGCACCCCGACAGCGCGATCGAAGCACCTATAAGCATCACACCGATATACATAGCTAAACGTTTCATAGACTGACTCCTTGTATGATAAAAGTGACTGGTGACTAGGGATTAGGGATTAGTAGCTAGGGATTAGGAGCCTCGAGTGACTAGTGACTGGTAGCTAGGGATTAGTGGCTAGGGATTAGGTTTGCGATACGAGAAAACCGCTGGTTTCAAACCTCTGCGGCGCTTCCATATTTTTATGCGCCGCACCACCATTTCGCATTTCTCATTTCTAATTTCTCATTCGAGCAGAGCTTTCATTCACAATCAGTGGACGAGCCGCCCCACGAGCTAACCTTGAACCCATGAACCTTACTTTTCTATCCCATGCAAAATGATATCCTCGAGCACATTCATCACATCCGTCCCCGTCATATTCTGCTCGCGAAGGAAATCCGCATCATTCAGATTGTGCGTCGATGTGATGAGGATCATGCGAAGGATCGTCAAATTCACCTCACGAAAAGCCCCCGCCGCGACCCCGGCCTTAAGGAGCTCCATCATATAGTCGAACTCCTCATACTTGAAATCCATCCACATCGTCCAGATCTCCGGATAATGGATCTCTATATCCTGATAAAACCCATCCGGCATCGCCCACAGCGTCTCCACAAAAAGACGGCAGTACGAGAGCAGCCGCCCGCGCGCCGTGTCCTTCTTCATCATCAGCGCTTCCTTCGCCTTCCGAAACGCCTCCTGATCTGCCAGACACACCATGCGGATCAGCACCGCCTTCGAAGACGCCTTCTGGTACAGCGTGCTTTTCGAGATATGGAGCTTTCTTGCGATATCGTCCATCGTGAATTTGACCGAGTGCAGCCGCATCTCTTCCTTCGCCGCCGCGATCAGCTGTTCATCCATAATGATTCCTCCAGTACTCTTTTCGTTTTTTTAGTACTCTACTCGTATTATAGCATGATTTATCGGGAAAACAAATTCTATTCGCATGCAGAAAGTACAAAAGAGCGATGAGCCTGCAAAGCTCATCGCTCTTTTGTACTTTCCGCGCATCCAATCAGTCTTCATATGTATAACCATGGATTAAGATTAAAACTGATAAATGTGTTCGTTTATCCCCCATAAATCTCATCAGCGTAAGACTACCGTTTTTAATGACAAAACACCGGTAACTAATAAATATAACGAGCCGGCTGTCAAGACCAGCCATCATATCATGCGGCTATTTTCGGTGGAACCATCCCCTATCTGTGATTTACTTTGAATCTTGATGACGAATCATATTGCGTCCAAAACGCGGATAAAAGTCATAGTTTATTTGTGTCAAATCAACTCAATTTTCGCAGCCATCTAGCTCACTTTCTCATCAACATTCACAGGTACTTTCATAGAATCAAAAACAACTATCATTGCATCCTCATATACACAAACTGTGGATAAAAATACCATAGAGCCCAAAATGCAGCAATAAGAAAATGTACATTATAACCGCAGATACTTTTTGCAAGATTGGCTGTTTTCTCTGCGAAATAGGTTTGCCGTTTATCTTGTAAATACACATAAGATTCCACTGAAAATAAATCATATAAATAAATCCACTAAGAATAATGCCTAATGTTAAAAAGAACAACGATGCTCCTGCAATTATTGGAAACGGATAATTTACTAATAGATTAGTTGTGGAAAATAGTAAATCCATAAAACCATCTATAATCAACCAGAAACAAGCTATACTCCAAATTATTTTTCTGAATGCGTATACTTTCCGATTTCTTATTAGATAAAAGCTATAAACTACAAACGCCAAAGATAGCAACCAGGCAGATAAAATCTTTTGGAACAATTGCCAATTAGTAATTCCCATAGTATTTTTACTCCTCATTTATTGGAAACGGATAATTTACTAACAGATTTGATCCTACCATCAAATTTAGCTTATGTGAAGCATTTTCTTTGAAGCTAATGATCTCCGATTTTAAGTGTTGCTAATTATAAATAAGCTATAGAGCAAAAAATGCAATGCCAACGTAATCAACATTACAATGAACGACCATTTTTGCAAAATGGATCTTTTTTCTATCGGTATAGGTTTACCATTAATCTTGTACACGCACATAAGATTCCATTGAAAATAAGTGATATAAATAAATCCGCCAATAATAATACCTGATATTTGGAAAAATAGAGATTGTCCCGTAAGAAAAGGAAATGGATTGTTCACAAGTATATTTGTCGCAGAAAACAATAAATCCATACAACAATCTAAGAGTAGCCAGAAACAAGCTAATCCCCAAATCATTTTTCTACAAAGGCATATCTTTTTCTTTCTTATCAGATAGAAGGTATAGAATATATATACCAAACATAGTAAGCAAGTTGTTAAGCTACTTTGAAATAGATGCCAACGAGTAATTATCATAATTCACTATTCCTTAGCCTTTTCTTGAGTTACAGTATTTTCGCTTTGAACTTTTTCATCTTGACGTTGCTCTTTGGTGATGATTTTCTGGGTGATTTCATAAAAGAGCGATTCAGCTTGATTCTTCAGGACAGTATTGATGAAATATCCGAAAGTCCGATAGGACGGGCGTTTACCGTCCATAAGGTATTTATAGCGGATATTGACTTTGCAATTGTCTTCCAGC
>ERZ1106978.1800-NODE-1800-length-11315-cov-9.574778_pt1 | contig 11315 bp, 9 predicted proteins | sample MGYA00403689_ERZ1106978 | MGnify/ENA primary metagenome ERZ1106978 (study PRJEB35170, sample SAMEA104062434) | human gut metagenome | biome: human gut; feature: human-associated habitat; material: faeces | place: Denmark | collected 2012-08-02 ...
GGAATTTCGTCTGGCAACAGGCAACGCTGGTACAGGGATGTACCAGCGAGGCACAGTTGAACATGGATGTGAATTTGTGCCGGTTGCCAGATGAAAATAGCATGATGTCAAAATTCCTGGTGCCCCTTGCAGGCGTTATGTGGCATCCGCTTTTGACGGACAGAGCCGAGATTCTGTCAAAGCAAGCGAAAAGACAGTTTATAATCAAGAAAAATGAACCACTAAGAATGGTTGGCATTTCACATCCAGGAAAATCAGATGTACATGGAATGCCACAAAATTTCCTATTAAAATCTTTTCTCCTGCTTCCGTAATCACTTGTTTGAATAAAAGCAATTGTCGTTATTTTTCAGACAGTGATTCTAACAGGTCTACAATGCGTTCTGCTGCATCGGATTTCTGCTCCCGGAGCTGTGCGGTATGCATTTCCTCCTGCAAATCATGGCTTCGCATCAGCAGCTTTCCAAGGCGAATCTGTTCTATCATGTATTTAGAGGCATAGGAAATGCCACGGTCTACGAAAAATGCACTGTTTGCGGTTTCGCAGCCTGGAATCGGTGCGGTATGGATAGTTGGGATTCCCTTTACCAAACTTTCGGTAGAGGTAAGTCCGCCCGGTTTGGTAAAGATGACATCACAGGCATCCATATAAAGGGAAACATGTCTGGTGTAGCCTAAGACATGAACCCGTGGGCAATGTCTGAATTCTTTGGTGAGAACTGACTGTAATTTCTTATTGTTTCCGCAGATAATTACAATGTGTTCGTCATTTTTACACTGCTTATAAAGTGCCATGGCAAAGACTGCCAGTTTTCCAAATCCCATACTTCCACTCATAATGAGAAAGGTAGGAGCATCAGCATCTAGGTGGCATTTGCGGCGGGCAATGTCCTTTGGTGTATGCTTGGCAAAGGCGTGGCGTACCGGAATACCGTAAGGCAGTAATTTTTCCTTTGGAACACCACGTTTTATATATTCGTCTACTAAATCCTCATGGGGAATAACATAGTAGTCGCAGTTGGTTTCCTCCCAGAAAGGGATGCAGGTATAATCGGTTCCGATAGCGACTGCTTTTACCGGCAGCATGTTGTGTTTCTTCATATAAGTAATGGTCTCTGCCGGGTAAAGGTGCGGCATAACCACAATGTCATGATTTCCTTCTTCGATGAGGGATGCAAGCGGTTTCGCCAGCTTTGCATTTGCCCAGTAAACCGGAGATTTGAAATGGCGGTTACTGATAAGCATTCCCAGTTTATAAATGAAACCGAAAAACCACGGCAGATGCTTTACAATCCCAATATAAAGTCCGCTGATAAGGCGTGAAGTATGTCTTTTGCCAAGCTGCATGGCATCAACGAAATTTACTTCGTGTCCCCTTGCTAAAGCTGCTTCTTCCACGGCATGACCGGCGGCGTTATGTCCTTCTCCTGTGTTGCAGGATAAAATCAGAATTTTCACAAAAAATCCCCTTTCCGAACTTTTCTTTCGTATAGAACATCTTAATATATTTGCAATAAAATAGCAACTTTTCATAAAATTTTATAACCAAAAACGAAACATTTTATAAAAAATTGCTTGTATTTCTGGCAGTATAAATTTATAATAAAAAAGTGTTTTTTAAAACAGAGGGCAGTAAATAGAAAGAAGGGTATTAAGATGAAAAAAATAGAAGAATATGTAAGAAGTATACCGGATTTTCCAGAGCCGGGAATTATTTTCAGAGATATTACTTCCGTATTGCAGGATGCAGACGGACTTCAGCTTGCAATAGATTCCATGATCAAGCTTTTAGATGGTGTGGACTTTGATGTAGTTGCCGGTACAGAATCCAGAGGATTCATTTTCGGAGTACCAATTGCTTACGAAATGCATAAACCGTTTGTACCGGTTCGTAAAAAAGGAAAATTACCATGTGAGACCATTTCACAGTCTTATGATTTAGAATATGGACAGGCTACCATTGAGATGCACAAGGATTCCATCAAACCGGGGCAGAAGGTTGTTTTAGTAGATGACTTAATCGCAACCGGCGGAACCATTGAAGCTGCTATCAAATTAGTAGAGCAGCTTGGCGGAGAAGTAGTCAAGGTCATTTTCTTAATGGAACTGGCTGGATTAAAGGGAAGAGAGCGTTTGAAGGGTTATGATGTTGCTTCTGTAATTACATATGAAGGAAAATAATTTACAGAAGAGAAGTTTAACATGACTTATTGCCAGAGAGGCTGGCTTTAGGTATAAAAAACAATTTGGAGGAAGAAAAATGTTAGAGAAAATGTTCAAATTCAAAGAGAACAACACTAACGTCAAGACAGAAGTAATTGCAGGTCTTACCACATTTATGACAATGGCTTACATCCTGGCAGTTAACCCGAACCTGTTATCTGCTGCTGGTATGGATCCTACTGCAGTTTTGATTGCAACCTGTCTTGCATCCTTTATCGGAACACTTGCAATGGCTTTGATGGCTAATTATCCATTTGCATTAGCTCCTGGTATGGGATTGAATGCATATTTCGCATTTACAGTATGTGGAAATATGGGTTATGACTGGAGAGTCGCATTAATGGCAGTGTTCATTGAAGGTATTATCTTTATCGTACTTTCACTGACCAACGTACGTGAGGCAATTTTCAATGCCATTCCTGCTACACTGAAAAAAGGTGTAAGTGCCGGTATTGGTTTGTTTATCGCTTTCATCGGTTTACAGGGTGCTCACATTGTTGTTGACAACAGCTCTACTTTATTATCTTATGTTAAATTTACAGAGAACTGGCATACAGAAGGAATCTGTGCTTTGCTTGCACTGATTGGTTTACTTCTTACCATTATCTTATATGTAAAAAATGTAAAAGGTTCCATCCTTATCGGAATCCTTGCTACATGGATTCTTGGTATGATCTGCCAGGCAGCAGGTATCTATCAGATTGATGCAGAAGCTGGATTCTATTCTTTATATCCTACATTTGCAATGACAGACTTCACCAAAATCGGAGAAACCTTTGGACAGTGTTTCAAAGCTGACTTTACCGGTGTAGGTATTGTTAACTTTATCGTAGTATTATTATCCTTCTTATTTGTAGATATGTTTGATACTATCGGAACCTTAATCGGTGTTTCTGATAAAGCTGGTATGTTAGACAAAGAAGGAAAGCTTCCAAGAGTTAAAAATGCGTTATTAGCTGACGCTATCGCAACATCCGCTGGTGCTGTTCTTGGTACTTCTACAACCACAACTTTCGTAGAGAGTTCTGCTGGTGTAGGTGCAGGTGCCAGAACCGGTTTTGCATCTGTTGTAACCGGATTCATGTTCCTGATTGCAATCTTATTTGCACCAATCTTTACAGCAATCCCAGGATTTGCTACCGCTCCTGCATTAATCTTCGTTGGATTCCTTATGGTATCTGCAATCGTTAAGATTGACTTCAACGATGTTACAGAAGCAGCTCCTGCATACCTTTGCTTAATCGCTATGCCTCTTATGTACAGCATTGCAGAAGGTATCGCAATCGGTGTTATCTCTTACGTTATCATCAACTTAATCTGTGGTAAAGCTAAGAAAATTACTCCGCTGATGTATATTCTTGCAGTATTATTCATTTGTAAGTATATCTTCCTGTAAGAGGAGATTAAATTAAATAAAACAATTTGAAGCAGACATTTATTACCATTTAAGGTGGTGATTTATGTCTGCTTTTTTTGCACAAAAAACTTCCGAAGAACATTTGGCATCATTGAAATCCCCTTCTCGTCAAAATCCACAAATTCAGGAAACCAATTTTGGTAATTCAGTTTCTTGTAACGGATATGCAGAAAACGGATTTAACCAGATGAGCCAGAGGCTGCATCATTTTATCCGGGAGCATATTGTCCGTGGAACCTGGCAGAAGAAGGAGCGGCCGATACTGCTTAACAGTTGGGAGGCTTCCTATTTTGACATCAGTGAGAAGAAGTTACTGAAGCTGGCAAAGGAAGCAAAAGAAGTTGGCATAGAATTATTTGTAATGGATGACGGCTGGTTTGGCGAACGGATGGATGACAGCTGTTCCTTAGGAGACTGGGAAGCAAATGCGAAGAAGCTGCCGGGTGGACTTAAGGGTTTATCCGATAAGATTCGCGGACTGGGACTGCAATTCGGTATCTGGGTGGAGCCGGAAATGGTCAATGTGAAAAGCAAACTTTATGTGGCACATCCGGACTGGACCATTGAGATTCCGGGACAGCCTCATTCGGAAGGAAGAAACCAGCGGATTTTAGATTTGGGAAGAAGAGAAGTACAGGATTATATTATTGAGAGCATGAGTAAAGTCTTTTCTTCAGCAGACATTTCCTATGTGAAATGGGACATGAACAGGACCTTCAGTGATTATTATTCCACAGCACTTCCACCGGAACGGCAGGGTGAAGTGGCACACCGCTATGTGCTGGGATTATACCGCTGCATGAAGGAGCTGACGGAACGGTTTCCGGAGATTTTATTTGAAGGCTGTGCAGCAGGCGGCAACCGCTTTGACCTTGGAATCTTATGCTATTTTCCGCAGATCTGGGGCAGTGATGATACGGATGCATTGTGCCGGGCGGAGATAGAAGAAAATTATAGTTACGGCTATCCGCTGTCAGCAGTCAGTGCTCATGTGTCTGCCTGCCCGAATCACCAGACGCTGCGGAATACGCCATTAGAGACAAGATTTCAGGTGGCATGCTTTGGAAGCTTCGGCTATGAATGCAACCTCTGCGATATGAAAAAAGAAGAAAAGGAAGCCATGAAGGAGCAGATTGCATTATATAAGAAATGGCGGAAGGTGTTGCAGCAGGGAACCTTTTACCGGGGCAGAAGCTTTTACGACGGAACACAGAGTGGAATGGGCGGCAGTGTTTTAGCGGATGAAGCCGGTAATCAGATGGAATGGACCTGCGTATCGGAAGATGGCACCAAAGCAGTGGGTATGCTGATGCAGAAATTAGTGGTACCAAATACGCAGCAGCAGACTTATTATCCGAAGGGATTGCTGCCGGATGTCCGTTACCATTTCTACAACCGGAAATTAAAATATAATATCAAAGAATTCGGTGATCTGGTAAATACGGTTTCGCCGGTTCATATCAGACAGGATTCCCTGACCCATCAGGTGCTTTCGAAATTGGTAAAAATGGATGGCGAGACGGAAGACTTCCATGCATATGGAGATACCTTAATGTATGGCGGCGTTCATGTCAGTCCGGCATTTGGCGGAACCGGATACAATGATAAGGTAAGGCACTACCCGGATTTTGCATCCCGTTTATATTTTATGGATGGAGAAGTAAAAAAGTAGGGAGACAGAAGTCCATGTTTGTGCTAAGATGAACATATCCATAAACACAACCAGGAGCGGATATGAAGAATAAATCAAAGTTAAAGAAAATAAGAGAAAAGAAAGCAGGCACAGCCACCGTTACCAAAGAGTGGCTTTATATGAATCCAAATTCCATCACAGTAGCAGAGATTGAAAATGCATTAGAGGGAATGGATGGCATCGAAACAGAAATCTGGAAAGAGGCGGGAGTATTAGAGGTGGAGGTTCCGGAGCATCATTCCATGGATATCGAGGAGATTGCAGTTGATTTAAAGGATGAATATGCCAATGCTTATTTAAAAGAGCATGACATTCATGCTCTTTTTGCTGTCACAATTGACACAGAAAACTATGCATTTATGCAAAAAATCATGCAAAAAATTATCGCCGGTGCAGGAGGCTTCTTCTGCGGTGATACAGAGGATTTTACACCGGTAGTAAAAGAGTAAGAAGTGAAATAAAAAATGCGAAAGATAAGATTATATGATGCAACAAAATTAGACCGGGAACATATGATGTTTTCCAATAAGCAACTTATTACGCTGCTTCTGCCGATTATGGTAGAGCAGCTTTTGAATTCCTTTATGGGAATGGCGGATACCATGATGGTAAGCAATGTGGGAAGTGCGGCAATCTCTGCGGTATCACTGGTGGATTCCATCAATGTACTGGTCATACAGGTATTTACGGCATTAGGAGCAGGAGCAGCAATTATCTGTTCCCAGTATCTTGGAAGGGGAGACAGGGAGTCCAGCAATGAGGCTGCAAGACAGGTAACTTTAAGCGTACTGACGATTTCTACGGTATTGTCTATATTTTGTATTATATTTCGTGGACCACTGCTGCATCTGATTTTTGGCCAGGTAGAAGAGGCTGTTATGGATAATTCCATGATTTACTTCCTGCTGACTGCAATTTCATTTCCGTTCATTGCACTTTTTGATGCCGGTGGAGCTTTTTACCGGGCAGCAGGAAACAGCCGTTTTCCAATGATGATTTCCGTGCTTTCCAATGGACTCAATATTGCCGGAAATGCAGTGCTTATCTTTGGATTAAAAATGGGGGTGGAAGGAGCAGCCCTTTCTACCTTATTTTCAAGAATTTTCTGTGCAGTAGTCATTTTCTGGAATCTGCGGAAACCGGATCAGGTGATTGTGGTAAATCATTATTTTAAGATCCGTCCCAATTTCCCATTGATTGGAAAAATTCTTTCTATCGGAATTCCATCCGGAATTGAAAACGGAATGTTCCAGTTCGGAAAGCTGGCAATCCAGTCCAGCGTATCAACCCTTGGAACGGCAGCCATTGCCGCGCAGGCAATGACCATTATACTGGAAAATTTAAATGGAATCGGAGCCATTGGAATCGGAATCGGACTGATGACAGTAGTAGGACAATGTATTGGAGCCGGAAAAGTGGAAGAGGCGCGTTATTATATGGTGAAACTCTGCGGCTATGCAGAAATTGTTATTCTGATTTCCTGTGCAGTGGTATTTTTATTGACAAAGCCGGTTACATTTTTAGCTGGAATGGAAGCAGAAAGTGCCTCCCTCTGCATGGAAATGATAATAGCAATTACGATTGTAAAACCGATTGTATGGGTGCTGGCATTTATCCCGGCTTATGGCATGCGTGCCGCCGGAGATGTGAAATTCTCCATGATTTTATCCAGTCTTACCATGTGGTTCTGCCGTGTGGCACTGTGTGTATATCTGATCCGCAGCTGTGGTTTCGGACCAATGGCGGTGTGGATTGGCATGTTTGCCGATTGGACGCTTCGTGCTATCGCATTCAGCGTCCGGTATCTAAGCGGCAGGTGGAGCCGGATACATGTCATTTAGAACATGCATAATATTGTTGCATGAGCAGTATCAGCAAATATGCGTTATCAGCACACTGGCAGCAGTACCTGGGTAATAAATTTACTTTTATCTTTATGTTGTGGTGGCCCCTCTAAGTAACAGTGACGGAAGATACCAACCGGTGTAAGTTTTTGCTCTCTGGCATAGGAAAGAAGGGTATCATGAACCGATGGCAATTCTTCATACGCTCCATGATGATAGAGGCAGACTGCTTTCTGGGCGGGGAAATTTAAAATGTGCTCACCCTTGCTTCCTGCCGGGACAACAGCAAAAAAGGACATATCCTTTGCATCCGTAATGGGAGCTTCCGTAAAATAAATCTGCCCGGTATGTGCCGGACCATAGTTCTGCAGTGCTTCCAAGGCAACCTCTCTTAACAAATTCGTCTTTTCTGCGATGCTGTCACTTTCCGTTTTGCGGCAGTACACCGTTTGTGGTGGAATTGTAATGATTTCCATTGATTCAAATCCCTGATTGATTCTTTCGTATAAGGCTTTGATATTGGCATTTAATTCATCCCGCAAAGCTTCCAGCCTTCGAACCATGGATAAAAGGTCGTTAGAGTTGTTGAAGTAGCCATGGATTTCATCCAGTGACAGGCCAAGATTCTGCAGCGAGCGGATGGTTCGAATCTTCGTCAGTGTATCAATGGTATAGTAACGATTGCCGGAGGGGTCTTCTTTTACATCCGGAAAAACCAGTCCATGAGCTTCATAATTTAAAATAATTCTTCTTGTGATGCCCACAAAGTCTGCGGCATCTCCAATTGAAAACAGTTCTTTCAAAATGTTCCCCCTTTTTATTTATTCGGTGATTGTGAAAAGAATGGATTTAGAAATTTTTGAAGAAATAAAGACAGTTTGCTTATTGCCTTAAAATGCCAACAGTTCTTAAGTGTATGTTTTGCTTGGTCATAAGCTGTCTTTCCGTTGCTTTGACCGGCTGCACCGGTTGTCCGTCTGCGACAGATACTTCCACAAACCCGTAAGGAGGTCTAGACATTCTGGCAAATAAGTTTATGATTCCGGCAACCGGCGCAAATTCATATCCATATTCAACTGCGCCTTGCAGGCACATCCCTGTGCCTGCATTGCCGGTTGCATAACAGAATGCCAAGACCTCCTAACAGGCTTGTTTATGTATCTGTATGCAGGCGGACAGCCGGTGCAGACTGTCAAACATTGGAAAGACGGGCTTTCATAAAGAAAAGCAAAACATGTATTTTAGAACTGTGGTATTTTAAGACAAAGCAACACTCTTTCACTCTTCAAAAATTTCCATATCATATTTCTTTTCTCAAATATCGGCAAAATTTGTAAAATAATTGCATCGTACATTGATGTACGGTGTAAAATAACAGTGTAATTGTAGCACAGCATTGAGAGTGTGAAAAGTGAAAAAAGAAAAAAGTAATTTAAGTGTAATTTAAGAAGGGAAGGATGTACATGAAACAAAAGAAGAAAAGTTTATTTTCCTTGTTACTTGCGTTGATGATGATGGCAGGTCTTATGCAGGGGATGACAGTTGAGACAAAGGCAGCCACAAATTCAGTTCAGGCAGGACCATTTACGTTGTCAAGAGATTCGGGGGCAATTGTAGAAGGAGTCGATTACACCTATGGAAAGTATGAATCTGGAAATAGAAATTCGCTTACCATTTTGACGGATGACATTACGATTGCAATGGATGAAAACGCAGAACCTACATCAGATATTATTGAGCTGGGAGAATTTAATAACCCACCTCTTGACAGTTTTTCTAAGGTAACATTTTCAAATTTAAAAATGAAATCTTATTATAATAATATATACAGTAATGTAGACCATATTCATATTACACTGGTTGGAAGCAATGAACTGGTCAGCATAAAAGAGAAATCGGAAACCTATGGAGGTTATGCAATTTTTGGACATGGAAGTGTAACTATTGAGAATAGTCCATATGGTTCTCTTTATGCAACCGGAGATGGACTTGGCTGGGGAGCTATTTCTGTATCAGAAGGATATGGAAAAAGTGATGCATGCATTACAGTTGGAGATGCCATGTCAATGAAAAGTTCTACCACTCTGATGGCAGATATATCAGAATTGACAGATACACCACAGGTTTGGAGAGACTATATTGGAGCAGGCAAAAATTATATGGATATTAAATCTGCCAAAACACTCCTGATCGGTATGTGGAAGCACAGCCACACATGGAGTTATGCATTGGATGAAAGCAAAGATGGAAGCCGTATTCTTGCAGCCTGCAGTGGATTGGGAGACTGCAATGAGAAAGATGCATCTTTATGGTTATCCTTATCAGCTGAGAATACAGACTATGATGGAACAGCAAAAGCTGCCAATATAACAATATCCGAAGACTGGAAGAGATTTAATCTTCCGGTTCCGGAAATCGTATATTATCTGAGTGGAACAGACACAAAGACCAACAGTGACAACAGCGGAGCAGAAGCCGTTGGAGGTGCACCAAAGTTACCGGGCAGTTATAAGGCACAGATTGCAGTTGGAACAGATACGAAAGCAATAAAAGAATTTACAATTACATGCAAGCATGGTGAATGGGTGGAAACAGTGTCAGATTCCTATCTGAAAACAGTAGCAACCTGTACGGCACCGGCAGTTTACTACAAATCCTGCAAGCTGTGTGGGGCAAAGGGAACGGAAACATTTACCAGTGGAAATCCATTAGGACATGACTTTAGCAACAATGCAGAAACCTGCAGACGGGAAGGCTGTAATGAGAAGAACCCGGATTATAAACCGGCAACACCGGTCATTATTGAAGGCGCTGGTGGAGAATGGACAAAGGAAAGTGGTGCAACGCTTCGTTTCCGCAGTGATGCTGGTATCAGCAGTTTTGTTCGTGTAGAAGTGGATGGCACCGTAGTAGATGCGAAAAATTATACGGTAACAGAAGGCTCTACCATTGTTACTTTCACAGCAGAATACTTAGAAAGCCTTGCTACCGGAAAGCATACGGTTGCGATTGTGTCCTCTATCAGTGGGGAAGAAAAGAAAGCAACCGCCGAATTTACCATTGCGAAGAAAGCTGATACAACAAATGGAAATAACAATGCAAATGCAGACCAGACCACAGCGCAGAAAACAAAAGCATTGAAAACAGGTGATGAATCACCGGTTGGATATCTGCTTGCACTCTTGGCATTATGCGGAGCGGCAGTAGTATTCACAGGGAAAAAGGGTTATTTAAAATAGGAGGATGCAAATGAAACGAAAGAAGAAAAGTTTATTTGCTATATTACTTGCACTGGTTATGATGGCAGGTCTTATGCAGGGTATGACAATTGAGACAAAGGCAGCTGCAAATTTAGTTCAGGCAGGACCATTTACGTTGTCAAGAGATTCGAAAGCAATTGTAGAGGGTGTCGATTACACATATGGAAAGTATGAATATGGAAATTGGAATACGCTTACAATTCTAACGGATGATATTACCATTGCAATGGATGAAAATGCGGAACCTACATCAGATGTTATTAAGTTGGGACAATATAATAGCACGCCTCTTGACAGTTTTTCTAAGGTAACATTTTCTGATTTAAAAATAAAATCTCGTTACGATAGTGTATTAAGTTATGTAAATGATATTCATATTACTCTGGTTGGAAAAAATGAGTTAATTAGTGTAAATGAAAATCCTGCATTTTATGGTAGTCAGGGGCTTCTGAGCTATGGAAGCATAACTATTGAAAATAGTCCGAACGGTTCTCTTTATGCAAGTGGAGAAGGATATGGCTGGGGGGCGATTTTTTCATCCACTGCACATGGAAAACCAAGCGCGAGCATTACGATAGGGGATGAGATGGCTATGAGAAGTTCTACAGAGGAAATGGTAGATGTTTCAGAGCTGACAGACATTCCGCAGGTTTGGACAAGTTATATTGCACTGAATAATAACGAAGATTACACAACAAGGGGAAATGCCAAAACAATCCTGATTAGCCCGAAGGAGCACAGACATACATGGAGTTATGCAGTAGATGAAACAGAAAGCAAGGATGGAAGCCGTATTCTTGCCACCTGTAGTGGATTGGGAGATTGCAATGAGAAAGATGCATCTTTATGGTTATCCTTATCAGCTGAGAATACAGACT
>ERZ1106978.1805-NODE-1805-length-11294-cov-2.852300_pt1 | contig 11294 bp, 10 predicted proteins | sample MGYA00403689_ERZ1106978 | MGnify/ENA primary metagenome ERZ1106978 (study PRJEB35170, sample SAMEA104062434) | human gut metagenome | biome: human gut; feature: human-associated habitat; material: faeces | place: Denmark | collected 2012-08-02 ...
CTGATTCACCTATTATACCTATTGCATATAGGTTTTGCAAGCTTATCCTGCTAATTTTTGCCAAATTTGTCTTTATTTTCTAATCGAATATACAATTTTCCGGTTATTTCAGCCCTGTGAGCTGCTCCAGAATCTCAAGCGACTTGAATCTGTGAGCCACGTATACATCCAGATAACGTCCCATTAGTTTTCCCAGTTCCTTTAAAACTTCATCGCTTAAGGTAAAGGTATAGAGCTTTTCCACCGGTGTCCCGACAATGAACTGCATGGCATAAAGGGTAGACGTATTCAGCCGCATTCCGTCATAGACATTCTGACCGCATTCACTGCAGACCAAACCACCCTCCTTTACACTGAACACACAGGGACGTTCCCTGTTCCCGCATCTGACACACTGAAATACCTGCGGTCCTTCCCCACTGACACTGAGTGCCTTCAGTTCAAATATGTAGCGTACCAGCTCAAATGGAATGATCTTTTTCGTCAACACACGCATCGTCTGATAAAGAAGCTTCAGCATTTCCCGCTCGTCATTGGCTTCCCTTGTATAAAAATCTGCAAATTCGAGAAAATAAAATGCATAGTATGCCGCTTCCACATCCGTGCGGAGCTCTGCAAAATAATTTTCGATCTCTGCCGACTGGAGAGTGTTGGAATTTCTTCCTTCATACAGCATGAATTTTCCGAAATTACAAGGTGTACAAGCCCCTGCAAGCGGACTGTTCGGTCGTCTCGCCCCTTTTGCAAACGCTGATATTTTCCCTTTTTCTTTTGTCAGGATCACGACTCTTTTATCATATTCACCAATCGGTGCTACCGACAGAATCATCCCTGTCATTGTTGTTAACTGATTCACTGCATTTGTCCCCGTATTTCTCCGTTTTCGCTTTGCAGACTTCCTTTTCCCGGTAGGAGAGATAATCCTCCACCCGTCCTGTTCTTGCAAACTGCTCCCAGTATTCCTGATTCATCCTTCGGTCACCTCATCTTTTTCTTATGCCTTTTAAGATTAGGTTCTCCCATATTTTCAGATGCTATACTGCGTAATATCTGCCAACTGTTTTTCAGAGAAACACCTTGACATTTTTTACTCGTCTTCTCGGTATCCAAAGTTTTTGATCAGGAAATCACTGTCTCTCCAGTCCTTCTTTACTTTTACCCAAAGCTGGAGATTTACCTTACATTCGAGCATCTGCTCGATCTCATATCGCGCCGTACTGCCGATCTTTTTCAGCATGGATCCCTGCTTGCCAATGATGATTCCTTTATGTGAATCACGTTCACAGATGATCGTTGCCTCAATATCCATCACTTTTTTGCGTGCTTTCATCTTCTCGATTGATACCGCAATTCCATGTGGAATCTCCTCATTCAGGCAGTGTAGTGCTTTCTCACGGATCAGCTCTGCCACGATCTGCCTTTCCGGCTGGTCGGTAATGGTATCTTCATCATAAAACTGCGGTCCATACGGAAGATATTTCATGATGACCTTTAAAAGCTCGTCTGTATTTTCACCGGTTCTCGCAGATACCGGAACGATATCTGCAAACTGGTATACTTCATTGTATTTTGCGATACACGGAAGAATATCTTCCTTCTTCACGGTATCTGCCTTGTTAATGACCAGCACGACAGGTGTTGTCACCTTTCCAAGCTGCTGCACAATGTGCTGCTCTCCGGCTCCGATAAAGGTACTTGGCTCAACCAGCCACAGTACCACATCAACTTCATTTAAGGTGCGCTCTGCCACATTTACCATGTAGGTCCCAAGCTTGTTCTTCGCCTTATGGATTCCCGGTGTATCGACAAATACAATCTGTCCTTCATCGGTCGTAAGTACCGTCTGGATCCGGTTTCTGGTAGTCTGTGGTTTATTCGATGTAATAGCTATCTTCTGACCGATCAGATAGTTCATAAGGGTGGATTTCCCCACATTCGGCCTGCCGATCAACGTTACAAATCCTGATTTAAAATCTGCTCTCATGCATTCTCCTTCTAAAATAAATTCTCAACTGTCATAAATAATTCTTTTTCTTCTTCTATCTTTGCTTCATTTCCGATCACACAGATCTGATCATTTGCAAGCACTGCACGTGCCACACCTGCAAGTGCGCGGATATCCTCCTGGTTTGCTGTAAGGATCTGTTCTCTTTCTTTTCTGATCATCTCTGCACTGACATGATTCATATAAAGGTTCATGGAACGGTCTCCCTTGGTTGCCGGAGTCATCGGCTGATCAATGTTGCTGATCGTTCCGATAATATATTTTGTCATATCGCGTTCGCTGACCGTGAAATTCTCCAGATATTCCGGAACTCCGTCGTAGATTTCCAGGGTTCTTCCAAGATTCGGGTCACGGTAAGATACAAAATAGCCCTCACCAATGCGGTTGAAGTTACTCATGCAGCCATACGCACCACCTTTTACGCGGATATTGATCCAGAGGTATTCATAACTCATGATCACTTTCAGGATCTGCAGTGCCCCGTTATATTCCTCCCCTGCGTCAATAAAGTTGCCTGCCTTTGCCGCAAACTGTACTTTAGAAGAAGTTTTAAATCCTTCATTCTTCTTTTCACAGTGCAGGATGCATCGGCTCTCTGGCGTTCTCTCCGGATAAAGAGCTTCTTTTAAGCTTCCGATCTCCTCTTCCAAAACGGCAAGTCCCTCTCTTGAGGCTGTGTAACTGATCATCACATTGCCTTTTCTGAAAAGCAATTCCGACAAAACCTTCAATCCGCTGATGATTTCTTCTTTCTTCTCATCAAAATGTTCTTCCATCTCACGGATATTCTGGTAATATTCTATTCCATTCGTCGCATCTTTGAATTTTGAAATCGGTGACTTATAAGACATTGCCCGGAGTGCTGCTGCGGAATGTCCTGCAGACAGGAAACGATCCTGCAATCTGGTCTTTGTCATAGAAAGAATCTCTTTCAGACGTTTTTCATCATCCAGTTTCGATGCTGTCAGAATCTCTTTCATCATACGGATGGCAAATGGAATCTGTCCATAAAGTGCTTTCCCTTTGATTTCAAAAGTTGCCTTGAATTCTTTTTCTTTTACTTTCGTCACATCCGGGTAAAGCTCCAGAGAAGTTCCGATTCCTCCGGTGTGTCTGTTGATTTCATTAAAAAGTTCTCCATATTCATAATGCTCAGTGTCAATGATTCCGAGAACTGCCTGCAGAAGTCCCACCATCGGGAGATCCTTTTCCGGCACATCCGAAAGGTCAAACATCAGATCCAGATAACCGATCCCGTTCGTCTCAATCTCATGGAATACCGTCGGGATATCTGCAATCTTCATCTCTTCATTATAAATCGGTGCGATCTCGCGGGAAATATCCGCTCTTGTCAGCATCGGGATCTTCTCCAAATCCTCCTGACTTGACGGTTCTTCCTGATACTCCTGTAAATGCTTTGTATCTGCAACCAGCTTTTCGATTTCTCCCCTGCTAAGGCTTTCTTTATATACCTGCAGTTTTTCTTTTAATTCCGCGTCCAGTCTGGCTGTACGTCCCGGTTCCGGCACGATCGTGACCAGTGCTCCATGCTGGTTATCCAAAAGATATGTCTGAATCAACTTTTCAAAATACCCGGTATTGATCTGTTCTTTTAAGAACGCAAAGGTGTCCAGTGCCTCCACATGGATAAACGGCTTTGTCTCATCATAAAGCCAGCTGTCAAATATCTGCAGACCGTACATCAGTCCCTTTGGATAGCCTCCGAAGTCTGCTTCACGGTAACGGAATTCATGGTAATTGATTCCCGCTTCCAGTGCCTTTTTGTCCATTCCGTTTTCTACGATAGCCTTCAATGTATCTTCGATCACTTTTACAAATTCTGCTTTCTGCTCTTCATTGGCATTCTTTGCCACAATGGAGAAGATCGGCTGATAGGTGCTGCTGTCATACGACCCACTGATATCTTTTCCGATTCCTGCTTCCAGAAGTGCTTTTGTAATTGGTGCTCCCGGTGCAGAAAGCAGTGCATAATCCAGGATCTGGAATGCCAGATACAGCTTTTCATCCAGAGAAGTCCCAATGACCTTATTGTAGGAAAGATAGGTGTTATCTTCTGTCGATTCATTACTTGCGATCGAATACGGCTTTGTGATATCATGCATTTGCTCAAACGGCTTCTGCAGATGGATCTCAGAATCTACTTCTTTTCTATCGTAAGCAGACAGATATTCCTGATCCAGCCAATTTAATTTCTCTTCCATATCCATATTTCCATAGAGATAAATATAACTGTTGGACGGATGATAATAGGTTCTGTGGAAATTCAGATATTCTTCATAAGTCAGTTCCGGGATCACATCCGGATCTCCGCCGGACTCATTTGCATAGGTCGTATCCGGGAAAAGAGAATTCAGGATCATACGGTCCAGAACACCATCCGGTGAAGAAAAAGCTCCCTTCATCTCATTATAAACAACTCCGTTATAAGAAAGCTCCCCATCTGCTTCTTCCAGATGATAATTCCAGCCCTCCTGCCGGAAGATCTCTTCGTGTTTATAAATATTCGGATGCAGAACTGCGTCCATATACACGTCCATCAGATTCTGAAAATCCTTTTCATTACAGCTTGCAACCGGATATACTGTCTTGTCCGGATAAGTCATCGCATTCAAAAAGGTGTTCAAAGATCCTTTTACCAGTTCCACAAACGGATCCTTGACCGGGTATTTATCCGAACCGCACAATACTGTGTGTTCTATGATATGTGGTACACCTGTAGAATCCTCTGCCGGCGTACGGAACCCGATATAAAATACCTTGTTATCATCATCATTTGAAATTACCGCAACTCTTGCACCGCTTTTTTTATGGCGTAAAATAAACCCTTCGGATTTCAAATCACGCAAAGGGCACTGTTCTAAAATCTCGTATGCTTCCAAATCAGTCAGTTTCATCATCATCCTCCAAAATATGATCTTATGTCTAGTATATTATGTGCAAAAAACAGCACATAATCCAATTCGCCGTTCGTCAATCAAGCAAGCATGTTGACTCACTTGCGCTCATTATATCATGAAGCAATGCTTCATGATCGTGATCTACACTCGCTTCGCTCGGCAGTCTTATTATATCATGAATAAATCAATGAAACAATTTCAATGAAAATCTAAATGAAATTAAAATTGTAGATTTGCAGGGAAACAGCACTGTGTTAGAATTATTGCATAAAAATAATAGTATTGGAGGACTTATTTTGTGCTATATCAACGAATGATGAAGGAAAAACAAAAAGTGGAGGATCGGATCAATGACTTACAAAGCCAGATTGACGTGCTTCCATCAGGTACATTTTTCTTCTCCGACTTTCCGTCATGTTACGGGTTAGTAGCATGATTCGAAATCCGGTAGGTCGGCTTCGCCGGCGCAAGAGTTCGAATCTCTTCACCTCCGCCAAGTTAAAAGCTACATTTTAGTCTTGGGAGTAAGACTGAAATGTAGCTTTTTCTATTGTAAAACCTCCGTGATATACTGCCGGTCAGTGGTATCATGGAGGTTTTGCTATGTCTGGATATGTGATTGAGATTCCACAGGAGAAAGAGAACGGTTCTATCTGGAGTCAGCAATTAAGAGTCGCTGCTTATTGTCGGGTCAGCACCCCTTACGAAGAACAACAGAAAAGTTTGGAAAAGCAAATTGAGTACTTTACACGATACATCAAGAGAAATCCCTTTTGGAGGTTTGTCGCTGTGTATGCGGACAATGCCTCCGGGCTCCACGCGAAGAACCGGCCCGGATACCAAAAGATGCTGAAAGACTGCCGAAAAGGTAAAATCGATTTGATCCTTGTTAAATCGTTGAGCCGCTTTGGAAGAGATGCAAAAGAAACCATGACTACGATCAGGAGATTGAAGCAAATGGGTATTGGAGTGTATATTGAACTGGGCGGGATCAATACACTGACATCTCCGGACAGTATCGTTGATCTGTATGCCACGTTTAATCAAGCGGAGAGCCAGAACAAAAGCGACAATATCAAGTTCGGTTTGCGTCAGCGGATGAAAAGCGGAAAAACTATGCTGAACCATTCGCAATTCCTTGGTTACACGAAAGGACCAGACGGTGTATTGCAGGTGGTCCCGGAGGAGGCGGAGATCGTACAGAAGATATTTGATCTCTATGTGCAGGGGAACGGTGTACGGAAGATCAAGCGCTACCTGGAAGAACACGGGATCAAAACAGTGACAGGGAAGAGGGAGTGGAGCACCTCCACCATCGATCGGATGTTGAGTAACGAGAAGTATGTGGGGCAGGTGCTGATGCAAAAAACTTATACGCCGGATTTCCTGACCGGGAAGCAGGTCAAAAACGATGGGCAGTTGGATATGTACCTGGTAGAGGATGCTCATGAGGCGATCATTGACCAGGAGACTTTTGATCGGGTACAGAAAATGAAGGGGAAGATCGACTATCCCGGAAAACAAAATTGAGTACTTTACGCTGCCGATTTTATGGTGTTGGATTTCTTCTAAGGTGGATATTATCTGGACATAGTCACACCATGGTGTTTTTCTTGTTCCCCTTGATTTACAAAGGATTTAGGACTCCAAAGAACACTCTTCATTTTCGGACATTCTTCAAAAAAGAAATGTTCATCCACTACAAATTCTTCAGATTCCGAGTAGTTCTTAATTTTTGCCCTGCCGCCCATTTTCATCCTCCCATTTTAATAATGGTGAGATTTATTGTTTTTTGTAGAAGGTTATCGTATACTCTTATTAGGACTGCGTTGAGTCGTAGTTTAGTTGAAAATATACAAATTAAGCATTTACTGTAGCTGATTCTGTTAATAGGAGTAACGTGTATGAGTGAGATAAAGATTAGAGATTTATACACTGGAAAACCGGACGCAAAAGACGAAATAAACTTTGAGGGATTGGAGGAGTTTATCAAGACTTTTGTTGTTGCAGATCATTTTCAACTTGATTCTCTATTATATGGGAATAATTGCTTTATCACAGGATTTAAAGGGACTGGAAAAACCGCTCTCCTATTTTATTTGGACAACAAGTTGAAGGATGAAGATTCTATTACCTGCACATCGTTTATTTTTTTCAAAGAAGAGTTTACCGATGCTAAGCGTGACGAATTACAAGCAATATCCAATCGGTTTTTATCATCAATTTCAGTAGAACCCGGAGCTTTGTTGGATATTAGAGAATTTGAATATATTTGGCGATGGTTAATTTTTAAGCGTATTGTTTCAGATAATGAGGATAACCATCGAAATCTATTTGTTGATGATGAATTCTGGCGTGAATTTGAAAGAAAAGTTAATCAGATCAAGGCGCCTTTAAACAAAAAGAAGAGCATAATTCCGAGCAAAATAAAGATTGCTGTTCCATATAAGGATCCGGCCACTTTAACCGAATTGTCTCCAGAAGTTGAGGTTGATTTGGGCAACAATAAAGGTGCTCCGTATCAGAGTTTTATGTTACTTATCGATGAAGCCGAAGCGGCTCTTGCAAAAGTAAATAGAACAGATATCCCTTATTATATCTTTATTGATGAGTTGGAAGCATATTACGGCAATAGACAGATTTTTGAGAGAGACTTAGCGCTTATCAGGGATCTCATATTTACAGTTAAACGTTTTAATACAATATTTGCAAAATCACACGCAGGCAAAACAAAAATCATTTGTTCTGTTCGTAGCGAAATAATAAATGCTATCTCACGATTTATTGTAACGAAGGAAATCAACAAAGCCACATCAGGTTTTTCTGTCCCATTGAACTGGATTTATGCAAATACGAGTTCGTATATGCATCCTATTATTCAGATTGTATTAAAGCGAATAGCAGTCTGTGAGGCATCTGAAGAATGTAATTATAAAGAAGTTTATAATCGGTGGTTTCCTGAAAAAATACATGGAATTGAGCCAGCCAATTATATCTTGAACAATAGTTGGTGTAAACCCAGAGATATGGTTCGTTTGCTATCTACTGCAAAAAACGCACTTCAGAATAACAGCAAGGTCTTTTCACAGGCGGTGTTTAGTAAAGCTTATTCTGAGGAAAGCTTATCTGAAATCAAAGAAGAATTAAGGGCCTTATATGATCCTGCTGAAATAGAAACGATAATCAATTGTTTCATGGGGTATAAGACAGCATTTTCAGTATCCCAACTGAAGAAAAGAATTTCCACATATTATGCAGGTACTGTTATAGATACCCATTTTAATCAGGTTATCGAGGATTTGTATCGACTTGGATTTCTTGGCAATTTTATGCCCATCTCAAAAATCTATCGTTGGCAGCACAAAGGCGATGAGCGCGTAATTCTTGCAAATGAATGGAGGCTTTTTGTCCACTATGCTTTGCATGGAGCATTGTCGCTGGGCGCTCGTTTAAATTTTGGATTAACTCGGGGTGAACAACCTGAAACTGGTGATGTAGTGAATGCTGTTGTGCAAACGGTAATTCGCTCCTTTGCCCTGGTAGAATTTACTCACAACGGAGAGTCCTATTTAGGACAAATTCATATTTCCGAGTTTACTAAATTAGGGTATGGATATATTCGGAACCTATCCGAGATTGTTCACATAGATGACGAATATCGCACTGCCCTTTTGGATTACCATGAAAAATACGAACGATGGAATTTACAGATTATACCACAAGAATTAGAATAAAGTAAGTCGCTCAATAATTTTGCTTGCGTTAGAAAAATAATCAGGCATCTATAGTGTTGCGATGTTCCAAAGTAGACAAAACCTGTGTGTAACGATAGTTATACACAGGTTTCGCCTTTACTGCTGAAACCTGACAGGAACCCAGTCTGATCACTGGGCACAATTACATATCATACATATCAATGAGACAAACAAGCAGGTTTGAGGAGATAGACGATTCCTCAAACCTGCTTTTATTGATGTTTAAGAAAGTGAGGCAGCTATGAAACTTCCATATGGCTATGATTTTGATCGAAGGAGAAATCGCAGTACATGAAGAAAAGGCGGATATGGTTCGCAGTATCTTTGACGCTTATCTCGCCGGAGCCAGCTTAGGAAAAATCGTTGATATGCTCTTCGCAAAAGGCATCCTTTCTCTGACAGGAAAAACAAAATGGACCAGGGCCGCCGTGGATAAACTTCTGACGAACAAAAAATATATCCCATTGGTTGGTGTTAGGGTATATATGGACGCACAGTTTGAGAGGGCCCAGCGCTGCAATAAGGCTGGGCATCCACGCAAGGCAGTCAGGTATCAGTCTCCCGTTTTTGATACGAAATGAGACTATACAGAACCCATTTCTCTTGTTATACTGGTAAAAAGGAGAGTGGGCAATGAACGAGAATGAACTACGTGAGCGCTACATACGCCGGGCATTTCAATATGAGTCTGTCATTGACGCACTTCTGACAAAAGGATTGGTCGATATGGAAGCGGCCAGCGCAACAAAAGAGAGATTCTATGATACGCTGAATGAGGAAAGACTACTGGCCACACAAAAAATCAGGGACTATCATGAATCCATCGGTCTGTATATGAGAACGCTGGCCCAAGATGGCATGGTTTCACTGACAGCGCTGGCAAGGCAGTATTCCGATGAGTCTCCAGGATATGTGATCCAAAGCTGGATGCGCAGCCGGAACACATTAGAGTTTCCGCCAGTGGGAATTGGATCAGAATGCCGAATTCGATGACCAGGTCTGCGCGGAGCTGATCCGCCAAGGACATACCACCTCGCTGAGCATTACGCTGACTTTGTGGGTCTGAAGGACTCATGCTGCCGGGCTCCATGTCAACAGGGCAAAGGTGGAGGTGTGAATGCTTACCCGGAAATTGCGGCGGATTTTCGGTTGTGGCTCAACCCGAAAGAGCGGTTGGCGATTCTGCGATTGCACCAGAGATGATTGATTGAGTTCATCAGCCTATGCTGGAAATGATTCTTGGCATTTGTACAAAACTGTAATGAGAACATACGAAACGTAATAATTTGAAATTCATGTTCATTTCACCAAAGAGTAGTCATATGTGGTATGGCAAATTGATCATTACCGCCGTCGCCTTATGTGTGCCTTTTGTTGAGAAAAGCAGGAATTTGCTATATAACTAATTATTCGATTTAGGTGATATAGAATAACTTATGCTCTGATTGTTTATTAAATGGGAGGAACGAATGACTTACGGAAGAGTAGCTGGATTAACGATCAAGTATCTTCCATTCTTAGGGATACTGGCGCTAAAGATTTATTCTCTATATCACGGGGTAACAACAATTGCAGATGAAGCAAATCGTAATGTACGCATTTGGACGGACGCATTGGTGATTTGTGCGATTGTTGGCGAGGTTGGAAATTTGTTGGTCATAGATCGATTTAATCTGTTGCTATCGGGGAAGACGCCAAATTTTGCCCAAGATGTTTTGGAAGACGATAGTCAGGATGTCTCTGTTACATATAATGGAATGATTGTAAGTTCCCTATTTATTCCTGCGCTTGTTATCCTGTATTATATTTATATTGTTACTGAAATACAACTATTGTTAAGTGTGGTAACTATTCTTGCTGTACTCTGGGCGGTTTGTACAGTTACCTACATTTTGGCTGGATATCTTAAAGTGAAATATACCTTCCAGAAATCTATTTTTTCTGAGTTATCAAATCCTGTGTTTGTTCCTGCAATTATTTGTATGACTCAGATATTAATTACTCAGGAGAATTGGGTCGGGTATGTCTACCACAGTATTTGCAATCCAGAAAGCGATATTTTTCTAACGCTGGCGTTAATTGTAGTACTGTGTTATTTCCTCGCAGTTACTTTTTGCCATTTCTCAAATATCTACTGCTTGATCGGATTTTGGGGCATCAAACAAGACATCGTTAAAATTCAGGCAGAAATTGATTTGTTACAAAAGAAAGAAGAAGATCAAGATGCGCTTTTACGTCAAGTGACAAAAGATATCGATGATGAGGCAGAACAAGTCGGACCCATCCAGAAGATAGTGCTAGCCTTTCGCTTTCTCTCGATCCACATCAAAACATATGCTTATGGAAGGCGATGCGCAGTATTATATCTATTGTCTTTATTCAATCTCAAAGTTACAAAGCTGTTCAATGATCTTTTGGAGCCAGTTCGAATTAGAATTAATAGTATTCGTTTTTGCCTAATTACAGCTGTCCTGGAACTATTATCGTTAGACTTCATTCTATTCATTTGCTTGGAGAGCGATTCACCGACCTTGAAATTTTTTGAACTGGTCTCTACTGTTATTATTATTCCTATTCTTCTATCTTGGCTTACGGGGCTGAAATCAAAAGCAGAGG
>ERZ1106978.1817-NODE-1817-length-11238-cov-3.231959_pt1 | contig 11238 bp, 9 predicted proteins | sample MGYA00403689_ERZ1106978 | MGnify/ENA primary metagenome ERZ1106978 (study PRJEB35170, sample SAMEA104062434) | human gut metagenome | biome: human gut; feature: human-associated habitat; material: faeces | place: Denmark | collected 2012-08-02 ...
CTCTGGCAATTGAGATTCCGGAATACCGCAAGGACGATATGGAAGAACTGCGTCTGATTCCACTTGAATATCTTTATTCTCTAAACAGCGGCATATTGGCAAACGCATAAATCCGTCACATAGTCAAAGAAAAACTGTATCCGAAAATAAAAAGTAATAAAAACAGAGATTAGCGTTTGACATAAAGCCATAGATTCTGTATGATAAAAAGAGTGCCCCGAAATGTTGTAAACAGAAAGATGAGGAATCAATAGTGAATAATAATACACAGGAAAGTAAAATACAGTTAGAATATATCAATAAATGTACAGAGCTTGTGAAGGAAAAATATGAAAAGGCGCCAGCTTTCTTTATCCAGAATGCAGGCTGCCAGATGAATTCCCTGCAGACGGATACAGTGGCCGGTATCGTGAAACGTATGGGCTATACAGAAGTATCCAGAGAAGAAGATGCAGATGTTGTCATCTATAACACCTGTACAGTCCGGGAGAATGCAAACCTGAAGATTTACGGTCATCTTGGCCATCTGAAAAGTATTAAGAAAAAGAATCCTGAACTGAAGATTATATTGTTTGGCTGCATGATGCAGGAGCCGGAAGTAATTGAGAAGATCCACAAAGAATATTCTTTTGTTGATCTGGTTTTCGGTACCCATAACTTCCATAAGTTTCCGGAGCTTTTCTACAGAAGCTTAAATACGGAGGGACAGATCATTGATGTCTGGAAGGAATCTGATGAAATCGTGGAGGGTATGCCTGCTGACCGTAAATATTCCTTTAAAACGGGTGTCAATATTATGTTTGGCTGCAATAATTTCTGCAGTTACTGTATTGTACCATATGTAAGAGGAAGAGAGAAGAGTCGCGAACCGGAGGCGATCATAGAAGAGATCAAGGGTCTGGTGGCTGACGGTGTAACGGAAGTTATGCTTCTGGGACAGAACGTTAATTCCTATGGAAAGACACTGGAACATCCGGTTACTTTTGCACAGCTTCTGAAACAGGTGGAAGCAATTGAAGGATTAAAGAGAATCCGTTTCATGACTTCCCATCCGAAGGATCTGTCTGATGAACTGATCCGGACAATGGCAGAGAGCAAAAAAGTGTGCCATCACCTCCACCTTCCCATGCAGTCCGGAAGCAGCCGAATCTTAAAGATCATGAACCGCCGTTATGACAAAGAAAAGTATCTGGAGCTTGTAGCCAAAATCCGTAATGCCGTACCGGATATTTCCCTTACTACAGATATTATCGTTGGTTTCCCGGGAGAAACGGAAGAGGATTTCCAGGATACTCTGGACGTTGTGGAAAAATGCGATTTTGATTCTGCGTTTACCTTTATTTATTCCAAACGAACCGGAACACCGGCTGCAGCCATGGAGCAGGTGCCGGAGGAACTGGTAAAGGAGCAGTTTGACCGGGTGCTTAAGACCGTGCAGGAGACAGCCAGAGAACAGGTATCCAGGTATCAGGGACAGATCTGCGATGTGCTGGTAGAAGAGATCAATGAAAATGACAGTTCCTTAGTGACCGGAAGAATGTCAAATAATACGCTGGTACATTTTCCGGGTGATATATCACTGGTGGGAAAGCTTGTGAATGTTTCACTGGATGAATGTCATGGATTTTATTATATGGGACATATGGTTCAGTCATGAATATGACAGGCGAATAAATAGTAAAAGGGAATAGAAATGGAAGAACAAGAGAAGAAAAAGAGAAAGGGTTCTCCCCGCAGCCTGTGGAAAGGAGGCGGGGAAAAAGAAATTCTTAATTGGTGTGGGAAGATAATTATTCTGCCCAATCAGCATAAGTGGTTTCAACCTGCCATGCAGCCTCTCTTACAGTAACAGTTACACCCCACAGCTCATCACCACCTTCACCACCGGAGATATTCTTATCTTCCAGTTGAACATCTGTAATGCGGTAAACATGACCGGCAAGCAACACAATAGGAGCACCATTCACTTCAGACTTGTAGTTCACGATTTTAGCATAACGAGGTGTTGCCATTATCTCGCCCGTGTTGCTCGGTGTTGCCGTCTTGAAATAAATTTTAAAAATCGGATTTACAGAAGTATCATCTCCTGTTTCCGGAGCATAGAAGTTATAAGCAAACACTTGGGCTTTGCCATCTTCATCCGCTGCCGGCCAAGATAAATCATAATCCATAAAATTATTTGCATTTCCTTCTGCTGGGATAGCATCAAACAAGATAGCGTCAGTTCCGGAAGCTGTTCCCCCATTGTCACCAGGGAACTTATAATCGGTCAAATCACCTGTTCCAGTCGGTCTGATATTATCCATATAGACACCATCAATAGTCAATGTTGCATATTCACATTTAACAGATTCAACCTCCTTTTTATGCTTAATATTTGATACCTCCAAACGTGCTACAGGAATTTTCAAGTCTACGGTAGCTTCATACATGAAGAACGTTTTATCAGTATCACCATCTTTTGCTCCCGTATTGTCTCCATTCGTGATGTCTTCTAGAGTCGGAGTGCCTGTTCGGTTATTATAGGTGAAGTCTTTGGTTTCACCATAAGCAGGAATACTCTCAGTAACCTGCATTGTAACATCGTTAATACTTGTTGTGTAAACTTTCGTACCGTCATTCATTGATACGGTTACCAGCGTAGGATTTGTCACATTCCAAAATTTAGCTTCAGTTTCTCCTCTTGCCAAGTCAATCGTCTTGATTTTCTCTTCACCATCAAAAGTAGCAGTTAAAGACACCGTAGCAGGACCTGTTACTTTTATTGTACCATCCGGAGAGTCCGAAGTCACCGCACGACTATTTGCAGTCGGAGACACAATCTTGATGCTGACTGCACCATTACCTTGAGCCAAAGCATTTTCAGCTTCATCTTCATTCCCACATGCCGCGAATGCCAATCCGACCAAACCCAGCATAAAAAATCTGTTTAACTTCATAATTTAAAGTATTAGTAAAAAATATTCGTTTTATGTATCTGTTCTGTCTTTCTTACAAGTCGGCCACTACGCCTGCCACCTGCTCCAGGTTGGTGCGTGCTTCCCGGCTTCCTGCCTGCACTGCTTGCTCCAGCACCGCCTTTGCACGGTCGTACTGCTTCTGCTTGGCATACGCCACACCCAGCGCGTTCAGCACCCTGCCGTCCTCTTTCACCTCCGAAGCCTCCAGCATCGCGATAGCTCCCTGCACGTCTCTGCCCTCCATCTTCAGGCAGGCGGCATTCACCACAGCGGCGGCGTTCTTGGGATAAGTAGCGGCAGCTATGCGCAGCGCTTCTTCATAGTCGGCAGTACCCTTGCCATAAGACTCCGCCACCGTGTAGATTTCCTCCACGCTCAGCAGGTCCGGGCGGGTCTTTATCTGCTTCTTTGCCTCCTCCAGGTTGAAGCTACGCACGCTGTACTCTATCTTGTATTCGTTGCGGCGCAGCGGGCCGTACATCTCGTTCAGCAGGCGGGTATAGACATCCGGTGATACGGACTCGCGGATACGCTTCTCGCAGGCGTCCTTGTCGCCCTCGCACTCGTCGATAAGCCTCAGCACCTTGTCGATGTCCAGCAACTGCGGGTGCTTCTCCACTTCGCGGCGCAGGCCTTCCCAGTCCTCACCCATGCCCGCGACGTGCCACAGAGAAGCATCCATGTGGGTATCTTTCCGGGCATATTCGGCCAGGGCGTTTGCACGCGATTCGGACAGCTTCTGATTGAAAGCCACCGAGCCTTCGGGCGAGGCGTAGCCGGTGATGTAGATGCCCGTAATGGTCAGGTCGGGGTTGGTTTTTACCACGTTGATGGAGCCTGTCACCGTTTCCAGCTCCGCGCGGTTGTCCTTGTAGCGCGGGTCCACATCCGACTTTCCCTGGCGGAATTGCAGGCGTGCCACGCGTACCTCGTTGCGCACCTTCACCGCTTCACGCTCCGGTGTAACGAAAGGCGTGACATACCGCGGGGTGAAAAGCTTTATGAAAGGTGCCTTTACCGTCGATTCTTCCGTGGCCGCCGTGCAGTCCAGGCAGCCCGTCATCCGCTCGCGCAGCACTAGGCGGCTGTCCACCATCTAGGGCTCATAGGCAAGCTTGGCGATATATTCCACCCGGCTCTCACGCCCGGAGCGGAGTACCGTGTAGGCATTGTCCGTGGCAGGAGAGGCTCCTGTCAGCGCCTTCTCGCGGCGGTGCACGCGGCTGCGCGTCTTGCCGTCCACCACTACGGGGGCGAGCACGGCTTCGTGCGTGCCGTCGGCAGAGACCACTGCCGGATGCAGGCACACGCTCTTCTGATTACCCACACGCAGGCCGGTCAAGTCCAGCGTCATGCGCAGGCTCACCTCGCTACCTTGTTTCTTCACTTCTTCGTTCACCACCTTCACATCGATAAGGTTGCCCTCCTGCGCATATCCTCCTAAGGAGGTGCACAGCAGCAGGCCCGTGACATATAGCATTCGTTTCATTTCCATGTCCTCCTTCTGTTTACTTGATTACATAAATAAGGGAGATGGCGGCTTTCGTCACCCCCAGATAATTCTTGTCTCCCTTGCCTTTCCATTCGCCACAGCGTGGGCAGTCGTAGCGGTCGTAGTGCGCACGCACGTAGCCCAGGCCCAGGCTTGCCTCGAAGCTCCAGTGCTTGCCCAGCACCCACTGGTAGCCGTAGGCAAGGCCCGCGCCGTAGTAGTAGCCCTCATAGCGGTAGTCCTCCACCGAGGGGTAGATGCCGAAAGGCAGCTTCACGCCCCCCACGTTGTATTGTCCCCCCAGTAGATGAAGTCCCATAAAGTGTCCGTTGAAGCGTTCGCAGAACCAGTAGCGCGCCTCGGGCTGCGCCATCCAGTGCTTCCACTTCTTGTTGTCAGAAAATGAAAAAGGATTATAATTGGCGGACAAATCCAACGTCCACCGGGGGGAAAGGCCTATTTCGGCACCCAGGTTGAAGGTGGTCGTGGCATCATAGAGCAGGTTTGTCTTTACCGCCACATTCTGGGCAGACAGGGAGATGCCGATCATCAGAAAGATTATGCAAACACTTTTTCTCATATTCTTCATATTTAGTATGTGTGTAATTTTAGTACGTGTCCATGGCATCCCCGGAAAGGGGATGATTTAACAGTCCCGTTACTTTGTAGGTAACGGGAAACGACCATAGGAGGCCGCAGAAGCCGCTTATGTAGTAAAATACACTACTGTTCAAGGGAACCATGGAAAGAAAAAGGAAGACATGAACAGACAGCCCGTGTTAATTTAACCTAACACGGGAGCACCGGCGTTATGCATTTTCTCAAACTGCATTGCCTTGTATTATAAGAAAATACCGCTCAGAAAGCCTTTCTGGGGCTATTTTCAACTTTTGATAAGAAAAAGTCGCTTTTTTCTTGCTAATTAAAAAAATCATGTTGATATTTGCGAACAGAAAAGATTCCCGTTACCTACAAAGTAACGGATGTCCGGCATAGTATTCGCCAGGAAGCAGATTTGTCGTAAACTCCTAATTCCAAGCATTATATCCATCAAAGACATACGAGAGTATGCCCCTGTTCATTTCTTGTATTTGTTTGTCCGAATGTTTTTTGAAGTAAGTTTCGGTTACCTTGACCGAGGAATGTCCCATGGCATTGCTGATGAGCTCCTGCTGATAGCTCCTGAAATTGGCAATGGTAGCCCAACTGTGGCGGGCACTGTAGCTGCTCAGCCCTTCCACCCCACTCATATCCCGTGCCAGCCTGCCAAGGCAATAATTGAAGTGGCGCAACGCATTTTGGTACTGGCGGTATTCGTTATTGCCCGGACGGCTGATAAACGGGAAAAGGTAGGGTGATGACTCATCGGGGTTCTTCAGACGCCGGATAAGCTCCATAGCTTCGGGCTCGACGCGCACCGTGAGCCATGCCCCCGTCTTGCGGCGGCGATAGGCAATGACATTGCCATGCATGTCGCAACGGCGCATATAGGCGATGTCCACAAACGGGATGCCGCGAAGCATGAACAGCAGCAGGAAAAGGCAACGCGCCGACTCCAGGGATTCATCATCGACGGGAGCGCTGAGCCTGCGAAAGGTCTCTTCGCCCACCGCGCGCTTCACCGTCACCTTGGTGCCGGTATATACACCTTTGAAAAGCCGCGAACGATAGGGCGCAACACCGTCGTCCACCGCGCGGAAGTAAATGGCACGGAGCATGCGCATGTAGGTGGAGACGGTGTTCCACTGCAACCGGCTGTCCAGCAGATGGTCTTGAAAGCTCTTCAACCAGGCAGGAGTCAAGTCCTTGAAATCCAGAGTCTCCTCTCCTTCAAATTCCATGACGCGTCGCAAAGTGCTCTGATACACATGGGCGGTGCCCATACGCCGTTCCTCCTTCAGTTGGGAAACGACGGATGCCATGTAGGCAAAAAGATTGTTTTGATTCATAATCTCTCGATTTTAAAATATGAGTAATCGGTTCAAGAGGATAAAACAAATATCCGACTACAATTTATTGCTTTCGAGGAGAGATTATACTGTTTTTACGGATTTTTATTCATTGGGGGACTGTTCAGAACTCAACAATCGTCCATAACGGTAATACACTGACAATCAGAGAAAAGTTTTGCCAACCCCTTGCCACACCTTTGGCAAACTTTTGCCAATGCGGTGGCAAAACCCTGCCAATTAAGAGACAAAAAGACACTATAACTTCGACAATACCTCCGGCAAAGCAGCCAATAAATAAAATGGTAAGTTCACCAGCCGGAAGCTTTTACCTTCTATGGTCTGCACCTTATCTATCGAAAAGTTTCCTATAAGGATTATCTGCCCACTTGCGCAAGTCTTTCATTATACTTCGTTCAAACATCTGTATTTTAGCTTACAACATATCAGCAAAGAGAAGCATTTGTTTCATTGCAGAGGTATTCTCCTCTTCAGTGTTCGAAAACTTATATCTGCTATCGCTTAGACGCGGATGACGCGGATTGAAATATGAAAACTCCGCGTCATCCGCGTCTAAAAAATAATCACAAAGAACGCAAATACAGAGCTTTCCGGCAGACTCTCCCACTATACACAAAAAGGCTGCCTCACGATGCAACGTGAAACAGCCTTTCCTTATAGTAAAGTATTCAAGTTCTTCTTAGAACAGCTTCGCAGGATACTCGCCCGCATCCACCAAAGCCTGAATCTTGTCGACTACACTCTGACGGTCTTCGGGATAAGTCACACCGAACCACTTGCTGGTTGTATCGAGCACTTCGCAGGTAGCAGTGCCATTGTTAATCAGCTTATCCACCATCAGCGGGATGAAGAATTCGCTTTTCAGATTCTCCATATTCTTCGGGTCGCTCAGGAAGCTCTTGAAAAACTCTGCACTGTAAGCAAAGTAATCGGGAGTAAAGCCCCAGAAGTTCATGCTGACCGGAGTCGTCTCGGGAGTGGCAGTCCATTCACCGTTATCATCGATGTACTTCACCTCGCCGTCCATACGCTGAATCTTGGTACGCTCTACTACAGAAGTCAACAAGTTGTTTGCATCCGTTCCGCACAAACCACGGGATACGGTACCGCTCTCGCTCAACGTATTGCCGATGCGGAAGCCTACCATGGAATATACGTTTTTGGAGCCTTCGGGAAGGGCTGCAAGGAATTTGCCCATTACCTGGAAGGAGTCACGACCGTAGAAATCGTCGCAATTGATAACAGCAAACGGTTCCTTTATTACATCGGCACCCATCATTACAGCATGGTTGGTTCCCCAAGGTTTGGTACGGCCTTCGGGGCAGGTGAAGCCTTCAGGAAGGTCATCTATGGACTGGAATACCAGTTCGCAGGGAATATGGCCTTCGTATTTGGAAATAATCTTGTCGCGGAAGTCCTGTTCAAAATCTTTACGGATTACGAAAACGAGCTTGCCAAAACCGGCATTGATGGCATCGTAAATAGAATAATCCATGATAGTTTCGCCATTCGGTCCCAATCCGTCCAATTGTTTCAAGCCACCATAACGGCTGCCCATACCGGCTGCCAATAAGAATAAAGTTGGTTTCATATTAGTTATTATTTAAAAAGGTTAGTGTATCATAGTTGATAACGGTTGCAAATGTACAAAAATTTATGTCTGACAAAAGGGAGTTTTAGTTCATTCTTTACCACTATCCGTTCAAAAACGTACATTTAGAACGGATAACCGATGGCAAAATGCAGTGCCATACTATCCTTGAACTTAGGAATATTGTAATATCCCGACTTTCCGGTATCATACGGGTCGTGAAGCCCGATACCCAAATCCAGACGGAAAACAAGGAAGTCCAGGTCATAGCGTAAGCCGAATCCCGTACCCAAAGCAATCTGTTTCGGGAAATTCTTCAAGGTGAACTCACCGTTCGGGCGATTTTCGTCCTTACGCATCAGCCATACATTGCCGGCATCCAGAAACACCGCTCCATGCAAGTCGGCAATCATACGGAAGCGATACTCGATATTGGCTTCTATGCGAATATCACCCACGTGGTTGATATAGGTATATTTTCTGTCCGTCTCGGGAGGATAGCCGCCCGGACCTATACTGCGTGCAGAAAAGGCGCGCACACTATTGGCACCGCCGATATAGAACTGTTCCGTATAAGGTGCAGTCGTAGCGTTGCCATACGACCATATCACCCCTCCGGCAATACGCGAGGCTATCATTTGGTTCTTGTCTATCCGGTAATGGTACCTGAATTCCGAGTTCAGCTTCAGGAACTGTGCAAAAGGTACCCCGAAAAGCTTCTTTCCTTCCTCACTGAACGGCTTGCCGAAAATACGGTAGACGGCAGAAGTCAGGTTACCGGCCGACGCAACGGTGGTCTGCCACCAGATGGGGTTACGCTTGCCGCGCACGGAAGCGTTGTCATAAGTATAGGTGTACTCCATGGCAGGAATGAACTGGTCGCGCAAACTAACGTAGAGTGCCGGATTCTCGGCACGCAACGTATCGAAAGCGGCAGTAGGATTACGCAGCACATTGAATGTCAAACGGAAAGGAGTTATACTGTGCCTGGAAGTCGATTTGGGCTGGAAGTCATAAGTGACATTACCGCCAAAAGCCAGCAGCTTATAATACTTGGCACGGTTCATCTGGTCGGCATATAAACGGAAAGTCGTTGTAGCCGGGAAGTCATACTCACGGTCGCCCATCCTAGGAAACACCACGCGCGGAAAGATGAGTTCATAGCTGTTCATCAGGGAAGAACTTGACTTGCCCGTCTGCCATTCGTACGAACCGTTCAACTTCACATTCCAGCTTTCACCGCCACCGAAGACATTGTTCTTCGTCACCGTAAAAGCGGCACCCGGTCCCGTCTGGTTATTGCTCTTCATGGTGACATTAAAATCCAACTCCGCATCGTAGGGTTTATCGAGCGCGGCAATGACCCTCACATCCAATGTATCAGACACAAACGCCGTATCACGCGGTATATACTGCATCTCCGCATAACGGAAAATACCGACGCTTGCCAGACGCTCCTGAATACGGGTCTGACGGTACAAACTATACAAACTCTGCATAGAACGCTGGCGGGCAATACCTGCGCTGTCCTGTATCTGACGTTTCCGCCGATAACCTTGATAGTTCAACCAACGGTAAAGCATGTTGGGACGTACCGGAGGTTTGTTGTAGTAATGTATGGTCAAGCCTTTGTAATCCATGCTGTCATTGGGTTCCTGCCCCTGCTTTCCAAGAAGATAGACGGATTTACGCCCCACACGGAACTGCTTCTCGGCTACCTTTGGCATACCGGGAACGGGAATCAAGCGCATCTGGACATGCCCATTGGGAACCATCATGGTATCGGCCTGATAGGTTAGGTAGTCGGGACGGAAATAATAACAGCCCACATTACGCAGCAGGGTACTGATACGGGTACGCTCCCCATCCAAATCAGCCACATTGAATTGTTCTCCCGAACTGATAAGGGAACGTCGGCGTCCCAGCTCCATAATGCGAGTGGTACGCTCGCTGAAACCACGATAATATACCGTATCTATAAAGTAGGGGTTACGCATGTTCACCGTATATTGCAACTTTGCCTTCAGCGAGTCCTTCGGGTCGATAAATGTCTTGTAGCTGACGCTTCCGTTGAAATAGCCATAATCGCGCAGCAAGTTAACCGCCGCCTTCTGGCGTATATCGGGATTCACCGTAGACATAAGCACCGGAGTGGCGGCAAATTTATTGAATATCCACTTTCCGAATCCCTTCTCATACTTCTGGAAACCATTGTAAATCCACAGTCCGAAAGGAAAGGGATAGCGGATAGTAGAGCTTCCCAGCAACGAATTGTTCGGTGCCGTAGCAAGGGCGGCTTCCACCTCTTCCATAGCAATCTCACCAACAGACGTTTCACTGCGGTTCAATACAATCATCGGCTTTTGGCCGGTATAGAGTATCTCCCCCTCGGGCAAGTGCTTCGTGGTGGAGCAACCTGCCAGAAATATCAATCCTGCAATATATAATATCAGTCGTTTCATATCACATTCCTACTTTTTCATATCGCTATTTTCAGCCTCCGGTTTTATCTTTTTCTTCCTGAAGATGAAGAGTTCACTCAATCGGTCCATCTTCCGGCGCAGCACAAGGCCGACACCCGTTTCGGTTATCTCACCGTCGAGTATGCTTTCGTAGTTTTTATTATGGAATACACGGACATATCGAGTACCCGACGCATCAAGACGGTATTCCAGCGATATATTGTCAATGAATGATTCCGCATCGTTCGTGGCATTGGCCCCGGTGGACACTTTTCCACCGATGACTATCTGTACGCGGTCGTTGAAGAAACGCTGGGAATAACGAAAACTGAAGTCTTTCTGCGTGTCACCCGTTTCAGCAGAGGTACGGTCTTCCACACCTACACTGATATTGGCCCCTTTTATACCTCCCGCCAAGGAGTTTATCTGGCTCTGAAGCACTGAGTTCAAGGCGGCTCCCATTGACAAACCTCCTCCTTTGGCACCACTGTTCAGGTAAATACCCGTGGCAAGCATGGCAATGGCCTGCTTGCTACGCTCTTCTGCACCCATTGCCTGCAGCTCATTCTCTACTGCGGCATCTTCGGGCGCCGAAATATCGAATATCAAATCGGGAGCGTCAAGCCTGTTCTTGATGGAAATGGAAACATCGAAGTTCACCATGCGCGAACCGTCCCCGTCACCATCGGCCACAGAAGCACGCATACGTTCCGTAGCCTTCAGACTCAGCGTAGGATTCATAATATTCCCCAGATCGGAAGAG
>ERZ1106978.1820-NODE-1820-length-11228-cov-48.941108_pt1 | contig 11228 bp, 7 predicted proteins | sample MGYA00403689_ERZ1106978 | MGnify/ENA primary metagenome ERZ1106978 (study PRJEB35170, sample SAMEA104062434) | human gut metagenome | biome: human gut; feature: human-associated habitat; material: faeces | place: Denmark | collected 2012-08-02 ...
ACTGACAAAGCTGGGAGTGAATTTGAAGGAAGCCACACTTTCGATTTCGATTCAGACAGCCACATAGTTCTCATAAGTCTTCAATAGAGGATTATAAAGGGAGTGCTTTTTGCGCCATTTTTCACTCTCGAGAGGTTTTCATAGTAATGGGGAAGGCAACGATACGAGAACACCGATATCCCTAAGAGAAGGCGGCTTCGCCGCATTTTCAGAAAAGATATTATTCGAATACGTTTTTTCCTGTGCGTTCGTAAATGATTCTGGCAATTTCTTGAACAACAACATCGAAATGATCCATGACTTGAAAATTGGTATATCGAATAACGAGGATTCCGAGCTGTTCTAAGAGGGCTGTCCGATTCTGATCATAAGATTGCCCGGCTTCTGTATAGTGCTGACTGCCGTCAATCTCAATGACAAGTCTAGCTTGATGGCAATAGAAGTCAACGATGTAATTCTCAATTCGACGCTGACGTGTAAAGGGAACCGGACATGAGCGCAGAAAATCATACCAGAGATGCTTCTCTTCTGGAGTCATATTTTTTCGATTGGCTTTTGCTAAACTTTTATAGCTCATTTCATACTTTCCTTCTGGCGAAATGGGAAAAGCGTCTCAAGTACGCCGTTTGCGAGAGCACCCTATCCACCGCTACGCGGTCCCCCTTCCCCAATGGGGAATGCAAAGAGGAGGCGGCTTCGCCGCAAAAAAGGAAGCCAACCCCGCCTCGCTGCGCTCGGCAGCCCCTTCCAAGGGAAGGGGCTCGCGTGGATACTCCCTCCTTCCATAGGAAGGAGGTGCCCCGAAGGGGCGGAGGTTGGATGGGGATGCCGCTATCCCCGACACAAAGCCTTCCCCTCGAGGGGAAGGTGGCGAGCGGAGCGAGCCGGATAGGGTACTAGCGGTATGAAAGAGAGCGAAGAAGATCGTCTCAAGCAGGCGATATACGAAAGCACCCGAATACCGCTGTGCATCCCTAAACATCCATTTTCTGAAACCAATGAGTGATTCTTAAAGGAACGCTGACTCCATCGCAGGATCGGTGCTTCCATAGAAAGGAGCTGTCCTATGGCAGAGATCAAAGACATCACCAAATTTCATATATTTTCCTCCGCCTACTTTGCCTCGGCGGTGAACCGTTCCCAGTACGTGACGGACGGCAAGAAAGAGATCGCCTTCATCGGCCGTTCGAACGTAGGCAAATCCTCTCTCATCAATTCCCTCACCGGAAGGAAGAAGCTCGCCTACGTCAGCCGCGAACCCGGCAAGACACGCACCATCAACTACTACGCCATCCAGTCTAGGCGCATCGAGAACGGAGAAGAACAGCGACAGGACTGGTACCTCGTAGACCTCCCCGGCTACGGCTTCGCAAAGACCAGCCAGGAAAACAAAGACAGCTGGTCCTCCTTCATTGACGAATATATGAAGAAATCCCCCGGCCTCATCATGATCGGTCTGCTGCTCGACCTTCGGCACCCGGGACTCCCCATCGACCTCAAAGCCTTCGACTGGCTGAAAAAAGCCGGCGTCCCCATCCAGATCATCGGCACCAAGGGCGATAAACTCAGCCGCAACGACCTCAAAAAGAACCTCATGCAGATGAAGAAGCTCTTCCCCACTGCCTCCCTGCCCCTCGCCTACTCCTCGCTCACCGGAGAAGGACGCGATGCCCTGCTCGAAGTGATCGAGAGAAAGATCTGTGAGTAGGGGATGGTAACTAAAAGGAGAAATCATGAAGAAACTCATACTGACCCTGCTGCTTGCCATCGTGTGTATGTCCGCATGGGCTGCGCCATGGGATGCTCCAAATTCCTTTGAGATCGTGAAGGAAAGCTCCTGGGACTACCGGACCGCCCGCGCCCTCACTGAAGAAGGAAAAGCACCCGCCTACACCACCGCCTTCTTTGATAAAACACTCACCCGATACGAGATCGCCAGCGTCGTGAAGAACATTCTGGAATCCGTCCCTGCCAAAGACCAGACAGAAGACATGGCAAAACTCAAGAAGGAATACACCCGCGAACTCGAAGCGCAGGGCTACCGCGAAAAGAAAAAGAAAGAAGAGCGAAAGCCCATCCTGGAAATCAGCGGAGACACCCGCGTCCGCTACAAAAACGACAGCGGAAGCGACGCCCGCGCCCGCGTGAATACCACATGGCACATCGGAAAGACCGACATTGTGGCCGGAGGCAGCGCAGAAAAAGACATCTAGGGAATGCCGATCAGATCCCAGATCCCGCTATTTTCGCCGTCGGACCTCACCCTGCATGAAAATACAAGAGTAAGATCAAACAGCGATTGGATCAGCGCTTCCCCAAAGCCGATACTCGGAAGAGTATCGGCTTTTTGATTGGCGTGACCGCCGATCAGATCGTGAGACTAAGACACTATGGATACCGGAGATCTTGCATGGCACTATGACGATACGGGGATACCGCTATTCTCGCATTGTCAGAATGAATACACGCATATTTAGGAAAAAGAATAACGACGGACAAAGCCTTCCCCGCGTGGGGAAGGTGGCGAGCGAAGCGAGCCGGATAGGGTTCTAGCGGTATGAAAGAGAGCGGGAAAGATCGTCTCAAGTCGACAATTTACGAGAGCACCCTATCCACCGCTGACGCGGTCCCCCTTCCCCGATGGGGAAGGCAAAGAGGTACGAGAGTCCGATGTCTCCTAGTCTCCTAGTCACCAGTCACTCGAGGTTCCTCATCCCCGCCTTCAAGCCTGTAGTGGCGGCTTCGCCGCAAAATAGAAAAGGCGATGCCCGAAGGTCACTGAAATGCTGCCTTCGGGCATCGCCCCATTTATACATCGCGGCGCTTCTATATTTTTATGCGCCGCAACACCCCTGAACCTTGAACCCTGAACCTCGAACCGTTAATAATTTACAAATACCTCGATATTCTGTCTGCCGAAGTTATAGCAGTCCTCGAAAGACTCCATGCAGAGGTCGATGCGGTTACCGACGATCGCACCGCCGGTATCTGCTGCGACGGCATGGCCATAGTTCGGGATGAATACATTCGTACCGAGCGGGATGACGGAGGGATCGACTGCCACCGTGCCGTGACCGGCCTGCGTGCCTGTCGCGGTGATCCCGCTGCCGCCTCCATCGCTCGGATGATATGCGCTCGCATGCATATTGGCGACCCAGCCCATCGTTCCTTCTGCTTTACCGGTCTTCATAATGCCCGGCGTGCCATCAGAGAGAACCTTGGCATGAGCGATGACCGTCTTCACGACCTTGCCGCCGGAGATGAATTCATCGATCTCCACTTCCCGTTCGCCCGGGACTCCCTCCTGTACGACGACCTCCTGATCCTCCCCGAGGCTTCCATCGTACCACTTATTATAGTGGATCGGCATCGCCTCCTTGCGGAAGACCTTTCGCGCGGTATACGGGACAACGTGGATCTGCATGCCTTCCTTCACCTGCATCAGACCGTCTTCGATCGGCATCATCTTCTTCCAGTCGAAGCCCGCGTCATTCACCACGCCCTGCACGGTCTGCTGCGTGGTATAGACGACCTTTTTCTTGCCATTCGCGATGATGGAAACAGGCACTGCCCGCTCCACCACGATAACTGCGCCGTCCGTGACGTCCTTCGTGCTTGTCCAGAATGTGTCATACGCCTTCAAAGATACATTGAGATCGCTCAATACATTCTTGAAATTGGAGGCTGCCGTAGAAATGACCTGCTTGTGAGCCCCATCATATACTGTAACAGTCTTCGCAGGACTTGCGCCCAGAAAATCCAAAGATGCTGCCGCAAGATCCACCTGGCTTCCCAAGGCAGCCGCCGCCAATATACATGCTAATACTTTTTTCGCTTTATTCATCGTTGAAGGTTTCATAAATGCATCTCCTATGGCCGTTATTCTACCATAGAGAGACTTTTTGTCAATTTTTCCGATGTTGACAATTATAGCAGCTCGCATTTATTCTGTATCTATCGAATATTCCTTGCATATCATCCAGTATACATCGCACACTATTCTTTGATGCGCTTTTTGTCATATCACTGTTTTTATCAGATACTATCGAGTATTATTCATTAAATCAATTGTCAATCATGTATCTCCCCAATAGACATTTGAGAATTATTAACAAATTATGAATCACTCTATCTCCCATGTTATCGTTTCTTTCGCATTTTATGCATTTCGCTTTCCGCCTGATTGTCAACCTTTGGCCGACACCATTTCTCATCCGAGATAGCCCAACTTTGTCCCATCTTTGACCTTTCGTTCTTCTCATTTTTCCGTAAAGTGGAAAATTTGCCCACTAAAATCCTTGAAATTTGTAATTCTTTCCCAAAAAGAGAAGATGGCAGAAGGAAAAGTGGATAATAGAGGATCGGCTTCCGGATCAGACGCACAGCCTGACCCGCCACAGATCCCGGCGGCGGAGGCTTCGCAGCAGGATACAGTTTGGCGCTGCTTTGCCGTTTGCGGTATAGGAGGCTTTCCGTTTGATCTTCCTGACCCCCATCTCCTGACTAAGAAAAATGATCCCCTCTTTGGCTCGAAAGGTTCGTGCGCCCCGCGCTGTCATTTGGCATCGGATACCCGGGCTCTCCCGGTCGGCAAAGAAAAAAGCCGAAGCATTCGCTTCGACTTTTTCTTTCCCTCTTTACTTTTCTTTTTTTCCAAAGACAGGCATGTAGGGCTCCATTTTCTGCGCGAGGGTCATTTCATCTTCGCGGTCACGCTTCTCCGCGATACGCTGAAATTCAGCCTGTGCGCCCACTTTATCAGCAGGCGCGATCTCCTTTTTCCACATGCCATCAGACTGCATGATGTGCGCTTTCTGATTGTCTGCGAGTTCCATATTGACCATAGTCTTCAGACGATGGCAGAGATCGGCGTCACGCACAGGGATCATGAGTTCGACGCGGTCATTGAGGTTTCTTGGCATCCAGTCCGCACTGCCGATATACAGCTCTTCACGACCGCCATTGGCGAACCAGAAGACACGGCTGTGCTCCAGGAAGCGGCCGACAAGGCTTCTGACAGTGATGTTGTCGCTGACGCCGGGGATGCCCGGGATGAGTACGCAGATCCCTCGGATGATGAGCTCGATCCTGACGCCTGCCTGAGAAGCTTCGTAGAGCTTATCTATGATCTCCTTATCGAGGAGGGAGTTCATCTTGGCGACCATGTGTGCCTGCTCACCCTGCTTGGCGAAGGCGATCTCGCGGTCGATGAGCTCCATGCAGCGCTGGCGGAGATTGATCGGCGCGACGATGAAGGAGTCCCACAGCGGCGGGTCAGAGTAGCCGGAGAGGAGATTGAAGAAGGCAGAAGCATCGCTGCCGAACTGGTCATTGCAGGTGAATACGCCGAGATCCGTATAGAGCTTGGCTGTGGATGCATTGTAGTTGCCGGTCGCGACATGGACATAGCGGCGGATGCCGTCCTTTTCGCGGCGGATGACGAGCGTACACTTCGAGTGTGTCTTGAGCCCGACAAGGCCGTAGATGACATGTGCGCCTGCTTTTTCAAGACGGCGGGCCATCAGGATGTTATTCGCTTCATCGAAGCGCGCCTTGACTTCCATGAGGACAGTGACCTGCTTGCCGTTCTGCGCTGCTTTTTCGAGCGCCTGAATGATCGGCGAGGAAGAAGCCACGCGGTACAGGGTCTGCTTGATGGCAAGGACATCGGGGTCAGCTGCTGCAGAAGCGACGAAATTGACGACAGAGTCTTCAAAGGATTCATAGGGCAGATGCACGAGGAGATCTTTCTCACGGATCATCTCGAAAATATTCTTTCGACCATCCTTTTCGAGCTGGATCATGGACCATGGGCGATGCGGATGCGCTTCCGGATAGCGGAGACGGTCGTAGCCCTTGATGCCGCAGAAGGAAAAGAACATCGTCATATCGAGCGGGCCGTCGATCTCATACAGATCCTCCTTCGCGAGATGCATCTCCTGCGTCATGAAGCGCTGCATGAAGCGGCTGGTGCCTGCTTCGAATTCGATACGCACGGCCTCCCCGCGCTGGCGTTTTTTCAGCTGGCGCTCCACCTCGACGACGAGATCCTGCGCATCTTCTTCGTCGATCGCAAGATCCGCGTCACGCGTGATGCGGAAAGGATGTGCCTCCAAGAGGTCGTAGCCGATAAAGAAACGGGAAGCAAAGTGACGGATGACCTGTTCCAAGAGGACGAAGTCGTGGCGTCCCTTCTTTTCCGGATCATCCGGCAGGCGGACGATACGAGGGAGCAACGACGGCACCGGCACGATCGCCGTCTTCACATCGATATCATTTTCCTCATCCAGCGAAAGGTCACGCTCATTTCTTTCGAGCAGCATCGCGATATTGAGGCTCTTCGAAGCGAGGAACGGGAACGGATGCGAGGAGTCGACGGCCATCGGCGTGACGACTGGGAATACCTGCCGTTCGAAATAGTCCTCCATCCATTTTTTCTGCGCTTCTGTCGCATCTTCCGGATGGATGAAATAGAGCCCTTCCGTGCGAAGCTCAGACAGGAGCATATGGAGGAAACGATACTGGCGTGCGACGAGCTTCTGGCAGATGTCGGAGATCTGCTCAAGCTGCTCCTCCGGCGTCATATGGGCGATGTCACGGCGCTTCACGCCATTTTCCTTCTGGTGCTTCAGCCCCGCCACGCGGATCATGAAGAATTCATCCAGATTCGAACTCGTGATCGCCAGGAATTTCAATTTTTCCAGCAGGGGATTGTTCGGATCCACCGCCTCCTGCAGTACGCGGCGATTGAACTGCAGCCACGACAGCTCGCGGTTCAGATAATAATGCTGATGTCTATCCTGCACGTCCATAGTTACCTCCGCTCCAATTTGGCTTCCATGCCAAATACCGTTTCAAACATTGTTTTTTCTTTATTGAACAGCCATGTCTCCAGGGCCGTATCCTCACTCGATTCATACTCGATGACAAGCGCATCCCCCGAGATATGGGCCGAAAGATCTTTCAGCTTCTGCTTCCTCGACATATCCATCGCACGGACCAGACGGAAGATGGCTATCAGCTTCAGCGCCGTCATCTTCGACTCATCCGACAGGATACGGAATGGCTCATCGTCATCATTCGGGATCCCCTTGTGATCATAGTAGACGATACAAGCCACGATATCCTTCTCGCGGTCGGAGATCCCGAAAATATCCGTCCCGCGGACCATATTCCACGCCTGCATGGACGAGCCCAAAAGATTCACATACTTCCCGATCTGGTACAGGATGATCGCCATACGGAGCAGGAATTCATCACGGTCATTGAGCCCATTTCCGCGGTCAAAGGCCTGAACGATCACTTTGCTGTAGAGCTCCATCGCCTTCGCATGCACCGGTTCATAGTAATAGTCCGCCGCGATCGAGCGCGTCAGCTCCAGATTCTGCGCGCGCATGTAGGAAAGCGCCGGATCATTCGTCTTCTGCGCCCCGTAGAAGAGCGATGCCGAGCGCACGAAGGTCATCCCCATCATGACCACATGCTTCACAGGGATCGCATTCAGGATCTCCTGATAAATATGCAGCGTCGGCGAGACAGTGAGCGCCCATGCCTCACTGATGTGATACTTCTGCATGATCATCGAAGTGGAGAATTTTCCCACCTCGTCATACACCTTGCCGAATTCCTGAGGCTTCACCTCGGCGATATCCCGCTGGTCAAGGTCATGGTGCAAGAGCATCGCGACGATCCTCGCCTCACGGCCCGAGAGAACGACCGTATCGATGTCATACTTTCTGATCGATACCCAGAGCGGCTCCATGATCGCATGGATGTACTCCGCCAGCGCTTCCGGGAAATAGCGCGACTCGCGCTGGTTCGTCGTGAACGTCTCCAAAAGCCGCAGCGTCCCGATGTGTACATTGTGCTGGTAGCAAAGCGAACCCTTCTCCCACACCGTCAGCCCCACGCACCCCGACGTGATGTCGACGAAGAGGAAATTCTTCCCCAGACGCTCATTCGCCGCCCGGTTATACTGCTTCAGCTGGTACGAAAGGCCGAAATGCTTGAAATAGATCTCCTGCGGCATGTCCACAACCTGCACATTGAATCCCGTCTTGACACGGATCAGATCCAGGATCGAGCGGCAGTTATCCGCCTCACGGAAAACCGCTGTCGCATACGCCGCATATACCTTCACCTGATAATCCGACAACAGCTGCTTCAAGCCATTCAGCATGCGGCAGAGCTTCCGGATCGAAGCGAAAGACAGATTCTTATGATTGAATACCTCTTCCCCAAAGTTCGTATCCTTCCTCACGGACTCGATGACACGGACTTCATTGACATTCTTGTACTCCACGATGCGAAGAGACAGATTCGACGAGCCGATGTGAATGATACCGTAAATGAGCTGCTTTTGTTCCGACATAAGTGGCCCTCCTTTTATAAACAGCGGGTATCTTGTAATCCCATATATCCGTAAAAATGAAACGTAAAAGTTAGGAGTTATGAGTGAGGAGTGGTGGTGCGGCGCAGAAAATAATGAGCGCCGCGGAGTTTTGATAGCACTTCGCGCCGCCGTCATCTCGAGCGTAGCCGAGAGATCTTCCTTGCAGAACGATCAGTGTACCAATTGCGCTATTTCAATCACCGCTTGCTCCTAATCCCCAACCCCTAATCCCTAGCCGCCACCTTCATTTCTCATTTAAGCGAAGCGTCAGCGTTAGCCCGCGGGGCGTACCGGGCTGGTGCGCGATGAAACAGACCACACGCAGAAGCATACCTTTTAATGATAGCCCACTCCCGTAAAAAGCACGTAAACAGCGGGCAAAGTTTCTCTTTATAATTATACCATGACTTATATGCATAGCGGAGCACAGGGAGCCCTTCCCGTTAAAGGAAATTCTGATAGTATGGTATGGAAAAAACGTAGAATCACGAAATTATATATAAAAGTGTGATTTCTATCACACTTTTATATATAATTTCGTGATGCATGGCAAATAGCACGCAAAAAGAGGGGAGCCGGTCAGGCTTCCCTCTTTGGAATTTCATTTTTCTCAAAATCGTACTTGTTTATCACAGTACCTCAAGCGACAATACCAAAATATATCTGCTAAGGCCTCACTGCCACGAGAGCTTACTACCATCTACCAGACGAAGTTTCTGCGACGAGGAGCTTCCGCTGCCGGTTCCGCCACTTGAACCAGAACCGCCCGTAGGAAATCCAAACTCTTCGAAAACAAACGAACCATGGTTAGACTGAAGCATTAAGTCATGCGTTAAAATAGTGCCTCTGAATGTTCCATTTTCGAAATTGAGCGGCGTATTGTTTGCATATGGCGTATACAATACGCCACGAAAATCGTGACCATTTCCATTAAAATGGATTTCAGTCGGCCGCTCGAGATTCTTTTCCGGAAGGCAAAAAATAATGGGGCGCTTGATATTCTCTTGCAAATTGATATTCACTAAGTCGAAAACACCTTTGAGATAAACATAAACAGGCTCATTTTGATCTCCATCCAGATTTTTAAGATCCAGCGAAAAATTTTTGATCCTCGGTTCCCCGGTTAGAAGAATCCTATTGGACTTCGTTCCATTGTAATCGCCATTCGGCAAAGAATAATTCTGCTCTCCTTTAGGCGGCGTAAAATAATTGGCAGAATCCGAAAACATTTTTTCAATAGCATCATTAGTCTTTTGACAAAATGCCGTAAAATCACTCTCGTTGCCCTTCTCCATAGGACTATAAAGACCTTTTTGAACGGCATCATTTCTTGGCAAATTTCTAGCTTCTCCGGTAAAGAACTTTTGGAATTCCGGCTTATTGTAATTGGCATTATAAAAATCCTGATTATAGCAAACCACATGCCCATCATAAGTCGAAGCTATCGGATTGTTATTGCCATTGACCCAACCCCATTGCGTCATGTGACCATCCGTACCATTATTATTGTTAAATGTTCCGGACATGCTCCCGCTAAAAGAAGCCAGGCTATCGAATTTCAACTGCTCATTCGATTTCGTCGGAATCACTGCCACCGCTTCTGCCTCAATATTAAATAGGTCTTCTTTAATGCCCACAAATTTGATAAACGTCGTAGGTATCGACTCCTGAAGAAGGACGCGATAATACGATACACCATCCACCGTCTTCGCCTGGGGCAGCTTTTGGAATGATGCTCTCCCATTCCCCCAATTCACTTTCGCATAAGTTGCCGCCTGCGCATCTGCCTTTGGATGACTATCGACAGTCTCTTGATTCATAGCAAAAGCAGCGGCACCAGCCAGAGCCGCCGCGTCCGCCGCCTTCTGCAGGCGCGCGTGACGGGCAAAGCCATTCCCGAGGTCCACCGCGAGCCCCGCGCAGCCGAAAAGGATCGGGATCAATATCGCAAAAAATACCAAGTACGCCCCGCGCTCATTCTTGAGCGAGGAAAGCAGTCGATCAAAAAAAGTCATAGTATCACCTCATAGAAGCCAAGAGTGGGACGTGAAGGTGCAGCACATAGCCATGAAAAGCAGCGTGAGATTTTATGCCCATACCACAAATGATCGTATATAAAGAAGAGGAGGGAATCGCCGTTCTTCCTCCGGAATGTACGAAATCTATCCATAAGCCCATGATCCGCAATGCCAGCGGATCATATTCGCATTTAGTATACCATAGTCTCCGCAAAGATTTAAAATGAAAAATGCATGCAAAAACGCCCGCCGGACGGCGGACGTTTTCATTGATCAGAGGAATTGGTGACTAAGGATAGCGACTAGCGCGCGGAATGCTGGCATCGCCGTTTACAAAAATCGATGCAGAGCGTCGCTCCGCCTAAGCCTTTCCCGCATGGGGAAGGCAAATTAGTAGCGGCTACGCCGCCATTTTGGCTGACGGTATTCCCGTATCGTCAGCCTTCCCCTCGAGGGAAAGGCGATTCCTGCTCAGCGGCGAAGCCGCCACCTTCATTCCTAATTCCTCATTTAATTTCCTTCCAGTCTCGCTACGCCGAGCGGCGGGCTTTCAAGGAAGGTGACTTTCGGATTTCTCTGGGCAAGCCAGCCGGCCTGCCATGCATTCGGCAGGAGGTAGACAGGACGCTCGCGGCGGTCATAGACGACCATTGCATTGTCGATGCCAATAAGCTCTTCCGGCGGGACATCCCCCTCCGTCCAGCGGGCTGCGGTGTAGGAGAGCGGTTCCAGATTCACATGGACATTATATTCATTTTCCAGCCGGTACTTCATGACTTCGAACTGCAGCTGGCCGACAGCGCCGATGATGAAAGACT
>ERZ1106978.1839-NODE-1839-length-11153-cov-3.310056_pt1 | contig 11153 bp, 10 predicted proteins | sample MGYA00403689_ERZ1106978 | MGnify/ENA primary metagenome ERZ1106978 (study PRJEB35170, sample SAMEA104062434) | human gut metagenome | biome: human gut; feature: human-associated habitat; material: faeces | place: Denmark | collected 2012-08-02 ...
CTTTCACACTTTTCTTCCCTCCGAAACTTTCGGCTTGGCAGTTTTTTGACAGTCTTACTCCGGGCAAAGCCCGGAATATCACTTTCTTTTCCGCGGGCACAGCGAACGTCGGATTTTGTCACCAAAAACCAGTATACCCGTTTTCGGATCGTACAAAAAGAAGGCAGCACAAGTTTTGCACTGCCTTTTTTCTTATGAAGCCTCTCCCGTAGCCCGGATTTTTGATGATTCAATTCGCTCAGGATCAATCTTTTTCGCTCACAAAAGCTCTGCCAGCGTTTCCAGCGCGGCCGGAAGGCGCTCCGTTGGCATGCAGGCATAGTTCACGATCGCGCAGCCGCTGTTTTTCCCGTCGCTGCGGTAGTCGCTGAGGAAGCGCAGCGAAAGCCCGCACTCCGCGGCACTCCGCTTCAGCTCGGCATCGGAGCGGGACGTCGCCAGCCGCAGCAGAAAGTGTGTCCCGGCGTTTTCCTCGATGATCTCGCAGCGCTGCGCCAGAGAGCTGGCCGCAATGGCTGCGAGGATGGCCGCGCGCTTCTCGCGGAAGCGCTTGCGCAGGCGGTTCAGGTGGCGCTCATAGTCGCCGGAGGCAATGAAGCGCGCCAGCGTGAACTGCTCGAAGCTCGGCACGGCGCAGGCGTAAAAGCCGAGCTGCGTGCGCAGCCGCTCCATGAGCCGCGGCGGCAGGCAGAGGTAAGCGATGCGCAGTGAGGGCGCGATGGTCTGGGAAAATGTGCTCAGGTACAGCACCCGGCCCTGCCCGTCCAGACTGAACAGCGGCGGCACGGGCAGTCCCGTGTGGCGCAGCTCGCTGTCGTAGTCGTCCTCGATGATATAGCGCTCCGGGACCTCTGCGGCCCACGCCAGCAGCGCATTGCGGCGGCGGATAGGCATGACGATGCCCGTGGGATAGTGGTGCGCCGGGGAAATATGGGCGATCTGCGCGCCGCTGGCCCGCAGCGCTTCCACGGACAGGCCCTCGCTGTCAAGGCCGATGGGGCAGACGGTCACATCGTTCGCCGCGTAGATGCCGGAAATTTTGCGGTAGCCGGGGTCCTCGACGGCATAGCGCAGCCTCCGCCCAAGCAGCTGCACGATGAGGCCATAAAGGTACTCCGTGCCCGCGCCGATGAAGATCTGCTCCGGCGAGACGCGCAGGCCGCGCGCCTGCTCCAGATGGGCCGCAATAGCCGCGCGCAGCTCCGGCGCTCCGGCGAAGTCGACCGGCTGCATCAGGCGCTTGTCCGCGATGACCTCGCGCATCGTCCGCACCCAGACGGAGGCTGGGAACGGCACATCCTCGCCCGTGCCGCCGCTGAGGTCGAACAGCGGCTCCGGCGCGGACGGCTGCGGCAGGGACGGCATATGCGGCGGCTGCACGGGAGCGCTACTGCCGATGGCACAGACATACACGCCGCTGCGCGGGCGCGCCTCGGCATAGCCCTCGGCCAGCAGCTGGGCATAGGCACTCTCCACCGTGACGACGCTCACGCCCAGATGGGCGGCCAGCACGCGCTTGGACGGCAGGCGGGACCCGGCAGGCAGCCGTCCGGCGGCAATATCGTCGCGGATGCTCTGGTACAGCTGCTCATAGAGCGGATGGCCGGGCGTTTTTTTCAGGGTGTAGGTCAGCATGGCAGTGCCTCCATCTGGTCTGGTTAAAAAATTCTGTTTTGGGGCTTTTCATCAGTCCAATTTACAGTATAATAGGTTTCACCATGAAAAGCAAGAGAGGAAACCCATTATGAAACAGACAAAGCTCCGCACCCTGATCCTGGCCGCCATGTTCGCCGCGCTGACCTGTGTGGCCACGATGATCATCCACATTCCCTCGCCGATCGGCGGCTACTTCAACCTCGGCGACTGCATGGTGCTGCTCAGTGCCTTCGTGCTCGGCCCGGTCTGGGGCACAGCGGCAGGCGGCATCGGCTCCGCGCTGGCCGACGTCATCTGCGGCTATTTCATCTACGCTCCCGGCACACTGGTCATCAAGGCTCTGATGGCGCTCGCCGCCGCCCTGATCTTCCGCGCCTCCGCAAAGAACGGCAGCCGGTTCGGCAAGACCTTCTCCGGTTCTCTGCTCGGCTCCGTCGCAGCGGAGATCATCATGGTCGTCGGCTATTTCCTGTATGAGCTGCCGCTGTTCGGCTATGCACCCAGTCTGGAATCCGCCGTCACAACGAACCTGCCGCAGGCAGCCGTCGGCCTTGTAGCCGGTATGGCGCTGTTCACGCTGCTCGACCGCACGCATCTTGCGGCCCGTATGAAAGGAGAACCCATCCATGCTTGAGGATATCTGCAGACAGGCCGAACAGGCCGCAGAAGAACTGATTGAAAAAGCAAAGCTGCATCCCGGTCAGATCGTCGTGATCGGCTGCTCCACGAGCGAGATCTGCGGCAGCCGCATCGGCTCGGACTCCCGTCCGGAGGTCGCCGAACAGGTCTTTGCCGTCCTGCACCGCGTGCTCATGGCCCACGGCCTGTATCTGGCCGCGCAGTGCTGCGAACACCTGAACCGCGCCATCATCATCGAGCGCGAGGCCGTCCCCGGCGCAGACATTGTGAATGTCGTCCCGCAGCCGAAGGCGGGCGGCTCGTTCGCCACGGCCGCTTACCACGCCTTCCGCGATCCTGTCGCCGTGGAGAGCATTCGTGCCGATGCCGGGCTGGATATCGGCGGAACGCTCATTGGCATGCACCTGAAGCAGGTCGCCGTGCCCGTCCGCCTGCAGCTCGATCACATCGGCAGTGCCATCCTGCTGGCTGCCCGCGTCCGCCCGAAGTTCATCGGCGGTGTCCGCGCCGTCTACGATCAGGACTTGCTGTAAAAAAGAGAAAAATCAAGGCCTGTTCCGCGAATTGTGGAACAGGCCTGTTTTTATGCCTCCTGCGGGCGGACATGGATATGATAATCGATATGTCCGGCCGTTTCGTTTTCAATGGCAACGGAATACGAGACGTCCATCTCTCCGCCCGCGTCCGTCAGGGTGTTTTCGAGGCGGTCGGTCAGGACCGTGATCATCAGTGCACCGAAGCCCATGTCATACAGGGAGCGGTCCTCATGCCCCAGCTCGAACACCATCTGCGACTCCAGCGTGCCGCTGCGCTGCAGGGTGATGCGCGCAGGCTCCACGCGGAACACGGTCGTTGTACCCTCCATGCCCGTCAGCTCGCTCTCCTCGTAGGACAGCAGCAGAATGTCGCCCTCGCGTTCGAGCGTGCCCTCCGTCACAAGGCTCGTCTTCTCCGGCTCGTCCGTGCCGAAGCGCTGTGAGCCGGTGATGGTCAGAACAACCTTCATCTCAGTCCTCCAGCGCCAGCTCGATCAGATTGTCCAGCAGCTCGGGATAGGGAATGCCGCTGGCCTCAAACAGCTTGGGATACATGGAGATGGACGTGAAGCCGGGCAGGGTGTTGATCTCGTTGAAGACGATCTCCTGCCCTTCATAGGTCACGAAGAAGTCTACGCGGGACAGGCCGCGGCAGCCCATGGCCTCATAGATGCGGATGGCGTTGTCGCGCACGCGCTCTGAGACCTCCTCCGGGATGCGCGCCGGGATATAGAGCTGGGCGCAGTCGGAGATATATTTGGCGTCGTAGTCATAGAATTCCGTGCCGGAGTCGATCTCGCCGCAGACGGAGGCGGCCGGACCGGCATTGCCGAGCACGGCGACCTCGACCTCGCGGCCGTTGATGAACTCTTCCACAAGGATCTTGCTGTCGTATTTTGACGCATTCGTCAGCGCCGCCAGCAGCGCCTCGCGGTTTTTGGCCTTGCTCACGCCGACAGACGAGCCCGTTCCGGCGGGCTTGATGAACACGGGATAGGAGAATGCCTTTTCCACGCCGTCCAGCACGGCCTCGGGATTATTTGCCAGCTCGCGCGCCGTGACGAGCCGCCACGCCGCCTGCCGGATCCCGGCGCGATCAGCGACGAGCTTCGTCAGCGTCTTGTCCATGCAGGTAGCGGAGGCCGCCACGCCCGGTCCGACATAGGGCAGACCGGCCAGCTGCAGCAGGCCCTGAATGGAACCGTCCTCGCCGTTTTCGCCGTGCAGGACAGGGAAAACGACGTCGATGCGCTCACGCACAACGCAGTCGCCCTCAAAATTCAGCAGGCCCTGCCCGCGCACCGGTGAGATCGCCGCGCGGCGGTTCTCCGGGCAATGCTGCCACTCGCCCGTCGGCAGCTTGCTGTAGTCCCTGCCGCCGTACAGGATCCATTCGCCGGTCTTGGTGATGCCGACCGGAAAGATGTTATATTTTTCCTTGTCGAGGTTGTTCAGCACGGACTCCGCAGAACGCAGCGAGACCTCATGCTCCGGGGACACGCCGCCGAACAGCACACAAACACTCAGTTTTTTCACGTTTTGCTCCTCCATCAGGATTCCGGCAGTACCGCACGATCCGGCGAGGGCCGAAGGGGAATGATGCGGTGTTGCCTTCGTTTCAAGTCATTATATCATATGCCATCCGGCCGATAAAAACAAGTGGTATTTTCCATTTTTTCTTTGTTTTCCTGTGGAAAAAATCGGGCAAAGCCGCTATAATGGTCTGGAAAGGAAGGTGAGGCTGCGATGACCGTAGATCTGACCTCTGCAGAGTTCCGCCAGCTTCTGGACATGGTCTATATCGGCAACTGGGTGCTGAACTCTGCCCGCGGAGACGACCGCATCACGGAGTACGACCGGATCGAAAGCAAAATTTTCGGCCTGTGCAGCGGTACGCCGCTGTCCGCGCTCGTGGAAAAGCGGCTCGGCATCTCGTTCCCGTCGCGGGCCTTTGAGGACGGCGGCATCCACGAGGCCATTGCATACTATGAAGACGCCGTATTTTTTGACATCCTCGCAGAGGAGCTGGCGCGCCGCGATCTCGGCTATCCGGATTCCGGCATGTATAACGAGCTGAACGAACGGATGCAGAAATATCTGGCCGAATTCGACGCCAACGGCGTGGAAAACGTCACGGTCGACGGGATCGACTGAGTGAAGCGCAAAGGGGCCGCCCTGGGGCGGTCCCTTTTTGTATCGTTTTGGGACGCGTTTCCGCACCGCACTCCCCGACCGCACAGGTCTCCAGATTTGTCATTGCGAGGAGGCGCAGCCGACGTGGCAATCTCGCAGAACATGGTCAGATAACAAGCAGCCTTCGGCGAATTCGCAGGCTGTTGCCCGAGATCGCCGCGGCCCCCTTGGGGCCTTGCAATGACAATTCTGGAAGCCTTATACCGCAAAAAAGCTGCCCCGCCGGAGCGGGGCAGCTGGAACGCATCTATCTGCCGTTTAGTGCGTGAGGAACAGCATCAGGAGGAACAGGATCGTGATGACCCAGGTGCCGACCTTGACTTCACGGATCTTGCCGGTGAAGATACGGATGAGCACATAGGAGATCAGGCCGAACGCGATGCCGTAGGAGATGTTGTAGGTGAAGGGCATCATCGCCATCGTGAGGAACGAGGGCAGAGCAACGGACGGATCCATCCAGTCGAGGTCCTTGACGCAGTTGATCATCAGAACGCCGACATAGATGAGGGCCGCAGCGGTGGCCGCCGTCGGGATGAGAGAGGCGATGGGGCTGAGGAACATGGCGATGAAGAAGAGCGCAGCAGTCGCCATGGCCGCAAGGCCGGTTCTGCCGCCCTCTGCAACACCGGCAGAGGACTCGACGAACGTCGTGACCGTGGAGGTGCCGCAGATCGCACCGGTGGTGGTGGCGATGGCGTCGGCCAGCATGGCCTTGTCCATGTTGGGGACCTCGCCGTTCGGCAGCAGCATGTTGCCGCGGGCGCAGGCGCCGTACAGCGTGCCGAGGGTATCGAACATATCGACCATGCAGAAGGCCAGGGACGTCGTGATGAAGACGACGACCAGGTCTGCCGTGCCATGGGCGCTGACATAGGCGCTGAAGTCGAAGCCTTCCGTGAAGACCTTGCCGAAGGCCATCTCGCCGAAATCGCGGAACGGGCCGACGAAGTCGATCTTCAGCGTGGAGCTGAGGTCGCCATAGAAGCCGGGAACGGTCAGGCCGAGCACATAATACAGGGCTGCGCCGCCGAGGATGCCCCACAGGACCGCGCCGCGCACGCCCTTCTTGGACAGGACGGCGATGAGCACAAGGGCCAGAACGGTGACGATCATGGGCATGACGGTCGCCCAGCTGACATTGGCATTGTTGAACAGGTTGAAGGAGCCGAGGGTAACGCCGGTGCTGGCATCCTTCGCGACGAGGCCGACATTCTGCAGGCCGAGGAACGCGATGAACAGGCCAATGCCTGCGGGGATGGCCTTGCGGACGGCGTCGGGGATGGCGGTGAATATCTTCTTGCGCAGGCCGGTGATGGTCAGCAGAATGAAGATGAGGCCGTCAACGAGAACGAACACAAGGGCGTTGGCGTAGGTGAAGCCGAAGCCGACGCAGACGGTATAAACGAAGAAGGCGTTCAGGCCCATGCCGGAGGCCTGTGCGAGCGGCAGATTCGACAGCAGTCCGATGAGGACGGAGCCGATGACCGCCGAGATCGCGGTGGCAATGTAGATGGCGCCGTAGCTGACGCCGAGGACGTTCGTTCCGTCGCTGAACGGATTGGCGAACATGTTGGCGTTGACCATGAGGATGTAAGCCATGGCCATGAACGTGGTCAGACCTGCCAGGATCTCAGTTCTGACGGTGGTGCCGTGTTTTTTCAGTCCAAAAAACTTTTCCATAAGTACCTCCCGTTTGTTTTTGCCGGTTCTGCCTGGGCCGGCGGTTCCGTAAGAGACCTGCGCGGAGCGGCATCTCCCGCAGGCTCCCATTGCTGTTATCATATCAGATTCTTTGCAGAAGTGCAATGGATTTTCCACAATTTGGTGTAGAAAAATACAGGTCCAAATTGTGCAGATTTCATAAAAAAGTTTTTATGCCCTAAATATAATTTTATAGCGCTCGCGAGTCCCCTGGTGATTTTAGAATATAAATCCTGTTATAAATTATTTATCGACTTGTTTTTGCGCGAAAAGATACCCCTCCGGAAGAGAAGTCTCCTCCGGAGGGGTGTCTGGCAGGATAGTTATGCAGTGCGGTGTGCCTGCTCCAGTACGGCGGCCACGCGCGCGGACTGCTCCGCCATGCGGTCGAAGAATGCCGTGTCGTGCTGCACGATGGCATCGCGGAAGCGGGCAAATTCATAGACCATGCGGTTCTCGGCCTGCGGCAGCGCCACGTCGACCGGCGCACCGTTCAGCTCTGCCGTGCAGCCGCCGAAGGCGTTGATGGGCCCGTCCTCCGCAAACCAGCCGTTCTCGCCCGTGATGCGGCAGCCGCTGCCGAGGTCGGCGTTTTTCGCCGTGAGGATCTCGCACGTCAGGGACGGATACGTCAGCGTCAGGCGTCCGGCCAGATCGATGCCGTTCGGGCCGAGCTCCGCCAGATACCGGACGTCCTGCGGCGCGCCGAACAGGTCGACGGCCATATGCACGCAGTAAACGCCCATATCGTTGAGCGCACCGGCCTGCATGGCAGGGTTGAAAATATTCGGGTTCTCGCCGCGCAGATAGGCATCGTAGCGCGAGGAATACTGCGCATAGGTGATGTGCGCCTGCTCGATGCGCCCGAGCTTTGGCAGCAGCAGGCGGCAGGCCTCGTACTGCGGCATGAACAGCGTCGTGATGGCCTCAAAGAAGTACACGCCGTTTGCGCGCGCGGCGTCAATGAGCCGCTGCACGTCGCCGCGAGTCACGGCGGCGGGCTTTTCTACGATGACGTGCTTGCCGTGCTGCAGCGCGGCAAGGGCCTGCTCCACATGGAAGCGGTTCGGCGAGGCGATGTCGATGAGGTCAAGGTCGCTGCGCTCCAGCATGGCGGCATAGTCCGTGCAGTGCTCCGGCACGCCCATCTCCGCCGCGAAGGCGCGGCCCTGCTCCTCGGTGCGGGAATAGACCACGCGGCACTCCATGCCGTCCGTCAGACGGATGGCCTCCTGAATGGTCCGCATGATCGAGCTTGTCCCGACGGTACCCACTCGCAGCATATCAGTTCTCTCCTTCCAGCCCAAACAGGGCAGCAGCATTGTCATAGAGGATCTTCCGCTCCGTCTCCGGCGCAAGGCGCATGCCGCGCAGACGCGCCAGCTCGTGCTGCGGATCCCACATGGGGTAATCCGTGCCGAACAGCACACGGTCCGCACCGTAGGCGTCGATGAGCGCGCGCCCGGCGGCGACGTCCATGGCGAAGAACGACGACGAGCAGTCGACCCAGAGGTTTTCAAAGCGTCCGGCAAGCTGCCGCGCGGCCTCCTGCCAGATCGTATAGCCGCCGAAATGCGCGCCGATGACCGTCAGGCGCGGGAAGCGCCGCAGCAGCGGGATAAGGCGGTTTGGGTTGGAGAAGTCATAGCGGCTGTCTCCCGTGTGGAGGAGCAGGGGCAGCACGCCCTCGCACTGCTCCGCCAGCGCAAAGCAGCGCGGATCGTCGAGGCGGAAGCCCTGGATGTCCGGATGCAGCTTCACGCCGTGCAGGCCCAGAGCGCGCAGGTGGGCGATATCCTCCTCCAGCGTCGGCGAATCGGGGTGCAGCGCACCGAAGCCGTACAGGCGGTCCGGGAACTGCGCGACCTCGCGGGCGATGAACTCGTTGATATGCTGCACCTGATCCGGCCGCGTCGCTACGGACTGCACAAGAAATTTGGTAATGCCGCCGCCGTGCGCGAACAGCGTCTGCACCGTGCCGTCGAGCGTCTCGCCGGTGTAGTTATAGAAGGCCGCCGTGGTCTGGGCGGCCTTGCGGGCGATCTTTGCCGGGTAAATGTGGCAGTGGGCGTCAAAAACCTTCATCACAGGCGCTCCAGCACCGCCACGAGATACTCCCACGTCCGCGCCGTCGAGGCGATGTCGAGCCTCTCGCGCGACGTGTGGATGTCATGCATCTGCGGGCCGAACGAGACGGCGTCCAGACCGGGCAGGCGGTCGGAGAAAATACCGCACTCCAGACCGGCATGGATAGCCTCCACGACCGGCTTGCGGCCGTACTGGGCCTCGAAAACCTCGACCATGACCTCGCGCAGGCGGGAATCCTTCTGGTACTCCCATGCAGGGTACTCGCCAGTCTCGCTGTAGCTGCCGCCGAAGCGGGCCGCCAGCGCCTTGAGCTGATCGATGAGGCCGAACTTCTCGCGGTTCACGGAGCTGCGCACCGAGAACGTCAGGCGCACGGCATCGGCGTCCGTCGTCAGGATGCCAAGGTTCAGGGAGGTCTGCACAAGGCCGGGGATGTCGCTGCTCATGGCCTGCACACCGTTCGGCACGGCGTTCAGAAGGCCAAGCACGGCCTCGCTCTCGGCCAGCATCTCGCCCGCCTCGGCAGGCTCGCAGTAGAATTCCGCATGCTGCTCCGTCTCCGGCAGGGCGGCTTTGGCCGCATTCGCTGCAAACAGCGCAGCAAAATCGTCCGCCTCGCTGACAACGATGGCCTCGGACGCACGCGGGATGGCATTGTCCTTGCTGCCGCCCGCGATGGAGCACAGCGTGACGGGCAGGCCCTGCAGCGCCGCCGCAAGGACCTTGTTGGCATTGGCGCGGCCCTTGTTGATCTCCACGCCGCTGTGGCCGCCGGTCAGGCCGCGCACACCGACACGCCAAGCCTTCCCCTGCGCAGGAACACGCTTGACGGGAACGGTCAGACAGGACGTCGCGCCTCCGGCGCAGCTGACGGTCAGGATGCCCTCGTCCTCAGAGTCGATGTTCAGCAGCACACGGCCCTGCAGGCCGCTCATATCGAGGGCTGCCGCGCCGAGCATGCCGATCTCCTCGTCGACGGTAAACACCGCCTCGAGCGGCGGGTGCTTCAGCTCGCTTGAGTCCAGCACCGCCAGCGCATAGGCCACGGCGATGCCGTCGTCGCCGCCGAGCGTCGTGCCGTCGGCAAAAATATAGGTGTCGTCATGGCGCAGGCGCAGGCCGTCCTTCGAAAAATCGATGTCGCAGTCCGCATCCTTCTCGCAGACCATGTCGAGGTGGCCCTGCAGGATCACGGTGGGATGGTCCTCATAGCCGGGGCTGGCCGACTTGCGGATGATGACGTTGTTCGACCCGTCCTGCTGCCAGCTCAGGCCGCGCTCCTGCGCGAAGCGGACGCAGTAGTCCGAGATCGCCTTCGTGTCGCGCGAGCCGTGCGGGATGGCGCACAGCGTCTCAAAAAAGCCCAACGCAGCCGCAGGCTGAAGTCCTTCTAAAACACGCATAACAATAGCCTCCTTTTTTGCTCATCATAGCACATTTTTCGGATATTGTCCACGGGTCAGACACGCAGAATTTCGGTTTCGTTGGCATTCCAACAGACTTTCCGCCTGCATTTGTTAAAATAGATGCGAACAGGAGGGAATGCCATGATTCTGGAAGGATGTCAGGGGAAGCCCCGCACGCCCGAAATTTTGGAGAAGGTCTGCCCGCAGTGCGGCAGCGAGATCGAGCTGTTCACCTGCGACACGCAGGCCGTGTGCGAGCACTGCGGCTTTGTGGTCTATAACGACACGCTCAGCTGCGTGCAGTGGTGCAAATATGCCCGCCAGTGCGTGGGCGACGCAATGTATGAGCAGATGATGGCCATTGCCGAACGGCAGAAAGCCAACCGAAAGTTACGCAAATCGGAGGATAACACCCATGATCAGACGGATCATTGAAATCGACGAAGAACGCTGCACCGGCTGCGGCCTGTGCGCGAAGGCCTGCCACGAGGGCGCCATCGCCATGGTGAACGGCAAGGCGACGCTGGCCCGCGAGCATTTCTGCGACGGGCTCGGCGACTGCCTGCCCGCCTGCCCGGCCGATGCCATCCGCTTTGTGGAGCGCGAGGCCCCTGCCTATGACGAGGCCGCCGTGCAGGCCGCCAAGGCGGCGCAGTCCCCGGCGGGCGGCTGCCCCGGCGCGCAGGCCATGCGCTTCACCCCGTCCGCCGCACCCGCGCAGGACGGCGCGGCGTCCGCCCTGCAGAACTGGCCCGTGCAGATCAGGCTGCTGAGCACCTCGGCCCCCTATCTGCAGGGCGCGGACCTTGTCATTGCCGCGGACTGCACGGCGTTTTCCTGCGCGCAGTTCCACAGCCGCTATCTTGCCGGGCGCATCGCTCCAAAGCTGGCGCTGTTTCTGGCCATTCTGCTCCGACTCGTAGATCGGAAGAGC
>ERZ1106978.1841-NODE-1841-length-11149-cov-4.505498_pt1 | contig 11149 bp, 7 predicted proteins | sample MGYA00403689_ERZ1106978 | MGnify/ENA primary metagenome ERZ1106978 (study PRJEB35170, sample SAMEA104062434) | human gut metagenome | biome: human gut; feature: human-associated habitat; material: faeces | place: Denmark | collected 2012-08-02 ...
TGGAAGACGGACGTCATATTACATTCTTGGATACTCCGGGTCACGAGGCATTTACGGCTATGCGTGCCCGCGGAGCTCAAATGACCGATATCGCCATTATTATCGTCGCTGCCGACGACAATGTAATGCCCCAAACTGTGGAGGCCATCAATCATGCTTCGGCAGCCGGTGTTCCCATTGTGTTCGCTATCAATAAGATCGATAAGCCGAATGCCAATCCTGACAAGATTAAAGAGGAGTTGGCTAATATGAACTACCTCGTAGAAGATTGGGGCGGTAAATATCAGTCGCAGGAGATTTCGGCTAAAAAAGGAACCGGAGTACATGAATTGATGGAAAAGGTTTTGTTGGAGGCCGAATTGCTCGACTTAAAAGCGAATCCCAACCGGAGGGCTACCGGTTCGATTATCGAGTCCACATTGGATAAAGGGCGTGGATATGTTGCTACCGTATTGGTGCAAAACGGGACTTTGCATAAAGGCGATGTCGTGTTGGCGGGAACCAATCACGGAAAGGTAAAAGCTATGTTCAACGAAAGAAATGCCCGTATCGAAGTTGCCGGTCCGTCGGCTCCCGTTCAGATTCTCGGTTTGAACGGTGCTCCTCAGGCAGGTGATGTGTTCCATGTGATGGATACGGAGCAAGAGGCACGCGAGATTGCCAATAAACGCGAACAATTGCAGCGCGAATTGGGCTTGCGTACTCACAAGTTATTGACTCTCGACGATATAGGTCGTCGTATAGCTGTCGGCAATTTCCAAGAGTTGAATTTGGTTGTGAAGGGCGATGTGGACGGATCGGTGGAGGCTTTGAGCGATTCGCTTATCAAACTATCCACCCCCGAAATACAAATCAATGTATTGCATAAGGCCGTAGGACAAATATCCGAATCGGATATTACGTTGGCCGCCGCATCCAATGCTATTATCATCGGATTCCAAGTGAGACCCTCCGTGGCTGCTCGCCGATTGGCCGAGAAAGAAGGAGTCGATATACGTCTCTATTCGATCATCTACGATGCTATCGAGGAGGTTAAATCGGCTATGGAAGGTATGTTGTCTCCCGAAATCAAAGAGGAGATATTGGGTACGGCCGAGGTTTTGGAAACTTATCATATCACGAAAGTCGGTACGGTTGCCGGCTGTATCGTGAAAGAAGGTAAGCTGAAACGGTCGAGCAAGATACGTTTGATACGAGACGGTATCGTGATTTATAGCGGAGATTTGGGCTCTCTGAAACGCTTCAAAGACGATGTTAAAGAGGTGACTACGGGATTTGAATGCGGATTGAACATCACGAACTACAACGATGTTAAGATAGGCGATCTCGTAGAGGCTTATGAGGAGGTAGAAGTGAAAAAGACGCTTTAAGAAAGAAACGTTTTTCGGGAATAGAGAGGCTGCCTCGTAGGTACGGGGCAGCCTTTGTTATCGCCTTTGACGGATAATAAGACGGAAATACGGAGTATTCAAAATAAAAAAGTAATTTTGCAGGGTTAAGAATCGGGAGTGTGAAAGATGAATTATGTTGATTTTACTATCCTATTGATCGCCGTTGTAGGTTTTCTGTACGGACTCATCAAAGGGGTTATCCGTCAGGTAGGTTCGTTGGGCGGGTTTATCGCAGGTATGGTCGTCGCCCGGTTTTTCGGAGGTTCGTTCTCTGCATTGTTGAGGGAGATGTTCGATTTGCCTGAGGGTGTAAGCCGGGTTATCGCATATTCGTTATTGTTCCTTATCGTTTACATTATATGCGTTCAACTGATGAGGCTGATACATCACATTACGCATCATGTGGCATTGGGGTGGCTCGATAGATTGGCCGGGGCTTTGTTCGGCGCCGTCAAATATTTGGTCATATTGAGTATAGTGCTTAATCTCGTCCATATTATTGATCCTAAGGGTAAACTGATTCCGGAAAAAGAGACGGCTTCGTCACAGTTCTATGGATATACATTGCGTGTAGCTCCGTTGCTCTTTTCGATGGCACAAGAGCAGTTCGTTTCGGAAACCAAACCGACGAGGGGATTGTTTATACCTTATTCGATATGCAACGAGCCGTATCTCTGTTGTGAAAATTGTAAAGCAGATTAAAAATGAAACAGGATAATTCGAATGAAATATTAAACGACGTTACTACTAACGATTATAAATACGGATTTGTAACCGATATAGAGACAGATATTATTCCTACCGGATTGAACGAGGATATTATCCGCCATATTTCGGAGAAGAAAAAGGAGCCGGAATGGTTACTTGAATTCCGTCTGAAAGCATACGCTTACTGGAAAACGCTCGAAATGCCGCATTGGGCTCATTTGAATATTCCCGATATAGATTATCAGGCTATCAGTTATTATGCTGCTCCCAAGACCAAAGAGGCTCCGAAAAGCCTCGATGAAGTGGACCCTGAGCTACGCAAGACATTCGACAAGCTGGGAATTTCGCTCGAAGAACAGATGAAACTGTCGGGTATAGCGGTCGATGCGGTGATGGATAGTGTGTCGGTACGGACGACTTTCCGGGAAAAACTGGCCGAATTGGGTGTGATTTTCTGCTCGTTCAGCGAGGCGGTGAAAGATTATCCCGATTTGGTGAAACGTTATTTAGGCTCGGTCGTTTCGTATCGGGACAATTTTTTTGCAGCGCTTAACTCGGCCGTATTCAGTGACGGCTCGTTCGTTTATATTCCCAAAGGAGTCCGGTGTCCTATGGAATTATCTACCTATTTCCGTATCAACGCCGCTAATACGGGACAGTTCGAACGAACATTGATTGTTGCCGATGACGACAGCTATGTGAGCTATCTCGAAGGTTGTACGGCTCCTATGCGTGATGAGAATCAATTGCACGCAGCTATCGTGGAAATTGTAGTGCATGATCGTGCCGAAGTGAAATATTCGACCGTGCAGAATTGGTATCCGGGCGATAAGGACGGGAAAGGCGGTATCTATAATTTCGTGACGAAGCGAGGCATGTGCAAAGGCGATCACTCTAAGCTCTCTTGGACGCAGGTGGAGACGGGGTCGGCCATTACTTGGAAATATCCCAGTTGTATCCTGAGTGGAGATAATTCTACTGCTGAATTCTATTCGGTGGCAGTAACGAATAACTATCAGCAGGCTGATACGGGGACTAAAATGATTCATTTAGGCAGAAATACCCGTAGTACCATTGTTAGTAAAGGAATCAGTGCCGGAAAGAGCCAGAACTCTTATCGTGGTCTGGTACGTGTGGCTCAGAAAGCAGACAATGCCCGTAATTACAGTCAGTGTGACTCTTTGTTGCTAGGGAGCCAGTGTGGTGCTCATACATTCCCATATATGGATATTCATAACGAGACAGCTGTGGTGGAACATGAGGCGACAACCAGCAAGATCAGCGAAGACCAGTTGTTTTATTGCAATCAGCGCGGTATTCCTACGGAAGACGCTATTGGGTTGATTGTCAATGGATATGCAAAAGAAGTACTGAATAAACTTCCAATGGAGTTTGCGGTGGAGGCACAGAAGCTGCTGGCTATTTCTCTAGAGGGAAGTGTAGGATAAATGAAGAACTAAGAATTTAATAGAATTATGTTAGAGATAAAAGACTTACATGCCAGTGTCAATGGCAAAGAAATATTGAAAGGTATTAATCTAAGCATAAAGAAAGGTGAAGTTCATGCTATTATGGGACCCAACGGTTCCGGAAAGAGTACCCTTTCGTCTGTGTTGGTAGGCAATCCGGCTTTTGAGGTAACGAAAGGTTCGGTGACTTTTGAAGGAAAAGATTTGTTGGCTTTGAGTCCTGAGGATCGCAGTCATGAAGGTCTGTTTTTGTCTTTCCAATATCCGGTGGAGATTCCCGGAGTCAGTATGGTGAACTTTATGCGTGCGGCGGTAAACGAGCAGCGTAAATATAAAGGCCTCCCTGCATTGACAGCCAGTGAGTTCTTGAAGCTGATGCGCGAGAAGCGGGCTGTGGTGGAATTGGATAATAAATTGGCAAACCGTTCGGTAAACGAGGGATTCAGCGGTGGTGAGAAGAAGCGCAATGAGATCTTCCAGATGGCTATGCTGGAACCTAAGTTGAGCATTCTGGATGAAACGGATTCCGGTCTTGATATTGATGCGTTGCGTATTGTAGCCGAGGGTGTGAACAAACTGAAGACTCCCGAAACAAGTTGTATCGTCATTACGCACTATCAACGGTTGCTGGATTATATCAAACCCGATATTGTACATGTATTGTATAAAGGACGTATTGTGAAGACTGCGGGTCCCGAATTGGCTTTGGAACTGGAAGAGCGTGGTTACGACTGGATAAAAGCCGAGTTGGGAGAATAATAATTTGATGCCTAAAGAAGAAAGTGATTATGAGAGCAGAACAACAATATATTGATCTCTTTTCTCAATGTGAGGCGATGATTTGCCGGCATAGTGCCGAGGTGCTGAACGCTCCCCGTGCGCAAGCTTTCGCAGATTTCGAAAAATTAGGTTTCCCTACCCGCAAACAGGAGAAGTATAAATATACGGATGTGAGCAAGTTGTTCGAGCCGGATTATGGTTTGAATTTGAACAGACTTGACATTCCGGTGAATCCGTATGAAGTGTTCAAGTGCGATGTACCTAATATGAGTACCGCTCTTTATTTTGTAGTAAACGATGCTTTTTATCGTAAGGCTTTGCCGAAGGCACAATTGCCGGAAGGAGTGTTGCTTGGCAGTTTGAAAGAGCTGTCTGAACAATATCCGGCTTTGGTCAAGCAGTATTATGGCAAGTTGGCAGATACTTCCAAGGATGGTGTGACCGCCTTCAATACTACTTTTGCCCAGGATGGCTTTATGCTGTATGTGCCGAAAGGCGTGGTGGTGGACAAACCCATTCAACTGGTGAACATATTGCGTGCTGATGTTAATTTTATGGTGAACCGCCGTGTGCTGGTGGTGCTGGAAGAAGGTGCGCAGGCTCGTCTGTTGATTTGTGATCATGCCATGGATAATGTAAATTTCCTTTCTACTCAGGTTATTGAGGTCTTTGCAAAAGAAAATGCTACTTTCGATCTTTATGAACTGGAAGAAACCCATACCAGCACAGTGCGTTTCAGTAACCTCTATGTGAACCAGGAGGCAGACAGTAATGTGCTTTTGAATGGTATGACTTTGCATAACGGTACTACGCGTAATACAACTGAAGTAACTTTGGCCGGACGTGGAGCTGAGATCAATTTGTGTGGTATGGTCATTGCCGATAAGAATGAACAGGTGGACAATCATACTTTCATTGACCACAAGGTTGCTGATTGCACTAGTAATGAGCTGTTTAAATATGTATTGGATGATCAGGCGACAGGTGCGTTTGCCGGAAAAGTATTGGTACGTGAAGGAGCACAACATACTAATTCCCAACAAACCAACCGCAACCTCTGTGCTACTCGTGATGCTCATATGTACACTCAGCCGCAACTGGAAATTTATGCGGATGACGTAAAGTGCTCTCACGGAGCTACTGTCGGTCAGCTGGATGAAAATGCGTTGTTCTATATGCAACAGCGTGGTATCAGTCTGAAGGAAGCACGTTTATTGCTTATGTTTGCTTTTGTCAATGAAGTAATAGATACGATCCGTCTGGATGCATTGAAAGACCGTTTGCATCTGTTGGTGGAAAAACGTTTCCGTGGTGAGTTGAATAAATGTCAGGGATGTGCGATATGTAAATAAGACGCCATGTACGATATACAAAAAATAAGAGAAGATTTTCCGATATTAGATCGGGAGGTGTATGGAAAGCCGCTTATTTATCTGGATAATGGGGCTACCACTCAGAAACCGCGCCAAGTGGTTGAAGCCATAACCGATGAATATTATTCGGTCAATGCCAATGTGCATCGTGGTGTGCATTTCCTGTCTCAGCAGGCTACCGAGTTGCATGAAGCTTCTCGTGAGACTGTACGTCGTTTTATCAATGCACGCAGTAGCAATGAAATCGTGTTTACACGGGGCACGACGGAGAGTATCAACCTGTTGGCTTCTTCTTTTGCCGACAGTCAGATGAAGGAAGGCGATGAAGTGATTGTTTCTGTCATGGAGCATCACAGCAATATTGTACCTTGGCAGTTACAGGCTGCGCGTAAAGGAATCGTGCTGAAAGTGATTCCCATGAATGACAGGGGAGAACTGTTGTTGGATGAATATGAGAAACTCTTTTCGGAACGGACCAAGCTGGTGAGTTTCGCTCATGTAAGTAATGTGTTGGGCACTGTCAATCCGGCGAAAGAGATGATTGCGACTGCCCATGCACACGGTGTTCCCGTTTTGATTGACGGGGCGCAGAGTGTTCCTCACATGAAAGTGGATGTTCAGGATTTGGATGCCGACTTTTTTGCTTTCAGCGGACATAAGATATATGGTCCTACCGGTGTGGGGGTGCTTTATGGAAAGGAAGAGTGGCTGGATAAGCTTCCACCTTACCAGGGGGGAGGCGAGATGATACAAAGTGTCAGCTTCGAGAAAACGACTTTTAATGAATTGCCGTTTAAGTTTGAAGCGGGAACTCCCGATTATATCGGTACTACCGCCTTGGCAAAAGCGTTGGATTATGTATCTGCCATTGGTATGGAGAACATTGCCGCCCATGAGCATGAACTGACCCTATATGCCATGCAGCGTCTGAAAGAAATAAACGGAATGCGTATCTTCGGAGAGGCTGAGCATAAGAGCAGTGTCATTTCTTTCTTGGTAGGAAATATTCATCATTTGGATATGGGTACGTTGCTTGACCGTCTGGGCATTGCCGTACGTACCGGGCATCATTGTGCTCAGCCTTTGATGATTCGTATGGGGATTGAAGGAACCGTGCGTGCTTCTTTCGGTTTGTATAATACCAAGGAGGAGATAGATATGCTGGCTGCCGGCATTGAGCGCGTCAGCAGGATGTTTTGATTTCTCCAAACGAAATAAGTCGCCTGCCATTGATAAACATTATATTAATGGCAGGCTTTTTTTGTATAACAAGAATCAGCGGAACTTCCCACAAGATTGGGAGAAACTTCTCACAAGATTTGCCGCATCTTGTAACAAGATATCAGGCATCCCGGTTTCTTGCGTCTTTTTATGTTCTTTTCTGTGGGCATATTCCTCTTCCGGTAGAAAATATGCCCCTCCCGAAGAATTGCTCCAAAAATCCTTCAGAAGTTTCAGCCTCTCCGCAAACTCCCTGTTCATGGGCTTTCCGGCTGAAGGATTGGCTTTTAAAATTCTTCAGCCGGGTATTTATTCTTTCAGCCGGCATATACGTTTTTTCAGCTATGGCTGTGTACTTTCCGGCATCTTCGGAGTTTTCCCTATGTACCTGCGTGCTTTTCACCTTCCGGCCATTGGGCACGCTGAAGGATTTTTTTCAGTCTGAAAGATTTCGAGGTATCAATTCTTCAGCCGGAATGCCGATGAACAAAGCGTTTGCGGAGAGGCTGAAACTTCTGAAGGAAAAATAAGTGTTTTGCTATGTGTATATAAAGAAACAGGAGAAACAACGGGACGTATTAATAAAAGCTCTTGATGTTTTTTTAATATGTCCTGTTGTTTTTAAAAAAGGGGCAGATGTTTTGAAGTTTCCTGTTGTGAAGTGTGAACACATACGGATGTATAGGCTGAAGGATATATCATGTTGCAGCTGGAAGATATATAATCTTACACCTGTAACATTCTACTCATTCATTGGAGAATTTTTATCACTTCTGAAAAGAGTGTATTGGGGGTAACAGGTAATACGATATAAAAGCAGGGGGCCGCATTCATCACGAGTGCAGCCCTCCTTGGTATTGTATTATTTATATTAAGGTAAAAAGAGAGAGTTTATTTGCCGTAATCATCGTATAACATCAGCAAATGTGATGAACTCCAACTGAAATGGGGAGCTTTTAACAATTCACCGGTGTGTGTGCCATAGTTTTCATGTATCGGTGCGCCTTCTTTCAAGCCTTGCAGACGGTCGAATACCTGGAGGGTGTATTCATCCGCCATCTTGTTATATCCATAATTGCGCAGGCCGCGGATAGCGAAGTAAGTCTGGTCCAACCAGATAGGACCGCGCCAGTAGCCACGAGGATTGTACTTCGGATGGTCTGCTGCCACTGTGGGGAAGGGAATGTATGTAGAAAACTTGGCTGTATCGGTCAGCAGGGGCAGCATGGCTTTTACCTGATCGGCCGTGGCAACTTTTGTCCATAAGGGGGTGTATGCTTCGCATCCCGGTTCCTGTATGAAGCTTCCGTCTTTTAAGCGGCGATCGAAGAAGAAACCTTTTTCTTTGTCGAAGAAATAATCGGCTACCTGGCTGCTGTAATCCGGACCATCGAAAGTTACTCCCAAAATACCGGCGAACTTTTTCAATAACTTGCATTCCAAAGCCAGATAGGCATTCAGGTCAACACTTTCCTGATCCATGCTCCATGCATCCTCCGCACCGTCATTTTTCAGCATCTTGGCATCATCGAAACAGATGGCGTTATCCATGCCGCTTTCCCATGCTGCCGCTTCCAGTGTACCATCGGTGGAACCGTATTCACACATACCGTTGCGGTTATGGTCACGCTTGTTGTACCACCATTTGTAATAGGCCATCAATTGCGGATACATTTCGCTGATGAATGCCGTATCATTGGTATGGGTGAATATTTCGTCTACAGCCCAGGATACGAGAGGAGGTTTGCTGTCGCGTGCATTGTTCTCGGCAGGATCGGTGTAGATGCAGTCTATAATCATGCCGTCCGGTTGCTGGTAGTCAAACATGGCGCGGATGTTGTCTTTGGCAAGTTCAGGATCGAATTTTGCCAGGGCGGCAGAGAAACGCCAGGTGTCCCAAGCCCAGAATCCTACGAAGTAGTATGCGGCATGACTCGGAACAATTCCTTCGTGGAGCAATCCGCCACGGTGGGTACGCCAGTTGCTGATAAGTGTAACAACTGCTTTCACGGCGATACGGTCATACTCAGGTTTCATATCTTTGCGCAGAATCTTGGTGAGATAACCTTCCCAGCGTTCTTTGTTGGCTTTGAGCCCTTCCTGCGGATTGCTTAGAGCCAATTGCGCTTTCTGTAATCCGGCAGAAAGTTCTTTTTCTCCGGTATAGAAAGAAATGGCTACGTAGGTGTCGTGTTCGCTGCCATTGATTTTTGCCTGGTAATTATTGTCAGTGCCCTTTACGCTAACATCCGGGGTAAAAGTTAATGCTACAATCTCACCGGAGGGATGACGGGCGATGACGGTATTCTGGTCTGTTTGGACTTGTATCTCTTTTCCCCATTGGCTGGCAGTTAAGGAGAGTTCCTTTCCTGCATCGGAGTGAATGCGGAGCAATGCGGTAGAAGCATCTAAAAAATTCAAGCGTTGAATGATTTTACCTTCCTCTGAACTTGCCGAAAGATATAACTCTCCCGGGAAATAACAAGTGGAATCCGGAGTAAATATAACATTCGCCTGATCGGCATATCTTACCGTGACAGCAGATTGCGCCATCCATTGGCGTCGGTTCATATCCAGACTGAACGGACCGCAGAAACCGTTCACCCAGTGATCTTTCTGCGGAAGGGTAAATCCCATCCAGGAACCGGCGTCTGTAAACCATCCCCCGCAACGTGTCAGTGTATCGGGGGTATAGGTTATATCCAGTATGTTATTGAATTCATATCTTTTGCCTGTGGGGATGTTCTCACCGGCAGGTGTGCAGGCCGTTGTGAGACCTGCGACTACTGCTGTGAGAAGAATGATTTTGGTAAATTTATATTTCATGTCATTTCGTTATTATTTTAAAACCATTTCTTATGCGCTTTTTCAGCGGCATCGTCTTGATTGCTCAAAGGTTGCATGGTAAAGCTGTATTGCCATTCGTGCGGAGTGATGGTATATTCCGGATGTACTTGCGCTCCCCAGGTATTATCTCCACCTACCCCCATATGACGGTGGTCGATGTTTAACCATATCATGTCTTTCTTCATAATACTTCCACCATGACGGCGTTCGGTATTGAATGCCACATAGTCAATATCCTCCAACGGGAAATTCCATGCGCTGACATTCAGCGGTTCCTCACCTGTGATTAACAGGCCTTCCCCTGCTTTATTACGCAATGCAACCCATCGTACATCGGTTTTGTTGCCGGTTTCCTGTGCACGGACATACGGATGGAATTGTTCCCATACTGTAGCGGTATAGAGCCCGATAGGATAACCCGTCTTGCGGTCTGCATAGTTTTCTTGTGGTCCGCGGCCCAGCCAGGTCATCACATCGTATTCTGCCGGAAGAATCATACGCATACCCAGACGTGGCATTTCAGGAAGGGATTTGTTGCCGGGTACAAAGTGCATACTTACTTTGACTGCTCCATTGGGTCGTACTTGATAGACGGTCTGCAAAGTTGATTCTTGTGCTTCCAGTTTATAATTTACAGTAACGGTTGCCAGTTGTTTGTTTGAATCTTCTTTCAGGTCGATACTTTGTAACTTGGCGTTCTTGCCTGCAAATTTCCAGATGCCGCAACGTTCCAGGTGGTTGTTGGCAACATCATTGTCGGTTAACGCACGCCAGAAATTGGGTTGCAATCCTTCTTTTATCAGATTCTTCCCGTTATATAAGAGTTCTGTCATTTCACCATCAGCAGTAGAGAATGCGATACGGAAGTTCTCTCCTGTCAAGGTAATGGCATCCGGAGTACGTTCGGTATTTACAGTTTTGTCTACTAGTTCCCGGGCAGTCCATGTAGCATTCAGCAGCCGTTCTCCTTCCGGATTCAGTTGCCATTGCTCCATGGCTACCTGATGTCCCTTCGGAACTAATGGGGCTTCCTTTTTGGTAAATGCTTCCAATTTCAGGAAGTATTCTTTTCCATCGTTAGGAATCAAGTTCATCGGGATAGTGATGAAGGCAGAAGAACGGGCGGCCATAACCGGGAAATCCATTTCACCGCTTTGTACAGCTTTTCCGTCTGTTTCTACAGTCCAGTGTAGTTTGTAATCTTCCAAACCGATAAAATCATGCCAGTTAGTCACTTTAATTTGCTTGGTGGTAAAGGCAACCGGATCAAAATGAATATATTGATATACTTTTTTCACTTCCCAGATGTGCGGATGAAGTGAACGGTCGGCAGCTACCAGTCCGTTGGCACAGAAGTTGG
>ERZ1106978.1843-NODE-1843-length-11140-cov-2.735769_pt1 | contig 11140 bp, 9 predicted proteins | sample MGYA00403689_ERZ1106978 | MGnify/ENA primary metagenome ERZ1106978 (study PRJEB35170, sample SAMEA104062434) | human gut metagenome | biome: human gut; feature: human-associated habitat; material: faeces | place: Denmark | collected 2012-08-02 ...
CAGCTCCGTGCTTTTCTGGGAGTAGGTGAAGATGAAATACTAAATCCTGTTCTCCCCGAGGCGGTGGACCGTCCGAAGATGGAGTACAATCTGGTTTTAAATAAAGCATTGGAACGTAATTCTTTTGCACAGAATATCCGTCGCCGCCAGTTGGAAGCCGATTATGAAGTAGCTACTGCACGCGGAAATTTGCGTAGTGTCGATTTGTTTGCAAGCGTAGGGTATACGGGTGAGAACCGGAATTTTCCGGCCGTTTACAGGAACTTGCAGGACAATCAGATTGTTCAGGTAGGCGTTAAGATTCCGATTCTCGATTGGGGAAAACGCCGTGGGAAAGTCCGGGTAGCCAAGAGTAACCGGGATGTAGTGCTTTCAAAAATTCGTCAGGAACAGATAAACTTCAACCAGGATATTTTTCTGTTGGTGGAGCATTTCAATAATCAGGCACAGCAATTGGACATAGCCAAAGAAGCCGATGCGATAGCCCAGCAACGATATAAAACAAGTATTGAAACTTTCCTGATAGGTAAAATCAATACCTTGGATTTGAATGATGCGCAGAACTCTAAAGATGATGCGAGACAGAAACATATTTCCGAACTTTATTATTATTGGTATTATTATTATCAGATTCGCAGTCTGACACTATGGGATTTTCGTACCAATACCGAACTTGAAGCTGATTTTGATGAAATCATCCGGCAATAGAAAGGGGAGGAAAAGCTTTTGAATCTTATGGAGGAACTTGCCGAAGATTATGGGAAAAGTTTTTCAAGTCTGCAAACAGACTATTGCGTATTTATGCCTGATTCATTTGGTATTACGAACTATTTATAGTACCTTTGAAACTCGATTTTAACACTCGGGAAATGAAAAATACGTAAATAATACAGAAAAATTCATCCCCCATTATAAATAAAGAAAGAAATAAAAAAAGAAATACTTCTTCTTGGAAGATTGAAAAAACAGAAGAAGAAGTTTTCTTGGTAGAGGAATCTTGCAATTTTAACTATGATTCTGATAATTGATGACGACAGCGCAGTGCGTTCTTCGCTTAGCTTCATGTTGAAGCGGGCAGGATATGAAGCACAGACCGTTCCCGGTCCGCGGGAAGCTATGGAAGTAGTACGTTCCGTAGCTCCGGATTTAATCCTGATGGATATGAACTTCACTCTTTCTACAACGGGTGAGGAGGGTTTGACCCTACTCAAACAAGTAAAAATATTCCGTCCCGAAACACCGGTGATATTGATGACCGCTTGGGGAAGTATCCAACTTGCCGTGCAAGGAATGCAGGCAGGAGCTTTTGATTTCATAACGAAGCCCTGGAATAATGCTGCCTTGTTGCAACGCATCGAAACGGCACTCCAACTTTCGGGCACTCCACAGGAACCAACGCAGGAACAGAGCGATTCTTTCGACCGCAGCCACATCATCGGACGTAGCCAGGGATTGATGGATGTGTTGAACACGATTGCCCGCATAGCAAAGACCAATGCCTCTGTCCTCATTACAGGGGAAAGCGGAACAGGTAAGGAATTGATAGCCGAGGCCATTCATATCAACAGTCAGCGAGCCAAACATCCTTTTGTGAAAGTGAATCTTGGAGGTATCTCCCAAAGCCTGTTCGAAAGTGAAATGTTCGGGCACAAGAAAGGAGCTTTTACCGATGCTTCCGCAGACCGTATTGGACGTTTTGAAATGGCAAACAAAGGGACGATTTTCCTGGATGAAATAGGTGATCTCGACCCTTCGTGCCAGGTGAAGTTACTGCGTGTATTGCAGGATCAGACATTTGAAGTGCTCGGCGACAGCCGTCCGCGCAAGACGGATATCCGGGTGGTATCAGCCACCAATGCCGATTTGCGCAAAATGGTAGGCGAACGTACTTTTCGTGAAGACCTCTTCTATCGTATCAATCTGATAACAGTGAAACTGCCGGCCTTGCGCGAACGTCGTGAAGATATTCCCTTGCTGGCACGTCATTTTGCCGACCGTCAGGCGGTAACCAACGGATTGCCCCGTACGGAGTTCTCTGCCGATGCCCTGCAATTCTTGAGCCGTTTGCCCTATCCGGGGAATATTCGTGAATTGAAGAACTTGGTGGAACGTACCATTTTGGTAAGTGGTAAACCGCTGCTTGATGCTTCCGACTTTGATGCGCAGTATATTCGCCACGATGACGCAAGAGTGACCGAAGGCGCAGCTCTGGTCGGTATGACTTTGGATGAAATAGAACGCCAGACCATTCTCCAGGCGTTGGACCGTTACAAAGGAAATTTGAGTCAGGTAGCTACGGCATTGGGTATCAGCCGTGCAGCACTCTATCGTCGTCTCGAAAAATATAATATAACAATGTGATAAATTTAGGCACGTGCCTAATAATATTAAGATTAACCGTTAACCACAGATAACGTGCGTATAAAAGGATTCTTTTACATACTAGTCTTTCTGCTGCTGGCATTAGGTAGTGTATTGCTGTTCCTTTCCAGTCAACTGAATACAATCTTTTTCTACATAGGGGAGGGGCTGATACTTTTCATCCTCATTTATCTGACCTTTTTCTATCGTAAGATTGTGAAGCCGTTGAATACAATCGGAAGCGGTATGGAACTGTTGCGTGAGCAGGATTTCAGTAGCCGTCTTAGCCCTGTAGGCCAATATGAGGCCGATCGTGTGGTGAATATCTTCAACCGCATGATGGAACAGCTAAAGAATGAACGTCTCCGCCTGCGTGAACAGAATAATTTTCTCGATTTGCTGATTAAAGCTTCTCCGATGGGAGTGATTATAACTTCCCTTGATGAAGACCTTTCGGAATTGAATCCGATGGCTTTGAAAATGCTGGGTGTTCGTTTGGAAGACGTACAAGGCAAGAAGATGAAAGAGATTGATTCTCCGTTAGCGGTGGAATTGGCCAACCTCCCGAAAGGAGAGAAGGTAACCGCCCGTCTGAACGACTCGAATATCTACCGGTGTACTCATTCTTCTTTCATTGATCGTGGATTTCAACATCCCTTCTACTTGGTAGAAACCCTCACCGACGAAGTGATGAAAGCGGAAAAGAAAGCATACGAGAAAGTGATTCGCATGATTGCCCACGAAGTGAACAACACGACTGCCGGCATTACTTCCACACTGGATACGGTAGAACAAGCCCTTTCCAGCGAAGAAGGAATGGAAGACATCTGCGACGTGATGCGTGTATGTACCGACCGTTGTTTCTCAATGAGCCGTTTCATTACCCGCTTTGCCGATGTGGTGAAAATCCCCGAACCGACACTTTCTTCTGTCAATCTGAATGATTTGGTTTTCACCTGCAAGCGGTTTATGGAAGGAATGTGTAATGACCGTCGCATTACACTCCGCATGGAAATAGACGAAAGTCTGAAAGATGTGATGCTGGATGCCGCTTTGTTTGAGCAAGTACTCGTAAACATCATCAAGAATGCAGCGGAAAGCATTGAGACCGATGGGGAAATAATAGTCCGCACCCTCGCTCCGGCCACTGTTGAAGTGATAGATAACGGTCTGGGGATCAGCAAAGAAACAGAAGCTAAACTGTTCAGTCCTTTCTTCTCTACCAAACCGAACGGACAGGGAATCGGACTTATCTTTATTCGCGAAGTACTGATGCGTCATGGATGTACATTCTCTTTGCGAACCTATGCCGACGGACTGACCCGATTCCGTATTACTTTCCCCTAATTGTGTCAAATAAGAACATTTCTTCCGTCAAATAGACCTTTTTTTGTCTTGAAATCACTCCTACCTTTGCCCCGCTCAATTCAATAGGATTTAAGGTATGAGATTAATGAAAAAAGGCACATTGACGCTCTTTCTTTTATTGGCTATCAGTATTCCGCTTTGTGCGCAGTATGTGGTACAAGGGGTGGTGACTGATTCTCTGACCAAAGAGCCTTTGCCTTATGCATCTGTACGCTTAAAAGACACGACCGAAGGAACTACTACTGGAAGCGACGGACGCTTTTACTTCAAAACCCATCGCTCGGAAGCAGTGCTTGTAATCTCTGTAATCGGATATAATGACTATGTCCGCACCATTCGCCCTGCCGGTAATGCATCCTATAAAGTAGCGCTTGCGCCTACCGAATACGCGCTTGGTGAAGTGGTAGTCAAACCCAAACGTGAGCACTACCGAAAGAAAGATAATCCTGCCGTAGAATTTGTCCGCCGTATGATTGAAAGCCGTGACAACTACTCTCCCTACGAGAAAGACTTCTGGCAACGCGAACGTTATGAAAAGACCACCTTTGCGTTGAATAACTTCGATGAAGAGAAACAGAAAAAATGGTTATATCGTAAATTTGATTTCCTGACGGAATATGTAGATACTTCAGCCGTTACCGGTAAACCGATTCTGACGGTATCAGCCCGTGAACTGCTTGCCACAGACTATTACCGGAAATCTCCCCGTTCCGAGAAGCAATGGGTGAAAGGGCGCAAACAGGCCGGTGTCGATGAGTTTCTCTCTAAACAAGGGATGCAGGCAGCCATCAATGAAGTCTTTAAAGACGTCGACATTTACGAAAACAACATTTCCCTGTTTACAAATAAGTTTGTCAGTCCCTTGTCCCGTATCGGTACAGGCTTTTATAAATATTACCTGATGGACACGTTGCAGATTGCCGGAGAGCCTTGTGCAGACCTCGCTTTCACACCTTTTAATTCCGAGTCTTTCGGTTTTAACGGACACTTGTATGTGACGCTCGACTCTACCTACTTTGTCAAACGTGCCGTATTTAACTTTCCCAAAAAGATAAACCTGAACTTTGTAGACTACATGTTGCTCGAACAGGAATTTAAGCGTGCCGAAGACGGCACACGCCTGCTCGATCATGAAAGTATCACTGTTGAGTTTAAACTGACCGAAGGACAGGACGGTATTTTTGCCCGTCGTGTAGCGGATTACAGCAACTACACCTTTACGCCGACTGCCGAAGCCGACAAAGCCTTTACCAAACCCGAACGTATTATTGAAGAGACGGAAGCCCTGTCGCGTCCCGAAACATTCTGGGCGGAGAATCGTCCGCAAGCCGCCATCTCCCAGCAGGAAAACTCGGTAGACCGCCTGATGACACAATTACGCAGTTATCCGGTGTATTATTGGACGGAGAAAGTGCTTTCCATTCTCTTTACGGGATATATTCCCACCTCCAAAGAAGCGCCACTTTTCTATATCGGCCCGATGAATGCCACTATTAGCGGTAACACATTGGAAGGACCCCGTATCCGTGCCGGAGGTATGACTACCGCCTGGCTCAATCCGCACCTGTTTGGCAAAGGATATGTGGCTTACGGGTTTAAAGATGAAAGAGTGAAAGGATTGGCGGAACTGGAATATTCTTTCAAGAAGAAGAAAGAATACGCCAACGAATTTCCCATCCATTCATTGAAATTGCGTTACGAATCAGATGTGAACCAGTACGGACAAAATTACCTGTATACAAGCAAAGACAATGTGTTCCTGGCCTTGAAACGTGAGAAGGATGACCGTATCGGCTATTTCCGGCAGGCGGAGATGACCTATACCAATGAGTTTTATTCCGGCTTTTCTTTCCAGTTGACAGCGCGTACACGGCAAGATGAGTCCTCCTACCTGATTCCTTTTTTAAAGAAAGAAGGAGATACCTACACCCCGGTAAAAGATTTCTCTGTCAGTGCGGCAGAGTTGAAACTGCGTTATGCTCCGAACGAGAAATTCTTCCAGACCCAATGGAACCGTTTTCCCGTATCGTTGGATGCACCGGTGTTTACCTTGTCGCATACCATTGCCGGAAAAGGAGTGTTGGGCAGCGATTACACCTACAATCATACCGAAGCCGGTATTCAGAAACGCTTCTGGTTTTCTGCGTTCGGCTATACGGACGTTATACTAAAAGCAGGTAAAGTGTGGGATAAAGTACCTTTCCCGCTGCTTATCATGCCTAATGCCAACCTTTCTTATACCATCCAACCGGAATCTTACTCGTTGATGAATGCGATGGAGTTTATGAACGATGAGTATTTCTCGTGGGATGTTACTTATTTCCTCAACGGATGGTTGTTCAACCGGGTGCCGTTGTTGAAAAAACTTAAATGGAGGGAAATAGTTTCCTGTCGTGGATTATATGGACATTTGAGCGATAAAAACAACCCGGCTTTGAGTGACGGTTTGTTCGCTTTTCCGATAGAAAACACACAAACAATGGGAAAAACACCTTATGTGGAGGCGGGTGTAGGTATCGAAAACATTTTCAAGGTGTTACGTTTGGACTATATCTGGAGGCTCACTTATCGTGATTCTCCCGGGATTGACAAATCCGGCTTGAGAATAAGTCTCCACATGACCTTTTAAAAGTTAAATCCTGCTAATTGCAATGTTTATATGACAAATAAAGACTGTATTAGTAATTAATTAATCTTATTTTTGCATCAATTTTAGTTTAATTTTAATAGAATAGAAATGAAACAAGAAATTAAACCCGCTACCGGGCGTCTTGGCGTACTGGTAGTCGGAGTGGGTGGTGCGGTAGCTACCACGATGATTGTAGGTACACTAGCCTCTCGCAAGGGACTGGCAAAACCGATAGGATCTATTACACAGTTAGCCACAATGCGCATGGAGAACAACGAAGAAAAACTCATCAAGGACGTTGTGCCCTTGACGAATTTGGAAGACATTGTTTTCGGAGGATGGGATATTTTCCCGGACAACGCATACGAAGCTGTACGCCGAGGTTTTGAAAGAAAAAGACCTGAATGGAGTAAAAGAAGAGTTGGAAGCTATCAAACCGATGCCGGCTGCTTTCGATCACAACTGGGCAAAACGTCTGAACGGTACACACGTGAAGAAGGCTGCTACCCGTTGGGAAATGGTAGAACAACTCCGTCAGGACATCCGCGACTTCAAGGCTGCCAACAACTGTGAACGCATTGTGGTACTTTGGGCTGCAAGTACTGAAATCTACATTCCGCTGTCTGACGAACACATGTCACTCGCTGCTTTAGAGAAAGCAATGAAGGAAAACAATACAGACGTGATTTCTCCGAGTATGTGTTATGCGTATGCTGCGATTGCAGAAGACGCTCCGTTCGTAATGGGTGCTCCTAACTTATGTGTAGATACTCCTGCTATGTGGGAATTCTCTAAACAAAAGAATGTACCTATCTCCGGTAAAGACTTCAAGAGTGGTCAGACACTGATGAAAACCGTATTGGCTCCGATGTTCAAAACCCGTATGCTGGGTGTGAACGGTTGGTTCTCTACCAATATCCTCGGTAACCGTGACGGTGAAGTACTCGATGATCCGGATAACTTCAAGACGAAAGAAGTCAGCAAGCTGTCTGTAATCGATACTATCTTCGAACCTGAAAAATATCCGGATCTCTACGGAGATGTTTATCATAAAGTACGTATCAACTACTATCCTCCTCGCAAAGACAACAAAGAAGCATGGGACAACATCGACATCTTCGGATGGATGGGCTACCCGATGGAAATCAAGGTGAACTTCCTTTGCCGCGACTCTATCCTTGCAGCTCCTATCGCTCTTGACCTTGTGTTGTTCAGCGACTTGGCAATGCGTGCAGGCATGTGTGGCATCCAGACTTGGTTGTCATTCTTCTGCAAGAGCCCGATGCACGATTTCGAACATCAGCCCGAACACGACTTGTTTACACAATGGAGAATGGTAAAACAGACATTGCGTAACATGATTGGTGAAAAAGAACCTGATTACTTAGCTTAATCAGTAACCCCAAATAATAAGTTGAGATTGAGATTTACCATCCTATAAAGACTGGTGGATACTCAACCTCAACTTTTACTTTTTTATTGTACAAATTCCCCATTCGTTTGGGGGACTCGTGACACAACCGACTCGTAGTTTGTAATTAGTAATTAGTAATAAATGAAGCGTCCTCCCTTTCTACCTGTTTTTATAGGCACGGGCTTTGGCTCCGGTTTTTCTCCTTTTGCTCCCGGCACGGCTGGGGCGTTACTGGCTTCTATCATTTGGATTGCACTTTATTTTCTCCTTCCTTTCTCTTGGGTATTATGGCTGACTGCCGCTTTGGTGATTGTATTTACATTCGCCGGCATTTGGGCTGCCGATAAGCTGGAGACTTATTGGGGAGAAGATCCTTCGCGTGTGGTAGTGGATGAGATGGTGGGAGTGTGGATACCGTTGTTGGCTGTTCCCAATGATGACAAATGGTTTTGGTACGTGATTGCGGCTTTTGCCTTGTTCCGCATCTTTGATATAGCCAAACCGTTGGGCATACGTCGTATGGAAAGCCTGAAAGGTGGGGTAGGGGTCATGATGGACGATGTTTTGGCGGGAGTGTATAGTTTTATATTGTTAGTGGGAGCGAGATGGGTGATTGGCTGAAAAAAGTTGCACGGATGATTTCCCAGAAAGGCGGCATCTTCATGTTTTTGAGGGCGCAGCTTTCTGCTCAAATGGCAACTATTGCAGACTTTCTCGTTACGATTCTTCTGGTCAGGCTGTTTGATGTCTACTATGTATATGCCACCCTGGCGGGAGCTATCTATGGAGGAATCGTTAATTGCGTTATCAACTATAAATGGACTTTTAAATCGAAAGGAAAGAAAACACACGTTGCTGTAAAATTTATCCTTGTATGGGTTTGCAGTGTTTGGCTCAATACGTGGGGAACGTATGCACTGACGGAATCATTAGCGAAGATTCCCTGGGTACGCAACACACTTAGCCTGTATTTCGGAGATTTTTTCATTATTCCTAAAGTGGTAGTGGCAGTCATCGTGGCACTGTTCTGGAACTATAATATGCAACGCTTTTTTGTTTACCGGAATATAGATATAAGAAGTTTGTTCGGAAAAAGAAACTGAAAAACGGATTGAAAAGACTGATGAGAAAACGAAAGAATTAGATATATACAGATTGAGAAAACAGAAGATTTAGATAAAAATAGCTATAAACAGATTTAAACAGATGAATTACAGAGATTATTTACAACAGTTGATTTATAAGATTATCAATCCCCTGATACGCGGAATGATTAAAATAGGAATCACTCCTAACTTTATCACCACTACCGGATTTATCCTGAATGTAGTAGCGGCAGGTATGTTTGTATATGCCGGCATATATGGCGGACAGAACGATTTGGCCATTATCGGCTGGGCAGGAGGTGTGATTTTGTTTGCCGGACTGTTCGATATGATGGACGGACGTGTAGCTCGCCTAGGCAACATGAGTTCCAAGTTCGGTGCGCTTTACGATTCAGTACTCGACCGTTATAGTGAATTGATGACTTTCTTTGGTATCTGTTACTATTTATCAATGAAAGATTATTTCCTTTATGCACTCATTGCATTTGTGGCACTAATCGGCTCACTGATGGTAAGCTATGTGCGTGCCCGTGCCGAAGGCTTAGGAATTGAATGTAAAGTCGGATTCATGCAACGTCCGGAACGCGTAGTGCTGACCAGTCTCGGAGCTTTGTTCTGTGGCGTTTTCAAAGATATCACCGTTTTCGAACCAATCCTGATTATGATTGTTCCTCTGGCTTTTGTTGCCCTGTTTGCCAATATCACGGCATTTGCTCGTGTGAGACATTGCTACAAAGTGATGAAAGAATGAATTAATTTACTGTTGGACGATTTACTATTTACATCGTACATCCTAAATAGTACATCGTAAATAGTCCAATAGTAAATAGTCCAATAGTAAATAGTCTAATAGTAAATAGTCTAGTTGTCTAATCAAAACATTATAATGATAAAGAATATTCAAATGCCGTCGAAGAGAGAAGCCCTGACTGTGACAGTCATTATGGCTCTTTTCCTTTTGCTGACAAGTATCTTCATCGGGCTTCGTTCCGAGCACCTGTTAATGGCGGTACTCTATTTAGTTTTATTTTTTGCCGGATTACCTACTCGTAAGTTGGCTGTGGCCCTGTTACCTTTCGCCATTTTTGGAATCTCGTATGACTGGATGCGTATTTGCCCCAACTACGAAGTGAACCCGATTGATGTGGCCGGACTGTATAATCTCGAAAAGTCTCTTTTCGGAGTAATGGATAATGGTCTTCTGGTTACTCCTTGCGAATACTTCGCTGCACACAACTGGCCGATAGCGGACGTTTTTGCCGGAATCTTCTACCTTTGTTGGGTTCCCGTTCCCATCCTGTTCGGTCTTTGCCTGTATTTCAAGAAAGAAAGAAAAACCTACCTTCGCTTTGCGTTAGTATTCTTGTTTGTCAATTTGATTGGTTTTGCCGGTTATTATATTCATCCGGCCGCTCCGCCTTGGTATGCCATCAACTACGGTTTCGAACCGATATTAAACACACCGGGTAATGTTGCAGGATTGGGACGCTTTGATGCATTCTTCGGAGTAACCATCTTTGATTCTATCTACGGGCGTAATGCTAATGTTTTTGCGGCAGTGCCTTCACTGCATGCGGCCTATATGGTAGTTGCATTGGTGTATGCCATTATTGGTAAATGCAGGTGGTATGTGGTTACTCTTTTCTCTATTATCATGGTCGGCATTTGGGGAACAGCTATTTATTCATGCCATCATTATATCATTGATGTATTACTTGGCATCTCTTGCGCGTTAATCGGTTGGCTGGTATTCGAATACATATTGATGAGAATCCCGGCGTTCAAAAGATTCTTCGAAAGATATTATACGTATATAAAGTAAGATTATATGTGAATAAAGTGAGATATATACCCATACAAAAAGCAAGTATATACTCATATAAAAGCAGATATATACCCATATAAAAAATAGATATAAGTCTCACAAATAGTGAAGAACAAGTACCGTAATATATTTCTCGCTTTTGGTATCATTGCCGTTCTGATAATGATATTCACTTTTGATATGGATTATCAGGAGCTTTGGCTGAATTTGAAGCGTGCAGGGGTATATTTACCTTTGGTTTTGTTGCTATGGCTGTTTGTCTACCTTATTAATACAGTATCGTGGTACATCATCATCCGTAGTGGTGGTAAGACGGGGTTTTCATTTGTCCGGCTCTACAAATTCACAGTAACAGGTTTTGCGCTTAATTACGTGACTCCTGTTGGGCTGATGGGAGGCGAACCATATCGCATTATGGAGCTGAAACCCTATATAGG
>ERZ1106978.1853-NODE-1853-length-11116-cov-3.388572_pt1 | contig 11116 bp, 6 predicted proteins | sample MGYA00403689_ERZ1106978 | MGnify/ENA primary metagenome ERZ1106978 (study PRJEB35170, sample SAMEA104062434) | human gut metagenome | biome: human gut; feature: human-associated habitat; material: faeces | place: Denmark | collected 2012-08-02 ...
CATGCTCCCCTGATATGTCATTGCGAGGAGGCCGCAGGCCGACGTGGCAATCTCGCAGTACAATGCCGGATAATTGGGTACTCCCAGCGAAAGCGTAACTGCCTGCACGAGATCGCCACGGCCCCTTCGGGGCCTCGCAATGACACGTCAGGGTGGTGCGGCGGTGCACCAGCGCCCTTGCGCGGTTTAATTGCCCTGTACAGGGCGCTCACTGAGCGCCGCTACAGGCCCCGTCGGAACCGGTTCCATTTTAACGATAGTCTGTGCGTATCGACAGCATTGCGCCGGGAGGGGCATGCCCCGCCCGTCCGCGAAGCGGCAATCGGACGGCCAATTCGGTGCAATGCACCGTTCCCGGCGCCATGCTCCCCTGATATGTCATTGCGAGGAGGCCGCAGGCCGACGTGGCAATCTCGGGAAGGCAGTTACGATTTTGCCGGGGCTTTCCTGTGATCCAGCCGGGTACTGCGAGATCGCCGCGTCGGCTGCGCCTCCTCGCAATGACAGATCTGATATTCTTTCGCTGCTGAATCACTGCTGCGATATTTGCAGCTGCCAATGGCGCTCAGTGAGCGCAGGGCTTCCCAGAAGCTTTTTCCGAAATAACGGACAGGGTCGTTTGGCCCTGTCCGCCGTTTTTTTATTTCCCGCATTTGCCGCAGCTGCAGCAGGCCGCGCCGTTTTCCGCCGTGCGGCAGCGGCGCTTGCGATACTCCGTCGGCACCTCGCCGTAGACCTCGCGGAATGCCTCGGTGAAGCGGCTCTGGCTCTCATAGCCGACGGCCTTGGCAATGGCCGCGATGTCGTCCTGCGTCTGCGTCAGGCGTGCGGCGGCCGCCTCCATGCGGTGCTGCTTCATATGCTGCGCGATGGACGAGCCGTAAACGCGCTTGAAGGCGCTTTTCAGCGTCGTTGTATTCATCAGAAACTCGCGCGACAGCGCCTCGATCGTGATGCGCTCGGAAAGATGCTCCGTGAGATAGGTGTGCACGCGGCGGATGATCTCCTCCTGCGAGGCCTGAAAGTCCACGGCCTTCTCCGGGCAGGCGATCTCCATGACGCGCTCGACGATCTCGTGCAGCAGACGGCTCTCCTCCGTGTCTGCCGCGCGGTAGTAGACCTCCTTGCCGTCGCGGCGGCTGACGAGCAGGCCGCTCTCCGTCAGAGAGCGCAGATGGTGCGACACGGCCGGGCTGGACATCTCCAGCATGGCGGCCAGATTGATGACGCAGGCCTCCTGATGGCTGAGCAGCCAGAAAATGCGCACGCGCGTCGGGTCGCTGAGCTGCTTGAATACCTCGGCAGCAGCCGCAAAATGCGCCACCTGCATGACCTCCTGATGCAGGCTTGCCGCCTGAGACGACGTGCCGTGGTCGTGGGGAAGCTGAAATTCTGCCATAGTCTCTCTCCGTTCTCCGTTTTGGAAATTCCGTTCGCCCGTTCCGAAACAAGCCGGCCAAACCGCTTGCATTTTGGGTCCGCATCCAGTATACTACAGTCACAACGATTAAGCAAGCATTGAATCGTTCCAATACTCATTCCTTCCGGAGCGCCGCTGGCGCGCAAGGAAAATTTTCAGGAGGTTTATCATGAAGAAAACGTATCCGATCGAAGTTGACTGCGCAAACTGCGCGAACCTGATGGAGCAGGCCACAAAGAAGACCGATGGCGTCGCCGACGCGACCGTGAATTTCATGACGCAGAAGATGATCGTGGAGTTCGCCGAGGGCGCCGATCCCAAGGACGTCATGAAGCGCGTTCTCAAGGCCTGCAAGAAGGTCGAGCCGGACTGCGAGATTGAGCTTTGACCCTTCCGGCGACGTATCTTGCGATGCGCCGCCTTTTCCTTTGGGGTGACCTCTAAATCGATCTGCGGCGGTGGATGACGGAGCTTTTTCGCCAATCCATCGGTTTGGAAGGTTTGTGGTACACAAAGTACAACTGCACCTTCCAAACCTCGCCTTGATAAAAAAGTCTCTCGCCGTCCAATCTTGCAGATTGATTTCGAGTTCCCCTTCCCTTTTGAAAAATAGAAAATCAGAAAGAGAGGTAAACCGAGCATGAACAAAAAGCAGAAAAAAATGCTTATCCGCATCGCGATCACGGCAGTCATGCTCATCGCGCTTGCATTCCTTCCCCTGACCGGTATCTGGCAGCTCCTGGCCTATGTGGCCGCCTACCTCGTCATCGGCTACGATATCCTCCGCAAGGCAGGCATCGGCATCATCCACGGCCGCGCATTTGACGAGTGCTTCCTGATGGCTATCGCCACACTCGGCGCGTTCTTCCTCGCCGTCTGGACGAAGAGCGGCGACTACGTCGAGGGCATCTCCGTTATGCTGTTCTACCAGATCGGCGAGCTGTTCCAGAGCTACGCCGTCGGCAAGAGCCGCCGCAACATCAGCGCGCTGATGGACATCCGCCCCGATTATGCCAACATCGAAAAGGACGGCAAGCTCGAGCAGGTCGACCCGGATGAGGTCACCGTCGGCAGCATCATCGTCGTGCAGCCCGGCGAAAAGGTCCCGCTGGACGGCGTCGTCGTCAGCGGCAATTCCACCCTGAACACCAGCGCCCTGACGGGCGAGAGCCTCCCCCGCGATGTTGCCGAGGGCGACGAGATCATCAGCGGCTGCATCAACATGAGCGGCGTTCTGAAAATTCGTACCACGAAGGCCTTCGGCGAATCCACGGTCTCGAAAATTCTTGACCTTGTGGAGAACGCCAGCTCCCGCAAGTCCCGCTCCGAGGCGTTCATCTCCCGCTTTGCCCGCATCTACACGCCCGCCGTGTGCATCGGCGCGGTGCTGCTGGGCGTTGCCGTGCCGCTGCTGCGCATGGCCTTCGGCGCAAGCGCCCAGTGGGTCGACTGGGTCTACCGCGCGCTGACCTTCCTCGTCGTGAGCTGCCCGTGCGCCCTTGTCATCAGCATTCCCCTAAGCTTCTTCGCAGGCATCGGCGGCGCAAGCAAGGAGGGCATCCTCATCAAGGGCTCAAACTATCTGGAGGCCCTTGCCGCAACGAAGGTCGTCGTGTTTGACAAGACCGGCACCCTGACGCAGGGCGTGTTTGAGGTCACGGCCGTCCACCACAACGAGCTGGACGCCGATAAGGTGCTGGAATACGCCGCGCTGGCTGAGTGCGCCTCGTCCCATCCTATCAGCAAGAGCCTGCAGAAGGCCTACGGCAAGGCCATTGACCGCAGCCGCGTTACAGGTATCGAAGAGATCAGCGGCCACGGCATCACGGCGACCGTTGACGGCCACAGCGTCGCTGCAGGCAACGCCAAGCTCATGGAGAAGCTCGGCATCGAATACCACGACTGCCACTGCGTCGGCACAATCATCCACATGGCCATCGACGGCGTCTACGCCGGGCATATCGTCATCTCCGATATCATCAAGCCGCACTCCGCCGAGGCCATTGCCCGCCTCAAGAAGTCCGGTGTCTCCAAGACCGTCATGCTCACGGGCGACGCGCGCCGCGTAGCCGAGCAGGTCGCAGGCGAGCTGGGCGTCGACGAGGTCCGCAGCGAGCTTCTGCCGGGCGACAAGGTCGCCGAGGTCGAAAAGCTGCTGGCAGAAAAGGCCCCGAAGGACAATCTCGCCTTTGTCGGCGACGGCATCAACGACGCGCCCGTCCTGACCCGCGCGGACATCGGCATCGCCATGGGTGCCATGGGCAGCGACGCCGCCATCGAAGCCGCGGACGTTGTGCTGATGGACGACGATCCCCTGCAGATCGCCAAGGCCATCCGCATCTCGCGCAAGTGCATCGGCATCGTGCGGCAGAACATCGTGTTCTCCCTCATTGTGAAATTTGCCTGCCTTGCCCTGACGGCCGCCGGTATCACGAACATGTGGGCCGCCATCTTCGCCGACGTCGGCGTGATGATCCTCGCCGTGCTCAACGCCATCCGCGCCCTGCGCGTCCATAGCCTTTGAGCCGGAATGATTCCGAAAAAATTCCGGGCCTGCTGCTTTTTTGGGCAGCAGGTCCGGATGCTTTTTACCGGTTATTTTAAGGCAGCGCCGTCGTGAAACGCGCGGCCGACGACCGCGCCGAGGCGGACATAGGTCTTGTTGAACGAATCATAGGTGATGGGCGCGACCTTGTCCACGTCGACCTTGCCCTCCGGCGTGAGATAGGCCTCGTCCACGCTGACGTTCACGATCTCGCCGACGAGGCGGCAGCTCTCCGGGTCATAGCTCACAACGCGGCAGGAAACGGCGATGGGCAGCTCATCGATGCAGGGCGCGTCGACGAATTCGGACTTTGTGGCATGGAAGCCGGCGCGGGCGAACTTGTCCGGCACCTGGTTGCCGGACACCAGCCCGACATAGTCGCAGGCGACGACCTGCTCCGCCGTGCCCATGCTGACGGTGAACGCGCCGCGGGCCAGCAGGTCCTTCACCGTGCGGTGCGACGGGCTGACGCAGAACGAAAGCTCCTTATCGTCGCTGATGCCGCCCCATGCGGCGTTCATGGCGCAGGGCGTGCCGTCCTCGCCATAGGCAGCCAGAATGAACACTGGCTGCGGATAAATGCTTGCATGTGCGCCAAAATTCTTTCTCATAAACAAAACACTCCTTCTATTGAACTATGGCAGCACCGCATAATTCAGTGAGAGCATTCGGCGAGGGATTTTTTGTCGAGGCTAGGTTTGAAAAGTGCAGGAATACTTTGTGTATTTCAAACTTTTCGAACCGATGGATCGGCGAAAAATAGCCGGCGAAGGCCGAAACTGCAATTGTGCGGTGTTGCCCTATAATAAAATATCAAAATTCGCAAAGCAGGCAGAAGCTGCTCCGGCGGCAGGTCAGCAGGCCGTCCCGCTGCATTTTGGACAGCTCATTGGACAGCGCGCTGCGTTCCACATTCAGATAATCGGCAAGCTGCTGGCGGTCGAACGGGATCGTAAAGCTGCGGCTCCCCGCCCGCCGCGCCTGCTCGCCGAGGTAGGACAGCAGCCGCGCACGAATGGTGCGCGGGCCGGTGTGCAGGCTGCGCCGGGAAAGCGCCAGATTTTTATGCGCCAGCGTCCCGACGAGATTACGGATGATGCGGCTGTGGTGCTCGCAGGTGCTCGTGCACTGCGTCAGGATGCGCCTTGCGTCGAGGAAGAGCACCTCGCAGGCCTCGCTGGCCACGACGTCGACAAGCAGCGGCTCATCCGATGCACAGGCATAGGCCTCCGCAAACAGCTCCCCAGGCTCCGCGCGCCCGAGCAGCGTGACCGCTCCCTGCAGGTCCGTGTGCTCGACCAGAACGCTCCCGGTGAGCACCAATCCCATATATCGCGTGGGCTCCCCCGCCCGCAGGATGCGTTCCCCGCGTGCAAAGCGCCGGGGCGACGCACCGAGGCAGGGCAGCATGGCCGCGATCTCCTCCGATGTAGCCCCGCGAAACAGCGGCGAGGCCAGCAGAGCCGCATCGTTCATTCTTTCTTCCTCCGTTGGTATCCCAACATACTTTCTCTTTGATCTGGGGCAAGCTATTTGGCAGCTGAGCCGCGCAGCAGCGCAGCCGGAAGGAGGATCATCATGGCTATTCTGAGGCGAAAGCATCGTCATGCCCGCCGGGAAGCCCCACGCGGTCTATGCCGCCGAGGACTTCAAGATGCTGCTGACCGTTGTGTTCCCGCGGAACTAGGTGAGCACTCCGCCGAACGTATAGTCGTAGAGGCCGCTCCACGGCAGCTCCCCGCGAATGCAGGGCAGATACTCCGTGATGAGCGTGACCGCCTGCGGCACGGCCTCGTCAAACAGGCGCTGCAGGACCAGATTGCTCTCGGTGCACTTCGGGTTCGGCTCGTAGTTCACGATCATGCCGTGCAGGCCGTGGTACGCGCCGGCAAGGCGCATGCCGGTATACAGCACCGTGCGCTTGCAGTGCCCCGGCGCAAGAAACAGTGCGTTGCCCCACAGGAACGTCCGGATCGCCCGCTCCGTCTGCCAGGGCGTCAGCCCATCCGGCAGCAGCTCCGCCATCACGGCCGCGCTACGCACCGAGGCATGCAGATGGCCCGTCAGGCTCGTGCGGATCGGGTCCAGCCCGGCCTGCACCAGCAGGCTGCGGTCAAATTCGACCTCGATCTCCGTGTGGGCCACGCCGCTGCGCGCGATCTGCTCGGCAATGTAGCCGTGGCAGGCGCGGTCCAGCGCAAAGTGGCACAAAAATCCATAGAGATACGCCGTTTCCGGCGCCGGAAACTCCAGTGCGGCCAGCTTCTCCCCTGCGGGACGGAAGAAGGCCGCACCGCTTTGTTTGTGCATCCGGTGGCCGAGGCGGCTGACGTGCCCGAGCAGCGGATGGTCAAAGAACAAAATATCGGGGCCGTGCAGCCCGATGAAAAACAGCGCCTGCTCCGGCCGGAGCAGCTGCTGCATTTCCTGCGGCAGTGCCGCAAGCACCTGCCTGCCGAAGCAGCGGTGCGCATAAGTTGATGGCATGAAGCCCACCTCATGATCTGGAATCTGTGCATAGCATACCACATTCCGGCAGTTTTGAAAAGCGTTTTTCGTGCAGGACGGTCATTTGTTTTCAAATCCTTCACAGTTCCGACATTTGATTTTCACGCCGCTTTATGATATACTTATTGTTTAGAAAAACACATGTGAGGGTACCCGTTATGAAACACTGCTATCGGGCGGGCATCGACATCGGCTCAACCACCGCAAAGCTCGTTATTCTGGACGAACGCGGCGTCCTGTGCTATGGCGATTACCGCCGCCACTGTGCGCACACGCAGGAAACACTTGCCGAGCTGCTGGAGGACGCCTGTGCAAAGCTCGGTCCCTGCGAGCTGCGCCTGAAGATCACCGGCTCCGGCGCCATCAACCTCGGCAAGGCCCTGAACATCGGCTTTGTGCAGGAGGTCGTCGCCGTGGCCTCCAGCCTGCAGGCCATTGCCCCGCAGACGGACGTCGCCATTGAGCTGGGCGGTGAGGATGCGAAGATCATCTACTTCCGCGGCGGGCTGGAGGAGCGCCTGAACGGCGCAGGCGGCACCGGCTCGTTCATCGACCAGATGGCCGCGCTCCTGCAAACGGACGCCGAGGGACTGAACCGCGCCGCTGCCGACTATCATGAGCTCTACCCCATCGCCGCGCGCTGCGGCGTGTTCGCCAAGTCGGACATCCAGCCGCTCATCAACGAGGGCGCAACGCTGCCCGATCTGGCTGCCTCCATTTTTCAGGCCGTCGTCAATCAGACCATCTCCGGCCTTGCCTGCGGCAAGCCCATCCGCGGCTGCGTCGCCTTCCTCGGCGGCCCGCTTCACTTCCTGCCGGAGCTCAAAAAGGCCTTCATCCGCACGCTGCACCTGACGCCGGAGAATATCGTCGATCCCGACAACTCCCATCTGTTTGCCGCCATGGGCGCTGCCCTCGAGGCGGGCGATGCCGAGCCGGCAGATGCCGCAGCGCTTGCCGCAAAACTGCGCTCCGGCGTGCAGATGGCCTTCGAGCTCAAGCGTCTGCCGCCGCTGTTTGCGGACCGCACAGAGTACGATGCCTTCCGCGCGCGTCACAACCGCGCACAGATCCATAAGGCAGCGCTGCATCCCTGCCGCTGCTTCCTCGGCATCGACGCAGGCTCCACCACAACGAAGCTCGCCCTCATCGACGAGGACGGTGCGCTGCTGTGGTCGTTTTACGCCAACAATCAGGGCTCACCGGTGCAGACGGCCATGCACGCCATGCGCCTGCTCGGTGAACAGCTCCCGCCGGGCGCGGAGATCGCGCGCTCCTGCTCGACCGGCTACGGCGAGACGCTGCTGAAGTCCGCCTTCCTGCTCGATGACGGCGAGGTCGAGACCATCGCGCACTATGAGGCCGCTGCCTTCTTCGATCCAGACGTCGACTGCATTCTGGACATCGGCGGGCAGGATATGAAGTGCATCCGCATTCGCAATCACTCCGTGGATTCCATTCTGCTCAATGAGGCCTGCTCGTCCGGCTGCGGCTCATTTATCGAAAATTTCGCCAATTCCCTCGGCTACACCGCCGCGGTTTTCGCGCAGGAGGCGCTGTTTGCCGCCCATCCCATCGATCTTGGCACGCGCTGCACCGTGTTCATGAACTCCAACGTCAAGCAGGCGCAGAAGGAGGGCGCGACCGTGCAGGATATCTCCGCTGGTCTCGCCTACTCCGTCATCAAAAATGCGCTGTATAAGGTCATTAAGCTTGCCGATGCCCGCGACATGGGCCGCCATATCGTCGTGCAGGGCGGCACGTTCTACAATCAGGCCGTGCTGCGCGCCTTTGAGCGCATCGCGGGCGTCGAGGCCACCTGCCCGGATATCGCAGGCATCATGGGCGCGTTCGGCGCGGCCCTGATCGCCCGCGACCGCTGGACGGGGCAGCGATCGACCATGCTCCCCATCGCGGACATTCTGAAGCTGCAATATACGACGCAGGCCACGCGCTGCTCCGGCTGCGGCAACCGCTGCATGCTGACCATCAATGAATTCTCGAACGGCCAGCGCCACGTCACCGGCAACCGCTGCGAAAAGGGCCTCGGCGGCACGCCGAAGGAGAACCGTGCGCCGAATGTCATGGCCTATAAGCTCAAGCGCATGTTCGACTATCCCCCGCTGCCGGAGAAGGACGCGCCGCGCGGCCGCATCGGCATCCCGCGCGTGCTGAATCTCTATGAGAATTACCCGTTCTGGGCAACATTCTTCCGCCAGCTCGGCTTTTCCGTCCTGCTCTCGCCGCGCTCCACGCGCAAGATCTATGAGCTGGGCATGGAGTCCATCCCCTCAGAGTCGGAGTGCTATCCCGCGAAGCTGGCCCACGGCCATGTACAGTGGCTCATCGACCACGGTGTCAGGACCATCTTCCACCCGTGCGTGTTCTATGAGCATCAGGAGACGCCCGGCGCACAGAACCACTTCAACTGTCCCATCGTCGTCTCCTACCCCGAAAATCTTAAAAATAACGTCGACGCCATCGGCGAGGACGGTGTGACCTATCTGCGCCCCTTCCTCGCCTTTACGGACGAGAAGACCGCCGCGAAGCGCCTGGCTGACTTCTGCAAAGAGACGTGGGGCATTTCCGCCTCGGAGACCCGTGCCGCCGTCCATGCCGCATGGCTCGAGCAGCAGCACGCAAAGGCCGACATCCGCGCGCAGGGCGCGGCGGCGCTCGCGTGGATCGAGCAGAATCACGGCCGCGGCATCGTGCTGGCGGGCCGCCCGTACCACGTCGATCCGGAGATCAACCACGGCATCCCGGAGCTCATCGCCTCCTACGATCTGGCCGTGCTGACCGAGGATTCTCTTCCCATCGACTTCACGCCTGCCCGGCCGCTGCGCGCAAACGACCAGTGGGTCTATCACTCCCGCCTCTATACGGCGGCGGAGTTCGTCCGCACCCGGCCGGAGCTCGAGCTCGTCCAGCTCAACTCCTTCGGCTGCGGGCTCGACGCCGTCACGACCGACCAGGTCGCAGAAATTCTGGAGAAGAGCAACCGTCTCTACACCGTTCTGAAGATCGACGAGGTCTCGAATCTCGGCGCGGCGCGCATCCGCATCCGCAGCCTCATCGCCGCCATGGACCTGCGCGCCCGGCAGGGAATCCTCCCCACGGCAGGTCCCGTCCGCTATGAGCGTGCCGTCTTCACGGAGCAAATGCGCCGCGAGCACTGGACCATCCTCGCGCCGCAGATGTCCCCCATCCACTTCGATCTGCTCGGCCCGACGTTCCGCAAATACGGCTATCACATCGAAATTCTCGGCAACGACAACCGCAGCGCCATCGACACGGGCCTGAAATACGTCAATAACGACGCCTGCTTCCCCTCCATCACGGTCGTCGGCCAGATCATGAGCGCCATTCTGTCCGGAAAATACGACACAGATCATCTCGCCGTCGCCATGACGCAGACCGGCGGCTGCTGCCGCGCCAGCAACTATGTCGGCTTCATTCGCCGCGCACTGGAGAAGGCCGGGCTCGGCCATATCCCCGTCATTTCCATCAACGCCAACGGCATGGAGAAGAATCCGGGCTTCCGCGCCTCCCCCGGCCTGCTGATGGATGCGTTCCGCTCGCTCGTCTACGGCGACCTGCTCATGCGCTGCCTGTACCGCGTGCGGCCGTATGAAAAAGTCCCCGGCAGCGCGAACACCCTGCACGCCAAGTGGCGCGATCGCTGCGTCGCCTCGCTCACCGGCAGTCACGCCGGGCGGGACTACCGCCGCCTCTGCCGCGAGATCGTCGAGGATTTCGACGCGCTCCCGCTGGACGAGACGCTCCGCAAGCCGCGCATCGGCGTCGTTGGCGAGATCCTCGTCAAGTATATGCCGCTTGCCAACAACCACCTCGTCGACCTGCTCGAGCGCGAGGGCGCGGAGGCCGTCGTGCCGGACCTCATGGACTTCATGAATTACTGCGTCTACAACGGCGGCTACAAGCACGAGTTCCTCGGCGGGAGCCTGGGCGGCGCGCTTGTCGGCCAGCTCGGCGTCAAGGCCATTCGTTACCTGCGCCGCCCGGTGCTCGACGCGCTCCAGGCCAGCCGCCGCTTTGAACCGCCCATGGAGATCGCGGACGTCGCCGAGCTGGCAAAGCCCTTCCTCTCCCTTGGCAACCAGTACGGCGAGGGCTGGTTCCTCACCGGCGAAATGGTCGAGCTCATCCGCAGCGGCGTGCCGAACATCGTCTGCATCCAGCCCTTCGCCTGCCTACCGAACCACGTCGTCGGCAAGGGTGTCATCAAGTCCCTGCGCCGCGCCTATCCCGAGGCCAATATCGTCGCCGTGGACTATGACCCCGGCGCATCTGAGGTCAACCAGCTCAATCGCATCAAGCTCATGCTCTCCACCGCGCGCAAGAATCTGAATGCCCGGCCCGCCGACCCGCAGCCCGCTGCCGTCGTCTGACCGTCCCCGCGAAAAATCCGAAAAAAGCCAAAATAGTGCTTGCAAATTTCGTCCGGATGTGCTATGATATCTAGGCAAAATGAAATCCGGGTGTAGCGAAGTTTGGTATCGCGCTTGAATGGGGTTCAAGAGGCCCTGAGTTCGAATCTCAGCACTCGGACCAAACAATGATAATCCGAACTACATTATCCAGGTGGGTAATGTGTTCGGATTTATCATTTCTATTGAGAA